>Ga0210406_10006190_pt1 | contig 12444 bp, 11 predicted proteins | sample IncBWC30MmetaG_FD_155454 | JGI IMG/M metagenome (GOLD analysis project Ga0210406, IMG submission 155454) | Forest soil microbial communities from Barre Woods Harvard Forest LTER site, Petersham, Massachusetts, United States - Inc-BW-C-30-M | ecosystem: Environmental > Terrestrial > Soil >...
CCGGTGACGGCCATGGCCGCCCGACACAAGGATGCCAGCAGGGAGGCGCTCGCGCGCCTCCCCAAGCTCGACATCCACGAGCTTCGCGAGGAGTGGCGCCGTCTCTACAAAGCCGATGCTTCTCCACATCTCAGCCGCGAGCTGCTGATCCGAGCGGTCGCATACCGGATGCAGGAAGTGGCTCTGGGCGGTCTCCGCCTGGAGCCGCAGCGCCAACTGCGCCAGATCGCAACGGAGCTGAAGCAAACCGGAGGGGCTGCGAAACGTTTCCGCCCGCAGCTGAAGCCTGGCACCCGGCTGATGCGCGAGTGGCAGGGGCGAACTTACGAGGTCGTAGTCCTCGATGACGGCTTCTCGTGGCAGGGCACCCGGTGCAACTCGTTGTCCGCGATCGCGAGAAAGATCACCGGCACGGCGTGGTCGGGTCCGCTGTTCTTCGGGCTGAAACAAACCCGATCGGCGGGCCGCCGGCCCTCGCCAGCTTCGCTTCCGGTCTACGGGACGATGGAGGGCGGCGATGCCACGGGGTGACCCGAGCCGGAAGCGCTGCGCGATCTACACCCGCAAATCCTCCGAGGAAGGGCTCGAACAGGAGTTCAACTCGCTCCAGGCGCAAAGCGAAGCGTGCGAGGCCTACATCTCCAGCCAGCGTCACGAGGGCTGGGTATTGGCCAGGACCTGCTACGACGATGGCGGGTTCTCGGGTGGCAACATGGAGCGGCCCGCTCTGCAACGCCTGCTCGCCGACATCCGGGAAAGCCGGATCGACATCATCGTCGTCTACAAGGTCGACCGGCTGACCCGCTCGCTCGCCGATTTTGCCCGGCTGGTCGAGATCTTCGATGCCCAGGGCGTGTCGTTCGTCTCGGTGACCCAGCAGTTCAATACCACGAGCTCGATGGGGCGGCTGACCCTCAATGTGCTGTTGTCCTTTGCCCAGTTCGAGCGCGAGGTCACCGGCGAACGGATCCGTGACAAGATTGCTGCCTCGAAGAAGAAGGGCATGTGGATGGGCGGTATTGTGCTGCTCGGCTACGACGCGAGCGAGCGCACGCTCGTCATCAACTCGGCCGAGGCCGAGACCGTGCGTTGCATCTTCACCCTTTATCGTGAGCTCGGCAGCGTGCGTCGGGTCAAGGAGGAGGCCGACCGCCTGGGGCTCAGGACCAAGCGCAGCACGACGGCGGGCGGCACCGAGCGCGGCGGCGAACCCTTCTCGCGCGGACATATCTACAACCTGCTGTCGAACCCGATTTACATCGGTGAGATCGCGCACAAGGGCCAGCTCTACCGCGGACAGCATCCGGCGTTGATCGACGCAGATACCTGGGCCGCCGTGCGGGACCAACTTGCTGCCAATGCGCGCGACCATCGTCGTAAGGCCCACGCCATCGAGCCCAGCCTGCTGGCGGGTCTGCTGACCGATGCCCAGGGCGAGCGGCTCACCCCATCGCACGCCGTCAAAAAAGGCCGACGCTATCGCTACTACGTCTCCACTGCCCTGATCACCGAGGCCAGAACGGATCGCCCTCAAGGTTGGCGACTGGCAGCCCAGGAGATCGAAGATGCTGTGATCAAGGTCTTGACCGACGCGCTGACCAGCCCGGCAATGCTGCTCGAGCGCTTCGGTACAGCCGGCATACCCAGCGACCAAACGCGGAAAATGCTCAATCGTGCAACCCGCTTTGCGACAGCCCTCAATCGCTCGCCCGCGCAACGAGCCGAGGTCGTTCGCGACCTCATCGAGAAGGTCGCGATTGAGGAGAATGCAATCACGATCCGGATCCGGCGCAGCGCACTATCGGGCGGAGCGGTCGCGCCACCCTCATCGGAGAGCTCGAGCGACAGCACGATCGAACTTACAGCGGCTGTCGCCCTTAGGCGCCGCGGTGTCGAAATGAGACTGATGCTGCCGGAAGTGACGAAACAGAACGACCGCTGGCGATGTGACCCCACGCTGATCAAGGCGATCGCACGCGGGCACGCTTGGTTCGAGGCGCTTGCCGCGGGACGCGCCCGGTCGCTCCGGGAATTGGCCGAACGCGATGGTATCACGCGTCGCTATGTCCGGCGCCTCGTCGACCTCGCCTTTCTGAGCCCCGAGCTGGTCGAGGCGATCCTGCAAGGCCGGCAACCTCTCGCACTCACTGCGACGCGCCTTACCGAACTCGATCTGCCGCTCGACTGGACCGATCAGCGCAGCCTGCTGGCGAGCTGAAGAGCGACCCGCAACAGAGGGTGCCCAGGCCAAGGCCTGGGCTCCTCTCGTTGCTGCGCTTTGATTTCCCGAGGGGGGACTGCATCAATGCCGGTCAGAGAAAGGAGGCCAAGACGAGCCGGCTCGTGGCCAGTACGTCCCATTCTCTGGTCTCGTCCAGGCTCACACTCCCGGGGAAAGCCGGGCCTTTGCGCGTCTAGCCATGGAAGACACCGGTGAGACAGACTCCCCGCTGGAGGGAACGAGATTCGAACCCTCGGTCCCCCTCAGAAGGGCTACGCTTATCGAAACTCCCCCGTCCAATTCGGCAATTCCCCCTCAGAGAGCAAAACCAGTTCCATCGGAACAGGAACCGCCGGTCCCTTGTGTTTCAGCACCGAACCAGGACCCCATTGGGAAAGACGACAACGTGCTGATTCTGATACGAATCGGCCTAGACGGTGGGGTGCCGATCGGCACCCCTCGTTCGTTCCAGTTTTCTGCGTCATATCAGTATGATGGCCTACGACCTTTGGGGGTCCCGATTCGGTGCCGAAACACACCCCAATGGCGAGCTCCCCTCGGATCCCTCAACAGACCGACTGACAACCACCGACCAGACACCAAAGCTATGCAAAAAGCCCTGTCGCAGTTCATCATCCCTCCGCGTGCTCAGGCGTCAAGGCGCTGCGAAACACAAGCGTCGCTAGGCGGCAAGCCGCCAAGCTTTGCTACCGCTTCGATCCCTTGACCCCTTCCGCGCGCTCCGCGAACCTGACCGCAGGCGACGGGACGAAGAACGGCTTTCCCGCTCCGAACAAAGAACCGGCAAAAACCAAAATGCCTACTTGACAGGAAAAGCCCCATACAAGTCTGGTGCGAACCTGGCTTTCGGAAACGAATCCCATCGATGACCCTCGGGGGATTTCGCTCGGATTGCAGCCAGGACGGGCTTCGTTTGGATTAGCGCCGGATTACCGAAGTGGCCGCTACGCCGCCATGAAGCCTAGACGAGCAAGGCTTGTTGCTTGGTCGGAGTGCTATGCGTTTTGGTCTGGCGCAACGTTCACGTTAAATCCACAGCGTTCTTCTCGCCTGCCGTTCCTGCGCCTCCCGAGCGCCTGTTCAATCACGCGGGCCAGGTCGATATGTCGGTATGGTTTCGCCAGGACTGGCAGATCAAGGTCATTCGTTTCGGGCATATCCGCCGGATTGCCCGTGTTGGAAACATTGCTTGCCATAAAGCCGGAGGTGAGGACCACGGGGAGAGACGGCCGGTGCACGTGCAGGGCATGGACAAGGTCTACGCCGCTCATGCCGCCAGACATCACCACATCCGTAAAAACTAGCTCGATCTCCTCCGATTTTGCAGCGACGAGTTCGAGGGCTTCTTTACCGGTCGCCGCTGCCATCGTCCGATATCCCAAGTCCTCGAGCTGTTCGATGACCAGACTGCGTACATCGACGTCGTCCTCGACCACCAGGATCATCGCGCCCGTGATTTCCTTCCTCGCTGTTGCCCCGCGCTCTCGGTTCGATCCGTCCACGGCGTGCTCGCGCGGGAGATGGATCCGGACACGTGTTCCCTCCCCTGGGGAGCTATCGATTATTAAAAACCCGTGGGATTGACTTACAAATCCGTGGACTTGCGACAACCCTAACCCGGTTCCGTGTCCGGTTTCCTTCGTCGTGAAAAAGGGCTCGGTCGCGCGATCCAAGACCTCGGGCAGCATCCCGGTTCCCGTGTCCGCTACCTCCACAAACACATATGCACACGGTCTTGCATCGGCATGGCGGCTTGCGGCCCGCTCGTCGAGATCGAGATTTCCGGTACGAACTGAAAAGGTACCGCCGTTCGGCATCGCATCCCGGGCGTTGACCGCGAGATTGAGAAGCGCCGATCCAAACTGAGCCGGATCCACATGGCAGGCCCCCGCGGTCGGGTCGAGCCAAAATTCTTTCGCGATGGCATCGCCCAGTATGGGACCGGCGAGAACATCAAATTCCGCGATCAATTCGTTAATCGACCGCGTTTCCGGTCGCAAGGCTTGCCGCCGGGCAAAGGCAAGGAGCTGCGCGGTCAGCTGGGCGCCACGCGAGGCGCCTCGTTGGGCCGTCGCCACCATTCGCGCCCAGCTACCTCGTTCCCGATTAGCTCGAGACTGCCTGTAATGAGCGTTAAAAGATTGTTGAAGTCGTGAGCGATGCCGCCGGTCAGCTTGCCGACCGCTTCCATCTTCTGTGCTTGGCGCAGCGCGTCTTCCGCCTGCTGACGCTCGGCGATCTCCGCAGCGACGCGCTGTTCGAGTTCCTCATTCAGCCGTCGTAGCTCATCTTCAACGCGCCGACGGCCCAGAGCGACACCAAGCAAATTGGCGACACCCTGTAGAAAATCCGCATCGTGCTCGGAGAATGCCCCCGGCGCCTCGCTGTCGGCCTCCAGCGCGCCGAACGGTTTGCCGTCGTCATCAAGGATCACGTTCACTGCTCGCTCCACGCCATGCTCGGCGAGCAGCTGGGGCGTGCGAAACTGGCTTTCCTCCGCCAGGCGGTTGGCAATGACCGGTTTGCCGGTGTGCAAGGCATAACCGGCCGGCGACTCGAGGTCGGCCCCGATCGTCGCGCGGCCAACAACACCAGGGTGCCAACCTACCCCCGCGCGCACGAGAAATCGATTCTCGCTCGGCAAATATTCGAGGATCTTGCAGAAGCGAACTTCGAGCCCAAGGGCACAAAGTCTCGCGGCTTCGGTAAGCAGCGTATCGAGGTTGGCGTCCGAAAGAGCCCGGCGTCCGATTTCGGCTAGAAGAGCTTGTTGGCGCAGCCGCTGTTCAAGCTCGTCGGTAGGCCGCGTGCCGTCCATTATCAAATCGACCCCCGTTCCGAAGACTGCGAAATGACGATGTCCGCTCCGGTCAAGCCAGTTAGGGAACGCGGGATACTTCCACTTGGTTCCTATGCTGAATCCGACTCATTCAGCCGGGCAACTTGGTCCAGAAGAGGGGTTACTGCGAGCGTTGCTTAACGCGTGATGAACCGGTCGAGCCGCATCCTGCCAGCCCCGAAAAGATCGACGAGGCGAGGGATGAAGTCTCGCGCAATTTGGCCGATGGCCCATCCTCTTCGTGCTTGTAATTTTAGCGCTCCAGGTCCTTTACAGATACGGGCCCAGCCGCGAGGAGCCGCGGTGGCGCTGGTTGAGCTGCGGCAGTGTAGCTGCCGCGATTGTTTTGTTGGCTGCATCGGTTTTGTTCTCGTGGTACGTCGCCAATTTCGGCAGCTATAACAAAGCTTACGGCTCGCTCGGGGCGATCATCGGTTTCATGACCTGGATCTGGATTATCGTCGTCTTGGTGGGCGCAAAGCTGAACGCGGAAATGGAGTACCAGACGGCTGGCGACACCACCACCGGACGTCCCAAGCCGCTCGGCGCTCGGGGAGCGCACACGGCGGACACGGTCGGCGCTGCCTAGATCGAGGCTGGTCGCGTGCGATGACGGGCGTGTTGGCTCACCGCGTCGGTGGCGCGACGCCTTGCTGTATCCGTGTTCTCGTGCCACTGCCGTCCCTCGACCGATCAACTTGCTAAAGAGGCCGGTTTTGCCGGCCGATGTTTGGTCCTGATAGAGCAGAGCAAGGTCGGCGTCGCTGAATTTGCGGAAGAACTTGTCCCACGAGATCTCCTCGAGGCGTCGTCATCGGCATTGGGCGCAACAAGAGACACCGGGTGCATGATGCCTGGGTCCTTGCCGCGATACGTCGCCTTGAGCGGACTCGGCCCATTCCCCGGATCTCGTCATGGTCCGCGGCCGCCTTCGTTGCCGTGGTCGGCGCCTTGGCTGAGGCCGTCTTTTTTGCCCGAGTGCCTTTGCTGTACCGCGCGAGCACACGCTCGGTCGCCTAGCTGAGCTGGCCGGTGAGCGTCTCGCGCTGCACATGAGGCGCACTGCGCGCTTAGCTTCGGTGGGGGGCCTATAGCCGTTACGCCGCCAAATCGTCGCAACGTTCACTCCAGCGATTATTCACGCTTTTGGCTCCATCCATCAGCAGACGCAGCGTGGTTCGAGCACGCGATAAGCGGGAGCGAACGGTGCCGACCGGAATGCCGAGAATGTCCGCGACCTGTTCGTACCTCATACCTTCAAGTCCGACGAGTAGAAGAACATCGCGTTGTTCGTGGGACAAGGTGTTGATGCCGCGTTGCAGATCTCTCAGCTGCAAAGAGGCGTCGACGACCGGCTCCACGCGCCATACTGGCTCCGCGTCTTCGACCGGTCCGAGCGATCCCTCACGAAGCGAGTGGCGAACGTCGTTTACATGTTGATTGTGCAGAATAGTGAATAGCCAAGCACGGAGGTTTGAGCCTGGCTGCCAGAGATGCTGCTTTTCGAGCGCGCGCACCAAGCTACTTTGCACGAGGTCGTCGGCTTTGGCGGTGTTTCGGGTCAAGGCGCGCGCGTAACGTCGCAATCGAGGAATTTCGCTTTCCAAGAGTCGCCCAAACTCGTTCATCTGAACCTCCACTCCGGTGGGCGCCGCCCATTAACGTTGGGGTGGGGCAGCTCCGATGAACCCGAGAGTAATTTGCCAGCGTAACCCGCGTATGAACCAAGAATTTCGTCGCGGTAAAATGTTGTAAGCGTTTGTGAAGCACGAGCGTGGTTTGTAAAGCGCAGCGATGATTTGTAACTAGGCCGATACTGTCGCAAAATTGGCTTTGACCGCTCTCTCTAGCGCCTGGCAGCAGCTGATGTGGCATGTTATAGCAAGACTTGGCGATCTCGAGATGATAGTCGAGACCGACTTGGCAGCGCTGTCACTCGGCGTATTCGTAAGGGTGGGCGGCAGCGCTACAGTGCGGCGCGGTCCAACCGGTGCTTTACCAGCCACCGCCTTCGGAACTTCCGAAAGGCCGATCCCGTTAGGTCTGTGTCCCAAACCGCAGGGTCATCCCGAAATGCGTATTGCACAAGTTGCGCCACTGTACGAGAGCTGCCCGCCTCAACTTTATGGTGGCACCGAGCGCGTGGTGTCGTATCTGACCGAAGAACTGGTGCGACAGGGGCATGAGGTTACCTTGTTCGCCAGCGGCGACTCACAGACCACAGCAACACTGCGGGCACCCTGCGAGCGATCGTTGCGCCTCGATCCCCAATGTAAAGATCCGCTGCCCTATCATTTTATATCACTGCATCGCTTGGCACAGACCGCTGATGCGTTCGACATCATCCACTTCCACACTGACTACCTCCACTTTCCGCTTTTTGCACAGCGCTGGGGCAAGACGCTGACGACGCTGCACGGACGGCTTGACCTGCCGGACCTTCCGCCGATCTTGCGAGAGTTCGTGATGATGCCGCTTGTGTCGATCTCCAATGCCCAGCGCGCGCCTATGCCCTGGGCTAATTGGTACGCCACCGTTTATCACGGGCTGCCGACGAGCCTTTACCAATGCGGTGGCGGCGCCGGCGGCTATCTCACCTTCATCGGACGAATGTGTCCTGAGAAGCGACCGGATTGGGCAATCGAGATAGCGCGCCGCGCTAGGCTGCCTCTGACGATCGCGGCTAAGGTCGACAAGATCGGAGCTATTACAAGACCAGGATCACGCCGCTGCTCAAGGATCCACTGATTGAGTTTATTGGTGAGATACGGGACGACGAAAAGGGAGCGTTCTTGGGTGATGCGTTGGCACTGTTGTTTCCGATCGATTGGCCCGAGCCGTTCGGCTTGGCTGTCATCGAAGCGATGGCCAATGGTACCCCGATAATTGCTTTTGGCCGTGGCGCGGTGCCGGAAATCGTCGACCACGGCGTCACTGGCTTCATCGTCAATGATATCGATGAAGCAGTAGCCGCAATTCCGCTCGCAAAGGCGCTGGATCGGAATACGATTCGTCGCCGGTTCGAGGAGCGTTTCTCGGTGGAACGGATGGCGCGCGACTATCTGGCGCGATATAGTGACGTGTTGCGCCGCGACACCCTGGATGTGGTCCTGAGCTTCGCGACCGCGGTTCAGGCGGCCGCGAACGCTGCCTGACCCCGGAAGTTCGATGGCCGCCACAGACGTACGCGACCGTCAAAACCATAGACGACACAAACCGTACTGCGCCGCGATCGAATCCTGGGGCAAATTCCTGACGCGGCCTAGTCACGGAAACGGGGTTCTGAGTGGGCGAAGTGTCAGGTAGGCTCTCGGGATGGCCCTGCTCTCTTACCGCCGGCATCGGTTTCCGGCGTCGATCATCCAGCACGTGATCTGGCTCCACCTGCGCTTCACGCTGAGTTACCGAGACGTTGAGGATCTCCTCGCCGAACGTGGGCTGGACATTTCCTACGAAACGGTGCGGCGCTGGGTGCTGAAGTTTAGTCCTTTGATCGCCCGCAAGCTGCGGCAGCGCCGACCGCGGCCGAGCGACCGATGGCACCTCGACGGTGTGTCACGAACACATCTTCGGAGAATGAAGGTGTGGAGCTGTACGAGAGATGAAGGTGGGCCCCTCGACGCCGGCGGTCAGGCGCGGGCGTCAAACCACTGCAAACTGCTGTCGTCAAGAGCGAGGGTGGTGCGCGTTGCAGCAAAAGGCGGGACTTGATCCCGTCAGGTATGGTGCGAAGAGGCGAGCGGGAGCGAACCGCTGATGACGTGACGAAATTCCAAGGATGATGTCGAAACCGGGGGTGCGTCGAGCGTCCGGGACGAGTTCGGGAGTAGTCCTGGAGGCTGCCCGAGCGGCATCCGGCATATAGGCGGCGCGAAGCCGAATCAGGCTCTTGTATGGAACGTGAGAACCTGTCGTCCCGATGTGAAGGGAGCAGTCCAAACGATCACAATGGGAAGGCGAATCCCTGCGACGCGCTCGCCACTGGAGGAAACGGAATTCGAACACTAACGAATGGACGAACGAAATCACGTCATTCAGCACCCGGACAGTGACTCGCCGGCGGAGGGAGATGGATTCGAACCGCATAAGAAACAACCCTTTTTGGCTGCCCCCGTTCGGTCCCGCAATTCGCCTTCCGCAACAAAAACCGGCTCTTTCGTGCCGGGGACCGACGGTTCGAATCCATCTCCCTCCAGCGGCGAGTCCGTTGCGAACCATTTCTCCCGCGGGGGAGCCGAACGGCAAGCCGCACCGGGCAGACAGCCGTGCACCAGTGCCGGCATCCTGCCGCCAATAGAGTTCCTCCAACCCCGGTTGGAACCAGGCGATTTTCGATCAGTTCCAGCAATTCAAATTCCCGGTCGTCTCACATCCCGCCAGGCTCGGCCAGCGCTTCGAGACGCGCCGCCACGTTCACGCCGTCGCCAAAAATGTCACCGACTGACGGCAGTCCATGGGAAAACGGCGGTGACACGCAGGCCGCCGCTCACGCGGTTGCTACTCACTGCGTCGTCATCAGGATGGCTGCCGTGACCTTCGCTACCTACCCAATGAGAAGGAGCGCATCTGGCTGGGTTTTGATCGCACCACTGGTTACGTGCGGCGGGGCCGCACGCAAGGGAGCTGCAACAGCTCCGTCGTGACGAGCCATGAGACCTCGCGCGCTACCGCCGTATCAAAGAACGGCCGATGCCGGTCGAGCCACGCCCCCGTGCAGGCAAGCCCTAGTCGAGCCGCGATCCGTGACGCGACCGAGACGGCGAGCGTTGCCGGCGAAAGCAGAAGGTTCGCGGGGACCCGCAAGAGATCCCAGCCGATCGCCCGGCGGTAAAGCCCCAAGGTCCCGGTAAGGCTGAAATGCCGATTTACAAACGCATCGACGCATTCGCGGCGGCTCGCGAGGTATCGGCGTGCGATGTCGCGAACGACGGCCCGCGCCCACTCCCGTTCGGACTGCATGCCAAGTAGATAGGCGCCAGCGGCCCCGGCGCGAGTGCGCGATTGGGCGAACGACGGATTTGTCGACGCTGAGAAAGCCGTCACTGAATTCTGGAAAGGGCCGCCAGCGCAGCTCCGGCGCAAATCCGGGCGACGCTCGCGAGTGTAGCCAACCACCTTCAAGGTCGTGACCGGCCCACCGGTCGTGGAGATTTCCGCGTTTACCACCGGCTCGCGATCTGCAGGCTAAGCCGGCTTGATTGCGACAGCACAGTGGTAGGGCTGGGCGATGAAGAAAGTGCCGTCGCGTTCGGCTGTCGCGACGGCTTGGTGCCAGGTCGCGGCCTCGGCTGGCGTCAGCGCGGAGAGGATCTGCTGCTGGTAGCGCTCGATGCGCTCCGATCCCGGCACCACCGAGACGAGCTGCGGAAAGCATTTGAGCTTCTTCAGCCCGTGTTCCGTGAGGCGCCGGTAGAGGCTGGCATCGGCGACACCTTTCGGTGCCACCCCGCCGCCGATCACGTTGGGGGCATCGACTTTTGCCTTCAGCGGCGGATCGATCGGCAGGTTGACCCAGAACGGCATGTCGGTCGCGCGGACGACGATGCCGATGCGCCCGCCGGGCCGCGTCACCCGCACGATCTCCGCCAGCATCCGGTCCGCGTCGCCCTCCTCGAACACTGTCGAGGACAATGCCACGTCGACGGCGGCATCGGGCAATGGCAGGGCCTCGCCGCTTCCTTCGCCGAAATCGATATGATCGAGCAGCCCCGCACGCCGCGCCAGGGCCCGCGCCTCGCGCAAGAGATAAGGGTTCACGTCGCGGCCGATCAGGCGGTTACCGCCGGCTGCCCGCCGCGCCAGCTCGCGCATGATGACGCCGGACCCGCAGCCGACCTCGAGCACGCTCTCGCCCGGCTGGATCGCCAGCGCGTCGAGCAGCCCCCGCACCACCGCCATATAGCCCGAGCGGCCGCGCTCTTCGAGGCTGGCGACGCTGCCGAGCAGCGGGCCACCGAGGATGATCGAGCAGTAGCGCGCCGACAGTGCCGGGATCAGCGGTTCCCACTGGCCGGGCGATAGGTCGAGCGGCGACAGCACCAGCGGCGGTCCGGCGCCGCGGATGCGAAACGAGATGCCGGCGATTTCGCCTTCCTGCTCACGCAAGCCGGCCGCCGGGAGCGCGGCGCGGCGTTGGTGGAACTCACGGATCGCGGCATCGATGTCGTCCCCCCGATCGGCTGCCAGGTCGGCCCAGGTCAGGCCGGCATAATCGTCGAGCACCACCGCCGTGGCCTCGGGCAAATCGGGCAATACCGCCTGCACCCTGCGGGCGCCGAGCCCATGGTCGCCGGTCACGACCATCAGCCGCGCCCCCAGCGCCGCCAGGCTGCGCGGGTTCAGTACGGTCGGGCACACCAAGGTCAGCGACGCAACGCGATCCGGATATTTGGCGATGAAACCCTGCACATCGGCCAGACTGCGCCCGGCAAAATGCGCCCCGGCGATGCCGAGATGATCCAGAAGCTGCGCGAGGCACGCCTCGACCGGAGGACGCTGGATGGGTGCGGTGGTTGCTATGACCGTTCTCCTTAGTGAGGATTGGAACGATAATGCCGAGTCGCATTCAGGACCGCAGTTGCTCGCTTCCTCCAAAGATAGATTTCGCCATCGGTTCGCGATTTCGAGCTTACTACAACGGCCGGAGGAGGCCGAGCCGCTTGGCCATAACCGACAACGACATTGTCGCGGGTGAAGACGTGTTGCCCCCGCTGGCCGCGTGGCGCCGGGGGTGCGCCGACCAGACAGCCGCATTTGCTGGCCAGATAATATTCATCGCGCCGATGCGAGATGTAACGGCCGAGCCGCTCCTCGCTCAGCCCGTAATCGATCGAGGTGTCGATGTAGTTGATGCCTGCGTCCAGCACCTTATTGAGGATGGTTTCGGCTTGGGCCTCGGTGATGTCGCGGGCACGCGGGGGGCCCCACGCAGTTCCATCGCTCCATAGCCCAAGGTCGCGACCTGCAGCCCCGTTCGCCCGAGCTCTCGTTTTGCTACGGCCATTCCCATCCTCCACTCGCAAGATCGGCTCGATGTTAGATCGTCGACCTCGATCGGTCGAATGGCGATTCCCGACGCTCGGGGCGTTCTGCTCGGCTCGCCGCCGACAGCGACGTGGCAGCAGGATGCCGGGGCCGCCGCGGCCTGGTTTCCCGCGCTGACCACCATGGCAGGCTTGCAGGCTAACTGGGATTTCTTGAGTGATTTTCAGCAGCGCGGCACATTGGCCCTGGATGCGCTCGGTGCCCAGGCGGCTCAGAGTCCCTGGGGCGTCGCCAGTAATGGCCGCATCCTGGACGAGCCGCGTCTGCGCTCCATGGGGAGATGTATCTTCCAGACTAAGGCTGGGAGACGCTGTCCCAG
>Ga0210406_10006191_pt1 | contig 12444 bp, 5 predicted proteins | sample IncBWC30MmetaG_FD_155454 | JGI IMG/M metagenome (GOLD analysis project Ga0210406, IMG submission 155454) | Forest soil microbial communities from Barre Woods Harvard Forest LTER site, Petersham, Massachusetts, United States - Inc-BW-C-30-M | ecosystem: Environmental > Terrestrial > Soil >...
ACCGATCCTGGCGCATGCCTGGCGCGCACCAACGATCTGTTATGTACGCAGAATCCGATGGACCTGTTCGTGACGGTGTTTTACGGCATCTTGGACGCGGCGACCGGCCGGTTGGACTACGCGAACGCCGGCCACAATCCGCCGCTGATGCGGCGGATCGACGGGTCGATCGAGGCCCTGAGCGGGCCAGGGGGACGAATGCTGGGGGTCCGCGAAGGCGCCGAATTTCCGAGTCACAGCGTGAAACTGCAGCGCGGCGATCGGCTCATTCTCTATACCGACGGCGTCACCGAGGCATTCAATGCGTCGTACGAGGCGTACGGCGAGCAGCGGCTGATCAGGGAGATCAAAGCCCACGGCGATGGACCCGCCGGCAGCCTGGTCGAACGCATCTGCGCCAGCGTGACCAGCTTCGCCGGAACTGCCGCGCAATCCGACGACATTACCTTGGCGGTCCTCGTCTGGCAGTGATCTTCATTTCGCCGTGTCGCGCCGTGTTTTGGCCAGCACCACCGTTTCAAACAGTTCGTAATTCGCCGTCGCCGCCATATCGGCGCCGAGCGCGTGGTAGTAGGAAATGCTGATCGACGTCTTGCCGCCAGGCGTGCCTGGATCCAGATCGAAGACCCCGATGCCGTAGCCGGTGCCCGTATCGCGGCGCGCCGACCAGATGGCGTCTTCCAATGCATCCGCACCCGGCTTGGCGAAAGTTCCCGGGGTTTTCGCGGGCAGCGGGCGATTGTGTTTCGTGATGACTTTGGCCTGCGGCGCGCCGCTGTCGGGGTTCACGCCATAGGCGTCCAGCGGCGCATTGGTGCCGCCGCCACCGAGAATGAAATGGACGGTGCCGAGGGTGGTGTCGAATGCACCGTCGGCGGGGTTCGAGGTCGCGACCGGTTTGGGCTGCAGCGTGTCGACCGGCGCGCCGCTCGCGGCGTCGCGCCCGGCGTCGTGATTGCAGCCGCGCACCGGCCAGCTGCGTTCGTAGTCATGATCGTGTCCGCAGAGCACGAGATCGACGCCATAGCGATCGAACAGCGGCAGCCACGTCTCGCGGATTCCTTTGTCGGATCCGTTGCCATTTTTGGATGAACTCAAGGCGTCTTGATGCATCTGCACCACGATCCAGTCGATGCTCACATCCTGCGACGCGGCTGCCAAAGTGCTCTCCAGCCAGCGGGTCTGCGCGCCCTCGCTATAGCCGCGCACATAAAGAGTTGTGCCCGGCGCGATCGGCGGATTGCCGGTACTGGGCGCAGGCTGCAGGGGTGAGGGGCCCGCGACGAACGCACCGCTGTCCTGATAGATGACATCGTCGGCGGAGAGCGAAATAAACAGCACGGAGCCGACTTGGAAGCGGTACCACAAACCGGAGAACGGCGTGCCGTTTTGCGGCAGCGTGTAGCGTGTGAGGTAGGAATTGAAACCCTGCGCGCCGTTGCCGAACTCGATTTCGTGATTGCCGGGGCAAGGCATCCATGGACGCCGCGAGGCCGACACCTGCACATTGTTGCCGAAATCCGCCCATACCGCCGGCTGCGCGGCGGGATTCAAGTTCGCGTAGCACAGATCGCCGTTCAGCAAGTGGAACAGGGGCTGAAAGCGTTCCACCGCCTTGACGGCGAACGCGCTCTGCGGCGAGGACAATGTCCAGGCCGTATTGGGCGTGGCCAAATCGCCGTAGCTGGTCCAGCGGAAGGGCACGCGCCCTTTGGACGCGGTTCGGAATGTGGCGCCAAAGGGGCGCGCGCGATGGCGATCGTTGTCTGCCGTCACCGCGTAGTGGTACTCGGCATTGTCTTTCAGCCCGGTCAGGCTGGCGTGATAGGTGAATACCGTCTGGCCGTTGAGTCCATCGGTGTAAGTGCGCTGCACGGCGTGCACGCTGCTTGCTTGTTGCGCGTGCACGTTGCTGGTTGATTGCCGCAGCTGCACTCGGGGGTTGACTGCCTGCGCGGCGGACGCCCAGGAGATGCAAACGCTGCTGGCCGGATCCTCGCCCCAGGTGAGGTGAATTTGTTCGGGCGTGCCATCGGCGGACGCAATGTCGGCAGGGGCGCTCAAGGCCCGCGAGGATGCCGCGCTCAAGAGTCCCGAGAGCCCCGCGCCGGTGACAAAGGTCCGGCGGGAGATGCGTCCCGCCGCCGACGCCGACGCCGACGCCGCTCGAAGCAGTTCGCTTGCAGCGCCGCCTGATCTATTTTTCCCCACGGATGCCCTCCATCAATGATATCAACCGGTCGTTAACTTATTGTACGGCCATAAGCGTGGCTTCCAAGTGATCGGGCCGCAGGTCCTGCCCGCGAGTCCGTCGCGGTGTGCGGTCTGTCCCGCTGTCATCAAATTGACACGTTCCCAATGAGAACTGCTCATCAGCGCCGATTCGCCGCCGAACCGATACTCCGTTTCCAACACCAATAGTCGGGGAATCTCTTGGGGACGGCCATCTCGCACCAGTACCTGTCGGACGCCTCGACGGCCAAGCGCGAAACCTTGGCGGCGCTGGGGACACTGCACGGCGTGTTTCAGCCGATTGTCGCCGTGGCGAAAGGCGGCATCGTTGCCCACGAGGGCCTGATTCGCGGGCCGACGAATTGTCATCTGCCGATGGTGCTGTTTGCCGCCGCTGCGGCGCGCGGTTGCAGCGATGAACTCGAATATCGGGCCGGCGAAGAGATCATCCAGGCCTACGCGGCAGCGACGGCACCCGGACTCCTGTTTGTGAATTTCTCGGCGCAAGCGGTGATGCACCTGGGCTCGAAACGCGGCTGCCAGTATTTGCTGCAGGTACTGGCCCGTTGCGAGATGGCGCCGCGCAAACTCGTCATCGAAATCACCGAGCACGAGCGCGTCGTGGATCATGCCGGCATGGTCGCGGCCGCCCGCATATTGCGCGGCCTCGGCATCGGCATCGCGCTGGACGATTTCGGCGACGGCGGCTCGAGTTTGCGCCTTTGGGCCGAAATCGAGCCGGAGTACGTCAAGATCGACCGCTATTTCTGCCACGACATCCATAAGAATGGACGCAAGGTCCAGACCGTCAAGGCCATGTTGCGCCTCGCCGAGAATTTCGGCAGCCGAATCGTTGCCGAAGGCATAGAGCAACTTGCGGACCTGCGCGTGGTGAGAGACCTCGGCGTCGATTGCGTGCAGGGCTACGCTTTGGGATACCCCGCGCAGCAACCCGCGGAGGCCATTCCGGCGGCCGCGCGCGCCGTCCTCGACGCCCACGACATCGCCGTATTTCCCCAGCTGCGGCGCGCGTACAGTCCCTCCTTGACCGCCGCGCGGCTCGTCAATCCGGCGCCGGCCGTGTCGAAGTCGATGAACAATCAAAAACTGCTGGAGATTTTTCAAGCCGACGCGGATTTACCGGCGGTGGCGGTACTCAGAGACGGGCTGCCCGTGGGCATCGTCAATCGGCGCCGCTTTTTGGAGCGCTACGCCTTGCCCTACTATCCTGAAGTCTATGGCAGAAAGTCCTGCACGACGTTCATGGAAAGCAATCCGCTGCTGATCGAGATCAGCCAGCCGTTGGAAGAGCTGATTCATGTGCTGACCTCAGAGGATCAGCGCTACCTGAACGATGGTTTCGTGCTGGTCGATGCCGGCAAATACGTCGGCATCGGGACCGCCGAGCAGCTGGTGCGATCGGTGACGGAGTTGCGGATCGAGGCCGCGCGGCACGCCAATCCCTTGACCTTCCTGCCCGGGAACATACCGACCAGCGAGCACGTTCGTCGCCTGCTTCTCGGCGGTACGCATTTCTGCGCGAGCTACTGCGACCTGAACCACTTCAAGGCGTTCAACGATCGCTTCGGCTATTGGCAGGGCGACAAAATGATCCGGCTGCTGGCGAGCGTCATCACCCAGGCGTGCGACCCGCAGCGCGATTTCGCGGGACACATCGGCGGCGATGATTTCATCGTGCTCCTGCAGAGCGAGGATTGGCAGAGCCGCTGCGCGCGGATGATCGAGACATTCAATGCCGCGGCGCCGGCGCTGTACGATCCGCTCACCCGTGAACGCGGCTATATCGAATCCGAAGACCGCCAGGGCAATCCGACTCGTTTCCCGTTGACCACCTTGTCGATTGGCGCGTTGCAAGTCGCGCCCGCGGAATTCGACAGCCCGGAGGATGTCGCCGCGGCGGCGGCGGCCGCCAAGCACCAGGCGAAACGCTCGAACGCGGGCCTGTTCGTGCTCGATTCCGGCGCGGCCGCGCGCGACTTCGAGCAAGCATACCTGCGCGAGTCGGCGTAGCCGGCGATTTCAGGTCAGGCCGAGGCGGTCTTCCTTTCCCAGTAGGATTCGACCACGAGGATGTCGTTGAAGAGGCTCTGCCGACAGATCTCGCCCTCGTCTCCGTACTGGCGCCAGAGCCGTTGACTGAACCAGACGTTGAGCCAACCCCGGATTGTCACGAGTTTGTCACGCGGCCCGTTCCACGGTGCGGCCTGCTGCAGCATGCTGACGATTCCCATCGCCTCCTGCAGCGCGAGATCATTTTTCCCGGGCCCTGCAGCAATAACTTCCCGCAGCTGGTCAGAAAGAGCCTTGACCTCGGCGAGCTGCATGTTCCGGGGGACCTCCTGCCAATCCGCGTTACGAGACCCTCGAGAGGATCTCACACCACCGCGACAAAGTCGCACACACCCCTTTTAGTTTAAACCCAACCAAGAGCCAATAAGTTCCTTAAAAAAAAGGGCGGCCATGCGGCCGCCCCTTCTCGCTGTCATGTTCAGCGCGCCCAAGTCTAATGGCCGTCGCCGCCATGACCATGGTCCTGGCCGAAATCGAACAGATCGAACAGGTCGCCCAAGGCCGGACTGTTCTTCGGCACGTAGGGGTTGTCCTCATCGGCGCGCGGATTGGGGAAATTGTCGCGGCTGCGCGCCGTCAACGGCTTCAAGTCCCAATTGCGTTCGATGAATTTCAAAATCGAGACATGGTCTGAGTAGCTGTGGCTGATGTGGCCGCCCCGGCTGAAGGGCGAGACCGCGATCATCGGAATGCGCGGGCCGTCGCCGAAAAAGTCGAGCGGCTGAATGTAGCCGGAGTCGTAGTAGCCGCCGCCTTCATCCACCGTGACGAACAACACCGTGCTGGCGAACAGTTCCGGGTTGGCGGTGAGATGATCCATGATCTTCTTGACCATCCCCTCGAACAGGCCGAACTTCGAGGAAGCCGGATGACCGTCAAGCAGACCATCGGGTTTGACGAATGACACCGCGGGCAGGGTGCCGTTGTCCACGGCCGCAAAGAAGTCCGTGGCATCCTTGATGTGCGCCGCGCGCTGGGTCGCATCGCCCATGATGGCGTTGGTGTACGACTCGAAGTTGCAGATGTTGCAGTAGGCCGCGCCGACCAGGATCGTGGGGTCGGTGGTCGACTTGCCCTGCTCCTCCAGCTGCGTGAGCTGCACCGCCGCGTTGTACGCGCCGCCGTAATAAGCCCAGGAGATACCCTTCTCGTTGAGCGACTCACCGATGGTGCGAACATTGGTTGGCGGAACCGAGCCGCCCCGCGCGATTCCCGCGATGTCCACGGTGCCGTCGGGTAGAAAGCCCGGATTGTCGTTGTTCACCATGTAGAAATGATTTTTCTCGCAGTTGGGCTGCGCATCGTAGGGCAGCGATGCCAGATAGTCGCGGATGGGTTTGACGCCCGGCTGCGTGGGATCCGCGCACTCGGCAAAGTTGCCGTCGAAGCCGATGTCCACCGTGTACTGATCGTCCGAGCCCGGCAACGGATTGGGATTCGCAATGTGCGAGGGCGGCGTCGTGGGCGTGCCCTTGCCGTCGCTCCAGAAGACCGCATCGCCGGTGCCCATCATCACGTGATTGGCGCCCGTGCCCCCCATCACCGCCTGATGGTAGTTGTCGCTCATCGAGTATTCATCGGCAAGCCGTTTCAGGACGGGCACATCGCCGTTCTGCATGTTGTAGAACGCCATGGAGTTGCCGCCGCCGTTGTCATCCACCTGGTTGGGAAGCGGGAAGCTGAACGGATCGACCTCACTGGTGTAGTTGCTGATGACGAAGGGATACAAATCGTTGAGGCAACCGGAGGGGTTGTGGCGCGTGGCGTTGCGCACATTGCAATCCGATTGCTGCCACATCTCGAACAGCCGGTGCGTGGTGTCGCCGGTGTAGGAGTCATAAGGAAGATTGGCGCCTGCGAGCGGAAACGGCCCGTTCGGCAGCGCGCCGAAATTTTGAATGCGCGAATCAAAATCGGGAAGCTCCGCGGTCTGTGCGGCGCCGGATGCTCCGGTCGTCAACAAATGTAAATCCGCAGTTTCGAGCGACGGCTCGATGCCTCCGAGCAGGGCGAGAGGTGTCGCTGCCGGAAACGGCGGCGGCTCGCCGGTGGCCGGGCTCGGCGAGAAGTTCAAGGTCGGTTCGGGCAGCGTTTGGTACGGGGCCTTTTCCTGATCGTTCAGGCTGATGAAATACTGCGTCTTGAAAGGCGCGACGGCTTGAAACTGCGCGGCCTTGGAGAAATGCTGCCCCGGCGAGCCGTCCGCGTTGATGATGCCTTCCGACAGAAGATTCTTGACCGAGTCCCGGCTCTTCGGGACATAAGTGGCGAACAGGTGATCGAAGGTGCGATTTTCGCCGATCAGAACGATGACGTGCTTGATGGGAGTTTTCGTGCCGCCTTGATGGTTCTCCGCCGCATGCGCCAGCGTCATGCCGAACGCCAACTGCGTGACGGCGATGCCGGTTAATCCGAGGCGCATGACACCGATCGTGCGCGCCATGAAGTTTCTCGAGTGCATAGAAGGCCCCCATCTTGAGTTGCTGATGTTGCAACGCTTTTTAGAGGACGCCTGTTGCAGCGATGTGTAGGTTTCGTTTCAGCGGCTGTTATGCCCGCGGCATACCATGGTGCGGTCGTTGCTGTCCGACACGGATGACACCAAGACCCCTGAGTGGTAGGGCGGCGCGTCCACTTCAAGTGAACGCGTCGCCCTCAAAGATCAGTCGTCCTCGGTTTCCTCGCACACGACATTGGTCGATCCGGTAACGCTCCCCACACTGGCCGAGATCGTGGCGTAGCCATCGCGATACGAGCGATTGGGCTTGCACGTCACCAGTCCCGCCGACACGGTGGCCACCGTCGAGGCGCTTGAAGTCCACGTCGCCGTGGCGGTGAGATTTTTAGTCGCACCGGAAGCAAATGTCCCCGTCGCCGTGAATTGCACCTTTCCGCCGGGGGGAATCTCGCCGTACCCCGAACGGGTGACGGTGATGGATTTCAGCTGCGGCGCCTGGCAAGTCACGCCGACCGATCCGGCGACGCTGCCGCTGGCGGCTGAGATCGTCGATGAACCGCTCATCGTCGCGCCGGCGTTGCAGGTCACGAGACCGGTCGATGACACCGTGGTGACGCTCGGCGCGCTGGAACTCCACTGCACCGAACTCGTGAGACCCTGCGAGGGTCCGGAGGAAAAGATACCCGTTGCCGTCAATTGCGCCGTGCCGCCGGTCGGCAGAGTCAACGGTGCGGGTGACACGACGACGGAGTTGAGCACCGGTGCCAGGCAGGTGACCGTCGTCGAGCCGGTGGTGGTCCCCGTGGCCGTCGCGCCCGTGGCCGAAATCGTTGCCGACCCGCCGGTGGCTGCGTTGGGATTGCAGCTCACGAGACCCGCCGACACGCCGGCGACGCTCGGCGCGCTGGAAACCCAGGCGGCCGTGGCCGTGAGATTCTGCGTGGAGGAGTCGGTGTAGGTGCCCGTCGCCGTCAACTGCGTCGAGGCGCCGGCGGCCACCTGGGGCGACGGCGGTGTCACGGCAATCGACGACAATGCGATGACGTTCACGGTCGCCTGCGTGAAGCTGGTGATGCTGTTACCCGGTGTCGCCGCGCAGGTGAGCTGCGCGGAGTAGGTGCCCACCGCTGTCAGCGGGCCGGTCGACACGGAACCGCTGCCGGAGACCGTTGCGGGCATCGTCAGGAATGTCCCGTCGCTCGCCGAGAGCGTGCACTGCGCCGCCGGGAATGACAGCGGAAAGGCGGGGGTGGCCGCACCCCAGTTCAACGTCGCCGCTGCGGGCGTCGTGGAACTGATCGTGACCGTAGCGGGCGAGGGCGTAAGCGTCTCGCATGGCGGCACATTGTTCGTTGGCCACTCGGCGTTGGGAGGTGCCAGCAAGAAGAACAGGTCGATCGGTAAAAATAGGTTCGCCAGCCGACCGTCGATTTCACCCGCCGGGTTCGGGTTGCCGGGCGGCGCTGTGCCCATGAAGGACGACAAGTTGGCGCGCAGAAAGGCATCTCCAGAGGCCAGCGAGTTCATGGCGCAGCTGTAGCCATTCGACGCCGATTCGGCGACGCCGCTGTTGAAAAAGGTCTGCGCTTGGCTGACATAGCCCTGAACGGTCGCGGCCACCGACGGAGCGATCTGCGCGTTCGCCGCCGTGATCGTGGCGGTCAGGTTCGTGAATTTGTCCGTGACGAAGCCGGGCAGGCCGGTTGCCAACCCGCTCGGGGCGCTGTTGAGGCCGAGACCATAAGCGATCATGGAAAGAATGTGGCTGTTCCCGCCGCCGTTGTCGCAGTATCCGGAGAGGTCGATGAAGTAATTGCTGCCGGGCGCGGGACCGCCTTCGACGATGCTGCCTTCGATCAAGGGGAGATCCGAGCGCGGCGCCCAGGCAAACAGCTCCAACTGTGGACAGTTCAGGTTCAGGGGTCCGGGCAGCGGCAGGTTGGGATCGACCGTATTCTGAATGAAAGTATTGTTGACGTTTTGATCCACCGTCTTCGCGGTGGCCTTCACGACCACAAACCCGGAACCGCTGGGTCCGGAATGGCCGCACATGGAACCCGGCAACACGGTGCTCGGGAAACCGGGACAGAATTGCGCGACATCCAGATTCCCGCCGGTGCAACTCCAGGTGCCGCCGACGACCGTGACGCGCGGATCCGACTTCACGACACAGCTCTCTTCGAGCAGCGGCGCTGTGGGCGGCAGGTTGGCGGTCCCTGATCCAGAAATCTGCGTGGCCAACTGCTCGCCCAAGGGCTCGCAGACGTTGGGCGCGATGCACGCACTGACGGGTACGGAGCCTGAACTGGTCACCGCGAGTCCCAGCGGATCGTTGGCGCCGGTGCTTAGAGTCGCGAGCGGCGTGTTGGCACCGCTCGTGGGCGGCGCACCGAATTGCAGGATCTTGCCGTTCTTCTGTGTGAACTGCGAGACGAACGCATAAGTTGCTGTCGAGTAAGTGCCGACTTTGATTCGCTGCAATCCGGCCCCTAAGCCGCTGGCGAAATCCGCACTCATCGAATTGCTGCCCGAATCGAAGCGAGTGACTCGGCCGCCCAGCGTTGAGAACAGGAGGCTCACCCCGTGAGTCGCGTCGGCCGGCCAGATGTCCATGCCGATCGGTAAGGTGCCGCGCAGGAGCGAGGACGCGACCGCCGTCGAGGTGGGGCTGCCAAGCTCCTGGCCCGGATTCGCCAGCAGGCCCGCGATCGACGCTTGCGAATACACCAGCACGCGAGGATTGGAAAAGTCGTTGACCAAGATGAGCACATCGCCCGCGTTCCAGGCGGGCGCTGCCGCGCCGACGGGAGTTGCCGAGGCCGTGGCCACCACGACCTCGGTAATGAGGCCGCAGGTGTCATCGACCAAGATCGGCGCGCCGTAGGCGCCGGTGGTCGCATTGAAGGGCAGCACCCACAACCCGGCGTTGTCAAAAGGCGGGCCCGCCGTTGCGGCAAAAACGTTGCCCGCGACATCGGCCGCGAGAGCGATCGGGTACTTGGGACCTGAGCCCTGTTTCGACCAAGTGAAAATGGGAGTCGAGACCGCGTAGCTGGCGGGGCCCGGGCCGGGATAGCGCAGGATCCGATTTTTAGCCGCATCGGCGACGATCAAATCCAAGGCACTGGTGACGGAGTTCGAAACTCGCGTAACAGCGAAGTAACTGCCATGCGCCGCTGCATCCGTATTGAGGACCTGCGTTCCGGTGATCAGCGCGCCGGTGTTCGCCGGCGCGTTGGGCGTCACGCTCACGTTGTAGAGCGCATTGTTGGTGCTGTTGACGGCGGTCACGCCGACTTGCTGCACCGGCACGGTTTGCGCGTGGAGGGACGCGAAGGCGAACAGCGCGGCGGCGCCGATGGCAAGCTTCGTTACCGTTTGACGCGGCGACGATTGCACGGCCAAATACCTGATCGCGGATTGAGAATCCATCGGTGCTACCCCTCGTTTTTATTTCTTTATTTGGGGTGCCATACGGCATTGCGGGTTTGGACAGATTGCCATCCCGCGAATCTACCTCGCTTCCGAGCCACCCTATCCCTTAAGCGAGCGCGTACGCTAACACAATGATCGTCACCGATGTCGCCGCGTTTTTCGTGTTATGTCACGGCGCAGGCGCATTCTGTTTCACGGCGCGCGCAACTTGCGTCTTTTCGCGCCGATGCAGCGTGTCCAAGTAGCGCTGCGCCAGCGTACGATAGATCAACGGCAATCCACCCTCCTTGTTCAAGATTGCGTGGCCGTGCGTGAGCGGCGCCTCGGCCTCGCTGTACCGGCCAAGCCCGGTGAGCGCCGCGCCTTCGGCGCATTCGGCAAGGCCCGTACGCCAGTGATCGGCCGATAGCGCGGCGGTATAAATGCTCTTGGCATTGCGGGCCAATTCCAACGCCACCGGATAGTTGCGTTCCTCGATGCGCAAGATGGCGAGCGCAATCAGGCTGGAGGCGACGTCCGGATGCTGCGCATTGAACAGCCGGCGCCGCATCACGAGTGCCTCTTGCAGATAGCCGTCCGCTTGGTGGTACTCGCCGGCCATCGTCAACCACGAACCGATACCGTTCAAGACCCGAGCGGTTTCGGGATGATCCTCTGGGTACGCCTTGCGGTAAATCCCCAGAACGTCCCGCAGATTTTCGAGCGCCGCGCGGGTCTCGCCGCGGTCGTACTGCAGCGAGGCCAGATTGAGCAGCGTTCGCCCAACTTCCGGGTGGTCTGCGCCTAGCAACTCGCGCCGCATCTCGAGCGACTGCCGGTAGAGCGCTTCGGCGCCCGCAAGATCGCCCCTGTCCTGCACCGTCATGGCAACATTCTCGAGTCCATTGGCGATCTCCGGATGCTTGTCGCCGAGCAGGCGCTGGTTCATCGCCAGCGATTCCCTAAAGAACTTCTCGCATCCCTCTCCATCACCCTGTCGCCAAAGAAGCATGCCCATGTCGTTGAGCGCTTCGGAGAGATCCGGATGAGGCTCACTGCCGCGCAGCTCACGCTGCATGGCCACCGAGCGCTGCATCAGCGGGATCGCCGCGTTGAGATCGCCGCGGTCGGCCACGGTTCGGGCCAGATCTTTGAGCGTACGCGCGATCGCCGGATGCGAGTTGCCGTACAGAATTTTCTGCCGCTCCAAGGCCTCGCGCAAGCTCTCCTCGGCCTCTGCATAGTGCCCCTCTTTGGCGAGCAAATTGCCCAAGCCATACAGCGAACTCGCGAGTTTCTCCTGATTTTGCCGATCGTTCGGCCGGACCGAAGCGATGCGGATCGCTTCGCGGTAGGCCTTTTCACCGGCATCGTAGTTGGCCTGCAGCGCCATCAGGTCGCCTTGATGACTCAAGGATTCGGACAAGTCCAAAGGATCGACGCCATCCAGCCGGCGCCGCGTCGCCACCGCCTGATCGAGCAGCGGCCGCGCTTGAGAGAACAGACCCAAACCCATGTACACCGTGCCGAGCGTATCCATCAGGGTGGCTTGGATGCCCGGTTCTTTCGCCAGTTCGCCTATGCGGCCCGCACCCTTGTCCAACATTTCGCGCGCCGTGACCGTGTTGCCGCGCGCTTCGCTGGGATCGGAGATCTTGAAGAGATCCACCAGGAATCGAGTGGTCTCCTTGGCGGTCCGGGTCTGTGCCTCGGCGCGCAGGGTCTGGCGCTGCGCGGCGTCACGCTGGAACAGGGCATAGGCGGCGAGGCCGCTGGTGAGCACCATGCCGGCCGCTGCCGCACAGGAAAATGCGAACAAGCGCTGATTGCGGCGTTGTTGCTCGCGGCGCCTCAAGGTGTCGTATCCAACCCCGAGCAAGCCGGAAATCAGCTTGAGCTTGGCGTTGTTCTTGCCGTCTTTGCCCGGACGCGCATCGGCCGCGATGGGTTCGGTGCGGGCGGTACTTAGCTTGCCATCGTTCCCTAAACGAAAGCGCAGGGCCGGGGGAAAACACTCGTCCGCCTCGCGCCCCGGCAGGTCGGTGGCATTCGGTTCGCCGCCGACGATGATGCAGAGGATCCGGTCCTCGCGCCCCAGCCGCTTGAAGGCGAGGATCTCTTCATTGACCCACTTCGACTTCGCGGCTTGCGGCGAGCAGATGACGATCTGGGCGGCCGATCCAGCCAGCGCCGCATTGATCAGCGAACCGAGGTCCGTGGCGCTGGGCAGCTCGTCGCGGTCTTTGAAA
>Ga0210406_10006192_pt1 | contig 12443 bp, 8 predicted proteins | sample IncBWC30MmetaG_FD_155454 | JGI IMG/M metagenome (GOLD analysis project Ga0210406, IMG submission 155454) | Forest soil microbial communities from Barre Woods Harvard Forest LTER site, Petersham, Massachusetts, United States - Inc-BW-C-30-M | ecosystem: Environmental > Terrestrial > Soil >...
CGCAATTAACGATTTCCGAGGTTGCGCGACAAGTTGGACTTCAGGCCTCCGCCATACGCTACTACGAGCGGATCGGAATACTTCTTCCGGCCCAGCGAATCAGTGGACAAAGACGCTACGAACCCACGGTGCTTTATCGGCTGGCAGTTATCCAACGGGCGCGTCAAATTGGTTTCACGCTGGATGAAATCCGGCAGCTATTTTTCGGTTTCCGCAACCTCACTCGGGCTTCAGAACGCTGGCAAAAGCTATCCCGGAGAAAGCTTGCGGAACTCGACGGCTTGATGGATGGAATAAAGACAGTGCGGCGCTTGCTAAAAAAGATGATGCGAAACTGCCGCTGTGAAACCTTGGACCAATGCGGAAAAGGGATATTTCAGAACGGGTGTGTGGAGGCGAGGGTGAGATCGCTACCGGCCAACCACCGACCCAACCGGCTAAATCTTCGCGAAATATAGATCTCGCACCATCTGGCCGCAACGCCGGAGTGCCGCGCACGTGGTTCTCACTGGCACCTTCGGCCTGTTCCCGGATTACGGGCAACTCGGAGTAATGCAAAGAGCGCAGCCGGCAGCATGCCAAAGACCACCCGCTCGGGTAGGACCCGCCTAATAGCCCGCGCTGGCCACTCCCTCCACTTCGGCCTAAGCGCGCCGCCTACGACGTCGCAGGCCTCCGTTCCAGGAGTCGCCTACGACGTCGCAGGCCTCCGTTCCAGGAGTGGCCAGCGAAACACAGCTATGCTCTAATGACGCGAACGTCAGCGGGCGAACTGCAGCCCCGACCTATTCCACTTAGCATATAGGTACGACATTTTTGAATCTCCTTTTTCTTGCCCCATTTTCTTGGGGCACTCAGAAGCGAGTGGCTTCCGCTTCCAAAGCGAACGGCTGCTTTATCGGAGGGAACCCAATGGTGTAAGGGCGGAACCGGGAAAGCAGAAGACGCAAAGCTGCAGGACGCAGGAATTAGCCCGCAGCAGTGCCCGAGAAAATGAGTGGCAGAAAAGGGGCGGCCTGCTGAACTGGGAAGATCGGCGCGGTTTGGGCCGAGACATGTGAGCAGGTAAAGCTCGAGTGGCTCCTGCTTGATGTAAACATCGACTACCCATCTCTAGCGCGCCGATTTGGTCTTCGCGCTTCGAAACCCCTGCAGTGCGGCATTCGCCTTGAGGCCCGTCAACGTCGTAATACAATATTGATCTAATTGTATTCAATACTGTCAATCGTGATACTGTCAAAGCGTTAGGTTCGCCTATCGCTCAATGGGGGTCACGATGCGCTGCCGAAGCTTGCTGCTGATGATGAGCAACCTGGTACTCGCGCTGGCACACGCGTCTCCGAGCGGCGCGGGCGCTGCGAGTACGCGTCTACCGATATCACCGCAAGAGGCACATAAAATCGATGCGCTGCCGCAACCGGGCGACGTCACGCCGAAGGTCGACGCGATCTTCAAGGAGTACGCCGGCCAGCCGGGATGCAACGTGGGCGTCGCCCGCTCGGGAAAGCTCATTCTCGAGCGCTCTTACGGCTTGGCCGACATCGCCAATGACGTACCGCTGGGCCGTGAGACACGGTTCGACATCGGCTCGATGTCGAAGCAATTCACCGCGGCCGCGGTGCTCATCCTGGCCGACCGGGGCAAGATCGGTCTGGACGACGACATCCACAAATACGTGCCCGAGCTGCCGAGCTACGGTGTGAAGGTCAGCATTCGCCAGATGCTGCACCACACCTCCGGCATCATGGACTACTACGAGCTGCTCAAGCTCGCGGGCTGGGTCTACGGAGATGCCGTAAGCGAGCACGATGCGCTCTGGGCGCTGACCCGCATGCCGCAGTTGAACTTCGCGCCAGGAACGAGGGAGCGCTACAGCGACGGCAACTACATGTTGCTCGGTCTCGTCGTTGAGCGGGTGAGTGGCCAGCCGCTCGGCGCATACCTGCAGTCTACGATCTTCGGGCCTCTCGGGATGACCCATACAGTGCTCACGGGCGATCATACCGTCGTCGTGCCGCACAAGGCGCAGCCGTACCTGATCGACGGCTCGCCGCGCCTCATGGCCAATCGAATCGACGCGGTGGGCTTCGGCGGAATCGTCACGACAGTGGAGGACCTAGCCCTATGGGAGCGGAACTTCGACGACCCCAGGGTCGGCGGTACGAAGGTGATCGCCGAGATGCAGACTGTCGAGCCTTTGGCCGACGGGTCGGACAATAACTACGCCTTCGGCCTGATGATCCGCAGCTACCGGGGACTACGCACGGTCGAGCACTCCGGGGGGAACGGCGGGTTCCTCTCCGACAAAGTTCGTTTTCCGAGCGCAGGGCTAACGTTCATCGAGCTCTGCAACCGCCGCGACTCAACCGCATTGCACAAGCTGCGTCAGGTCGCCGACCTCTACTTGGGGTTCGGGCTCGAGGCACCGAGCACCGGGCAAGTCAACGCATCGGCGGCTGCGCCGAAGTGGCCCGCAACCGACCTTGCGACGTTGGCTGGTCCCTACCTCAGCGGCAATCGGTCGGACTTTCATATATTCACTGTCGAGAGCGGAGGGCTCGTCGACGAGAATGGCGCTCGATACGGTCGGATCGGCCGCTTCGAGTTCAAGGACGCCGGGGGCGCGACCTACCGTTTCATTCTGGAGAGCGGTGTTGCGACAGCTGTCGAACGTCAGATCCCGGGATCTAAGCCCGCTCCGATGCGATATGTGCGGATGCCGTCGCCGCAGTCAGACAAAAGCGAATACGCGGGAATGTACGTCAGCCCCGAGCTCGCCACGGCCTGGTGCGTCGAGACGACCGACAAGGGCTTGGTGCTTCGCCGTAAGCGGTTCGAGGACGAGGCGGTCGAGCCCGCCTGGCGCGACGCGCTCGCAATGGAGGGAGCAGCCCTGTTCGACCGTGTGAACAACCAGATCACCGGCTTCACACTGGTGAGCGACCGGCTGAATGGCGTGAGGTTCTTCAAGGAGAAGCTCGAGGGCCGATGCACGCCGTATTGAGCGCTCCTGTGTAGAGGCGTGCCTGCTTGGGCTGGGTAAGCGGCGAGGATGGTTGCACACCTGAATTGCGCCGCCGGCGCACATCGGAGATGCCCCTTGTCGAACCGCACCCTGAGGTCCGTCCTGACCGACGCTGTCGCGCTCTCGACCGCGGCCTTCGCCAAGCCTGCGGCGCCCCCAAAGACACCGGCGGCCGCGGCCCCGATGGAGTCCCTTTGGGGCGACCTGCAATGGCGCAACATCGGTCCGTTCCGCGCAGGCTGGAGCGACATGGTCGTGGGGTCCCGCAGGCGCCAGACACCTTCTTCTCGGTCAAGGCCGGGGGAGGACTCTGGCGCACTGACGACGCGGGACGCACCTGGCGGCCCCTGTTCGACCGCGGACCACAGGCAGGCGGCGCCGTGGCGGCCTCCAACCCTAACGTCGTCTACTTCGGGACCGGCCAGCCGGCGCCGCGCTACGACGTGCAGTCCGGCCAGGGCGTCTTCCGCTCCGACGACAGCGGGCTGTAGCCGACCTCGGAGGCAATTTTGACGACGTGTTACTCGTTGAAGATGAGCCTATGCTGGAAGCGATGCGACTACTCTTTCGCCACCACGGATTGGTTTAGGAACCGCCAGGCGTAGCAGGACTGGCCGCGATCATCTCCGAGAAAGATCGGTTCCGGGGTGCTTGCGTTGCGATACCCCTTTGCGGCGGAAACCTGTGTGACCAACAAGTCCGCCAATGGCTTACTAACTGAGGAGCTCTGCTATGCCGCACACTGAAACTTCGCACCCGAAGCGCCGGGTAACGCGAGGGGAATCGCAAGCCCCTATGAGAGTTGATCTTCACCGGGCGCTACTTGACCGGATTGTGCGTGGTGAACTGGCGCCCGGTGCGCGCATAAAGGAATTGCAGATCTCTGAGGAACTCGGTGTCAGCCGCACACCATTACGCGAGGCGCTATTACGCCTGGAGCGCGAGGGCTTTGTCAGGTCGGAATTGGCTCGCGGATTTTCAGTTGAACCGCTCTCGGCTCGCGAGATCCGTGAGAGCTATCCCATCATCGCTGCCCTTGAAGCATTAGCCGTGCGCTCTAGTGCTCCAGTTCTTCCCTCCCTGATGGAACGGCTGACCACGTTGAACGCGGAGTTTGCCGCAAAAGTCGGACCTGAGCACGCGATTGATTGCGACAGTCGTTGGCACGAGACGTTGATTTCCGGCTGTCCAAACCGCCGCCTCAATCAAATCATTGCAGAACTCAGAAGCATCCTCCGCCGATACGAGCACTTTTATATGATGGACCCCGCTCTAATCAGTAAATCCGCCAGGCAGCACGCCAGAGTTACCGATGCCATTACAGCAGGTGAGCTCGAAGCAGCGGTGAACGCGTTAGCCGACAACTGGCGCTTCGGGATGGAAACACTTCTGCTGAGAATCGGGGAGCCCTAAGATACGAAGATTGCTCGCGATTCTCAAGCGAAACCGCACGGACTAACAGCTATTCGTGGATGTGCCACTCCTGGCTGGACGCCTGTCGCCGCGTGCTGGTACAGGACGACATGCCATACGAGGTGTCAGCGAGGGCCTCGACGATCACGGCTTCCTGCGCGTCCGCGTCGAGAAGGAAATCCAGATCGTGGTGTCCGCCGGCGTGCGTGCGGTTTCGTAGGTTGTCGCCATGAGCATTCATTTCGCTTTCCGGACATTTTTCACCGGAAAGGACGCAGAGGTACGCAAAGCTATGACTGCCTTCACACTCCTTTGCGTCCTTTGCGGTTTGATTTTTTCCCTGACTGCCCAGGCGCAAGAAGCCAACCTGCCCGAATCCGCCCGCCAGCAGATTGACGCCGCCGCACAGGAAATCCTTGCCAAGGCCGGCGTTCCCAGTGCCTCCATAGCGGTGGTGAAGGACAACCGCATCGCGTGCGAAAGTTCGTGGGCGAAATATTGGTTAACGGAATTTTTTTGTGATCTGTTTGCGGTCTTCTGCGTAGGGCCTGCTTTTGTGTGGTCCCATTTGCACTTGGCGATGAAGCGCCGGGGCGACCCGTACACTACCCCGGACTTCAGTGCGACGATGCATCCCGCGGACGATGCTCGGGAAGCGTTGCGGCTGGCTGAGGACGTGTCCTGGTGGAAGAAGGCGCCGTAGCTAGTGGAAATCATGGGATTGGCTTTCGGCCCCCGTAATCGAAATGGGTAGGACGCGGGAAGCCTTGATCGAGATGGTATGATCCTGATTCTGCAGTACGCCTTCAACCTGAAGGAATTTCTCACGGTTGATCACCACGCGGCATTTCTCGTAAAGATCAGGATTCACAATCACATTCGAAATTCCTGTCTCATCTTCCAGGCTCAAAAAGACGAAGCCCTTCGCTGTCCCCGGGCGCTGCCGAGCGATTACGCATCCGGCCACCCGCGTGTATTGCCCGTCCGGCACCCGAGGCAAATCAGACGCTCGTTTTACTTGCAGCTTGGAGAGAGCCTCCCGGCAATACGTCATCGGATGCGGGCCAGTGCTCATGCCGGACCCGTGAAAATCCGCGACCAGTCGCTCTTCGTCCGTCATCTCACGCAGTGGCGACAATTCCATTTGCTCTGGAATCGCATCCAGCAACGGGCCGGCAAGCCGGGCTGCGCGTTCCACTTGCCACAGAGCACTTCTTCTATGCACTCCCCTTCCAAGAGAGTTCAGCGCACCAATCTCGCTGAGCGTCACCAGCTCGGCCTTCTGCAGTTCCGGGACACGGCGGACCAGATCATCAATCCCCTCGAACGGGCGTTTCTGCTTCTCCGACACAATCTTGTCGGCGGCCGTTTGCCTCAGCCCCCGGACGTAACGGAACCCGATGCGCAGACACGGAATATCCTTGTCCCCTTTCATCGTGTGCTCGATGGTGCAGTTCCATTCGGAATGTATGGCGTTGATCGGTTTCACTCGCAGGCCATGCAACTGCGCATCGTGCACAAGCACTGCCGGGCTATAAAAACCCATTGGCTGATTGTTGAGCAATGCCGCGGTGAACGCCGCCAGATAATGGAATTTCAAATACGCGCTGGCATAAGCGATCAGAGCGAAACTCGCTGCGTGCGATTCGGGAAACCCATAGCGTGCGAATGATGTAATTTGCGTGATGATCTCTTCCTGTGTTCCGGGACTGAAGCCGTTCTTCGTCATTCCGCTCCGCAGCTTGGCTTCGATTTTTTTCATACGTTCTTCCGAACGTTTGAAGCCCATCGCTCGTCGCAGGTCCTCCGCCTCGCCACCTGTGAAGTTCGCCGCGATCATCGCAATGCGGAGAAGTTGTTCCTGAAAGAGCGGCACGCCAAGAGTTCGTTTCAGTACGGGTTCGAGCGAGGGATGCGCGTACGCGACGGATTCCTTTCCCTGCCGCCGCCGCATGTAGGGATGCATCATTTTCCCGACAATTGGGCCGGGCCGAATGATGGCGACTTGCACGACGAGGTCGTAGAACTTGACCGGAGCATTGCGCGGCAGTGAAGCCATCTGCGCCCGGCTTTCAACCTGAAACATGCCAACCGTGTCAGCGCGCCGCAATGTTTCATAGACCGGAGGATCGTCGGGAGGAAGCTGCGCCAAATCGATCGGTTCGCCGTAGTGCTTGGGAATGAGTTCCAGGCAATCTTCCAGCACGGCCATCATGCCCAGTCCGAGCAAATCCACCTTCACGATGCCCATATCGGCGCAATCGTCCTTGTCCCATTGCACGACGACACGTCCCGGCATCGTTGCCGGTTCGAGCGGAACAACCGAATCGAGCTGCCCCTGGCACACGACCATCCCGCCGGAATGCTGTCCCAGATGCCGGGGTAAATCCTGAATGCGTCCGCACAGCTCCCAGTATTTCCGAACGCGAGGATGATTCAGGTCGAATCCCACTTGTTGAAAATGATTTTCGAAGTTATCCGATGGACCGCGCCATTCGCCGCTGTTCACTACGCTGGAAAGCCGGTCGAGGGTCTCCTGATCGAATCCGAGCGCTTTCCCAACTTCCCGCGCGGCGGAACGGTCACGATAGGTGATGACGTTTGCGGTCATCGCTGCCCCGAGCTGGCCGTAGCGCTGGTACACATATTGAATCGCCTTCTCTCGCTGGTCTCCGCTCGGCAAGTCGAGATCGATGTCCGGCCACTCGCCGCGTTCTTCCGAGAGAAACCGTTCAAAGAGCAGTTCCATGCCTACCGGATCGACGGCGGTAATTCCGAGGGAATAACAAACGGCGCTATTCGCCGCCGAACCTCGTCCCTGCACGAGAATTTTCTGTTCGCGGCAAAATCGAATGATGTCCCAAACAATCAGAAAGTAACCGGCGAGATGCAGTTTCTCAATCAGGGCGAGTTCCCGTTCGACCTGTCGCTTGGCGCGCTCGAACAAGTCCTCGTTCTTCTTCGTACCATAGCGATTCTGAAATCCTTCTTCGGTGCGTTTTCGGAGAAACGAATCCATCGTTTCTCCTTCGGGAACGAGATAGCGTGGAAATTCGTAGCCGAGCTTGTCTAGTGTATATTCGAGTCTCGCTGAAAGTTCACCGGTATTGTGAATTGCCTGCGGCAGATCTGAGAAAAGCTGCGACATTTCTTGGGCCGAGCGGAGATGACGTTCGTCGTTTCGCTCAAGAAGCCGTCCTGCCGTTTCCAGCTTTGTGTGATTCCGGATGCAGGTAAATATGTCCAGAAGTTCGCGCTCGGCAGGGCGTGCGTAACGCACACCGTTCGTAGCCAGGAGCGGCAGACCCAGCGTTTCGGACACCCGAACGGCAGCTTGATTCCGGCGCTCTTCGATGGGATCGCAGTGCCGTTGCACTTCGACATATACATTTCTTTTTCCGAAGAGAGCGGTCAGCTTTTCAATATTTTTTCGCGCCTCGTCGTAACCCCTATTGGACAGCGAAGCGGCCAGCACGCCTTCTTCACCACCCGTCAGACACACTAGCCCTTCCGCGTGTTCCGCGACCTCTTCCAGCGTTGCCGTTCCGGTTCCCTTCTCCTTTTCGCGCAGCTTGTAGCGCGTCATGAGACGGCACAGGTTCTGATACCCGGTCCGGCTCTTCACGAGCAGCGGCAATCGTACCGGTCGCGACGAGTGGGAATCCGGCATCCAAGGAGGCAAGCCCGCCCGGTTTCCAAAACCCTCCACAGAAATCTCGGCCCCGACGTGAGCACGAATGCCCACAGACTTTGCCGCCATGTGGAAGCGCGGGGCGCCATACACGCCGTCTCGGTCGACCAGCGCGATCGCAGGCATCTCCATCTCCTTCGCGCGGGAGACCAGATCCTCAGGACGCGAAGCGCCTTCAAGAAAACTGAATGCGGACGAAGCGTGCAGTTCCACGTACTTCAATCGTAGATTCCTTCCACGAACCAACGCCTCGCGCGCAGGTCTTTGTAGACGCGATACAGCGCGGTCTCTTCTTCACTTCCCCGGCTACCTTCCGGTTGAATTGTTGGACGTAACGTCCTCACCTCCACGTCCCATTCATCGCGCGCCCACGCTGTTTCGGACCACCATTCACCTTTCGTTCTCCACGGTCCGGCGAACGCCAGGATTCGCCTGCGCGCGCCTTCGCAACCGAGATACGTCGGTTTTCCTTCCTGGAACTCGACGGTCGCCGCAATTGGAGGCCGGAAAATTCTCATCGCTGCGGTTGTTTGTTTTTCCCTGATAGGGCGCTTTTCTTTCATTTCCGGCAAAACAAAACGCTTCTGCTGAAACGAGTTGGGGCTGTGCGTGTCGAGCAGTACGGGCGCACCGACTCGGTTTTCCCCTACCGTGTTTTGAATTCGCGCGAGCGTGATTTCGAGGCGCTCGGGATCGGGAGAGAGTGGCAGGAAGAGTCCAAGCTGCTGGGACCGTGCCTTCACGGGAGTCGTCAACATGCGTGCGGCCGTGACAGGCAAAGAAGGAGGGTGCTTCTCAAGATCGAGCTGCAAGAGTTTCAGAAGAAGTTTGCTGTCGCGCGCCGGCACTGGAAGCCGGAGCGTCCGGCTGTGAAAGACAGGTTTCTTTCTGCGTGAGTCGTTGCGTTCGAGCGTAAGGATGACTTTGATCTCGCCGATGGCGAGAATGTGCATTCGCAGCCGCGCGCACAACTGTTCAAGAAGCCGATTCAAAACGAAAAGCAATGGTTCAAGTAATTCCACGGGAGAATCGAGGTCCATGTACTCTTCGAAGTGCGACGGAACTTCTTTGGCGATCAGAGTGTGAACCTCCGCGCCGCGTGCCAAGCGCCACCAGTCGAGTCCTTCCTGCCCCAGCCGCTCGACAATGGCAATTTCGGGAAGGGCCGCAAATTCCGCACAGGTGCGGATGCCCCAGCGTTTCAGTGTCTCGATGAACTCGAATGGAATTCGGAGAGCTTGAAGCGAAAGCCTCCCGATCCGAAGACCCTCCTCTCCGGAAGGAATCACCGTGACACCGGCGAAACCTTGTGCCGCGCAAACCGCAGCTAAAGGACTTCCGGCGATCGCAACGTTGGTTTCAAATCCCACTTCCGAGGCAACGCGCTTTAGGTCTTGCGCTATTTTTTCCGGCGAACCGAAAAGCTTTTCGCAACCGGCAATGTCGAGCACGGCCGTGTCGGAAAAATCCTGGTCCTCCCGCCTTACTCCCTCCTCGACGCGCGGCGAAATCGTCCACGCGCAATCGAGGAGTGCGGCGTACGCCGTCGCTTCCTGCGAAGGGGAACGCCATCGCCAGACGATTCCTGTGAACGCTTCCGCCTGAACTTTCGTCATCCCGGTTTCGACGCCCAGCCTTCTAGCCCCCCGATTGACGGCGAATACTTTCGTGAGCGGAGGAGCACCCGCAAGGATCGCAACCGGTTTGCCCTGCAGTTCCGGCTCAAGACGAACGACGGCCTGAACGGGAAAATCCGGAACGAATAGACATGCGAAAGCCAACGTGAGTCCCCTGAACTTGGTGGAGGAAAGGGAAACAATCAAGGCCTTCTAGCTGCTTTATGGCGTGTGCGTCTGCCAGCGAGCGAAATCAGTGGGGTGCGACAGCACTCGCGAACGCGTCACTTCTCCCTGAACTTCAAAACCCTCGAACGTCGAAACTCCGTTTTCAACACTTGCGGCGCGGCTCCATCTCTCCGCTTTTCGCTGGCAACTTCAAAACCCTCGAACGTCGAAACTCCGTTTTCAACACTTGCGGCGCGGCTCCATCTCTCCGCTTTTCGCTGGCACCGGAGAACCAGCGAAGCGCAGCTTTTCGCGCAGGATTCTTCTCCCAGCAGAAGCAGAATGGTCGGCGTGTTTTCGACCGCGCGACGAAAACGAAACCACGTGTTCAATTCAATGCGACGTGCATCCACCCACGAGATTCCCCCGAAATCGAAGACCACCACGCCCCATCCGCCGCTGTGCAGTAACAGATCGGTCGTCTTCAGCGCTCGTTCAAGCCGCTTCCAGGGCTTTGTGCTTCTGACACCGCTTCGCACTTGGGGAGGTGGATCGGATTCTTGAAGCGACGGCAACGATCGTGGAGGCCGGAAACCTCGCCGCGGAAGCTCCCTGTCTCGTTCGACTTGTTCTCCCGCACAACGCGCCACGGCATGGATTTGCGCAGGCTCTGTACGTTGTGCTTGCTTCACTACCAGAGAGGGAATTGCTTTATCGACGCCACGCATCAATTCACGCGGATGCCGCCAACCGTGTACTGGCATTGGCTTCTTGCTTGGTGAATCGAGGCCGCGAGCTCTTCTTGATTCTTTGCCCGGAGGAGCAAAGTACGAAGATGCCTTGAGGTCCGGGCTTCGGTCTCCAGTTTCTTCGCACCGAATCCAGAGCAGGCGCGGAAGTTCCACGCCCGCCGCCGCGAGAGAAACAGGGTCGAGAGAATCCGAAACATCGACGAACGCGCAGGCTTGTTGTCGTTCCGTGGCTTGAGCGAGCAAAGAGAAAGCCAAGCTCGTCCGCCCAGAGGAAGCAGGGCCGCATAATTCAACCAGCGACCCACGGGGGAAACCCCCACCGAGCACCGCATCGAGTTCCGTGACTCCGCTCGGCTGGAGTTCCACGGAGGCGCGGTTCTTGAATCCTTCCAGCCCCCTTCCGATGAGACCTGTATCGAGTTTTCTGGGCTCCCGCGAGAGTGCAATCATAATTTGTTGTATCTTCGCCTTTTGTTCGCCTACCACTCGATTCTCGTCCCCAACGGGGGAATTGTCAAGGCTCCGGCCGTGGACGGCTTAAGAAACTCCTCCGAATGCTTTCTAGTTTGCGTTTGAACTCTGTAAAACCTCATCACCGAGCGACCGCATAAATTCGGCAACATGTTCTGACCAGAGCTCGGGATGTGCCATCGTCAAGTGCCCAAACGACTCCGCCGAGCCCGGCTGGACGACAAATCGGCCCTGAGGAACCTTTGGCATGACTTCTTCGAGGACGTGCAGTTCCACTGGATTGAACTCGTCATCAGCAAAGTTGAGCGCGTACACCTTGGTCTTTATTGCCGCGAGTCCCGGCCGTGGATCGTAGTCCGCTGAAGAGCTGAGCGAGTAGAGAATGTCGTTGGCGTCTACAGGAGCGGCCTGACGCCGTGCTTCTGCGATGAACCGATCCGCTGCTGGCCCGTCTGGCACTTGGACTTGAAGACGCGGTACGCCATCGAGCATCATGCGCATCAACGGGAAAGCGTTCAGCCAGCCTTGCGGCGGTGAATTGTAGTTGCCTCCATCCCACTGAGGATCGGAGCGGATAGCATCAATTACCATGCGGCGCCAGAGCATGTTTCTGCCGGAAATCGGAATGGGCATGGACACGACAGGCATGACACCGTCCATGGCGTCCGGATACGCTTCGGCCCACTGCCATGCGTTCATTCCGCCCATCGACATGCCGAGAATGGCGCGAAGATGTTCTATACCGAGCGTTTCTGTGACTAGACGATGTTGCAGGTCCACCATGTCGGCGTAGCCATACTTTGGGAATGCACCTTTTAAGCCATCGCTCGGCTTACTTGATTTTCCATGCCCGACGTTGTCGGGGAAGATCAAAAAGTAGCGAGTCGCATCCAGTGGCCGGCCAGGAGCGAAAAGAGCTTCCATATAGTTTTTGCTTAGAAGCGTGCTTCCGTCGGCGCCCGTCCAGTGGATCACGAGTACGGCATTATCGATTTGCCCCTGGGGGTTGCGACGCGGAATGCCAAGCGTGGCGTAATGAATGCGCAGACGCGGTAAGGTCTCACCATCGCGAAACCGGTAATTTTCAAACCATGCGTCCGCTTCGGCAGCGGTCGTGTTGTGATCTTGTCCCCAGGGGGAGCTGTTTGTGGCTGCTTGCATATCGTCGCCTTCTCGACGGAGCCGCTGCGCGCATGCAAGTGCGGGAAAAAGAATGATTGCGAGAAGGGACACACCCGTCATTTTGAATGCGTGTCTGTAAGTGAGTTTGTTTTGCATTTCCTCCTCCTATTACAACAAAGCACATA
>Ga0210406_10006200_pt1 | contig 12434 bp, 14 predicted proteins | sample IncBWC30MmetaG_FD_155454 | JGI IMG/M metagenome (GOLD analysis project Ga0210406, IMG submission 155454) | Forest soil microbial communities from Barre Woods Harvard Forest LTER site, Petersham, Massachusetts, United States - Inc-BW-C-30-M | ecosystem: Environmental > Terrestrial > Soil >...
AAGCGAACTCGCTGGCGTTTTGCGTGGACAAAGCCATGAAGGCGTTCCAGGCGGCGGGGATATCCGGGGAAGTAGTCGTCGCGGACAACGGCTCGACGGACGATTCGATTCGAATCGCGGAAGAGCACGGAGCGCGGGTGATTCGCGTGGCGGAGCGCGGCTACGGCGCTGCGCTGCGCGCGGGCATCGCCGTCGCCCGCGGCCCTTTCATCATTATGGGGGATGCGGACGACAGCTACGACTTCAGCGACGTGCCGCGATTTGTGGAAAAACTGAGCGAAGGCCATGACATGGTGATGGGCAACCGGTTCCGGGGCGAAATCAAGCCAGGGGCCATGCCACCGCTTCACAAATACTTCGGCAATCCCGGTCTCACTGCTCTGCTCAATACACTTTTTCACGTCCACATCGGGGACAGCTACTGCGGGATGCGGGGATTCACCCGCAGTCTCTACGACCGCCTGGACCTGCGAAGTTCGGGGATGGAATTCGCGCTCGAGATGGTCATCAAATCCGCGCAAATCGGGGCGCGTATCGCGGAGATCCCCATCATTTTGTGGCCCGACAAGCGGGGCGCGCGCCGCATCTCCGCAGCTTTCGCGACGGATGGCGTAGCATCCGTTTCATGCTGCTCTACGCGCCGAACTGGTTATTCCTGCTGCCTGGCGCCACACTCGTGCTGGCTGGACTTTTTCTTGTGTTTTGGCTGCTGCCGGGGCCGCGCCAGATTTCACCCCACGTGGGGCTCGACCTTCACACCATGATTTTCGGCGTTATCTTTACCCTTCTTGGGGCGCAGATTCTCTCGATCGGGGCATTCGCAAAAGTATTCAGCTATGCGGAGCGCTTTGACCGCCGCTCCGTATCTTTGCGGCGTGTTCTGAGGCGCGTCACACTGGAGACGGGTTTGCTTTTCGGAGGCGGGCTGTTCCTGGCGGGATTCGCGGGCTGCGCTTGGGTCACCTGGAAGTGGGCCGCGAGCGGCTTTGGCGAGCTTCATGAAGTCCGCCAAGTTCTCTTCTGGTCGATGTGGCTTTTCCTCGGATTGCAGGTGATTTTCGCCGCTTTCTTTCTTAGCATGCTGGGCATCAGCCGCGAGACATTTATTGGTGATTACGACCTGAGATAGTCTTAAATTCCGAGATAGAAACTCTAAGTGCGCGAGTAACTGGTGACTCGTGCAAAGCACGTTCGAATGAAACCCATTGGGGCGCGGATTCAGCGCCGCGACTGCCGAGCGGGCGGTGCCTGTGGCGCTTGGTAGGGAATCAATTTCATATTGTCGATATCGGGATCGACGAGCCAGATCTGGCGATCCTTGAAATAAGCGAAGAGCTTTCCATTCTGGATGGGATCGAGTTCGCGGGCCCAAAGAACCTTGGCGGTGTCGATTTCCGCTCCGTTGTAGACCCACTCGTCGTGAAAATTGTGATTTTTTTCGTAGCGCACGACGATCAGGTGCTTGCCGGGAGTGTGCGAGAGTTTTTCCCCGAGGGCCGTCCGGCTGGGGTCGCCCTTGCAGGTCCAGTCCAATTGGTCGCAGAGATGGCGCCGGACAAAGAAACCATCATCGATTGCGAGAAGATAAATGATGGCCCAGGAAAGCGCGAGGCCAATGAGGCGTCCGCCTAGACGGAAGGTGCGCAGGTGGCGGATGGCTTGGACGAGCAGCAGAAAAATCACACACGTCAGCGACGCGGCATAGTGGGGCATCGACCAGATCAACACCAGGAATGCGGCTGCCCCCATCAGAAAAATCAGAATCGGCAAGCGCATCTTGCGGTCGAAAAAAACGAAAGGCAAGGCGGGCAAGAGCAGCAAGGCGCCCCACCAGAAGTAAGTGCTGCCGCTGCGCGTCAGTTTTTCAACGGAAACCTTTCGAACGTCCCGCCACGTGTTTTGATAATCCTCGCGTTCCCATCTGTTGTAGAAATCTTTAAACGGCTGGTTGTGATATTCAAGCGGTTCCTTGGGATGGTCCCACAAGAACAGCCCCGTCGTTCGATAGGTCCGCGTGTTCAAAGTATGCGGGAGGAGGAAGGCGTGTCCGGTCAGCCGCCAGTTGTAGTAGCCAATGAAGCCAACGGTCAGCGTCAGAACCACGGCCAGTGGCGCGAAAACCCGGACGAGGCGCGTTCGCAGCGTCACGGTCGATTTTGTTTTACCTGCAAGCCACCAGAGGAACCAGCCGGCCACCGGAATACAGAAGAGCAATCCCTCAAAGGGCCGGGTGTTGGCCAGAATGGCGATCCCCAGGCCGAGCAGCAAAGCATCGCGTGTCCGCGCACCGCGCACAATTCGCAACATCGCACCCAGCACCAGCGCGCCGCCGATGGCTGCGACAGCTCCACCCCAGTAGCTATTGATCCAATAGCTTGCAATTCCGAATTTCAGCGCAACCAGCACTCCGCCGAGAAGTGCCCACCTTGCGGGAAGCCAGGCCTGCAACATCCAAAGAGTCGCGGCGCACATCGCGGCAACGCTCAAAAGCACGCCGATCCATGGATGTCCAAGCAATTGACCGAGCGCCAGGACGGCCCCTTGCCCCGGCGGATACTTCGACGAATATGTCGGGAACCAATTCACGTGAAACGATTCGAAGCTCATCCACATGGGATGGGACGGATTCGCGAGACGGCCGTGGGCCAGCGTGTCACCAAGCAACAAATAGCTGTATTCGTCATGAATTCCGGGAACGGGCACCGGCAACTGCGGCAGAAGAGCAAGCCGGACACCGATGACGATGAAGAAAAGAGTGACGACCGCCAGCGTCTTGCGCTCCGCCAAACGAAAGAGAAGGGACTCAATGGCGTGGAACACTCTTGGCGTCAGACGCGGCAGAAAAATTGCGGGAAGCGAGAAGTAAAAAGCGACTCGAAGGACCACGCGGAGCGCATGAGGCACGCTCATCAACAGAATGTAAATGAAGTCACTCATCTAGGGTCCGAGTTTTCTGCTTTGGATTGTGGCACGCGCCGGGAGAACTACAAAGGCGGATGCTTGGCACAGTTCAGGAGAATGAATGGAGCTGCTGGCCTACCGCTCGATTTCGATTTCTGTGGTGCGGTTGGGATCGTGGGCGGCCGGCTTGCTGGTAGCAGGCCGGTTAGGGCGCTCGTCGAGAAAATCCGCCATTTCCAGACGCAAATTTCCAGCATTTGTTGAATACGTTATTCCGGTTTCGAAATCGACGATCCCCGCGCGAATGAGCTTGTCAATCTCGCCATCGAAGTACTGCATGCCTTCGGTGCTGCCGTCGCGCATGGCGTCGAGAAGCGACTTGCCTTCGCTTTCACCTTTTTCAACGTACTCCCGCGTGCGCATCGTGGACTTGAGAATTTCCACGGCGGCGATGCGTCCCTTGCCGTCCTTCTTCGGAAGGAGGCGTTGGGAAACGATGTATCGAAAGGCTTTCGAGAGGCGCGTGCGGATGCTCTGCTGGTCGGCCATGGGGAAAACTCCAACGATGCGCTCCACGGTTTTAGACGCGTCAATGGTATGCAAAGTGGACATGACCAGGTGGCCCGTTTCCGAAGCTTCCAGGGCGATTTCAATCGTTTCCCGGTCGCGCATTTCGCCGACGAGAATGACTTTCGGCGCCTGCCGGAGCGCCGCGCGCAATGCCAGCGCAAAGGTCGGCGTGTCTGAGTGGAGTTCGCGCTGATGGATCGTCGCTTTCTTGTGACGATGAAGAAACTCGATGGGGTCTTCAATCGTGAGGATGTGGTAGGCCTTCTCCTCGTTCATCTTGTCGAGAATGGCCGCGAGAGTGGAAGATTTCCCGGAACCGGTGGGACCCGTCACCAGCACGACGCCGTTGCGCAGATCCACAACTTCCTTCAATACGTCCGGCAGATTCAGCTCCTCGAATCCGGGAATTCTGTCCGGAACAACGCGCATCACGATGGCGCAGCTTCCGCGCTGCTTGAAGATATTCACGCGGAAGCGCCCCACGCCCGAGACTCCGTAGGAAAGATCTGCTGAGCCATCCTCCTCGAGCTTGCGGATTGGCGTCTCATTTTTTCCCATGATGTCGTTGGCAATAGAGCGCGTGTCCTGCGAACTCAGGCATTCCAGTCCTTTGAATTTGAGCTCCGTGAGCTGGCCGCTGACCTCGATTTGAGGGGCGCGGCCCGGCGAAAAAATCAGGTCACTGACGTGCGTATTGGACTTCAGCATGGCGGCGACGAGCTGGGCGGTGTGAATGGTCCTTTGCGGCGCTGGTGCCGATGTCGGCGCCGGAACTTGCGCGGGCGTGGTCTGCGGCGGAGCGGTTTCCGTGGGTGTCCCCATGAATCGATTTGTGTCCTTGCGAGGCCCGAGAAACGAAGGGCGAGTCGCGTGAACAGCGGCTAAAATGCCATTCTTCTTGACTCTTGTATTGTAGGCGAACTGCCACCTGCAGCCGGGGATGGGTTCGGCCGCAATTTCTTGAAGGTAACTATCCGGGAGCCCGGGACTATTTTGTTCGACGGCCGATGAGCAAAAACTTTTCGCCAGCCCCCGAGGAATCCAGAAAGAGTTCCGAGCAGTCATTGACAATCCAGTCCGCGCCGGCTTGCTGAAGTTCGGCGTCGCTTGCGGTAGTGCGCAACGCCAGGACGCGCGCTCCTGCCGCTTTGCCGGCGCGAATGCCTGCGGGAGCGTCCTCGATCACAAGGCAGTCGGCCGCGGGTACGCCGAGGATTTGCGCGCCTTTCAGGTAAGGCTCAGGGTCCGGCTTGCCATGTTGCACATCGGTCGAGGTGACGAGATATTTCGGCTTTGGCAGCCCCGCCGCACCAATGCGCACGGCCGCCAACGCCAGCGTGCAGGAGGTCACGATCGCCCAGCGATCTAGAGGAAGTGCCTGCAGCAACTCCATCGCACCGGGCAAAGGAACGACGTCTTCTATGTCGGCGATTTCGCGGCGCTCGACTTCGCGATTCTCCGCAGCGTGATCCGCATTGGGGAGGAGTTCGCGAATCGTGGCGTCGCTGGGACGCCCGTGCGCTTTCTTTACGACTTCGTCGGGATCGAAACCATGTTCGTGCGCCCAGCCCGCCCAGACGCGGGCCACCGCAGGCGTCGAATCCACTAAAACACCGTCCAGATCGAAAAGTACACCGCGACAACGGATGCTGGTCATAATTTATGATAGGCAGAAAGCGGCGAATTACGAAATGCGGAGAGTGGATTCTGTCTCTCTCTTGCGCGTGGTGGTACAAGAGCCGTACGTCGCCCGGGGAGCAGCGGAATGGCAGGGAAGGGGAAACAGCCTAAGTTGACTTAGTCTAGTGACTTAGTGCTCCCGTTCGGAATTACGGTGACGTATTCGGAAGGGCGTCAGGCCGCGGGAGCGAACCGTTTGTTTTCGATTTTAGCGAGGAGGACAGCGAGATCTTTTCGAGTGAAGGTCCATTGAAAGGGAGAAGCAGTTTCCTGGTACCGTCGCTGAAAGGCTAACAGGCGCTGTTCCAATTCGTTGAGGGATTGGAAATCATTGGGCGTAAGTACCTTCCTCTGGACAATGGAGAAGTAAATTTCAACCTGATTGAGCCAACTGGCATGGACCGGGGTGTGTACGAGAAGCACGTTGGGCCATTGCGAGCGGAGGCGGTCGACCGCCTTTTGGCCGCGATGGGCGGAGCAGTTGTCCATGATCCAGAAGACGCGCCGTGCTGATTTATAAGGCTCTTGGCTCATGACTTCCTTAATCAAGCGATCGACCGGCGCAATGCCGCTTTTCTTTTCGCAGCGGCCGAACACCTTGGCCCGATGGGTCTCGGGGAAAGATCCAACTGCGATGTCGCCAAGGACGAAGCGCATCGGCGCTGAGCCAGCGCCACAAAGTCGCCCCGCTAATTTCAGCGACCAACCCCTGGGTGATCACTTCGCGCCGAATCTCGGAAAGAGAAAGTCGCGACAGGGGCAGCTGCAAGCGATGTGGGAGTTCACAGGCGAGAGCTTTAACTTGGACGACGACGCTGGGGGGAAAAGCGGGCGGGTCGGCCGCCCCGAGGTTGCGCCTCGAGGCCGGGGAGCCGCGCGAGGGCAAATCGTTTGCGCCACTTGCTGACGATCTGCCGGGGCGTGTCCAGGCGAGTGGCGATGAGGTCGTTGGAGAGCCCTTCCGCGGCAAGGAGTACGATCTTCGCTCTGATCACGTCACAATACGGTGACGTATATTGGCGCACTCGATTCTCTAGCATGATGCGCTCTTCCCTGGAGAGAACTATCGTGAATGGGCTCGGTCTCGGCATATGAAGGCAATCTCCTCAACGCCGAGTTTATCAGAATCTGGTAGCTAGTGATTATTTAATACGTCATCGTATTTATGAACAGGAGTACTTAGTCAGGTATGATGACATGGAAAAAGTGAATACCCACCAAGCGAAAACCCAGCTTTCGCGGCTGCTGCGCCGGGTGGCTGCCGGCGAGGAAATTACCATCGCCAACCGCGGGGTCCCGGTGGCCCGCCTGGTTCCCGTGCCGCAAGAGAAGTCGCCGCGGGTCCTGGGGATTCTTCGCGGGCAACTGATCGTCGCAGAGGATTTTGACGCGCCCTTGCCCGAGGACTTGCTTGGTCTATTCGAAGGACGAAAGAAAAAGCGCGCGAGAAAAGCCAAGAAGAAGGCATGAAGTACCTGCTCGATACGAGCGTGTTCCTTTGGGGCATGGCCGCCGAGGAGAGACTCAACGCCACGGCACGAAAGGTGCTGACGGCTTCATCGTCGGAGTTGTATCTGTCGGTAGCAGGCGCATGGGAAATCGCAATCAAGTTCGCGTTCGGCTCGCTTCCGCTTCCGAAGGCGCCTTCGGAATACCTTCCCTATGCGCAACGGTTGTGGCGCATTCAAACGCTCAATATCACCCAAGAACACGCCTTGCGTGCAGGCGAATTGCCTGCGCATCACCGGGATCCGTTTGACCGGATGATTATTGCCCAGGCGCTCTCCGAGAGGATGACTCTGCTCGCAGCAGATCGCGTGCTTCAAAAATACAAAGTCGATTTGATTTTTTGCGGAAAGTGAAGATTGGGGTGGGAGACGGGGATCGAACCCGCGACATTCGGTGCCACAGACCGACGCTCTACCAGCTGAGCTACTCCCACCACATTGATTCACAACAACTTAATTTTACAGCGCGGGGTCAATCTGGGTCAATCACGCAACTTTGCTGCCAACCAAAGAGGGAATTGAGGCCAAAACACGCGACCTGTACTGCGGGCGCAAGTGCGTGTAGAGGCGTACCATTCTCTCTGACCCGTGACCTATCCATGCTTTGATTACATCAACAGGCGTGTTGTTCTCAACTAGGAATGAAACCCTGCCGTGCCTGAACCCGTGCATTCCACCCTCACGGATGGATAGCGCCTTCAAAATTGGATGCAGACGCCTGCGAAGCACGTTATTGTTGCGCAGCGGTTTTCCGTTCTTTGATGGGAACACCAAACCCTCTTGGCGTCCGTTGAGATAGTCCTTCAGCATTGTGATTAAGCTGGGCTGAACATCTATTGCCCGATTCGCATTCCGTGACTTGGTGGACTGCTTCTGTCCTTCCCACACGGAGCGGCGAACGTGAATTATGTTTCGGACAAAATCAATGTCAGCCACTTCAAGCCCGTGAAGCTCGCCCGCTCTGGCACCAGTTTCAGCGGCAGTGGCAAACAAAACTTTCCACATACCCTGAGCTTGGGCAATGATGCTGCCCATTTCTTCTGGCGTATAGCAGACAGCTTCTTCCTGCTCTTCCTTGACAGACATGTAGGTGATTTTCTTCCTTCCAAACTGCCTTCCAAGGATGAGACAGAGCGTGGATACAATGTGCTTCTGTGAAAGTGGTGACAGGTGCGAAAGCTCACCAATCCACTCATTCACCCTCTCAGCCGTGATGCAGTCAACCGGGTGCCTGCTCCATTTTGGCAGCAGGTACTTGCGAACGTGATATTTCATTGTTCGCTGAGTTGATGGCTTCTGACGGCAGAGATAGTTTTCTTCCCACCACGCTACGCGCTTGGCGAAAAGGTCTGTCGAAGGAATCACGTAGCTAGGGCTGTTGGCTCCCGTTGCTTCGATGATGCTCCGCAGTTTTCTTCGCGCTTCGCTCTTCCGCATTTCTTTCACGAAGCCAAGCACAACAGACCGCTTGACCCGTTGCGATTGACCCGCAACGTCTTCAAACCATCTGCCACGATAGGCTCCGTTTCGCACTTCAACTGTTCTATTCTGACCGATTCTGCGAGACATGCTCTTTCTTCTCTTTCTCGCTGTAATCGGCACCGCGGGTGGGACAATAGCACAGGCAGAATGGGGCGGGAAACTACCTTCAGCGCTGAATGGGCCAACGCCCTGAACACCGTGCAGCAACGACTCAGGTAAAGAGACGGCGGGTGTGGCGCTCATGCTGCCACGGCCCGGGGGAGCGCGGCAAACTCGGCGATGAAAAATTTATCAAGGGGAACAACTACTGAAGCCGCCAGGGCATTCTTTTTTAGGCGCACAGAGACCAAACCTTTTTATTTTGAGTTTGGTGTTTGCACCTAAGTCTCTCGGCTTATTACGTGCTGCCGAGTCTCTTGTTACTGTCGCCAGTGGCAGACTGTTCGCCAGGCGAAGTCTCTTCCCACGCCTTGTATCGCTGGCAGCGTGGACTTCGAAGCGAACCACATCGCCCCTTCTGAGGCGAAGAATTGTCGGACCGGGCGGTCCGACGTGACCTAATACTAGTTCAAGTACTATTTTTGCTGGCCGGGATTGCGGCGGAAGTCATCGACTGGGTTTTGTCCAGTCGCCTTTCGGATAATACATCTCGATTCCGATTACGAAGGAATCATCTGCATAGGGCTGACAGTAGACGACGCGGGCTTGTGAGTAAAGATTGCCACGGATTGACCGAACCGAAAGCAGTCGATTTGGCTGCCAAGTCTTCTTCGTCACAACTCGGGCACCGTGGCAACTTATGTCGATTGTGGTTGCGAGTTCGGAGGTTGGATTATCTGGGTCATAAAGATTCACAAACGTCTTTACAGGAATGCGAGCTTCCTTTCGGCAGAAAGGCGGCGTCTCTGGCAACGCTTCTCCTTTGGGCCGGGATGTCCCACAGTGGCAATCCTACCTTTGCGGCCTTTGGAGGCAATGGTACGAACGGGCAACCGCCCGTTGGTCCAGTCTGCGCACATCCTCTAAAGGTTCTCAATGTATCCTTTGAAAGGAATGGCGGCCCCGCCATCGGATGATGGGGAGGCCGCCTTTGCTGCGCCGCTTGGAGGCACGCCCTTATAGGGTTCGCGCTCGGGGCGCGACGCAACATGGATGCCCCGAACTTGAACATTAAATTTTGTTCGTTATTTCTTGGCCGCAAGAATGGCGGCCTTCGTTACCAGGCGTTTTTGGTGGCTAGCGACAACATCGATGCCGCCACCCGGGAGTCTGACAACATTAGCTTCTGAGAATATGTCAAGATTCGCCGCCGTGATTGTTGCTGAACGCGAAAATTTTCAAGACTTTGGTATTGCTCACCAGCGATTTGAATACATCGACCCAATGCTTCAAATCACTAGTGCGATCAACGACAGTTTTGTCCCACGTCGTGGTCTGCTTCTCAATCCCTTTGCGGTCTCCAAGCCAGCGAACATAAGCGAAGTCCGATGTAACCAGATCGAACTTTTCTTTCATCTCCCAAGGTCGAGGCATAAACGATGTGTCGGTCAGCGCCAACGCGACGTTGTGCTCCCGGAGCACATCTGCGAATCTGGCATCGAGCCAGGTCTTGTTTCGAATCTCGACTACAAATTTGTGGTCCGTAGGAAGCTTCTTCAAGAAGGGAATCAGCACGGCAAGAAAACTTTCTTGCTTCGCGAATTTCCAGCGGTCGAACAACGGAAACTGAAACACCATCGGGCCAAGCTTTGGACCGAGAATATCCATCGTGTTCACGAACTCTTCGAACTCAGCATCGCAATCCACTAGTGCTTTGTCATGCGTAATGATCTGCGGAATTTTGACAGAGAAGATGAAGTCCTCGGGAGTTCGGGTGTTCCAGTTGTTGACCGTGTTCGCAGAAGGGCATCCGTAAAAGGTTGAGTCCACCTCGACCGTGGCAAACTGAGCGGCATAGTAGGAAAGAAAATCGCGTGACTTTATGCCAGGAGGGTAGAAACTGCCTTCCCAACCCTTTGCGGTGAAAGCGGAAGTGCCGAGCAGAATTCCCGGCAAAGAGTATGGGCGTTCGACCTTTTGCCCCGGTGCGAGTTGGGCTGGCTCCTCCAATTTCTCCATCTGGAATAGAGTCGGCTGGCGAATCGGCTCGACTTTTAGGCGCTGTGATTTCACGGTTCCGAGAGGCTAACACCCACATCGTTTGTGTTGCAATCGCGCTTCAGCAACTACCGGAGCACGCTATAGTCGCGGGGATGGGCAGCCGGGGCGTGGTCGCGGGTCACTAAGATTTGATTAGCTTGGTTTCAGACTGCAGCGGTGAAATGTCGGCCCGGTACGGCGTAGGATGTATGCACGACGTGATTACAGGTCGGGAGAAACAGAAGTTCGTCAGGTTGGTCTCTATCGACGTCCGTTTTGAGGTACTTGTGGGCGCGAACATCCATTGCGACGATTACGTCATAGCGCTTATCTCTAGGTCTCTCTATGTAAAATGCGCAGGTCCTGTTCTCGACCTGTGAAACAGCGTCTTCGTGTGTTAGCGTCCAATGACTTCCATCTGGCGTGAGACCACAAATCGCATTGACGCGGTCATGTGCGCCCGTTCGCTCGGTCTTCACGATGGACCGTATACGGAGGTATCGAGCCATTTGCGTTTTCTTGTCGTGTAAAGTAAGGAGACCTGGGGACGTGGGCGGATTCTGCGGCTAGTACCTAGCGAAGTCAAGTATAAAAGATAAGAAATTATCTAGTAATGATAAGAGTAGAAGGACTATGACGGCTAGTCCTGCGTTGGCCGTTTTTGACCTGACCACTGAGCCAACTAGTTCAAAAAGGGAAAGGCCGTTAGCCCAGAGTACTGGCGCGGCGGTACCGTGGGACCATTCGCTGCCGCAGTTTCACCAAATATTCTTTCATTTCGAGCGTCTGCGGAAATGACGGAAGAATGAAGCGCCTATTACCTGTGAACGTGCCATCTGGAGTGCTCGTATTTCTCCTTATAGCCATAGGAGGAATCGTCGTCGCGTCCCAATTGGTAGCGCCCAAGAAAAAAGGGGTTGCCTGCTGCAGCGCTGAGGTCTGCGCTCGGAAACACCACCATGAATGAAGCGAGCAAGAGCAGCATTAGTGCGATATTGCCTCGGATTGGTGGACACTCAGCGACGTAGTAAGCGCTTGTCGCAGTTCGGGCAGGACTATTCCTGTCTTGCAGAGAATGAATTCACAATCGTAGGCCATCGCGCATCAATTCGTTCGAGGATGAAAGCAGCATCTTCGATAGCACGGTCAACAAAATATCCCTTCGCCATATTCGGTTTGTTCGGGTCCAAGTCAATGAGCTTCCGCGCGGCCAAAATCGTTGCGGCAAACAGAATGGCGAACTTTCGTTCCTCGGTCACGCGGGGACTCCTGCATTTTGTGGAATGAAATTCAGGTAAGAGAAGCGGGAAAAACAGTCTACTTTTTCTTGTCCCACAAGTCCACGAAGCGTTTGACAGTCACCGGACCACGATTCGGCACAATCCACACTTGAAATAGTAAGCGCGTGAGTTACACTCGCCATCGTTGATGAATGCATGTGAAAGCCATTCTTGGAAAGAAGCAGCCATGAACAGCAACAACAGGCTTCCAGTCCTGATGCCGATACTCGCTTTACAACTCGTATGTGGCTGCGGTGGCGGTTCACAATCTAGCGGCAGTATGTTCCCTTCCGACATCAGCGGTAGCTACACAATAACACTCGTGGGCAGCAGCGGGGGTTCAGCTATCCTGCATAGCACGCTCAAGCAGTCGCAGTGGACTCTGTGCAACGGCAACTTGATATGCAACGGGTCCACTTATATAAACAGTATGACTGGCAGCTTCACACTCTCTTGGTGCAATGCTGACACGCTCAACGGCACGGCGCAGTTGTTCTTCACTCCAGCCAGCGCAAGCGCTCCTGCAAGTCCCGAAAGCATCGCGTTTGCCGTCGGCGACGTCACGACTTCAAACAACATCTTTACCGCGAGTTCGAGCGACTTCTCGAAGCTGGCAGGAATCTGGGAGTTAGGGTCAGGGTACACTTGTGTACCCATACCGTCGGGCACACTAACGTGGACAGCTGTAAAGAACTGAGAGCTGCTTCAAAAAAAAAGAGTTGAAGTAGGCGGAACATCGCCTGCTAATGGCGGTCTGCCAGTCGGTAGCCTTCCCTGCCTTTTAAACAGTTGCGTGTCGGGTCACGGGCAAACCGGAAGTAATCGAACGTGCCTGATTTGCCAAATCGGACGCTAGCTGTCATTCCAAAGGGTG
>Ga0210406_10006202_pt1 | contig 12433 bp, 6 predicted proteins | sample IncBWC30MmetaG_FD_155454 | JGI IMG/M metagenome (GOLD analysis project Ga0210406, IMG submission 155454) | Forest soil microbial communities from Barre Woods Harvard Forest LTER site, Petersham, Massachusetts, United States - Inc-BW-C-30-M | ecosystem: Environmental > Terrestrial > Soil >...
CGGGGCACACGAAGCAAACCACCGAAGCCTGCAGCAGGCTGAGTGGCTGAGTAACTCCTTCACTCTACAGCTGGGCTCGACTTTCGCCGGGGCTACGGCGGTCGATGGAGATCCAGTGAGTTGAGCTCGAGCGGAGGGCGGTGAAGCAACCTCCGAAACCTGACTCTTATGAATTTAGAAACCACACGATTGGTGCGAGTATGCTTCATTCGGCATTGAGCGAGTGTCGAGAAGATAAGCTCGACATTGGTTTTGTGAACGATGGCAGAAAAACCCTTCTGAAATCGCCTGAACTCAAATCAGCCGCCTCAGCCAACCCAGATTTCAAGTTCCCTCACGCCCCACGAACCTCCCGCAAGATCGCGGCCAGTAGCCATAAATGATCTCCGACATCTACAATCAAGTCGAGAATCCTTCTAGGGGGAACAATGTCCAATTTAAGAAGTACAGTCCAGCAACTTCAGCAGGAGCACAAGCACGCACTACAACAGGTGGAGAAGTTACAGTCAGCGATTTCGTTGCTCGAGGACTTGGTCGCACGCAATGGTTCGGGAGCATCGCGCGCCGGCGCTCGACCGGGGCGCATCTTGTCAGCGACCGCACGCAGGCGCATGGCGCAGGCACAAAAAGCAAGGTGGGCAAGGGTTCGGCGGGAATCCAAGCCAGCGGATGGGAAAGTGAAAAATGCGTCACCCGTGAAACGCGTGATGTCAGCATCCGCCCGCCGCAAGATTGCGGCGGCTCAGCGGGCGCGGTGGGCGAAGGTTAAGGCTGCGAAGAAGGCGGCTTAGGTCAGATTCGAGATAGAGTACGCTATTCCTGCCGTTTACCAATGATCTTCATTGGTTCGCGGGCAGGGTTAAATGCTCCCTTTGCACAAACGGCGGACTCAATTCCGCTATGCGCGGATCGAGTTTGACCTCGATATCTCGCACGGCGGCGCCACTCGCTGGCTGCTCGTTCGATGTAAACATGTGTTTACTGCAGAGCAGCACACGAGATTCAGACGGACGGCCCGACTATCGACGCATTCGAGAAATGCTGTGGCACCGATTGATTCTCCTTAGGTCTTAAGAGCTAGCAGAATCCCTAAGAAAAAGTTAGCGGGCACGAACTCCAAGAACGGCTTGCCATGACTCGATTGCGGTTGCTCGCCGAGTTAGGGGAACTGATCGATGGTGTGATTCAGACTTCGACAGCCGCGATCGACTTCGTCTTCATCATCGAGGCGAGGCCAGCTACACGCTGATACGACTGAAGCCTATCCTCATGCTCGTAGGTATCAGTCACCACGATTACCTCATCAGCTCCTGTGTCACGCACCAATTGCTGCAGCCCCGCCTTGACAGACGCATCCGATCCTATAATCGCGGCGCGTAGCTTGTTTTCGACAGCCGCACGCTCCCAGTCCTGCCAGAGCGACTCCATGGAATCCACCGGCGGCATCAGCTCCACCGGCTGGTTTCGGATGAGTCGCAGAAAGCGCTGCTGTGGCGTAGTGAATAGTCGCCGGGCTGCGGCATCCGTCTCAGCGGCAATGATCTGCACCGCGACAATCAAATATGGCTTCCTGAGTACATCGCTCGGATGGAACTGTCGGCGGTATAGCTCGGCCGCTGCGTAAAGATACTCAGGCGCAAAATGCGCAGCGAATGCAAAGGGCAAGCCCAGTCTCGCCGCTAGTTGCGCGCTGAAGCCGCTCGACCCAAGCAGGGTGATCGGCACATTGCTACCCTGTCCGGGAATTGCTCTCACTACCTGTCCCGGCTTCTCCGGGCCCAGGTATGTCCGCAATTCCTGAAGCAGTGCCGGAAAATCATCTCCGCTCTGCCCCAAATCCCGTCTCAGCGCACGCATTGTTTCGAAGTCGCCACCCGGAGCGCGTCCCAACCCCAGGTCAATTCGTCCCGGATAGAGCGCTTCCAGCGTCCCAAACTGTTCCGCGACCACCAGGGGAGCATGGTTCGGTAGCATCACTCCGCCGCTGCCGACCCGAATGGTCTTCGTGGCTGACGCTACGTGCCCGATCAGCACGGGGGTGGCCGAGCAAGCAAGTCCAGAGATGGAGTGATGTTCTGCAAGCCAGTAGCGTTTGTATCCTAACTTCTCCACATGCTGTGCCAGGTCAACTGACCGGGCAATTGCGCTGCCCGCTGATTCTCCGGTTCGCATGCCTACAAGATCCAGCGCCGATACTGCTAACTCATTATCCATAGAAGATTAGATGATCCAGTCGCGCAAGCGATGCGAATCACCTTCCGGCACCGCTCCTTCTTGATCGCGATAGAAAGGGTCGAAAGTATTGTGGTAGAAGCCGGCTTTGTCGGAGGCTGCGAAGCCTCCCGGTTGCTCGAGCGAGAACGGCGGCGTGCTTGGGAGCCGTTTCCTGTATTCGTCACCGCGTAGTACTGAGTGCAAATTGCGCTGGTCCCTATGAACGCTCCGGGATTATCAGAAGGCGATTCTCCGTATACATAGCCGCCGCTGGAGGTCAGATACCCAAAGAAAATAAAGGAAGCTGGAGGTCCACCGCCGGTGAGGGCGATCCAGGGAATCGCTAGCTCCCGCGTGTTCTGGTTTCCGGAATTGCTGGCATAGGCGCCTTAATTCGCCGTTGGACCCGACCACCCGCCGCCGTTGGAGGCGCGGTACTCGCGGTATCCGTCTTTGAATACGTTACGAATTGAGCGGGAAAGGGCAACGACGAGAAATTCGTTCCGTCATAGGCGTTGCGGCGGTGGAGCCGCTGCCGCCAGTGCCAACGTAAACCACCGCGCCTTCGGCGAGATTCGTATTCACAACCGCAAGGTAGAGATTGGTCGCGTCCCACGTCGTGTACCACGTCTGGCCGGTGTTTCCGGCATTTTGCACTGAGTTATTCGTACCGTATTCGCCTGTGCCTATGGAACCGTCGATGGCGGGTGTGTTCCACTGGGCCGATGCCGTTAAAGTGAGGACGATGACCGTGGCAATGCGGATGAGGTTCAGCAGGGGAGTACGACGGCACGGCATCCTCGCAAATTCTACGAATTCGAGCTGTGCGAGCTACGGACTATGTTTTGTGTGGCGGAAATCGCCGGTTGCGGGTGCCTAACCGAATCCTCTTGCTTCAAAACGGCACTGATCATACAGCCGGCTCGCGAATCGGCAACAGTGTAAAAACCGTTTCGCAGGGGAGCGCGGCCGCAGGACATTACGGAGTGTCAGTCAAAATTTCGCGCACCGAACCATTCTCCTCTGTTAGCCTGCTTACGCTATGCGTTTCGACAAGAACTTTTTCTTCCTGATTGCCTTAGCGGGTTGTGGCTTGGCCCAAAACGTGAAACCCGTTGCCGACCGCCTTGCGGCTCAGAATGCGCTCTTCGACGAGCAGTACGAGTCCGATCTTCGGAATTTTCCCGAGCGCGCCACAGCCTTTGGCGACTATCGATACAACGACAAGCTCGCCGAGCGATCTCTCGACGCCATTGTCCAATACCACAAGACGGACCAGGACTTCCTGACTCGACTGGAAGCTATTCCGAGTACCGGCTTTACCGACCAGGATCAACTCTCGCACGATCTGATGGTCCGACTCCTCAAGCAGCGCATCGCTGACTTCGATCTCAAAGAATATGAGATGCCGGTCAACCAGCAGAATGGCGTACACACCAGCCTTGCGGATCTGCCGCTTTCTGTTCCGTTCGATTCCATCAAGCATTACCAGGATTACGTCGCACGCCTTCACCAGATTCCGCGCGTCCTTAGCCAGACGGCAGAAGTCCTTCGCGCCGGCATGAAAGACAAGCTCATGCCAGTCCGCTTCCTCCTGGAGAAACTCCCGGTGCAGTGCGAGGGCATCATCGAAGCCGACCCGTTTCTTCAGCCGACCAAGAAATATCCGTCGAGCATTTCTGTGGAAGATCAGAAGCGGTTGACGCAGCAAATTACCGACGCCATCAACACCGACGTCATCCCCGCTTATAAAACGTTCGCCAACTTTCTGCGCACAGAGTATGCCCCCGCGGGCCGCACCACCCTTTCCATCACTTCGTTACCCGATGGCGAAAAGCGGTATCAAAACGATATCTATGCCCGGACCACCACGCACATGACGCCGGACGAGATTCATCAGCTGGGTTTGCGGGAGATCGACCGCATTCAGGCGGAGATGACTGCCATCGCCAAGAAGGAAGGCTTCGCGGATCTGGCTTCATTCCGCGCCTCGCTGAAGACCAATCCCAAGTACATTCCGACCTCGGCGGAGCAGATCCTCGACGATTTCCGCCGATATATCGCGCAGATGGAACCCAAGCTTCCTCAGCTCTTCACTCTCCTTCCGAAGTCTGCCGTTAGCGTCGAGAAATCGTCGAGCTTTCAGTCTGCCGCTGCTACTCACTACGTAACCGGTACTCCGGATGGCAAGCGTCCTGGCCGCGTCGTGGTGGCGACATCCAAGTTCGAGGAGCGCTCGCTGGTCGACGACGAAGCGATCGCGTACCACGAAGGCATCCCCGGACATCACCTGCAGCTCTCGGTGCAACAGCAGTTGAGCGGCCTGCCCAAATTCCGACTCCATGGTCTGGGTTTCAACGCCTATAGCGAAGGCTGGGCGCTTTATGCCGAGCAACTCGGCAAAGAAGTGGGTTTCTACAACGACCCCGTTTCCGACTACGGCCGTCTTTCTTCCGAACTCTTCCGGGCTGTGCGCCTGGTAGTGGACACCGGAATCCATTCGAAAGGATGGACGCGCGATCAGGTAGTGGACTTCTTTCGCAAGTCCGGCGCTGTGGATGAACCCACTATCCAATCCGAGACCGACCGTTATATCGCGTGGCCCGCGCAAGCTCTCAGCTACAAGCTCGGCCAACTCAAAATCCGCGAACTCCGGGATCGAGCTCAGAAGGAGTTGGGATCCAAGTTGGATATCCGAACCTTCCATGACGAAATGCTCGACGGTGGGACTCTTCCCCTGGACTTGCTCGAGTCGCGCACCGATAAGTGGATTGAGGAGCAGAAGGCGAAGTAACCTGAAACTGACTTGGGCCCTCGGAACGTTTTGGCGCAGAGGTTGAGGTCCCTGGGTAAGAATGACGCGAAGTTTGAAGCTGACGCCCAACCTTGACGATAAGCGGCGCTCCGTCGAGCCAACCGACCGCTGACGGGCCGAGCACGAGGTAACGGATTCCCGCGGAACGAGATCAACCGTGTGCATCACACCGATCCGCTCAAACGCTTCTTCCTGCTGAACCTCGCTTTTGGAGAAAAGGTAAGGCCGCACCTTTCGGTGCGGCCTTGTTTTCATCAGGCACAATGACGCTCCGCCAGCTGATTTTCAGAAGCGAAGGCGGAAGCCAAACTCCATCGATCTTGGAGAATAGGGACCGTTGTTGTTCGTGCCGTTGCCTTCGCCCGGCGAGTTGCCAAAGTTTCCGGAACTGCCGAGGGCAATGCCTACGGGATCAAGAAGCTGGGCATGGTTCAGAACGTTGGTGAAAATGACCTGGAACTCCGAGCCGATACGCTCGGTGATCTTGATCTCTTTCTTAACGCTCATGTCCATATTCCAGTACGGCAGGCCAGTGATAACGCCCCAGCCCGCATCCTTTGTGTCCAGTCCAAGAATCGGGTTGCGGAAGTTGTTGTATACGGCTTCCGGATTCGCGAACAGATTGACGGGCAAACCACCAGTGCCGACGCCGTTCGAACCCTGTGTGTAGTGGATCGAGTTGCCTCCCCGGTAGGGGGTAATGGGTACCGCGTTTTCGGTGTTTCCGTTGGCTGCAAAGGCAACGGAGTCTCCCTCGCCGAATGATCCACCGGAATTAATCGTGCCAACCGGCAACGGCTGTCCGCCGCCAGCAGCGAACAAGGGAGCGAAGGTCCATCCCCCCAGAACGTGGCCCAAGACTCCTGACTGTCCCTTGAAGAATGGGGGCTGATACACGACAAACATGGTGTACACGAATCTCCGGTCAAACGCCTGTTTGCCGTACATTACGTTGAGGTTGAAGGGATCGGCAGCAGTATCGGCGCTGGTGGCTTGAACCACGGAGCCCGTGCCCAAGGCCTTCGACCAAGTGAAATTCGACTGCATCGTTAAGCCTTTCCAGCTGGTCATCTTGACGGTGGCGAAGGCTCCGTTGTAGTTCCCATGGCCGATGCTGGCGTTAATGCCGACGCCGGACGACAATTGACCGCCGCAACCGATCTCGGTTCCAGTCGGGCAATTGAGAGGAGTGTTCATCATGGTGCGTGCAAAGTTGAACCCATCGCCGCCCCCGTTTGGCGAGCTGCATCCTCCCTTAGGGCAACCAACCCCGGCGTCCAAGTCGCTCCACAGGCTCCAGACGTTCTGGCTGCTGAGGTTGCCAGTCCCGGCATTGCCTTCATTCGCCACCACCGCCGCTGTGCAGCTCGTGTACCCCGAGCAGTAGCCAGTGCCTTTCAACGCCGCCTCAAAGAACGGCTGCGGGGTCACCGCGCCCGGGTTGGGTCCAGCGCTGCCACCGCAACTGCCGCCACCGAGGCCGGCCATACCGCCGCAATATTGCAACACCAGGTTGGCATACGCTTTGTCGAAACGCTGGCCACCAACCGTCATCATGTACGGCACGGCGTTAACGTTGATGGGCTGGTACTCATGAGTAATACGGCGGCCGATATATCCAACTTCCAGCGTGATATTCTTCGACAATTGCCGTTGGATAGTCAGGTCGAATGAATCAACCACGTTGGGCCGGAATTTCGGATCTAAAGCTTCGCCCGCGCCGGCGGCAACGTTATTGATGCCAGGAAAAACGGGTTGAGGCAAGGTTGCACTGGCGGCCGCGAGCGGCGCGGTATTGCCGTCTACGCCGATGCGGAAGGCCGTGTTTATATTGGACGCCCCGGCGCAAGTGTTGTTGGCGAGGTCGGTGATGACTGGAGCAAAGCACTGCACGGGCTGAATTAGTCCGGTCCCCAGCAGCGGCACCAATACGAGGTCGACGCCGTTCAACCGCCCATAGATGCGCCCGTAACCGCCACGGATCACTGTGTTGTCGTGACCGAAGAGCTTGCCGGTCCAGCTTGAATTGTCAAAATGCGGATTCCAAGCCGCTGCGATGCGCGGACTGAACTCACCGTAGAACGGGTTATACGGGTATTTCAGTCCGTTACCCGTGTTTCCCACCAAAGCAAATCCCACCTCAGGATTGAATACCTGGCCGAGGAGGGCAGCGCGCTGACGAGCCGCCAGATAGCCTTGCACGTCAATCGGCTGGTCCGACTGGTCAACGAACTCGACCTGCTTGCCACTCTTCTCTACCGGCGGCATTTCAAGCGTCCAGCCCAGGCCGTACGTCAAGGTGAAGGTTGGCTTCATGTGCCAGGTGTCGCTGAAATAGACGTTGTAGTAGGGGATGGTGCTCTGGTCAAAGGCCGGAGTCAGCGGAGGATTCAGGTTTAGATTTGGACCGGCGCGAGTATAGGCGATCTGCGATGCCGAAACGATGCCTAAGACTGCCGCTTCGTCGCGTCCCCAGACACTGGTGCTTCCGCCAGCAGCGAGCCACGCCGCAGGAGCTGTGAGGTTGACTCCTGTGCCCGCGCCGGACGTCGTACCGAGTTGATACACCGGTTGGTAGTTGATGCCGCCGCCATTGTCTGTGCGCTGATGCCAGTTGAAGTTGTGCTGATAGATGCCGCCGATCTGAAAGAGGTGATTCCCACGGAGCATGGTCAGATCATCGCGGAACATATGATCTTTCCCATCCCAGAAGCGGGTACGGGTTTGCTGCGTGTTCACGTTGAAGGGACTGAGACTTTGGTCCCGTGACTCACCGAATGGCTCTAAAGCTCCTCCGAGTCCGGGTACTTGAATCGTGTCGCCAGCCCTGCCCCACGCCCACCAGTTGCGCAGAAAGCTATAGTGAATGTCGTTGGTGACGTTCGAGCTGATGTTGGTGGTGAGGCCGGCAACTAAGTACCAGGGTGCCTGCGGATTGGTGGACTGCGACGTCGGTTGGCCCATTTTGTCGCCCGGAAAGAAGCCGCCGATATCGATCTGATCGACGGTGGAGCGGGTCAATTTGAAATAGCGATAGCTTGACATGAAATGCCACTTTGAACCGAAGTCGTGGTCCATGCGCAGCACTCCGAAGTCGGATTTCAGCGGAATCCCGACATTGGCTGAGAATCCCAGGACGTTTTTCCCATCGCAACGGGCTCCCGCCGTACAGGTGGCATTCGATGCTGGTTCGAACTGCCACAGTTTCTGGACCGCAGGACTGATTCCGATACCGCGCTGATCCAGGGTTTTAAGGTCATAAAGGTTGCCGGCGGGATCCTGCAAGATTCCCAGTCGCATGTTCGGTGACGGGACTTCCTTGTTGATGGTGGTGGAATTTGGGTAGCGGAAACCTTCGTAGTTGGCGAAGAAATATGTCTTCCCGCCCAAAATCTCCTTGGGAATCAGAGGCCCGCCAAAGGAGCCACCGAACCGGCTGTAATGAAAGCTGGGAGGGTTTTGAGTCGGCGTACCGTGTACTGCCGCGTTGTAGTTATTGTCCCAGGTGTTCGCTGAGAAATTGTTGTCGAGATAATATTCGTAAGCCGTGCCGTGGAACGCGTTGGTGCCGCGCTTGGTGACGACCTTCACCTCGGCACCCGCGGAACTGTTGAAGTCGGCGGTCTGGTTGGCCGTGTTCGTTTTGAACTCCTCGACGCTGTCAGCGGGAGTTGGTATCACACCTGTCGCGCCAGCGGCAACGCCAGCGCTCTGATTGGCGATACCTCCAGTCGGATCTCCGGCAAACGAGGTCGTATATACGCTCATGCTGCCGTCCATATCATTTGTGTTATTTCCGCCGTCCAGCGAGAAATAACTCTGGTCGACTGCGGCGCCCGCCACGCTGCCGTCGGGACTGATGCCCGGCTGCAGGGTCAAGAAAGTGCTCACGTCGCGCCCAAGCGTCGGTAAGGCGTCCAGCGCTACGCCGGTGATCGTGTTGCCGACGGTGGCATTCATCGTCTGTAACTCGTTGCCGACCGCAGTCACTTCCACCACCACATTGCTGCCACCGACTTGCAGCGACATGTTTGCGGTGGTTGCAACTCCAACCTGTACTGTGGTTTGAGTCTTACTGGTGGAAAAGCCTTGTTTGGTGACAGAGAGATCGTAGACGCCAGGACTGACGTCTACGAAGATGTATCGCCCTGCGTCGTTGCTATTGACAGTGCGCGAGGTCTTCGTGGCGGAATCGGTGAGGGTCACCGTGGCGCCATTTACAACCGCACCGCTCGGGTCGGCTACGACGCCGGCAAGGGTGCCACTGTTGGCGGACTGTGCGCAGAGGGGAGTTGCGCTGCCGAGACAAAGCACGGCAACGGCGGCAAAAAGCAAAGTCACAACCACCGAGAGGATTCGGTCACGTACGCGCATGGCTAATAGCCTCCTGGACGAGCGTTGCAAAAGATTCCAGATATACCTAGAGTCGTCGCATCCCAACTGCTCAATGCGCACGAAGGATAAAATTAGCTTTCGGAAACACGCCCAATAACAATGCCCTTGCGAGTAGGAGCAAGACTGATGTTTAGTGAGTATGCACGCGAGCTACCAGGGAAGATACCGCCGGCAAAAATGGTACGAATACACACTTTCTGAGTATGGACTGCACAATCTGGCGCACGATCGTGGCGATTTGCTTGATGTGGGGATCGATGGATTCAGCCGTCAGGGGTGCCGCTTCTATGTGAATCCATAGTTGGCACGTGTTTCGTTATGAAACCATGGAACATTCGGACGCGAATTAAAGTCTGTGGCAAGCCACTTGTACTCGAATTGTCGTTTGGTCGCGAAATTACTTGCAGCACTTGTGAATCCAGCTTCAGCATTAACTCCGCCAACAACCTCTATCTTCACCCCAGCGCGTCATCGAGCGTCGCGACATGCGATCACGGCCATGGATCGACCCGAACCAAAAGGGGATGCACCCGTCCCCAACGCCTCCAATTTGCGGGTAAATGAGGGACAATCCCCCAGATGCGCCTCTGAAAGATAGTTCGCGTCTCTAATTTCAACAAAGTGACCGGACAACGCGACGATCTCTCTTTTCTTGAGAACGTTGCGTGGGGACGAGCAAGGAAGGGATTATGCAGGAACCCGGCTCAGCGCGATTGCCAGACGGAATCCATATCGACAAAGTACTCGAGGAGATGCGCAGAGAGTTCCAGTCCCTCATGCTGCAGAGGGCGGCCGTTCTCAGGCGAATCGGTACGATCAAACAAATCATTAACGGACTGGCCAACCTTCTGGGTGAAGAAGTCGTTGGCGAAGGGCTTTTGCAGTTGGTGGGTCAACGTTCGGGCACTCGACCCCGAGGCTTCACGAGAACCTGCCGCCTCATATTGATGGAATCCAAACGGCCTCTAATGAGTCAGGAAGTCTGCCAGGAGATCGAGCGTCGGAATCCCACTTTGCTGACACGCCATAAGGATCCTCTGGCTTCGGTGTCGACCGTGCTCAACCGATTGGCGACGTACGGTGAGGTTCGCGTCGTCGTAAATGAACGAGGACGGCGCGCTTGGGAGTGGGTCACGGAAGATTCCCACGTTGCGTTGGAGCCTCCGAAGGTACAGCAGTGGACCGCGAACGGTTGAGCGACGAGAGGTACAGCAATCGGTTTCGCGAGTTCTAGTGACCGCTTAGTTCCGGAAAGTCAGGAATGCTTGTCGATCATGCTCTCGAGTGCGGCCCGATATCCGCGGCTGCAGGAAAGCTCCTTGCCGTTTTTGAGAACCACGATGTATTCGCCACTGTTGACCGGAATCAATTCCTTGATCTTGCGGACGTTGACGATTGTGGATCGATGAACGCGAACAAAGTGGTTCGGATTGAGTCTCTCCGAGACTCGACCGATCGTTTCCCGGAAGAGATGGAACTCCTTGCCGACGTTTAACCGTACGTAGTTGGCGGACGCCTCGATCCAATCAATCTCATCCAGATTCAGGAACACGACACGGCCTTTTGCTTTAATGACGAGGCGACCCTCAGATGAGGGTTCCGGCAGCATGTCGGACTTGACTTGAGAGAGCAGATGCAGAATGCGATGGGTGATCTCGCGGTCCTGCGACTTGTTTAATTCCACTCGTGCCCGATTGATGGCGTGATGCAGCCGCTCCTGGTCAAACGGCTTTAATAAATAGTCGAGAGCGTGGGCCTCGAACGCTCGGAGTGCATACTGATCATAAGCGGAGGTGAAGATAACGACCGGCATCTCCTCCGGCGAAAGTTCGCCCAATACCTGAAACCCGTCCATGTCAGGCATCTGAATGTCGAGCAGCAACAGGTCCGCGCCAAACCTGCGGACTGCGGATACAGCCTGTTTACCGTCGCTGCACTCGGCCACGAGTTTGACATTGGCCTCCGACGACAACAATATCCGCAGCTTTTCTCGAGCGAGTCGCTCGTCGTCGGCGATGATGGTGCGGATAGCCGCGCCGGTTGAGCGGCTGGGCGCATTAGCAGCGTCGTTCAGGCTCATGAGAGGCCAATGATTCACCGAGCTGTTTAACACGCTAGATAGACGTACGATGGGCTGACTCGTTATCCGCATACATAGTGTCCTCGGCAGTGCTGTATTACCTTGTTAGATACGTTAATCGTTTCACCCAGGTTTCCTGTTCATAACAAATAGTTTCATTCCGTTCACCCGTTGAAAAATTCAACACCAATATTGTGATGAAGCGATGGCTCCGTTGCCCAAGCGGAAAGGCCTCCCAGCTCCGCCTGTTTTCAATAAGCGCGATAAAAGCGAACCGAAAGCTTCCAAAGTTGGTATGCAACGAGGTTGCCTCTACCGATTCTTGTAGAGGAAGACGCTTTCGCCGAGTAAGAAACAAGACCTCTGTTGCGGCTGAACTGTGGGCCCATCAAGTTTTACCTGCCGCTGAGGGCGGAATTCAAGGGATTCATCCCAAGTTGCTGCCGGCGGCCCAATCTGGTGTTTGAGATGTATGAACACAAATCTCTTCGTACAACTTTGGTCGTAGGTCTGACTTCGACGGAAACGAACACATCAGTGTCGTTACGTTTAATCAGTGACCTGTAATTGTGCCCGACTCACCGGTCTTGCTTTGTGGTTCACACTTGGAAGACTCAACAAGGAGACAATGCATGCGTCGTGTGTTTCGTTTTGTTCTGGTTCAAAACCAGCTCCTGTTAGTCATGACCGGGCTACTCCTTTTTCTGCCCGCATCGGCATTCGGACAGGCCACTTCGGGAGTGACCGGTGTGGTAGCCGACGCGTCTGGAGCCGTTATTGTTGGGGCAGAGGCCAGGCTTGAGAATTCCGAGACGGCATTTTCTGCGACCACTGTGACAAACCGGGAAGGCGAATATCAATTCTTACATGTGCCGCCGGGCGCGCACTATCGGTTGACGGTGAGCAAGGGCAACTTCCGAACCGTGACT
>Ga0210406_10006203_pt1 | contig 12433 bp, 8 predicted proteins | sample IncBWC30MmetaG_FD_155454 | JGI IMG/M metagenome (GOLD analysis project Ga0210406, IMG submission 155454) | Forest soil microbial communities from Barre Woods Harvard Forest LTER site, Petersham, Massachusetts, United States - Inc-BW-C-30-M | ecosystem: Environmental > Terrestrial > Soil >...
GCAAGACGCCAAAGCATATGGCTGAAACTAAAGGCTTTCAGAATCACCTGAGGTGTAAAAAATCCAACCCCCCCGGTAAATTCTCCGAAGGAAAACTTTTGGAGCTGCCTTCGCCCTCTTTCGCGTGAAAATTCCTTTCGACAATCGCGTTGCTGCCTTGACCGCAATCGCTGCACTTGCTATGTTTGAAGATTACCCTGGGCGCAATCTACCCAGTGTGCGCTGTCCTCGACTGTAGAGGGCAGCTGTAACCAGTCATTAACACAATGGGCCTCAAGAAAATCGTCATTCGCGGCGCGCGGCAGCACAATCTCAAGAATATCAGCCTCGAGATTCCCCGTAACTCGCTGACCGTCATCACCGGCCTTTCCGGTTCGGGCAAATCCTCGCTCGCTTTTGACACCCTGTACGCCGAGGGGCAGCGCCGCTACGTCGAATCCCTCTCAGCCTACGCGCGCCAATTCCTCGATCAGATGGAGCGCCCCGATGTCGATTCGGTCGAAGGCCTTTCGCCGTCCATCGCTATCGAGCAGAAAACTACCACGCGCTCGCCCCGTTCCACGGTCGGCACCATCACCGAGATTTACGACTATCTCCGCGTGGTTTACAGCGCAATCGGCACTCCGCATTGCCCGAAGTGCGGCAAACCCATCACCCGCCAATCCACCGAGCAAATCGTGCAGTCGGTTCTCGCCCTCAAGCCCGACGACCGCATCATGGTCCTCGCCCCGGTGGTTCGCGGGCGCAAAGGCGAATACAAAAAAGAGCTCGAGAAATACGCCAAAGAGGGTTACGTACGCGCCCGCGTCGATGGCGACCTCGTCAATCTCGACGAACCGATTCCGCTCGATCGCCGCAAGAATCACACCATTGAAATCGTCGTGGACCGGCTGCTCCTCAAAAACGGCATCGCGCAGCGTCTCGAGGAATCCATCGAAACGGCCCTGCGTCTCACCGGCGGCCTGGTCACCATTTCAGTTGTCGGCGGCGACGAGCACGTTTACTCCGAAAAACTCGCCTGCCCCGATTGCGGCATCTCCGTCCCGCAACTCGAGCCGCGCTCGTTCAGCTTCAATTCACCGTACGGCGCCTGTCCCGAATGTCACGGCCTGGGCTCCAAATACGATTTCGATCCATCCAAAGTGATCGTCGATTGGTCGAAGCCGCTTTTCGAAGGCGGGCTCGGTCCGGGCTCAGGCTCCACGTTCGTTCAACGCACCATGAAACTCGCAGCCGCCGCGCATGGTTTCGATCTCGATACGCCGTTCGAGCAATTTCCGCGCAAGGTCCAAAATCTGATTCTGCATGGCAATCCTACGGACGGCACCGGAGTGAAAGGCCTCAATTTTCAAGGTGTTCTCACGCATCTCGAAAAAAGCCTGGAAGAATCGAACTCCGATACCTACCGCGAATGGCTCACGCAATACATGTCGCCCGCCCCATGCGCGGCCTGCAACGAACGCCGCCTGCGCCCCGAAAGCCTCGCTGTAAAAATCGCCGGTCTTTCGATCGCCGACTTCACCGCGCTCCCGCTCACCGAAGCGCGCGCTGCCGTCGACAAAATCCGCGGCCACCTCACGCTCCGCCAGCGAAAAATCGCCGGCCGCCCGCTTACCGAAATTGCCGAGCGCCTCGATTTTCTTCTCAACGTGGGGCTCGGCTATCTTACTCTCGACCGTTCGGCCGCCACGCTATCCGGGGGCGAAGCCCAGCGCATTCGTCTCGCCACGCAAATCGGCTCGCGCCTGCGCGGAGTTCTCTATGTTCTTGACGAGCCTTCCATCGGCCTGCACGCTCGCGACAATGGACGCTTGCTCAGCACGCTCGAAACCCTGCGCGACCTCGGCAATACGGTTCTAGTAGTCGAGCACGACGAAGAAACGATTCGCCGCGCCAACTACGTCGTTGATCTGGGTCCCGGCGCTGGTACCGCTGGCGGACATCTCGTCGCCGCAGGACCGCCCGAAGTAATCGCGGCAAATGCCGCATCGCTTACTGGGCAATATCTTTCCGGCCGCGCGAAAATTCCCGTCCCGGATCATCGCCGCCCCGCCAACGGGAAGGCGATCACCATCCTCGGCGCGCACGGAAACAACCTGAAAAATATCGACGTCACATTTCCCCTCGGCCTTCTCACCGTCGTCACCGGCGTCTCCGGCTCAGGGAAATCCACGCTCATCAACGACATCTTGTATCGCGCCCTCGCAGCGAAGCTCTATCGCTCCATGGAAAAGCCCGGCGAACATCGAGCCATCACCGGTATCGAGCACATAGACAAAGTCGTTCAAATTGACCAAGCCCCCATCGGCCGCACTCCGCGCTCGAATCCCGCCACCTATACCGGCGTCTTCGCTCCGATTCGCGAGCTGTACGCAATGCTCCCGGAATCGCGCGAACGCGGCTACCGTCCCGGGCGTTTCAGTTTCAATGTGAAGGGAGGTCGTTGCGAGGCCTGCCAGGGCGACGGCCAGCGCCGCATCGAGATGAATTTCCTGCCAGACGTGTATGTCACTTGCGAAGTCTGTCGCGGCAAGCGTTACAACGCCGAGACCCTCGCCGTTCGCTACAAAGGCCTCACAATTTCCGATCTCCTCGATCTGCCCATCGAGGAAGCCCTGAAGGCCCTCGAAAATATCCCCGCGATTCAGCAAAAGCTGCAGACGCTCGTCGACGTCGGCCTCGGCTACATTCAACTCGGCCAGTCCGCAACCACACTTTCGGGCGGCGAAGCCCAACGCACCAAGCTAGCCCGCGAACTTTCGCGCCGCCAAACCGGCCGCACGCTGTATATTCTCGACGAGCCAACCACCGGGCTGCACTTTGACGACGTGAAAAAACTGCTCGACGTGCTGAACCGCCTCGTCTCGCTCGGCAATACCGTGCTGATCATCGAGCACCATCTCGACGTCATCAAACAAGCCGACTGGATCATTGACCTCGGCCCCGAAGGCGGCAACGAAGGCGGCCGCATCGTCGCGCAAGGCACCCCAGAACAAGTCGCACGAGTAAAAAAGTCCTTCACAGGCCAGATCCTCGCCCGCGCGCTCAATGGCGCGGGAGAAAATGGAAACGGCAAGGCGACTCAAAGCACGAGCGCCCGAGCCGATGCAAACGCGACCGTCTGACTTGTATGATCCCCGACGATAACAATCCTCTCCTCCCCGAATCGTTTCTAGAACCGCCCACTCCTCTGCCCGCTGGATCACCCGGCCCAGAGATGCACGCTGCCGCAACAACGTCGCCCTTACTCGTCCAGCCCGAAGCTCCGCCGCCCATCTACCAGCAGTATCCTGAAGATCTGCGCGCACCATGGGGCTGGCTCGACCTGCTATTGCTTGTAGCAGTTGCGCTACTCGGGACATTCGTGATCAGCATCGTTCTCGTCGGCATCTTCGCAGCCTTCGGAATGACGCCCACCAGCCTGCAGAATTCCTCCAACAACAAGAGTCTCTTTCTAATCGTCAATCAAGCAATTCTCTCGCTCGGGTTACTCGCTTATCTCGCCGTCCAAATAAGCGTGCGATTTCAGTCGCCATTCTGGCGAACCATCGGTTGGCGCCCACTCCATACCGGCACGATCCCGCGACGTATCGTTTACCTCAGCCTGGTTCTCGGCGGCTTCAGCATTTCCTTGCTGGTCCAACTCGCTTCAGCCGCGCTCCAAACCAAAGCGAAGCTCCCCATCCAGGAATATTTCCAGGACCCGCGGAGCGCCCTTCTCCTGATGCTCATGAGCATCCTGCTAGCTCCGCTCGTCGAAGAAACCATCTTCCGCGGCTATCTCTATCCGGTTCTCGCGCGGAGCTTCGGCGTCGGCGCAGGAGTAGTCATCACAGGCACTCTCTTCGGCCTCCTCCACGCCCCGCAACTCTGGGGCGGCTGGGGCCAAATCTCGCTCCTGATTGGCGTAGGAATTATTTTCACAGCCGCTCGCGCCATCTCACGCACGGTCGTCGCCAGCTACATTCTCCACGTCAGTTACAACTCATTCCTGTTTATCGCATTCCTCGTCGCATCCCACGGCCTCCGCCATTTCCCCGTAGGCCAATAATCTCAGTAGGGGCACCGCATGCCGTGCCCGCTCGACCGGTTGGAAAGATCGCCCCACCTTACTTCCAATCCGGCAGAAGATCTTGCGCTTTGACTTTGGCTAACCAGCGAACATCGTTGACGCAATAACTTTTCACCGAATCAGCTAGAATAGAAAAATCGGCTTTAGCGTCAGAAGGCATTCTCGCGCATAGGAGCACGGCCGCTTGTACACCGTCGAAGCAATCCGCTGGACGCCCGAAGGCGTCGTCATCCTCGACCAGCTCCGCCTCCCGCGCGAAGTCACCTACCACACCTACACCGACTATCGCGACGTAGCCAAAGCGATCAAAGACATGACCATCCGCGGCGCGCCAGCCATCGGCGTCGCTGCCGCGATGGGCGTGGCTCTTGGCGTTGAGTACTCGCCAGCGCAAACTCTCCCCGAGTTGCGCGCCGAATTCGCCACCATCTGCGACACGCTCGCTCACACTCGTCCCACCGCAGTCGATCTCTTCTGGGCCATCAATCGCTTCAAGAGCCGTTTCGAAGAATTGGCCGCGGCCGCTGCATCCGCTAAAAACGGCGCGTCCGGCCTCGCTCATCTGCGCGCCGCCCTCATCGAAGAAGCGCAGAAAGTTCACCAGGAGCGGCGCGAAGCCGATCGCCGCATCGGAAAATTCGGCGCCGACCTCCTCGCCAAATCCGGTCGCGTGATGACTCAATGCAACGCCGGCGCCCTCGCCACCGGCGGCATTGGAACCGCCCTCGGCGTGATTCGAGTCGCAGTCGAAGAAGGCCATCAGATTGACGTGCTCGTTCCCGAAACGCGTCCGTACCTGCAAGGCGCCCGCCTCACCGCGTGGGAATTGCAGCAGGACCAAATTCCGCTCACGCTCATCACCGACAACATGGTCGGCCATTTCCTGAAAACCGGCGGCGTCAGCGCCGTCGTAGTGGGCGCCGATCGCATCGCCCGCAATGGCGACACCGCAAATAAAATCGGCACATACGGCATGGCCGTCCTCGCGCGAGAGAATAATGTTCCCTTCTACGTAGCGGCTCCGATCTCTACCATCGACATGTCGCTTGCGTCTGGCGACCAGATTCCCATCGAGGAGCGCTCATCAGCCGAAGTGACGCACCTCGCCGGCACGCAACTTGCGCCGACAGATGTAAAAGCCGCGCATCCCGCTTTCGACGTGACGCCCGCCCGCTACATCACTGCCATAATCACAGAGCAGGGTGTTGCTCGCGCCCCGTTCGACGAACCTCTCCGCAAATTCACCGCAACTCCGTAGTTCGCGACAAGTCCACCGCTCCGCGTCTATGGCAAGGTTCGCCGTGTTCCCAAAAGATTTCAGCCCGATGGGAACTTTGAGCTCCGCCCCAACGTACCAATTACCGTGACGGGCGCATGCCCGCAAACCCAAATGACCACCGACCAATTGCGACAGGTTCTGCGGCGCCTCGGCCGCGCCCCGCTCTTCACCGCCATTACATTGATCACTCTCGCCGCAGGCATCGGCGCGAACACCGTAATCTTCAGCGTTCTCGAAGGAGTCCTGCTGAAACCGCTGCCCTATCCCCATCCAGAAGAGCTGATCGGCGTGTGGCACACCGCTCCGGGCGTAGGCATCAAGGATCTCAATATATCTCCGTCCATTTATTTCATCGATCGCGAGCAGAACACCACATTTCAGGACATAGGCGCGTATAACGATGATTCGATCAGCGTCACCGGCACCGGCGAACCCGAGCAAGTCCATGGCATCGACGTGACCGATGGAACGTTGCCCCTTCTCGGCGCAAAGCCCGCGCTGGGCCGGCTGTTCACGCGCGATGATGATTCGCCGGGCACACCCGAAACCGCCCTTCTCTCTTACGGCTATTGGCATCAGAAATTCGGCGGCGATCCGAACGTCATCGGCCGCTCGATCACGCTCGATGGAAAACCGCGCGAAATTATCGGCGTCCTGCAGCAGAATTTTCATTTTCTTGACGAGGGCGATCCCGCCATTTTTCTTACCTTTAAATGGGATCGCAGCAAAACTAAGCTCGGCAATTTCAGTTATCGCGCGCTCGCGCGCCTGAAGCCCGGCGTAACGATGTCTCAGGCAAGCGCCGACGTAGCGCGGATGATTCCTATCTCTATACGGAGTTTTCCGGCGCCGGAAGGCTTCAGCGTTTCGCTTTTTGAAAAAGCCCAATTCGGGCCAAACCTGCGGCCGCTCAAGCAGGACGTAGTCGGCGACATTGGAAACGTGCTGTGGGTGCTGATGGGCTCGATTGCCGTGGTCTTGTTGATCGCCTGCGCGAACGTGGCCAACCTGCTGCTCGTGCGCGTCGAGGGACGCCGCCAGGAACTGGCCGTTCGTGCCGCGCTCGGCGCCGGATGGAAACGAATCGCCGCAGACTTGCTGTTTGAAAGCGTGATCCTCGGGCTGCTCGGCAGCGTGCTGGGCCTGTCGCTGGCTTATGCCGCGCTCCGCGTTCTCGTCGCGATAGCGCCCACCGGCCTTCCGCGCATTCACGAAATCGGAATCGATTTTCCCGTGCTGCTGTTCACTTTGGCGATCGCGTTGTTTTCGAGTCTTCTCTTCGCCTCGATTCCAATATTCAAGTACGCCGGTTCGCGGTTGAATACCGGCCTTCGCGAAGGTGGACGCGCGCTGAGCCAGAGCCGCGAGCAGCATCGCGCCCGCAACATTCTCGTGGTGGTGCAGGTGGCGCTCGCGCTGGTGCTTTTGATTTGCTCGGGTTTGATGATTCGCACCTTCCGCGCTTTGATGCGCGTGCCCCCAGGCTTCACGGCGCCGGATTCCGTTCAAACGTTCCGTTACTACATTCCCGAAGCCGATGTGCCCGATAGCCAAGCCGAACGCGCCGTCCGCATGGATCAGGAAGTAGTGAACAAGCTCGCCGCGATTCCGGGAGTTTCGCAGGTGAGTTTTTCGAGCTCGATTCCTCTGGATCACAACAGCTCCTTTGACCCAGTCTTCGCGCAGGATCGCTCTTATACGGAAGGAGAGCTTCCGCCCTTGCGTCGTTTCAAGTTCATCTCGCCGGGTTTCTTTTCGACACTGGGTACTCCGTTCATCGCCGGCCGCGATCTCACCTGGGACGACATCTACCAGCGAATTCCCGTTGCGATCGTCTCCGAAAACCTCGCGCGGGAGTACTGGCATGACGCAGGCAACGCGCTGGGCAAGCGAATTCGCGTCGGCAACAATGACGACTGGCGCGAAATCATCGGAGTCGTCGGCAACACCCACGACAACGGCGTTGATAAAGATCCAACCTCCTCCGTTTACTGGCCCGTGATTATGAATCGCTTTGAAGGTCAAAAAGAAAACCTGCGCCGCGGCATCGCTTTTGCCGTTCGGAGTCCACGCGCAGGTTCGGAAGCGTTCCTGAAGGAAGTCCGGCAGGCGGTCTGGTCGGTCGATTCCAATATTCCTCTGGCCGAGGTTCACACGCTCGGATATCTCTACAAAGAATCGATGGCGCGCACTTCGTTCACGCTCGTTATGCTGGGAGTGGCAGGAGGCATGGCTCTGCTGCTCGGAATCGTGGGAATTTACGGTGTGATTGCTTACTCGGTTTCGCAGCGCACACGCGAAATCGGAATTCGCATGGCTTTGGGCGCGCAGCAGCAGACTCTGACGGCGATGTTCGTGCGGCATGGGCTGTGGCTCGCGGGAATCGGCGTTGCCTGCGGGCTGGCGGCATCCCTCGCGGTGATGCGCTTGATGTCGTCGCTGCTCTTCCACGTGAGCCCGCTCGATCCGATCACTTACATCGCCGTGACTGCCGGCGTAATCGCAACCGTCTACGTAGCCTGTTATCTGCCTTCCCGGCGCGCAGCCACGGTCGATCCGGTCGAGGCCCTCCGCGCGGAATAGGGCCTGGTCGCCCAAGCGAATTGCTGGCTTGTCATATCTCCCCACGCTAGAATGACAATGCAGGGCAAAGCCCCACCGTAGACGACCCGGAGGGCGCAATGAAAGTCCTCTTCGTACATCCCAGTCCGTTGATGTATTCGGAGATTTACCTGCGCCTTGAGCCGCTTGGGCTTGAGTTGGTTGCGCAATCCGCGCGCAACGCAGGCCACGACGTCCGGCTTCTCGATCTGCAGGTTTTCCGCCACAGCGATTACTTCCGCCTTCTTGAAGACTTCAAACCCGAAGCGATCGGTTTTTCGCTGAACTATCTCGCGAATATTCCTGAGGTGGTGGAGCTGGCGAAAGAAACCAGGCGCCGCCTTCCGGAATGTTTCATCTTTGCCGGTGGCCACAGCGCGTCTTTTACCGCGAAAGAAATTCTGGCCCACGCCGATGGCGCGATTGTTTGCGTGGTGCGCGGAGAGGGCGAAGCAATCACGCCGAGCGTGCTCGAAGCTGCGGATGACCCGGACAAGCTTCGTACGTTGCCCGGCCTAACGAGCATCTATGGCGATGGCCCTGCGCCGCGCCTCGTCGAGAACTTGAATGCGACGCAACCGGCGCGCGATCTGATCGCCCGGCGCCGAAAATATTTTATCGGTGTGCTGGACCCTTGCGCGTCGATCGAATTCACGCGCGGCTGCCCGTGGGATTGCTCCTTCTGCAGCGCTTGGACGTTTTACGGGCGCAACTACCGCAAGTTGAACGCAGAAGTGGCGGCCGAAGATCTCGCTAGTATTCAGGAACACGGAGTATTCATCGTCGACGATGTAGCGTTCATTCAATCCGAGCACGGGCTGGCCCTTGCCCGCGAAGTCGAAAAGCGCAACATCAAGAAGGAGTATTACCTCGAGACGCGCGGCGATGTCCTCGTACGCAACAAAGAAGTTTTCAAAATGTGGAAACGCCTCGGCCTGAAATATATGTTCCTCGGAATCGAGGCCATCGATGACGAAGGGCTCAAGAGCCACCGCAAGCGCGTCACCGTAAAAAAGAATATCGAAGCGCTCGAATGCGCTCGCGCGCTGAATATTCATGCCGCCGTGAACATCATCGCCGATCCCAATTGGGACGAGCGCCATTTCGAAGCTGTCCGGGAATGGGCGCTGCAAGTGCCCGAAATCGTGCACATCACCGTCAATACGCCGTACCCGGGAACGGAAACGTGGGTCACCGAGTCGCGCAACTTTACGTCGCGCGATTACCGGCTCTTCGACGTGCAGCACGCCGTGCTCCCCACCAAACTTCCTCTCGATCGTTTCTACGAGGAACTGGTGCGCACGCAGCAAATTCTGAATCAGAAGCACCTCGGCTTCGCTGCGCTGAAAGACACTTTCTTCATGGCCCTCGGTTTTCTCGCCAAGGGGCAAACGAACTTCGTCAAGATGCTCTGGAAGTTTTCGAGCGTGTACAATGCGAAGCGCCAGATGCAGGATCATCAGCGCGAAATTCGCTATCCCATCCGCCTCCCGGAAGCCGCCCCGCCAAAACGCGTGGATCAGACTCTTCTCTACATTCACACACCCGAAACTGCGCACGCCTCGCACGAGCTTTAGAACTTGGACGGCTCTGCGCGAACGGACTCATTTTTTCTACTGGGCGCTAGCGTGCTGATGATGCGGTGAATTCTGGTAGTGGTCCGCGAGAAGGTCTTCGCCGAAATCGCCGTTGAAGTCGCGCCAGACGCAGTGGATGTGATTGGCGTTGTTCTGCGTGTTGTCGTATTCGATGAGGAACGTGCTGCCTTGCACGCGGTAATAGTGGCCTTCGCCTTTGTCCAGGCCGCCCATCCATGCGAATTTGATCTGGTCGAAGCCCGCCTGACGGATTTTCTCGAGCCGCTGGCGTGCCTGCTCGCGCGGTTGTGCGCCGAGGTATTCCTCAATCAGAGCGAGCAGCGCGCCTTGCTGGTCTTTGGTGAGCTTGCTGTAGAGGATACCTCTGTCTTCCTTGATGGCAGCGGTGCGCTGGTTTGACGTGACAATGTCGCTCGGCGCGGATGTGTTTATGACCGCCTCGGCGCGTTGCTCGGCGGTGAGCGACTTCACGAGCGAGCGACCCAGATCTTCTTCAGCTTTGAGTACACGCGTGCCTTTCATCGGGCCTTCGCGCACCTCCGCAGGGTTCGCGCCAAAGAATTGCGGGCTGCTCCCGATCGACTTGCCGTTCAGAATCGTCCAGTTCTGGGAACAGTGATGCCCTTCATAGCGCCAGCCCCAGGCGCCCGTCTCGGTGGGCTCGCCGAAGAAGGTGAAGAAATAGAGATCGGGATCGCGCGTGGGCCCGCTGCCTTGCTCGATTTCACGCAGCACGTCCTCAAGCTTCCGGATCGTTTCGGCTTTCGTGTAGCCCTGTTCGCTGAGGCCGGCGCGCAACAGAACCAGAGCTGCCTTCCGCTGCGTCGCGTTCAATTCTTTGAGGGGAATGCCCTTCCTGGAGACCGGCGTGTAGAACCACCGGAATCTCTCCTGAGAATTGAATGGGAATACAGCTTCCGATTTTTGCGCCGGATCCAATGTGGCCAGAAATGCGCGACTGGCGTCGAGCATCGTGGGCGCACTGGGGGCATTCTGCGCGTTCTGCGCCGCGATCGTCGCTGCGAATCCTTGTAGAAGCGTCAGTGCGAGCAGGAGCCGCATCATTCACTCAGGGGCAGTAACGGGCACTAATCTGGGCACTGATCGGAACTAGCCGGCCGAAGCGGCGGCAGCTAATTCCTCTGTGCCGGGTTTGCCTGACATTTGCTCCTTCATCTTCTTTTTCATTTCCTGAGGCGTGGGTTCGGCGGTGTGAGTGGCAACCATCCATGTGTAGCCATCGGGATCGACAATGGCTCCACAACGGTCGCCCCAAAACATATCCATCACTGGTCCCTTGAGGGCAGCCCCGAGCTTCACGGCCTTTGCAACTACTTTGTCCACATTTTCCGTTAGCAGGTACAAGCTGCTCGGCGAAGCGCCCACTGTTTTCGCGCTGCGCGAACCCATCTGCGGCATTTCTGGCCCCAACATGATTGTCATACCTCTAAGCGTGAGTTCGGCATGTACTGCTTTGCCGTCTGGGCCGTTCATGATTCCCCGTTTGGAGAAGCCGAATGCCTTTTGATAGAAGTCTGCTGCTGCTTTTACGTCGGACACCGTTAGCATTGGCGTTACGGAACAGTATTGCTTTTTATTGAGTGGGTCGATTTTTTTGGGCATAACGCTCCTTTGGTGAGACGAAAATTCGGATCGAACATCGGTGGAAGTTGTTCATGAAGCACCGCTCCCGTGGCTTCCCGGGCGAGTTGAAAGGCAACGATACTTCAAGGGGCAACGCCCGGTCAACTTGCGAGCTGGTGAGTTCATTGCGTGCGATGGAGGGAGGGCATACGATGAGCTACAGACCCGAATTTCGAAACTCCGGTCAACTGGAGGTTGCCATGAGGTTCTTTGCTTTTTTGATTTTTGCGTTGGCGGTTCTTGTTGCGCCGGCCGCGTTGGCGCAGAAGGAAGAAGTTCCCAAGAGCATTGCGGGGAGCGTTGGTGGCGCGCTGGGTTGGGCGGAGAAGGGATTTCTTGGAGTCGCGGAGGCGATGCCTGAGGAGAAGTACTCGTACATTCCCACGCAGGGAAATTTCGACGGCGTGCGGTCGTTCGGGGAGCAGGTGAAGCATGTGGCGTGCGCGCAGTTTGCATTTTTTAACGAGATCGAGGGGAAGACGCCGCCGGAGCATTGCGAGAAAGGCGGGCCGTCAAAGGCGAAGACGAAGGCGGAGCTGCTGCAATATCTGCGCGACTCATTCGAGTACGGCGACAAAGTGCTTGCGACGATCAATGCGCAAAACGCTGTGGATCGGGTCGAGGGTCCTTATGCGGGGCCGAATACGAAACTCGGAATGGCGATGGCCGCGCTGTGGCACGTGACGGATCATTTTGGACAGTTGGTTGTGTATCTGCGATTGAACGGCATCGTGCCGCCCATCACGCAGCAATATCCGCTGAAGGTTCGGTGACGCGCGTTCGGAGGCCGGTGAGAGCGGTACGCGAAGGTTGCTCGATGATCGCAGCCCGGTAAGAATAGACGATGAGATCCTTCGCTGCGCTCAGGATGACAGCAGAATGGTTCGAGGTGCAAGGCTGCGAGGATTCGACGCGATTCTTTGCGCGCGGCGCGGAGAAAGAACCCCGGATGCCCCGAGTCCCTACTCGGCCCGCCCTGCCCCTGCAGGGTTACTGACTGGTTCGCCTCAGTTCCTGCGTCGCTGCGGCTGTTAGCTGCTAGGCCGTGGCGCCCGCCTGGGAAGTGCCCATAGCGCGCCGCTGCTGGAAGCACTCGCGGCAGTAGACGGGACGACCCTGGGTGGGTTTAAAGGGAACTGTCGTTTCTTTGCCACATTGCGAGCAAACGGTTTTGGTTTCGACGCGCTGGACGCTCGTCGAACTCGATCCGTTGCTGCCCTGCGCGCGATTTGCTTTGCA
>Ga0210406_10006204_pt1 | contig 12433 bp, 10 predicted proteins | sample IncBWC30MmetaG_FD_155454 | JGI IMG/M metagenome (GOLD analysis project Ga0210406, IMG submission 155454) | Forest soil microbial communities from Barre Woods Harvard Forest LTER site, Petersham, Massachusetts, United States - Inc-BW-C-30-M | ecosystem: Environmental > Terrestrial > Soil >...
GCGTCCACTTGGTCGCATTCCGGGCACCGCGCGAAGAATGCCCAGTGAGGATACGAAAGGTGACGCTGCTTGCCCTGACGAAGGAAGCGATAACGGAGCGGACCAAGCAAGGAAGCGCAATCGCGATCCGAGACCATCGCCGAACGCCCCACAAAAAACTTGCTTTTGCCTCTCTACCTCGCTTCACTATCCTGAAGTTGTGCTTCGCCCTTATTTGCTTCTGCAGCCTCACCCGCTTGATGTGAGCGCGTTAGTCAGAAAGCTCAAAAATGGAAGATATAGCGGATCACTTTAGCGTTAATTACTTCGGTGGCATCGTCCGAAGTTGCGGACGGCCGAGAACGATGCCCGAAAAATCCGAGCATGGGCCTACTGTTCCCATTGTCAAGGCACTATGCGCGGTACGGTTAAGCGCAGCATCGTAATTGTTTTATCTTATCGACGTAGCGAAACGCACTCCACCACCGCACCTGGCAATTCAGCCTTTCAGCGCTTCGTGGGTGGCGAGCATTTCTTCGTCTTTGTATCGCAGGCGGGGCCAGAAAAAGCCGCGCAAGCCGTCGCCTTTGCGCCGCGGGACGATGTGGACGTGAAGATGCGCGACGCTTTGGCTGACGACGTTGTTCATTGCCACGAAGCTGCCTTCGGCCTTCATCACTTGCTGAACTTTTCCAGCGAGCATTTGGGCGTTCAAGAAAAACGGGCCGACCAGATCAGCGGGCAGATCCGACAATGTGTGATAGTGCGCCTTCGGAATGAGCAAAACATGGCCGGGGAAAAGCGGGCGCACGTCGAGAAAAGCCATGGAGATGTCGTCTTCGAAAATAATTTTGGCTTCGAGTTCGCGCGACACAATTTTGCAGAAAAGACAGAGTTCTTCCTGGCCGTCGATTGTTCCTTGCGGTTTTTCAGGAGGGCCCGGTTTTTTCATGCGTTTACCTCAGCGCGTGAACCGGCTCGGAGACTTCATGTGAGCCAAAGCGCGTGGCCAAAGAAGCGCCGAGCGATACGATCAAACCAATGGTAAAGACGAGCGAACCCACGAGGGGTATCAGTTCCAGCAGAGACAGCGCCAGAACGCCGCCGATGCAAGCCCATATGCCTCTTGTTTGCGGAAATGCGAGACGTGCGACCCAATCTCCCAGCCCGGTGGCGCCGGTGGCGGCAACTGCTGCCAAGAGCAGCAATAAAATAATGACGGCGAAAATTTCCGCGTGGCCGAGATAGCGCGTCAGCCAATCCAAACCATAAAATATGGCGAGCGAAACGACGCCCGTGAAGAATACGGATGCCGGGCGACGCTCGATCGCGAGCGAAGCAGTTTCGGCGCGTTTGTCGCGGAGTATTAAGTAACCTAACGCCACGAAAAGGACGTTGATGATGGCAAGCGTGAGACTGCCCACAAGCGTGGGGCGATATTGGCCGGGGATGAGGAGATAAGGAAACGACTCCGAACTGCCTTCGATCACGGAATCGGGTTGGCGGTTGATATATCCGCCGAACGCGACGGCTTCTCCGGATATTTTGCTATTTCGATTCGTTTCAATGCGACCGCCGATGGCGACCGCGTCGCCATCTACTTTGCCATCGATGAAGATGCCACCGCCGAGGGTGATGATGTCGCCGGTAACGTGACCGCGAACGTGCACGCTGCACATAAAACATTGGACATCGCCGGCGGTCTCGCCGCTTTCGATGGCGATGTCGCGCAAAACTTTTATGCGATTCAGGCTCGGATCAGGTCGAGCGCTGGCGGTGGCGCTGAACGCTGAAATCAGGACAAGAGCGGCGAGTGGGCGAATCATCGCGGAGGCTCCATTGCCTGCTGCCTGTAGCGAGTGGGCTTGCGAAGTGCGCACATTCGATGTGAAGTGCTGGTTGCGCTAGCAGTTTCCATTTTCCATTTAGTGAGAACGAAGCGATGAATTCAGGAGTTCTCCGCGACGCCCGTGCATGTAAGCCGCGGGCGCCGCGAAAAACTTAGTCTAAGGAATCAGCGGATGCAATTCTATTTCTTGGCGTGGGCGTAATTCTCTCCGACTTGCGCCCAGTTGATGACGTTCCACCAAGCCTCAATATAATCCGGCCGGCGATTTTGATATTTCAGGTAGTAGGCGTGTTCCCAGACGTCCAAACCAAAAAAGGCCTTGCCGCCGTCCATGATTGGGTTGTCCTGATTGGCGGAAGATTCGATGGTGACTTTGCCGTCGCGGACGAGAAGCCAAGCCCAGCCTGAGCCGAAGCGCTTGGTGGCTGCGTCGTTAAACTTGGTCTTGAAATCGGCAAAGCTTCCGAAGGAAGACTTGATGGTGCCAGCGAGATCACCGCTGGGCTCGCCACCGCCGCCCTTCTTCATAATTTTCCAGAACATGGAATGGTTCATGTGGCCGCCGCCGTTGTTGCGAACAGCGGTGCGGATGTTCTCGGGCACTTTGTTAATTTGCGCGAGCAATTCCTCAACGGAAAGCTTTTGAAGATCCTCGTGGCCTTCCAGGGCTTTGTTAAGGTTGGTGACGTATGCGGCGTGGTGCTTGTCGTGGTGAATCTCCATGGTCTTCGCGTCGATGTAGGGTTCGAGTGCGTCGAAAGCGTAAGGCAGCGGTGGCAATGTAAAAGTCATCTGGGGAGCGGCTCCTTGTCCAGTTTGGGTCATTATGTACCTCCCGATTTTCGGTTCCTGCCCCATAATTATACGCGCCTGGCAGGCGACAGCGGAACAGACTGTCGAAATTTTAGATGTTGGGAAGGAGGCGAAGATGCCATCCGTCGAGCATGTGGAAAAGCACTTCACCGCGACGGCGGCGGTGCGCGACATTGTTATTGGAGGGGCGGACGGCCTCACCGTGCCGTTCGCGCTGGCCGCCGGACTAACCGGAGCGCTTGCGTCCACACACATCGTGGTGACCGCGGGATTGGCGGAAATTGCGGCAGGGTCGATCGCCATGGGACTGGGCGGATATCTCGCCGCGAAAACCGATAGCGAGCATTACGCGTCTGAGCTCGATCGCGAGTATCGCGAGACTGTGGAGCTACCAGAAATTGAAACAGAAGAAGTGGCGAAAGTATTTCGCGATTACGGGCTCACGCAAGAACAAATGACGCCGATCGTGACCGCGATTACGTCGAACCAAAAAAAATGGGTCGATTTCATGATGCGTTTTGAACTCGGATTAGAAACGCCAGACCCGGCGCGGGCGGGCCGCAGTGCCGGAACGATTGCGATGTCTTATATCGTGGGCGGCCTGGTGCCATTGGCGCCCTATATATTGATGCACAACATCGTAGAGGCACTGTGGGTTTCAGTGGCTGTCACGCTGATTGCGCTTTTCGTTTTTGGCGCGATCAAAGGGCATTACACCGGGGTGAAACCCTTGCGGGGCGGCTTTCAGACCGTGCTGGTGGGAGGGCTGGCAGCAGCGGCTGCATTTGGAATTGCGCGATTGATCAGCAAATGAGTCAAATAGGTGAACTGATTCTAATATATTACTGAGTATATATTCAGTAATAGAGAAGCTCATTGGCTCGTCCTAAAAGCGAAGGCAAGCGAAATGCGATCCTCGATGCCGCGACCCGCGTGTTTGCGGAGCGGGGTCTTACAGCTGCTTCTCGCACGAACGGGAGTGAATTTGTGACCGATCCTAAGTACGCGGCCTTCACAGCGCTCGACCCGTTCTTCGAAATATCAAAGCAGGGCTTGGCCGGTCTGGTCGACGGCGAACACTACTTTGATACCATCGCCGACGATGCGGTATTCGAGTTTCGATATATTTTTCCAGGCTGGCCCCAAACAGTGAATGGTCGTGCGCCGCTCATGGCGCTCTACGCAGGCTACGGCAAGAACATCGTCCTACATGGCGCGGACGCGCTCGTCATTCACCGATCGCAAGACCCGCGTGTCGTGATCATCGAATACGAGGTACACGGCAAGCTAGTCGCGACCGGCGCCTCCTACGACAACCGGTTCATCTCTGTGGTTACTATCGAAGACCGCAAGATCGTGCATTGGCGGGACTACATGGACTCGCTCGCGGCGATGACTGCGCTTAGCCAGGCTACCGGCGCGGGAAAAAGTAAATAGCAAAGGCGAAGGCGGGTGCCAACGCCTTCTGCTCTAGTGCGAACAGTCACAAGCAGCATCTTGATGTAGGCGAGCATCAAGGCCGGCATCTGAGCTTTTCGCTTCCTCGCAAAATGATGCCCTTATCGCAAGTGTGAGCCGAATTCTGACAAGGCGTCCACCCCGAATATAGGCTGCGCGTCGTTGCTACCCTATTGCTGTGCGGTGCCAAGATTTCCGAACGGCCATAGTCCGAAAAGCTTCAGCACCAAGTCCTGATGTTTATCCACCAGCATCTGCGCGGTTTTTTCCTGCGGCCACGGGCTTGCGAGCCGCTCATGGAGATCGGCAATCCAAAATGCGGTCAGCGCCATCACGGTGGCATCACGGTCGAGAATGTCGGCCTGCACCTTGTCAAACGTGTCCACCGCGGAATGGTGCGTGTACTTATATTCCGGGGAATCCTGGTCGAGATTGATGCCCGGCAAACCTGCAAGAATGAAGGGACCGGTATCGGTGCCGAACTCGACTTCGTCATCCACTCTCAAATTGCCGAAAGCTTGGAGCGAAGTGGTGAGTTTTTTAACGGCGGGGATTAAGTCTGCGCGACCGCCAAGCTGCAGGCCAACCACGGGACCTTGGCCGTTATCAAGCACTACGGCAGCGATGTGATTGGGCATTTCGTTCTGGTGAGCCTTCACATATGCGATGGAGCCGAGCAAACCTTGTTCTTCTCCGGTAAAGAGCACGAAGCGAATGGTGCGGAGCGGCTTTTGTCCCGATTTTATGATGGCTTCCGCGGCCCCCAGTGCTGCGACCGCGCCGAAGCCATTGTCAGTGGCACCGGATGCTAGATCCCAGGAATCGAGATGTCCTCCGACTAGGATGATTTGCTCGGGATGTTCCGTGCCGCGAATATCGCCGACGACGTTGGCCGATTCGACGTGTCCATCGGTCACGCGATTTTGCACGTCAATTTTCAAACGGACAGTTTTGCCGTGCTCGATGTAACGTTCAAGCTGCTCCTGGTCCTCGGCGGCCATGCTGACCACCGGGATATCGTAATAAGTATCGAACCCGAGGGCGCCGGTGTGAGTGAGGTGCATGCCTTGAGCAACGCCGCCTCCCTGACCGCCAATAACGGCTAACGCTCCGACCTGGTGAGCAGTCTTAAGAAAATTCCCAAACTTGGCAAAGCCAGCCATGCGATCTGCGGGCGGCTTGCCGACGTGAACGACAAGCAGAATTTTTCCCTTCCACCTTGAAGTGTCTTGCATCTCTTCATCGAGCTGATAGGAATTCACGGCAATGACGTCGGCTTCCGCACCGCCCGCTGGTGTGGAACCCACCCATCCCAGGGAATCGATCATGAGGGTGCGGTGAATGGGAGCAACGATCTCGGCGTGAGCGGAAATCCGCGTCCAACCGCGCGAAAGCTGCCATGTTTCCGCATGAACGTTTTCGAGGCCGGCAGCTTTCATTTTGTCGAGGCCCCAGGCGATGGCCCGGGCCGCTTCAGGCGAGCCGGTCACGCGTCCGCCGATATCGTCGCTGAGTTCGCGAAGGTTTTCATATGTGTTGGTCTGCATCATTCCGGCGCCTGCGACGGCGCTCAGCGATCTGAGCATTCCGTCTTCCAGGGTGGCGGAATTATCCGCTGCGAGTGGGCCCAACGCGCCAATGGCGGGATGGACAGCCGCGAAAAGAAAGATTGCTGCACAGGCGAGCACAAGTATTTTTCGCATGATTTGCGCAAAACCCCTTTCAAGTTTGGGATCGTCGCCGACTGCGGAAATAACTGGCGAACCTTCTTCAGAGCACTTGTTAGACGGTTCGTAAATACAATTGTTACTAGACATTATAAGTGCCCATGGGAGCCCTCAGGCCGCAGACCATATTGCACAAGATTTTCTGCCTGACCTATGGATTTCTTATAGGTGACCTCAAGTATAATTCCTGCATCTATATAACTTGGGGGGGGGCTGGTGGGAATCCCTGCAGGAGAGTTAAACACCAATAGCTGCGCGGTGCGTCAAATATATTAACTCGCGGATCGCGATCTACGCGCCAGACGAGATCAAGAAAATACAGGAGAGACAGTCATGGAAAGCAGAGTTTTGAAAATTCGCTGCTGGGTTGCCACCGTCGTGGTACTCGTGGCGCTTGCGGGAGGCGCCCTACTCTCGCAAGGTACCAGAAATTGGACAGACCACACGGTTTTTGGCGCACCGAGAGCACCGATCGCAATCACTCAGAATGCGCTGCCGGTGAGCCTGGGCAATTTCGCCAATGGTTTTTCCGCAGTTTTGAAACCAGCGCTTCCGGCAGTGGTAAATATCAGTTCCTCCAGGGTCGTGAAGGGTGGACGCAACCAGATGTCCCCGATGTTCAACGATCCATTTTTCCGCCAATTTTTTGGCGATCAATTTGGACAAGGCGAGGTTCGACCCCAGCGTGAGCAAAGTTTGGGATCGGGCGTTATCGTCAGCTCCGATGGAACGATTCTTACCAACAATCATGTCATCGATGGTGCTACCGACATTAAGGTGTTCCTGAACGACAAGCGAGAGTTTCAGGCCAAGCTGATTGGAACCGATCCAAAGACTGACATCGCGGTGTTGAAAATTGATGCCTCGAATTTGCCGACTCTTCCGCTCGGTGATTCAAATCAATTACAGGTTGGCGATCTGATATTCGCGATCGGCGATCCTTTCGGAGTTGGCGAGACGGCCACCATGGGAATCGTGAGCGCCACGGGACGCGGCGGATTCGGGATCGAAAGTTATGAAAACTTCATCCAGACAGATGCTGCGATTAACCCGGGCAATTCAGGCGGGGCGATGATCGACATCCACGGAAACCTGGTGGGCATCAATACCGCCATTCTTTCTCACGGCGGGGGCATGAGCGGGCAAGGCGGAAACGAAGGCGTGGGATTCGCAATTCCGGTAAGCATGGCCAAGCCGGTGATGGATCAGATCCTGACCCACGGCAAAGTTGTTCGCGGCTATCTCGGAGTGCGGATACAGGACTTGACGCCTGAACTTGCAAGAGCTTTTGGACTGAAAGACTCCGGCGGCGTGCTAATCGGAGATGTTTCGTCCGGAACTCCGGCAGCTCAAGCGGGACTGAAGAAGGGCGACGTTATACTTCAGGTTAATGGCCAGCCTGTAAACGCGTCGAACCAGCTGCGGGTTCAGATTTCGCAGTTCGCACCCGGCACACCCGTTAAATTGCAGATTTGGCGCAACGGCGGAAAACAAGATGTTTCGGTGAAGCTCGCCGAATTGAGCGAGAAAGAAGAAAAGCAAACTACCGGGGAAACCAGCGGAGCTGCTCTTGAAGGAGTGCAGGTCCAAGACCTCACTTCCGATATCAGCCAAGAGCTCAACCTGGCTCCCGGAACACACGGTGTAGTGGTGACCTCAGTTGATCCGTCAAGCCCGGCGGCGACTGCGCAACCACCGCTAAATCGCGGAGACGTGATTCAGGAAATCAACCACAAACCGATTAACAATACGTCTGATTATCAGCAGGCAATGTCAGGCGCGGACAAACAACCAGTACTACTGCTGGTAAATCACGGCGGCGTTACCGGATACGTCGTGGTTGAACCACGCTAGTAGATTAAAGTAGGGTAAGCTAGAATTGGGCGAAAGTGCGGCACGCCGGCTAAATCCGGCGTGCCTTCGTTTTCGAAACTGGTTCTATAAATTCCGCAACTAACCTCCCCAGCCGGGTTAGATTTATAAGTGGGGCGAACTGTGGATGGGCTGCTGTTAATCCCGAATCAAACCCCGGCTTATTATGTCGTAACAGCTACCCCGGCGGTTATCGCTTTCAACACGACCGGCGATAGAATAGTACTTCAGTCCTATTCACGGAGACCCTCCCGGCCTAGTACTAATGACTGTCAGCCGCAATTCTGTCTCGACGCATCGTAAATGAGTAATGAGGATACTTGGTGAAAGCTATGGCGCGGATTACAAGTCGAGCGGTTCTTAACGAATCATTGCTCCCCGAGGCACAGCCTCGATGGGATTTGTTCAGCGCGGGATTTGGATTGCAATGCCTTGCAGTCGCTGCACTGGTGATCATCCCGATGCTGTTGCCTCAAAAGATGGATCTGTTTCACCGCTACTCGGTTATGCCCATTGAGGCGCCGCCGATCGTGGCGTGGAAGCCGCAGCCTGTTCAGCCGGTGGTAAAGCCGACGCCGGTGAAGCGCGAGGTTGTGAAACCACCTGAGCCTCCCAAGGTGGCAGTGGTAGAGCCGCCCAAGCCAAAAATTTACTCACCCGTAGTAACCGCACCGATTGCGAAACCGGCAACCGCGCGCAAGAACAGTCCGACGCCTGATGTTCCGGTAGTTGCAAAGGCATTCCCAGATCAGAACCCTCCGACCTCAATGGGAAGTTCTGCAATACCGACATTGAGGAAGCCGCGAGAAGCCGTCCAAACTGGCGGGTTCGGCGATCCCAATGGCGTTGCGCCTAACGGCAAGACGGATCGCAAAGCAAACATTGCAGCGGCGGGTAGTTTTGACCTTCCTCCAGGTCCCGGAACCGGCAACGGAACCGGCGGAGCGAAGGGCGCAAAGGGAGTAATCGCCAGTACAGGATTTGGCAACGGTGTTGCAGTTGGGAGTCCGGGCGGGTCCGGCGGCCACGGAAGCGTGCAGCAGGGCGTTTTCGCAGATGAGCATGCAGTGGCAGCGGGTCCTAAGGTAAAACAGGCCACGGTTGCATCGAAAACTACTCCGATTGAAATTCTTTTTAAGCCGAAACCGGCTTATACCGACGAGGGCCGGAGCAAGAAAATTGAAGGCGATGTGGTGTTGCAAGTTCTTTTCGCCGCTTCCGGCGAGGTTAAAGTTCTGAGTGTGGTGCAGGGGTTGGGTCACGGTTTGGATGAGTCGGCGCAAACCGCCGCGCGCCAGATCCGTTTTCGTCCGGCCCAGCAAGACGGGCAGCCAGTAGATTTAACCGCTAACGTCCGGATCACGTTCCAGCTGGCATATTGATAGGGGGGAAGGCAATGAGTACGTTGAAGAATTTTTGTCTCGCAGTATTGCTGGCCGGAAGCCTTGCAGGCACCGCTTCGGCACAAAACAATCAGACCGCGGATCAGACGCAGCCGCAGGCCGGCGCAACCACCGGACCAGTGACGACTGTCGATCAGGCGATCGATCGTGTACTTGCGCGTGAGCACGAAGAAATTGCCACCATCCGGCGGTTCAATCCAGTTATTGAAACGTACATCCAGGATATGAAGCCGGACAAGGAAATGGGAACCATTCCGGTGCGCGACCACTATTTCCTGGGTCAAGCCGATCTTTCCAAGGGCGTAGTGGATCACTCGATGTTGAATGGAAAGAAAGGCAAGCTGGACTCTCTGAATCCGATTTCGCATCTGAGCGGAATGTTTAGTTCGTCCTATATTCCCGATGGCTTTTTGCAGATGATCTATATCGATACGAACGGATTCGACCGGCAACACTACCAATTCGATTACGTTCGCCGCGAGTTTTTGGGCGAAGTTCGCTGCGTGGTTTTCGATGTCACGCCGCTGCCGAAATCCGGCAAGGGCCGCTTTAAGGGGCGCCTGTGGGCCGAAGACCAAAATTTTGCCATCGTGCGATTTAACGGCGTGTATACACCGGTCTCCGGAATCAATGGATTTAATCTGCACTTTGATAGCTGGCGCTTGAATGTCCAGCCCGGCCTGTGGCTACCCGCTTACGTTTTCAGCCAGGAATCGGACCTGAGGGACTTTCTGGGTAATCACGTTCGGTTCAAATCGCAGACCAGACTTTGGGGCTACAATTTGAAAAACGTGGGCCGCCAGGAAGAATTCAGCGAGCTGACCATTGAGTCGCCGAACGCCATTCAGGACCAAGCCGCGCCGCAGGATCGTTCGCCGATTGAAGCGCAACGCGAATGGCAACATCAAGCTGAAATCAACGTGGTCGACCGGCTGCAACGAACGGGTCTAGTCGCGCCTCCAGGCGAAGTGGACAAGGTATTGGAAACTGTGGTGAACAATCTGGAGGTCACAAATAATTTGGACGTGGAGCCTGACGTTCACTGCCGTGTGATGCTGACCGGCACGCTGGAGATGTTTTCCATCGGGCACACTATCGTTCTGAGCCGCGGATTGATCGATGTGTTGCCTGACGAAGCGAGCCTGGCCACCATGCTGGCACAGGAATTGGCAGACATCATCCTAACCAAGCCTTCCACCGATCAGTGGGGGTTCAACGACACCACGACAGTTACCGCAACGGAAGCTTTGAGTCACTTTAGCTTCAAAGACACGCCAGAACAGATCCACCAGGACAGCGTAAAAGCGGTGGAACTGTTGAAGAACTCGCCCTACAAAGACAAGCTGGGAAGCGCCGGGCTGTTTCTGAAACAGCTTGATGCCGATTCGAAAATGCTTCCGGTCTTGATTAATCCACATCTGGGCAACCGCATTTACCTGGCCGACCAGTTGATAAGTTCGGCGCCCGGCCTGGAGCCCACGAAGCTCGACCAGATCGCTGCGTTGCCCATCGGCGCGCGCCTGAAGCTTGACCCGTGGAGCGATCATGTTTACATACTAAAGGCGAAGCCCTTGCCGCTACTTTCAGCGCGCGAAAAAATGCCGTTTGAAATTACGCCGTTTATGCCTTACCTGACGCGGTATCAAAAACCCGGCTCAGGAGTAACGGCGGACCCAGCGAAGGCCGATCTAGCCAAGAAAGACTTGCAGCAACAGCCACAACAACAGCAATAAGAATTGATTTCTGAATTGAAAACGGCGGCGGATGATCTCCAGCCGCCGTTTTTTATTTGCGGCCGTTCCGAACAGGCTACTTCTGGAAACGGGGATTTCAGCAGTTAATTATTGAGCGGCAGGCGCAAACGCGCTTCGCAACCCCGCCGCGATTCTCGATTTTCAAGCGTAAGCGATCCGCCATGGGCTTCCGCGATTTGGCGGCTTAAGACCAAGCCGATCCCCGAGCCTCCCTGTTTGGTGGTAAAGAATGGAACAAAGAGATTGGCGGCGTTCGGAATCCCGGGCCCTTCGTCTTGCACCCAAACGCGCACGGAGCCGTTCTCACGCTCCCACCCGACATGCACGCCGCCGCCAGTCTCCAAGGCGGCATCCACGGCATTGCGCAACAGGTTGATGAGCAGCTGTTCCAATTGGTCGGGATCCGCTTGGATTTTTGTTTCGGGCCCGGCGTCGATCTTCACGCTGAGTCGCGGTTCTAACCCTACAACTCGCCGAATCCATACGCCTACATCCACGGGCTGAAATACAGGGGGAGGAAGTTTGGCCAAGCGCGCATAGGCGCTCATGAATCGTGCAAGACCGTCGGTGCGAGCTGCGATGATGTTCAAGCCGCTGCGCATGTCTTCTTGCCAGTCCGGAGCGCGGTCTTTGCGATGAAGCATGCTGCCCAGGTTTTCGGCCACCGATTTGATGGGAGCTAGCGAATTGTTCAGCTCATGACCCAGCACGCGAATTAACCGTTGCCAGGCTTGACGCTCTTCTTCCCGCAAAGCGCGGCTTAAATCCGTAATTACGAGCAATTGATGCGCCAGGCCGGCTTCACGAAAATTTCCGCGATGAATTTCCCAGCGGCCTGACTTCCCGGGAAAAGTGATCTGCGCTATTTTTGGAGATTCTCCCTCCAGAAATTCCGCAAGGCCGAGTTCATCCGCAGTGAGCCCGAGAAGACGCTCCTCCGCTTGATTCAATATTCGCTCGCCGGCACGATTGACAAGGCGAAGACGACCAGCTCCATCGAAAGCAAAAACCGCGACGTCAATTTCTTCCATCACTTTGCGAAGCAGAGCGGTAGCTTCCAAAGCGCCCAGCCGCTGCTGCCGCAGGGTCTCGCCCAGGGCATTTACCTCGCGTAGGACTTCGCCGAGCGCATCCTCCCTGTTGGCGCCCCGCGCTCGAATCGAAAAATCACCTTCGCGCAAGGCGGCCAGGAGGTTTGAGAGCGTGCGCAACGGAAAAACCACGCGGCTCTGCGCAGAAAAGGCAAAACTGAGCCAGGCGATCACCAACGCTACGGTGAGGGTCCACTGAAGCTTCGAGGAGTACGCTCCGGTCCAAAGCAGAATTAGCGCGACGATAGTGCTACCCAGCCCTGCAGCCAGAGCTAGAAGTAAAATGCGGCGTTCATACAGAAGGGGTTTCAAAGGCTGTATTTTTGCAAGCGCCGGTAAAGCGCGCTGCGGCTCAGTCCCAACGCCTTGCTAGCATGGCTTACATTGCCTCCAAACCTGGCCAGAGCTTTTTGGATCAGCACACGTTCGACGTCTTCGATGCTCATTTCGTCCAGTCGCAAAGAGGCCTCGCGCGCGGGTCGAAGCC
>Ga0210406_10006205_pt1 | contig 12432 bp, 8 predicted proteins | sample IncBWC30MmetaG_FD_155454 | JGI IMG/M metagenome (GOLD analysis project Ga0210406, IMG submission 155454) | Forest soil microbial communities from Barre Woods Harvard Forest LTER site, Petersham, Massachusetts, United States - Inc-BW-C-30-M | ecosystem: Environmental > Terrestrial > Soil >...
CTTCAAACGTGCCGTCACCGCGGTTGTGCCACAGCCGCACCGAGGTTCCTTTGTACGATTCCGGCGTGCAATACGATTTGCTCTTTCCATCGAGCGTGCAATAGAGATCGCCCTCGAGCGACCACTGCACATAGTTCGCAACGACCAGATCGACTTTGCCGTCCTTGTCGTAATCGATCCAAGCGGCGCTGGTGCTGAACTCTTTGGGGCCCATCAGCCCGGCTTCTTGCGTAACATCGGTAAAGGTGCCATTGCCGTTGTTGTGGAACAGATGACTCTGGCCCATGGTGGTGATGAACAGATCATCAAAGCCATCGTTGTCGTAGTCAGCAACGGCAACACCCATGCCAAAGAGTTCCACGTCCAGCCCGGCCTTGTGAGTGACATCGGTGAACGTGCCGTCGTGATTGTTGTGATATAGCTTGGACGTGGAGTGTTTCGAGGGGCGGCCGGGCCAGTCCGTGCCATTCACTGCAAAAATATCCTGCCAGCCATCATTGTCGTAGTCGATGAACGCGACACCGGGTCCCATGGTTTCAGGCAGGTATTTCTTGCCGAAGGCGGCGTTATTGTGAATGAAATGAATGCCAGCTTTCTGCGTGATATCGCGAAAAGTAACCGGCGAACTTGCTGGCGGACTGGTTGGTGCTTGTCCGGACAATGCGCTTGCCACCGCCAACCATGCCGCCGCGCACCAGACTCTGCTCAAGAAGTTGCCGCCTTCCCTTCGCGGCCGACGCCCAAAGCGTCAGCCACGCGGTTGATGTAGTTGAACCACGAGGCAATCAAGGTGATCTGCAGAATTCCACGATCGCCAAAACCTACGGCGCGCAGCTTGGTGTGATCGTGCGGGCTGACTTGCGTGGCATCGCGCGTCAATTTCACAAAGTAGTCCAGCATCACCTGGTCCTGCACGCTGATAGGCGCTGAGCGATAGTCACGCCGCAAGGCCTGCACCATTTCGTCCTTCAACGTGACGCGACGCAGAAACTCTGCGTGGGATTCGATTCAATAGACGCACCGGTTGGTGACTGACACCATCGTCGCGATCATCTCGTGCTGATCGCGACGCAGCGGAAGGTCGGGCGACATTAATGCGCCAAAGGTGCTGAAGGCGTGGAACAACACCTCCGGAAACAGGCTGTGTGAGCCCACGATACTGTTTTCAACTCCGTGGTTCAAGATGGGCACCGGCGTCGCGTACTCCATGGGATAGAGTTTTCTCTCCTCCATGATCGCGTCACGCACGCGCTCATCGTCTTCCATGCGAATCGTTTTGATCCAGGTCATGATTGCTTTCCTTTAACTTGGGAATAAGAATGTGCTCACCGGCCTACGCCCGCCGATGGTTTCTTTGCAGTAGCTGCCTGGGCCGCCACGGTCTTCTTTCCTGAAGGAGTTGCGCCCAGCGGCACAGATTCGTGTTCGTGGATGGGCTGCCGCTCGTTGTTGTCTTCCGGATGCAACTGCCGGTACGCGCCGGTCAGGGCTTGCGCGGATTCATCCGCTTTGAAGCGCAGGTAGCGATCGCGGTGCTCATTCGCGTGTGTCTCATCGCCCAATCCGGTGTAGCAGAGCATCAGGTTGTAATTTGCCTGCAGATCTTCGGGATCAATTTCCAGCGTTTTCTGGAGTTCCTTCACGGCATCCGCATAGCGTTTTTGCAGGAATAACACGCGCCCCAATTCGTTATGCACGACACGGTCTTGCGGATACTGTGCCAGAACCGCCTGAAGCACTTTGCCGGCCTCGTCGTATTGGCCTTCTTCCTTCAGCACACGGGCGTAAAAGTAGTTGGCACGGGCCAGGCCCGGCTTCAGCTCCAGCGCCTTCAGCAGAACCTCCTTGGCGCCCGTGGTGTCGCCCTCTTGCGCACGCACGCGGCCGACGTTGGTCCAGCCATCGAAGTTTTGCGGATCCATCTTGGTGATTTCCGTGAACGCCTGCTCGGCGCCTTTCAAGTCGCCTTGCAGGAACAGGCCAATTCCGTAGTCGTTCCAGCGTGTCCAGTCGTCCTTGGACCAAATCATTTCGGGCGCAGGAACCGGCGCGGTGTGCGGCAACACGCGCAGCGTCTTGGTGTCTTCCGCCACGACAATGATCGGAACATCGGGAATTCCTTTTGCCGTGCTGGAGACCTTGGACTGGTCCAAGTTAAACGCAACGGTCCGGTCGTCGTAGTCGTGGGTGACTTGAGGATTCGAATTCACGGAATCCTGTTTCCCGGCAAAGGCAAATTGCGTGTTGAACCACAGAAACTTCCGGTAGTTCAACTTGGAATGCAGCGTGATGTGTTCGCCGGTATTCTCCGGAACGTGCATCCGGAAGTGCACGGTGTCTGCCGCGCCCGGAGGGATCAGGTGAACGTAAACGACGGCGCGGCTGGCCCAGGCATTTCGTTTGTTGATGGGATTGCCGTGCGCATCGATCTGCAAGGACTTGTAGAAATGCGCACCAGGTTCAACGGGGCCTTTTCCGTCGTCGTCCGCCTTGCCACTCCAGAAGATGGTCTGCCCTTTCTCGTCGGTGGCCTGTAATTCCAGCCACACATCGAAGGCGTCGACGGTTCCGCCAGGGAAGAAGTGGCCAACCTTGCGCGTGCGGACGACAACGTCGACCAGCACATCGTCGCCGCGACGCACGGCTGCATCCACGCGTCCCAAGGGAGCGGTGATTGGGCGCGCCTCGCCCGCCGGGCCGCGCGGCAGCGAAGTATCTGCTTCCTCGCCGACGGCAAATGTGGTGGAGAGCTCCTGCTTCGGCTGCTTGTTGGCGTTTGCCTGCCCTTCATAATTGCCTGTGGGAGAGATCGCGAAAATGTCTACACTGAGTTGCTTGTCCTGCAGAAATTTCTGGCTTGCCAACAATTGCGCCGCGTCTTCATTTGCCGTGGGCACCGCCGTGTTTGCGCCAGGGAAGCGGTGGGAGTGGACGTAGCCATTGATGTTGCCTTCGTCCTTCGACGGCACCAGCGGCATGTGGCAGTCAGAGCAAACCATCGGTGTAGCGGGGTAATAAAACGAGCGCGCGCCCTGGCCCGACACGCCGCTGGCCTGCCAGTTGTCGTATTCGTTGAACCCGCGAATCCAGCGGTAGTTGTTTAACGGCTGGTCCAAATGCACTTTGTGGCAGCCAGAGCAGAATTCTGGAACCTGTTCGCGCATGAAGGGTTTCAGGAAAACGCGGCGATGTGGCTCAGGATTCAAGCGCGTCACGAAATCGTGCAAGCGCCGGACCATCGGATTGCTGCTTGCCGCCAGAGCGTGGAGTTTTGGATATTCCAGCAGGAAATCGCCCTGGCCCATGGTGCTCTTCACTTCCACGATGCTGTGGCACATCATGCAGCTCAAACCAGCCCTGGCCTCGGGCTTGTCGACGTTTTGCGCGATAGGCTGATCCATCATGCCGCTGAACAGCAATGCCGGATCGTGGCACCCGGCGCACCATTTGGACGCCTGCACGCCATCCACTTCCTGCATGTACTCAATACTCTTGCGATACCACTGATTGTTGAAGGAAGAAAAATGATGAACGGAACTTTGCCATTGCTTGTAAATGTCAGAGTGGCAACGTTCGCAGGCCTGGGATTGCAGAAAATAGTTTGAGGGAATGTATTTCCCATCGGTGGTTTGCGCGGAACTGGGAAAAAACTTGCCGTGAGGCCCGTCGCCTTCGTTTTCCATGGTGGCGGGCGAAATGGCGGGATTGCCGACACGATAGTAGCTTTGCCATGCCACATTGCGTGCCCACCACGCGCCAGCGGCAACACCGGTGGTGGCTACCAGCAGCAGCGCGAATCGCATCGTGCGTTCTAAAGGGCTAACGCCGAGCCAGCCGCGCTCCAACATCCACGCAGCAGCAAGAAGAATTACGGCGACGGCGCAAAACGCGATGTGCGCGTACAGCCACGTTTTGAAGCGGTGCGGCGTGCCGATAACGATCAGCACAATACCAAGGGCGGCGCCCACAGCCAGCAACACCCAGCCAAATTTTGTGAGCAGAGAATCCTTGCCGAGGCCCCGAAACAAATACGCCAGCAGGCCCAGAGCTACCAGCACACCGAGACCGGAGTGCAGGGCCACATTCGCGAAATAAAAAATTGTGGCAGAAGGCAGGGCGTAAAGATAAACCGCGGTGAGCACCAGAACGAAAACGCTCAGGGAGCGCCAGCGTTTCATTCCCATTCCCCCAATCAGACTCACTTCGCCTTGGATTATCCCCCAAAATCAGAAATGCGGCCGGAGTTCCCTCCGGCCGCAGAGTCTTTGTTGGGGTGCTTCCGGTGTCGGCGAGGCTTATGCCTACCTGGGAAGCGACTGCAAAGTTGTACTGTTTATAAGATGGGGTCGGACGGTTGACAATAGTGCGAAACAATTAGAAGCGAAAATCCTCTGTAATCCCTTTACTTTCAATAATTTGGTACGCCCTGCCCGCCGGCAGCTCAGTGTGTTCTTCGTTCTGGCCGCTGGGCCACTCGATCACAACCCGGTCGATTTCGTCGTGCCGCCCGAGACCAAAGGTTGCGGGCAGTTCCGATTGCGAAAGATAACTGGAACCGCTGCGCACGACGCGCGATTGCACCTGGCCGTTCACGAATACTTTTACGGTGGCGCCAATCGCATCGCGATTCGATTTTGTGCCCACCAGCCGGAAGCGAATGCTTTTGTTTTTCGCCAGAAGATCGTTGCGGTAGAGATAGGCGGGGCCATTGTTGGTGGTTAGAAGCACGTCGAGATCGCCGTCGCGATCGAAATCGCCAACCGCCAAGCCGCGCCCGACTTTTGGCAGATCGAATCCCCCGCCGATTTCTGATGCCACATCGTGAAAGTTTCCGGCGCCAAAATTCTTAAAGAGTTGCGCCGGTTGGGCATAGCCGACATTACCGCGGATGTTTCTGACGGTCTCGTCGATGTGGCCGTTGGCCACGGCGATATCCAGCAGGCCATCGAGATTGGCGTCGAAGAAAACACAGCCAAAGCCCAGGGTGTTCCGGGAAGCGGCGCCGAGTCCCGTTTGCATGGCGATGTCGTCGTAGCCTTTTCCCGTGGTGCGATAGAGACCGATCATCTCATTGTCAAAATTGGTGATGATGATGCCGGGGCGGCCGGAATTGTCCAAGTCCGCCACATCCACACCCATTCCGGCGCGCGCTTTGCCCTCAGCGCTGAAGGCGAGACCGGCTTCGACGGCGACGTCCTTGAACTTGCCATTGCGCAGATTGCGATAGAGCTTGTTGGGCTGCGTGTCGTTGGCGACCAGAATATCCGGCCAACCGTCCTGGTCGTAGTCGAGCATGGCCACGCCCAGTGATTTGGAACTGCTGTCGAAAATTCCGCTGGTCGCGGTCACATCCTCGAACGTGCCGTTGCCCCGGTTGTGATACAGCCAGCAGGTATCGCCGCGATACGCTTCTGGTGTGCAGTAGGACTTATTTTTTCCGTCGAGGCTGCAGAACACATCACTCTCCGCCGACCAGCGAACATAATTGCACACCAGCAAATCCAGGAAGCCGTCGCGGTCATAGTCGAACCAGATGGCCGAGGTGCTCAAGCCAGACTTGCCAGCCAGGCCGCTCGATTTGGTGACGTCGACGAACGTGCCTTTGCCGGTGTTGCGAAATAAGTGGCTCTCTCCCACGCAGGTAATGAAAATATCCGGAAAGCCGTCGTTGTTGTAATCGCCGACAGCCACGCCCATGCCATACATTTCCACGTCGAGACCCGCGGCCTTTGTGACGTCGCTAAACGTCCCGTTGCGATTGTTGCGATACAGCTTCATGGTGGTTCGCTGGCGCTTGTGCCCCGGCCAATCCATCGCGTTCACCAGCAGAATGTCTTGCCAGCCGTCCGCGTCGTAATCCAGGAAGGCACAGCCGGAGCCCAGGGTTTCCGGTAGGAGTTTGCCGCCATACGAACCGCTATTCTGCCGAAAATGAATTCCGGCGGAGTCGCTCACGTCGCTCAGGCGAAAGTCCGGCGAGGCCGCGGCGATGGGCAGGGGTAGAGCGCTAGCGAGAATTCCGACGCTTACTCCCTGGCGTATGAAATCACGGCGCTTCACGGAAGATTCACCAGCCCGTTGCGGATCGCGTACACCACCAGCTCCGCGGTCTTATGGATACCCAGAGCATCCATAATGTTCGCGCGATGGACTGACACCGTGTTTACGCTCAGGTTCAACTCCGTGGCAATTTCTTTGTTGGATTTCCCGGCCACGATGTGTTGCAGGATTTCCAATTCGCGCTGCGTCAGGCCGGTGTCGCGCTCGCCCTTCAACGTCCCGCCGCGGGAAATCTGCGGATCGAGGACCGTTTGTCCATCCGCCACTTTCTTGATAGCGCTCACCAGGTCCAGGTCCATGGCATTTTTTAGGATGTAGCCGCGCGCGCCGGCCTCCATGGCCTGGCGCACCAGTGTGTCCTCTGAGTGCATGCTCAGCATCAGGATCGCAGTGTCTGGCAGCTTCTTCAAAATCTGGCGTGTGGCGTCGATGCCATTCACTTGCGGCAATGCGCAATCCATCACAATCACGTCGGGCCGCAACTCCTCTGCGCGCTTCAGCGCTTCGGCGCCGTCACTGGCCTCGCCCACCACGTGAAACGACGGCTCGTCTTCCAGCATGCGGCGAAAACCGCGGCGCACCAGCGCGTGGTCGTCCACCAGCAGGACTTTCAGCTTATTCGGCATGCGACTTCACCATCTCGCGCGGAATGCGTAGGTGTACGCGCGTTCCGCCGGTGTCCACGGACGCGACAGTCACCGTGCCGTCAAGGATTTCGGCGCGTTCGCGCATGGCCACCAGGCCGATCCCCGGCTGGCCCGTAGCGGGGGCAAATCCCTTGCCATGATCTTCCACTTCCATCTCCAATTCCGCGGGATTAAAACGCAGGCGAACCCACGCTTCTTTTGCTCCGGAATGTCGCGTGACATTGTTAAGCGCTTCCTGTAGCACGCGATAAATCTGCACGCCCGCCGCGGTCTCTACCGGATAGGCTGCGCCAGACTTCTCGTAGTGAAGCACAAGGCCCGTCTGCCTTTCCACTGTGGGAATGTACCAATCCAGCGTGCTCTCCAGGCCTGCTTCTTCCAGCAACACGGGATGCAGCGCTTGCGACAGGCTGCGGATGTTGTTCAGCGTGGTCTGGGCAATTTCTTGCACTTCAAGCAAATCTCCACGCAGGGGTGAATTCTCCCCCGTGTGATTTCCCGCGCGGCGCAACATCAGCCCGATAGCCGTGAGCACCTGGCCGAATTCGTCGTGGAGTTCTCGAGAAATATGGCGCAACGTGGATTCCTGCGTGGCGATGAGCTTTTGCGCCAATTCGCTGCGTTGTGACGAAAGCTCCGCCATGTGTGCGAAGATCTGACGGTTGTAGCGAATGAGATACAGGCTGGTGACAACGATCGCAAGCAGGATCGCCGCAAGAAAGAAATACAACTGGCGCTGCACGCGGTCATAAATCTGCTTGATGCCCGCTTCTGCTTGTTGCTCGCCCTCGTTGTTCTGCACCAGCAAACGGGAAACCGCAGAGTTGAGCGCGGCCTGGCGGGGCTGCAGCGTATTGCGGGTCTGTTCGCGGGCGGTGGCTTCGTTTCCGTTGCCGGCTAGCGCAAACATGCGGTCGGTGGCGTCCCAGAACTGCGCCAAAGACTGGCTGAGGTAGCGGCGCTGGTCGCTGGTGCGCGTGGCTTCCGCCAAGGTTTCTTCCTGCCCCAGCGCCACGTCCAGATCGTTGCGGATACGGTCGAACTGCGCGCTCCACGCTGCGAGCGGGTAAGGCTCGCCGGCATCGAGCATATCGCGCATGGCCAAGCCGATGGAGTTCACATCATTCTGGATGCGCAGAAGCTGCAGCGAGTCTTTGCGATTGCGGTCGACCATCCCTGATTGCAGCTTGCGGATCCCCGAGAACTGCATGGTGATATAGGTGGCGTACGCAAGCACCGCGACAATAGTGATGATGAGCCCAAAATACAGGGCGCGGGTCGGACCATGTTGTGCAGCGGGAATTTTCTCCACGTGGAAGAGGATATAACGCTTGCGCGGGTGGCACCAACTCGCACGCGGCAGTCACGCTTGCAGCCATCCTGTCGGTGGTACACTGCTGACGCTTTCGTGGCATCAATGTATGGGAGAAATTGCCGCATGATCGATGTCGGGCTCATCGGATTTGGACTGGCGGGGAAGTGTTTTCATGCCCCGGTAATTCGCGCGGTTCCTGGGCTGCGATTAGCCGCCATTGTGCAGCGTAGCGGTGATGAGGCCGCGCGAATGTATCCGGACACACGAATTTTGCGCAGCGTCGAAGAACTACAAGCGCTTGAAACGATTCGGCTGGTGGTGATTGCTACCCCGAACCAGACCCACTTTCCATTGGCTAAACAATGCCTGGAGGCGGGTCGCGACGTGGTGGTCGACAAACCGTTTGCGACCAGCGTTGCCGAAGCGGTTGAACTCTCTAACATCGCAACCAAGAAGCAGCGGCTGTTGACTGTGTACCACAACCGGCGATTCGACGCGGATTTTCAGGCCGCCCGCGACGTGATAAACGCGGGTGCACTGGGAAAAATCGTGCGGTTTGAATCACATTATGACCGCTATCGACGCAGCTCCAAAGTTGGTGCGTGGCGGGAAAAGCCCGGGCCCGGCAGCGGCGTATTGTTCGACCTTGGGCCACATCTGATCGATCACGCCCTGACGCTGTTTGGGCGGCCCGAGGCTGTTAGCGCGGACATACGAATCGAGCGGGCGGGATTCTCCACGGATGATGCGTTCGACGTAACGATGCGTTACGCGGGTAGCCTGCGCGCGGAATTGAAGGCCACCATGTTGTGCGCCACGCCGCGGCCGCGAATGATTCTGCTGGGTGACAAGGGCAGTTACGTGAAAAGGGAATTTGACCCGCTGGAGAATTCCTTACGGACTGGAGCAGTACCTCAGGGCGATTCCTGGGTGCTGGAAAAGGAAGAAAACTGGGGCGAACTGACGATTGCCGAAGACGGCACGATGCAAAAGAGCAAAATTCCTTCAAAAGGGGACTGGCGCGAGTTTTACGCGAACGTGCGCGACGCTTTGCTGGGGAAGGCCGTGCTGCTGATTACGCCGCAGCAAGCTTTGGATGTGATGGTGGCGCTGGAATTGGCGGCCGAAAGCAACGCGAAACGATGCGCGGTGCCCTGGCGCGACGTACAGTTGTAGAAATCGCAACAGAGGCAGAGAACTGGCGCACGTCGTATAATGCGGGATTCGGGGAAGGAGCCGACAAGGCCCATGAAGATCGAACTTGCGCCCTCGGTATTGGCGTCGAACTTCGCGCAACTCGGCAGCGAGGCCCAGCAGGCGATTGAAGGCGGCGGCACGCTGCTGCACGTGGACATTATGGACGGCCATTTTGTGCCGAACCTTTCGATGGGGCCGCCGGTAGTGCGAAGTTTGCGCAAAATGGTCAACGTGCCACTCGATTGCCACCTGATGATTGAGAACCCCGATCAGTTCATCCCGTTGTTTGCGGAGGCGGGAGCGGACTGGATTTCCGTGCACCAGGAAGCCTGTGTGCACCTGGATCGCACGCTACACCTGATCGCGTCGCACGGCTGCAAGCCGGGAGTGGTGATCAATCCGGCGACGCCTGTGGAGATGCTGACGGAGGTGCTGGATTTGGTGCACCACGTACTGGTGATGAGCGTGAACCCGGGCTTTGGCGGACAGAAATTCATCCCGAATGCGCTGAACAAGATTGTGGCACTGGCTCGGTTGCGCGCAGAGCGAAAACTGGGGTTCCGCATTGAAGTGGACGGCGGCGTCGATCTGGAAACCGTTGCGGACGTGGTGAAGGCTGGCGCGGAGTTGCTGGTGGCGGGCAGCGCGGTATTCTGCCACGGCGAAATTCGCACCAGCGCGCAACGATTATTGGAAGCGGCGCGAAGCGCAAGTCTGACGCGGGCGTAATTCCATCACTACGCTCAGCAGAATGTCATTGTTCGCGAAGCGCAACCACGGGATGCACTTGCGTGGCGCGCAGCGCCGGGATGTAGCTGGCCACAAAGGCAATGGCAAGCAACAAACTGGAAACTGCCGCGAGCGTGACCAAATCCGTCGAAACAACGCCGTAGAGAACGGAGTGCAAGCCGCGGAACAGCAAAAAGGCGAGCACGATGCCTATGGCCGTCCCAATCAACGCCATCGTCATTCCCTGCTTTAACACCATGCCCAAAACATTTCGGCGCTGAGCTCCCAGTGCCGAGCGAATGCCGATTTCGTGGGTGCGCTGGCTGACGGAGTAGGACACCACGCCGTAGACGCCTACGGTGGCCAGCACCAAGCCGAGCATTCCGAAAGCGCCTACGAGCATGGCGCCGAGCCGCGTCGGCAAGAGCGGTTTACCGTACTCGACGTGAGCTTCCATGGTGTTGACGTCAAACACCGGCAAACTCCCATCGAGTTGTTGTATCTGGTCGCGCACCGGGCCAACCAGGCGAAGCGGATCATCCTGCGAGTAAACCATCAGCGTTGCGGCAGCGACGTAGCGTTGGGCCACTGGAAAATAGACGAACAGCTGGGGCGTTTCATACAGAAAAGTGTACTTTCCCGTCCGAGTCAGACCCACGACTTGAATTGCCGGCCCATCCTTTTCAGTCCGGAATATCTTGCCAGTGGGATCCTGGCCGGGCCAAATCTTGTTCGCGAAAGTTTCGTTCACAATGGCAACTTTCGGCGCAGTGGCAGAATCGGCTTCGGTAAATTCCCGGCCCTTGATGACGTGAACGCCGACGGCGCGGAAATAATCGGGCTGAACCTGGTTATTGAAAGAAGTTTCCGCGCGCGACTTATTGTCAACCGGCTGGCCGTCGGGATAAACGTTGACGATGTCGTTTTCGTAGCCCATAGGGATGTACGCGGCAAAGGAAGCGTCGCGCACGCCGGGCAATGATTTCACGCGGTCGCTGATCTGCTTGTAGAATTGCTGGCCGCGTTCCTCGCTATAGCCTTGCAGGCCCAGGTCCACGGACATCATCAGGGTGTGATCGACGCGAAATCCCATGTCGACGTTTGCCGAATTCTGAAAGCTGCGTATGAAAAATCCGGCGCAAGCCAGCAACAGCAGCGACACCGCAACCTGTGCGACGACCAGCGCATTACGGAAACGATGATGTCCCGTGGAGCCGCCTCCCGAACGCCCGCCCACTTTCAGCGTGTCTGCCAGATCGGTTCGGTGGGCCTGCAATGCGGGCATCAACCCCGCAACAATCCCGGTGATCGATGCGACAAGAAAGCTGAAAGCGAATACCCGCCAATCCACACGCAGATCGAATAGGTGCAACGGCAAATCCGTGGGGATGCGGATGGACATCAGAGCCATGGCAGCCCAGCGCGCGAAAACCAACCCGGCAATTCCGCCGCAGAGGGCCAGCAGGACGCTCTCGGTTAAAAGCTGTCGGATCATCCGCCCGCGGCTAGCGCCCAGGGCGAAACGCATGGCCAGTTCTTTTCTACGCCCGTTGGCGCGCGCCAGGATCAAGTTTGCCACGTTCGCGCAAGCGATCAGCAGCACCAGTCCGGCCAGCGACATGAATACCCAAACGGCTTTGGACATGAATGCGCCCAATCCGGGCTCAGGCCGCGCGTTCAATTCCGGGATCACGAGCAGCGACATGTCTTTATGGCTTTCGGGGAATTCCTGCGCCAAGCGACGATCAGTGGGCTGCGCGGCGGCAAGTGCCTGCGTGGGAGTCATACCCGGTTGCAGTCTCGCCAAGACCCGCAAGTAGGTGGCCCCGCGCTTATTGAGATCATCGGCCGACTTGGGATCGAGCAAACTCATAGTGGTGACGGGGATGTAAAAATCAGGCTCGAGGAAATAATAAGCACCGTGGTAGCGTTCCGGGGCAACGCCAATAATGGTGAATGGGTGCTTATTCACCTGCACGCTTCGCCCGACGATGTCCGGATTGCCGCCAAATCGCGTCTGCCAATATTTATAGCTGAGAACGATTAGCGCATCCTTGCCGGGGACCCAGCCTTCATCAGCGGCGAAGGTGCGACCGCGAACCGCCTCCAGCCCGAGCATCGAAAAATAGTTGCCGGTAACGAGTTCCGCCCAGGCGCGCGTCGGCCGCCCTCCCGCCTGCAGGTTTACGGGATCGGGGACGTAGCCGATCATGTCGGAAAACACGGCCTTCAGTTGGCGGTAGTCCTGAAAATCGGGATACGAAAGGGGAATGGGAAAATCCAGGCCGCGCTGTTTCGTGGCCACGACCACAAGTTGCTGCGGGTCTTTAACCGGCAACGGTCTCCACATAACTCCGTTGAATAAGCTGAAGATGGACGTGTTCGCTCCGATGGCCAGCCCTAGCGCCAGCACGGCGACAATCCAGAAACCGGGACTCTTAATCAGCATGCGCCAGGCGTAACATAAGTCGTTCCACAGGTTTT
>Ga0210406_10006207_pt1 | contig 12431 bp, 9 predicted proteins | sample IncBWC30MmetaG_FD_155454 | JGI IMG/M metagenome (GOLD analysis project Ga0210406, IMG submission 155454) | Forest soil microbial communities from Barre Woods Harvard Forest LTER site, Petersham, Massachusetts, United States - Inc-BW-C-30-M | ecosystem: Environmental > Terrestrial > Soil >...
TCGAGACCATCGGCCTGGTCATACTCACGAACATCGACTGCTTTCATAACACCGTTTAGCAGTTTGTCGCGCGGAACGCGCAAAACATGATCTGAGGTCGCGATCCACAGCCGGCCGTTTTTGTCTTCTTCGATGCCGAATATTGGTCCTTGCAGGGACCCAGGTACTCCGCGGGGTACATTCACATGCCCATCACTGAGGTAAGCGAGACCTTCGGCCGTTCCTATCCACAGGATTCTCGTTGAATCCTGCAGGAGGCAGTTGACATCCTCGGAGGGTAATCCGTCGTTGCCGGAATAGGTTCGCCACCCCTTCTGCGACATGGCACTGACGCCCTTCGGGCTCCCGAACCACATCGTTCCGTCAGGGCCCTCGGCAATCGACGATATGGTGTTCGCCGCTAACCCGTCTGTAGTCGTGTAATTTGTGAAATGACCGTTCTTTAGCTCGCTTACACCACTATTGAGGGTCCCTGACCAGACGCTACCATCACGACTCCGATAGACCGCGTACACTCTGTTTTGTGCGAGGCCGTCTGCCTGCGTGTAGGTCTTGGCTGTAAACGAATTGCCGGAGTAGCGCAGATGGGTGAGTCCACCCTGTTGTCGTCCCACCCACACATCATCGTTACCAGTGCCGGCGATGGAGTAGACAACATCGTTGGCGATTCCATCGGCAGTGACAACCCCACTTTTTCCTTCCTTCAGCCATCGCAAACCGCCCTGAATGGGCGCAATCCAAGTGCGGCCGCCGGAGTCAACGTGCAATGGACCCATACTCTGCGATTTCAAATTGGGAAGTGAGTACGTAACGAAGGCGCTGTCTCGCAGTCGCTCGAGGCCGCGCGCGCTACCGATCCATATGTTTCCTTCCCGATCCTCGAAGAGCGCAGCTACTGGTGCAGTGGTTTCGTGAGTACTCAGTAAAGAAACCCCGTTCGCGTTGTACCGAAACAGTCCGCGACTCGTGCCAACCCAGAAATTCGAGTCCCGGTCGCGAAGGATGGAAAGCACGTCGAGATTGCGAAGAGATGACGGTATACCTGCCAAAGTAAGCTCTGTTCCATTCCATCGCAGCACACCGTTCGCCGTTCCGACCCACAATTCTGAGTTTTGAAGAGGAAGAAGGCAGTTAATCTTCGTATCAACCCGCCCATTCAAGGCGCTCAAAACGCGGCCTTCCTGGAGATAGAAGAGCCCTCGACGCTCCGTGCCAAGCCAAATCTTTCCGTCGTCAGTCTGCGCCATGGCGATCGCCACCGAGGTGGGCGCCGCCAGACGATCAAACCAACTGAAGGGAGTTGCTCGCTGGTCAGGAGCTTCGCCGTTCGCGACTCGTGCAGCGTCGGCGAGAAGAGCTGCCGACGACAGGCTTCGAAATCGGTTGTCACTGTATGTGACAGTTCCCACAGCTAATGATGAGAGCAAAACCGCACCCGACGTCCCCCGTGCCATTGCCGTTGTGCCGTTCTCAGTCTCGCCGCGGATAAGCTCGAAGTTTCCATTTTGGTAACGAAAGACTTGGGTGTTTTGTAGCAAGATCCAGAGGTTATCGCTTGCGTCAACCATGAGTGTTCGCACAGGACCAATCAGGTTTGGATTAGGATGAGCCCGCTCGAACTGGTGAAAATTCAAACCGTCGAAACGAACAAGGCCTTTATCTGTCCCAATCCAGAGAAAGCCATCGGAAGTCTGTGCGATGGCCGTTATAGATCCGCCCGGCAAACCTCTCTCAGTTCCCCACGAGTCGTGGATATATTGCGACACGGTCCGGGTGGGATCGACCGCAAACGCCGAAACAGCGAAGCAGCCAGCCGCGAGTCCGGCAATGGCACACCTGAATAGCCAGCGCCTTCCAAAACCGCCCTCACGGTAGATATTCAAACCTCTCAAGCACAACCTCGCTTGGCTTCTGCATGGGATTTTTGTCGCTCGCGACGACGAAAAATATCAGACGGGGTATTTCCTTACCCGGCTCCGGTATGCCAGACGTGAACTCATGTTCAGCAACGAGTTGCGCTCCCGCACCGGCAGATCTTCCGCGAAAGGTCTTGAAAGTCGCATGTCCAGAATCCCAGCGCAGGACATACGTCAAGGTGCCTGAGGGCGCCTTAAAAGCGAACAGGTTACCAGGAATGTAGAGCGGTTGAATTACATATTGTGCATTGTTCTTATTCGCAGTATCACGCCGGCCACCGACCTCTACGTCCATCTCGCGAAAGTGCTGCTCGGTAGCCCGTTCGTCGAAGATAAACATACTGAAGGCCGCGGCGGGTTCTAAGTGAGAAGTATCACGCACAGTTACCGAATACGTGCCGTACCCGAGACTGCGATTTAAGAATATTTCTGCACACGACCACATGCCCGATTTCTTCTTGATCTGCATGTGGAGCGCCCCGCTCGCATCGGTCCATGCATTTTCAGCATCGTAGAGGTTGTTCGTGCCTCCCTTGACACTTGCAATCATGCGAACACCCCAATCATAGCCGCTGAATTTAAGCGATCCGGTCGGGTTAAGCTGCGGCGTGCCAGCGCCCTTCACAATTGTCACGAGAGCAACAGAACCGCTTTGGGTCGGAGCTGCATCCATCACGGGAGGCGGACTATAATCCGGCTCCACCAATAGCGCAGCATACTCAAACCCCAGATGAGTTTCCGTGCTCCACGTCGAGTCCGCTTTGATGGGAATGAAGGCATGATCAGGCCAGGGCTGCACCCACCACGACCCGGCGTGTGCATAAATAACAATCTGCTGATTTGGTCGAGCATCTCTTACCCGTCCAGAAATCGTATCGACTCTTTCTCGACCACCTTCCGCCGCCGGCGGAATATGGGTGAACTCAATCGAGGGTCCGGAATCGGCTTTATGCGACTGGCAACTGGTCAGCCCAAGGCAGAAAACAAGCAGTAGTGATCGCTGCAAGAAAACTGGGACCAACAGGCGCACTTGCATGTGACCCCGTAAGCGGTCGCAATCTCCTACGGGAAGAAAGGCCCGCACTCGTTGGTGTGTTTTCCACAAAGTACCCATATTTTTGCTGGGAACAGGGCGAGTCACTCACTGAAACGCTCTGCCGACCCTTGCCATCACCTCAATCTCCCTCATTTGACAAACCCACCCTCCAGATTGGCTACATATATATCAGGCGGAACAAAAATAGCGTAACAGGCCCGCCGTAACCCGATTTTTTTCAAGACTTTGCAATTGGTCACTCCATGTTGACAATACCTTTGAGGCCCGCCAAGCTACCGGTCCAGACATAAGCCTTGTATTTGGAAGACTTTAGCCACTTTTAACCAAGGGGGGTAACCCTTCCAATCAAAGCTCAGCTTGCGGGTCACTGTTCGCTGCCGGCTGCTGGCTGATCGCTCGCGACGATTTGTCCCTGGAAGCCACGCCTAAGATATCCGAAAATAGGAGATCCAGAAGGTGATGGCGTTTGAACTCTTAGAGTCGCTTCGGATAAGTTCGAATCGATTAGCGATGCGGCCCGGTCCCATACGCGGAAGTCGTTCTCAATCTCGTGGTGTGGCCTGTTGAAGACGCGAGCGTACCAACTGTAATTCCGACAGTCTATTGGACGATCCTCATAGGTCATCAAGATGTTCCCAAGGATTGTCGTCTGTTTTGGATCGGCCGCGACGATTTCCTGACGCCCATGAAGCGGACCTCGAGTCTGATAGAAATTGATAGCACTTGCTACGTTCGCCGGGATGATTGCCCCTCTGCTGCTAGGCTTCGCAATCGTATCTATTTGGATTGTGAGGGCCACGGGAATCCCCATTTGCCCGAGTGCTTGGGCGAATGTGACTGTCTCCGCAGCACCCCAGCTGTGCCCGTAGATAATAATTGTCGATTCCCTCTTTTCGTTCGGCGAGAGAACCCCATCACCGTCAGAGTCGAGCATCCGGACCACCTCATGAAGAGCCTTCTTTCCATGGTGGTTCTCAAACACTACAGCTTCGATGAGGGGGTAGCGATGGCGAAGGTAGGCGGCGAACTGCACCTCAGGGTGCTTCGCATCGTTCTGGCTGACAAAGCCTCCAACAAACCCGATAACGATCACCTTCCGACCGGCGGACCCGGCCGGCGGGAAATGGACCCTCGGAGCCGAGACTTGAGCGGCGCCTGGTGCGGCTAAAATCGCTGGTGCCAGGACCAAAGCCAACATTCGAAATTTCCAATGTTGAGATCCTCCCATCACGATTCTCTCCCGGGGGCCCCTGGTTGATAGCTGCTGCGGAGTTGAGTTGGTCCAAAGTAAGCGCACTCGACCATCTAGATTTATTCAAAGAGGGACTCGAGATGCGAATTGCAACGATCCCCAGATTTGCAAAAGCTGTGAAGGCCTTCTCTAGTCAATTGCAGTTACCTAGTCTGCGATTCAATGTAGTGGGCCATTAACTCAACGTCCATTACATCTTTCTGGTACCCCAAGAGCCTTTCGCCACCAAAGCCGGTGTCGGTCATCCTCAGCGCAACCAGAATCGCTGTCGCGGCTGGACCCTATCCCACACGTTTTATGGGACGTTCAGCTCGGTGCCTCGATCTGCGCAATCTGGTTTTGTGCCTTTATGGCTGACTCCTTCTGGGTGTACCATCGGCACCATGGGAGCGGCCGGGCATAGTTCCGTCGATGATCGAGACTTGAATCTTCGTCAGATTATCGACTCGTCTCCCGTGCTGATTCATACCGCCCGACCAGATGGCTACCTTGATTTCTTCAATCAGACGTGGCTCGATTTTTTGGGACAACCAATCGAGAAGTTGTTGGGATGGAAATGGACTTCCTTTATTCATCCAGAGGACGTCGAAGCCTTCGTACAGAAGTGGCGGGAGTCGATCGCCACAGGAGAACGCTTTGAGGAAACAGCGCGCGTGCGGCGGGCTGATGGGGTCTATCGCTGGATGCTCCATCTCAAAGTACCACCACGGAACGTGGACGGAAGTGTCATCAAGTGGTTTGGATCGAGCATTGATATTGAGGAACGTAAGCGAGCCGAAGAAGAACACCGGACGGGCGCTCAGTTATTGCAAAGAAACGAATTCTATCTGGCCGAAGCGCAACGCCTTGGCCATATGGGTAGCTGGGTTTTTGATCCGGTAGTCGGGTTCGACTACTGGTCGCGTGAGCTTTTTCATATATACGGTCTTGATCCGGAAAAACACGCCCCTACCCTTGAGGAATACCTGGCACGCGTCCATCCGCACGACCGTGAATTCATGGCATCGCTGATTAAACGAATGCTTGCGGAAGGTTTGGGATGCGATGTCACCAAGCGGATTGTGCGACCTGACGGCGAACTCAGGCATATTCGTTGCGTCGGTGCCCCGGTTGAAGAAAACGAGACTCTGAAAAGAATCGTAGGCAGCGCCATAGACGTTACGGAGCATGAACTCCTGACGCAAGAACTCAGGCGTCGCGAAGCCTATTTGATGGAAGCACAAAGGTTGAGTCACACAGGCAGTTTCGGCTGGAAACCAGGCTGCGGAGAGAATGTCTGGTCGGATGAAACCTACTGCATATTCGAATACGATCCCGCAGAGAAGGTCACGCTTGACATGATCATGGAACGCGTTCACCCTGAGGATCGTAATTTGGTGCTTGAGCTCGTAGAACGAACTTCCAGCGGCGGCGCCATCGATTGCGAGTATCGTTTGCTCTTTCCCGACGATCGCGTCAAGTATGTTCGAGTCCTGGCGAGGCCGTTGGGAACCGCTTCCGATGACCTCGAGTTCGCTGGGGCAGTTATCGATATAACCGAGGCAAAGCGGGCAGAGGAGAAAATCCGACTCCGCGAGCGAGAGCTTCGGACCATCATTGAGATAATGCCGGCCTACATGGGAACCTCTTTGCCTGACGGAACAGTTGATTTTCTGAGCCCGAGTTGGTTGGACTACTCCGGCCAGACCAGAGAAGAGGCGATGGGATGGGGCTGGGCGGGTGTACTCCATCCCGACGACGCCGATCGAGTATTGGCAAACTGGCAAACGGGATTGGCCTCAGGAAAACCTGTTGAGCAGGAGTTTCGTTGCCGGCGGGCGGATGGGACCTATCATTGGTTCCTGAATCGCAGTCTCCCTCTCCGTGATGACGAAGGAAAGATCGTCAAATGGTACGGAATTCTCTTCGACGTCAATTCCTTGAAGGAGACTGAACATGCTCTTCAAACGCGAGAGCATCAGTTGCTTGGCATTATCGAAACAATTCCTTCAATGATTTGGTCAGCCTCACCGACCTTAGAGCCAACTCATCTCTCTAAAAGACTCCTTGAATATTTTGGGGCTCCCTTCGAAGAGTTCGTTAATGGCGGGTGGGAGAGTTTCATTCATCCCGATGATCTAGAGGAGACGGCGAAGGCACTCTCACGGGCAACGGAGACTGGAGAGTCATTCAGCGTAATGCACCGCTTGCGACGCGCAGATGGAGAGTACAGATGGCATCACGCGATGGCCGAACCTTTGCGTGATCCCCAGGGCAAGATCATTCAGTGGTACGGTCTCTCGGTGGACATCGATGATCGGAAACGGGCGGAAGACCACCTTCGGGATACTCGCGTAGAGCTTAGCAGAGCGTCGAAAATCGCAACCGTAGCTGAGCTGTCAGCATCGATCGCTCATGAACTCAATCAGCCGCTTATGGCTGTCTTTGGAAATGCTCAAGCCGCCAGGCGCTGGTTGGCAACCAATCCGCCCAATCTAACTGAAACAAACGCCTCGATTGAGCGAATATTGAGAGATATTCGCTCAGCTGATGAGACCATGCAGCGCATTCGCGCCCTTTTCAGGAGCGAACCATACGAGAAGAGGGACGAGAGCGTTCTGGACATCATTCGAGAGTCCCTACGTTTCGTCCATGAAGACCCCAACAAGCGCGAGGTTCGAGTTGATTGGTCCATCGAAAGTAGCCTGCCGCCAATTTGTGTCGACCGTATTCAAACCCAGCAGGTATTCATCAACCTAATTTCGAATGCGATTGAAGCGACCGACGGGAGTGCAAAAACGGCCAGGATTCTGTTGAGAGCCTTTGCTAAACAGGAGGACGAGGTCATTGTCCAGGTCATCGATAATGGCACCGGACTCGAAGATACCGAAAAGATATTCGATGCCTTTATGACAACCAAGGAAAAGGGTATGGGCATTGGCCTCGCCGTCTCGAGATCCATCGTCGAAGCCCACGGCGGGCGGCTATGGGCGGAGAGCAATCCTGACCGCGGCGGCGCCACTTTCAATGTCGCCTTGCCCGCGGCGTCAAAACGTCAGGGTCGCTAGCGCCTCGTCCAACGATCTTCGCCACTGAATCCACATTAACAATCCCGGCGAACCATACTGCTCTCACCGGGCTGCCAGCAATCAATCCTTCGACTACTTGGTAGCCGCATCCTTAATGCCTTCGCCACTCCTTTCCGTGCCGGTCTTGACATCTTTCCCGGTGTCTTTGGCCGCGACCTTCGTTCCATGACCAATGTTTTTGCCCCCTTCGTGGCCTTGCCGACTTTCTTAGTCGCATACTTAATGCCATGACCGGTCTTTTCCGTCCTGCCCCCTAACCCACTCTTCATAGCCGCACGATGACTACCAGAAACATGTAATAGCGGCTGCACGAGTTGGACTCATACGATAAAGTCTGTGTCGATTTCCTATCGAGTCGCTCTATGTTTTCTAAGATCGTTGTCGCCTTGAATGATTTGCCTGAGTCGCAGCGCGAGCTTCGCACGGCGATTGAACTCGCGCAAGTCTCCAATGCGGAGCTCGCAACCGTGCCCATCCTCGCCTACACCTCGTTTGCCATCGTCGTCGATCCAAGCGCTCCCAACATGATGGAGGAAGAACGGCGGCGGGCGCACGGTGAATTGCATAAGAAAGCATCAGTGTTGGCCCAGGAGCATGGAGTTCGCGCGAAAGGCTCGATCGTAGAGGGGCGGGAGGTACAGGCGATACTTCATTTCCTTAAAGATGAACGTGCCGATCTGCTTGTTATTGGCCTTCATCAGCACGACCTCTATTTGTCCCGTCTTTGGAGTTCGGTTTATGATCTCGCCCAGGAAGCTACCTGCAGCGTGCTCGGTGTGCATTGAGCGCACCGGTCAAGAGCAGCGAGGTATTTCAATCGAAATTGATTTAGGCTTCGGAGGCTTACGGCATGAGTAAAAAATCGTTGATCATACCGCTGATCGTCTTGCTCGCTGCTGCGGGTCTTCTCTTCGGTATTGCCGGACATTTGACGGTGTGGCAAGGAAACCGTCCCGACCAGGTGACGGATGACGCCTACCTGAAAGCGGATATGACGCCTTTGAGCACGCGAATCTCCGGAACGGTCCGAAAGGTGAACGTCAATGATTATCAGAGTGTCAAGGCGGGTCAGACTCTTATCGAGCTTGACGACGAGGACTATCGAGCGACTTTGAATCAGGCCCGGGCCGCCCTGGCCGCATCGGAAGCCTCTCTTGCGGACAATCAGGCGGCGAAGAGAATACAGGATGCTCAAATCGACGCGGCCAAGGCGGGGATTGTCCAGGCAGAGGCTGCTGTCAGCGCTGCCAAAGCCGGCATCGCCTCTGCCTCTCCCGAACTTGATCGCGCTTTGACTGAGTTGCATCGTCAACAATCCCTGTTTGACTCGAAGGCGGCAACTCATCAGCAATTGGAAACGGCCACCGCTCAGCAAGGCCAGCTCAGCGGGGTAGTAGACGCGCGGAAAGCGGATCTTGCACGTGCCGGGGGAGCCTTGGCCACCAGCCAGAGTCAACTTGAGGCTGCGAAGCGCCAACGTGAGGCATTGGACACAAAAGATGATGTATACAAAGCCGATATAGAGGCGAAGAAGGCCGCCATTGTCGTCGCCCAGGTGAATCTGGCCTACACGCAAATCGCGGCACCGACCGATGGGACGGTTGGGGAGCGCCACGCCCTCGCCGGCCAGTTGGTCGCTCCTGGAACGCAGGTGATCGATCTGGTTCAGAGCGAAGTCTGGGTGCAGGCGAACTTCAAAGAGACTCAACTGACCAATATGCGAGTCGGCGACACGGCAGATGTTCGGATCGATACTTTCCCAAACCGGGTGTTTCACGGGAAGGTCGAGCAACTCTCTCCCGCCAGCGGTTCTCAGTTCGCCCTTTTGCCGCCTGACAATGCTACTGGCAACTTCACCAAGGTGGTGCAGCGAGTGCCCGTCAAGATTGTGTTTTTTCCGGGACAGCCTTATCTCGATCGGCTGCGTCCGGGATTCTCTGCAGTCGTCACCGTTCATACCGGCAAGGCTGGAGGACGATCGGACGGCGATCGATGACAGGTGCTGATGCCAACACGCAAGATACTAGCCCAGCGGTGACAACACACCCGTTGCTCGGGGTCGTCGGCGTGCTCCTTGGCGGACTCATTGCGCTGGGCCGCGCCGCGGAGCTTCTGGGGCTACAGGTTCACCAGCAAGCCTATACGTTGGCAATCTCTGACAGCTTTCTTCTGCTGGCTACATGCTGCGTGGCCTGCCTCGTGGTGGTTTCCTTCATGTCCAAAGTGCCAACTCAGTATCGACAGGTCACTGCTGCATCAGTGGAAGCCAAATGAGAAGCACACTCCATAAAAGGGGACAGATTATGACATCAGCCTCCGCAGTACGGCAAGAACTTCGAGCAGCAGCCAAGCTGTGCTTGCTCTTGGCACTCCTGGGTTCGACATTCATTACGACTTCGGTGGCACAACAATCCTCTGCGAATCCGATGCAATTAACACTTGAGCAGGCGATCAATCTTGCCCTGAAGCAAAATCATTCTGTTCACCTCCGCAGTCTTTCTGTCGAGCAGATGCAAAGCAAGAAAGACGAAGCAAGGTCTAACTATCTGCCGCAAATCAAGGCGAGTGGCGGTGTCCTCCACGTGACCGAATTACAAGGCGTCGCAATACCTGCAGGGGCATTTGGGAACTATTCATCAACCGGGCCGGTACCACCGAAGCCGCTCTTTATCGATCAAGGCTCTGCTACCTGGTATACAGGGGGAGTGGGTTTAGAGCAGCCTCTCACTCAGCTGTTCCGCATTCACCAGGCGAATGTTGCGGCAAAGGAGGATGTTCTCGTCGCGAAAACACAGCTTGATCAAACGCAGGATGCGATTGCGCTGCAAGTCCGCCAGCTCTACTACAACATATTGATCAACCAACAAAAGCTGAAGGCATCCCAGGACCAGTTGGCCGCAGCCCAGATCAAGGATGAGGAGAGCCGGAGCGACGTAGCAAGGGGCAACGCCCTTGAAATATCGGCTCTTCAAAGCCAAGCAGCCATCCTGCAGACACAGCAGGACAGCCTGACTTTACGTCTGCAAGGAAACGATCTTCGGCGTCAGCTAGCGGACGTTCTTGGGCTCCCCGTTGAAACACCAATTGATCTGGACCCTGGAGCGGCCGCGGTTGGGCTTGACGTTCCAACACGGGCTGACGCGATACGGACCGCGCTCGAACAGAACCAGGACCTCAGAGCGGCTCGACAGACTCTTGTTAAGGCCCAAGCGGGCCTGGCCGCGGCCAAGGACGCCTACATCCCTGATGTGACAGCGCTCTCCCGGTACAGTTACCAGAGTGGAGTGCCGTTTCTTGTCCATAATTTCGGAACATTTGGGTTTTCACTCAGCTACGACCTCTTCGACGGCGGGCGGCGCGAAGCCAAAGTTCGGGAGGCGCGGAGCGAAGTGCACTCTGCGGAAGTCGCTGTAGACAAGCTGCAATCTGAGATTGAAGTTCAGGTGCAAGGCATTTACGACAGAGTCGGCGAACTCAGGCAGATGGTTGATGTTGCCGGACAGGTTGTGAAGGTCCGAACAGAAGCGGCGAGGCTTGCCGATCGACAGTTTGAGCGGACTGCGGCACTCAGTTCCGCTCGCAGTCAAAGTCACGCTGACTTGGCGAGCGCAACCGCATCTTTGCTGGAAGCAAGTTGTGGCCTCTCATTGGAGGAGGCAGACTTGAAGAGGGCGATCGGCCAGATGCCGCAATAGAGAACAGTTCATGCGTAAGACGGTTCCTACGCGAAAGCAGGTACGAACTCCATGGATAACACCCTAACCAGTATTTTGGCGGCGCTCGGCGGTTCCGTAATCGGCGCTTCAACTCCGGTGCTTAGCAACTTCGTTCTCCAACGAAGCCAGACGCAGCGAGAGCTGACCAATCGCGAAATAGCTCAGCGCGAAGACCTATATTCGGAGTTCATACGTCAGGGAACGGCTTGCTACGCAAAGGCGCTTTCGCAGAGTCTGGAAAGCATTGACGAGATTGTTGCGATGTATGCCCTGGTGAATCGGATAAGACTATTCGCATCTGGCAGCGTCCTTAATGCCGCAGAAGCGTTTGTAAAGACACTTGTCGAGAAATACGGTGAAAAGAATATGAGCATCGACCAAATCAAATCAGTGGCTCTGGAGCAGCATGCAGATCCCCTGAACGATTTCGCGCTAAAGTGCAGGGCGGAGCTTCGCGAGGTCTACGAACGAGCGACTTGGCGACGCGGATAATTCCCGAGGTTCATCCTTTACAAACTCCCTTTAGAAGGTCCACCAGAGCATCGCCGTCAACCGGTTTACGGAAGAAGCCGACTGCTCCCTTTTCAAGGTAAAACGATTCCGACTTCTCAGAAGGCTTTCCAGTGATAATAACGACTGGCAATGAATTAGCAGTACTGTTAATGTGGTGAAGCAAGCCCAGGCCACTCATCTGCCGCATCTCCACATCAGTGATGACGCAACAGCTCTTTTGCAGACCGCCTGACTCGAGAAACTCCTCCGCCGAACAATAGCCTTCAGCTTCATATCCGCAGGAGGCCAGTAAGTTTATCAGAGACTCGAGAACTCGGAGATCATCATCAATGACTGCGATCGTGCGGTCCTGCATGCCCATTGAAACCTCCGCCCCTCTGGTACGATCGTAGAAAATCATTCCTTGCGACCTAGGATGCTTCGGAAGACTTGAGATTAAGTTTGCTGGCGAGTTTAACCAGAGTTGCGAAAGAATCGGCTTCCATTTTCCGCATGATATGACCCCGGTGTATCTGCACGGTATACTCCGTGATTCCTAATTCCCAGGCCGCCTGCTTGTTCAAAAGACCACTTACCAACAGCGGTAACACCTGTTGTTCCCGCGGGGTCAGTGATCGGTAACGCGCGAGCAGACTCTCCTGTTCAAATGCGGCCAACCGAAGCCTCCGATCCTGCTCGAGTGCCTTGTCTATAGAGGCAAGAAGGGCAGATTCGTCAATAGGCTTGGTGAGGAAGTCCATCGCTCCTCTCTTCATCGCCGTGACAGTGGACGGAACATCGCCGCGGCCAGTAATGAAAATGACTGGGATTCTCGTTTGGGCGGCTATCGACTCTTGCACTTGCAGTCCATTCAATCCCGGCATTCTCAAATCGAGAATCAGACACGCACACGAGTCCTGGCGTTCGAAG
>Ga0210406_10006208_pt1 | contig 12431 bp, 9 predicted proteins | sample IncBWC30MmetaG_FD_155454 | JGI IMG/M metagenome (GOLD analysis project Ga0210406, IMG submission 155454) | Forest soil microbial communities from Barre Woods Harvard Forest LTER site, Petersham, Massachusetts, United States - Inc-BW-C-30-M | ecosystem: Environmental > Terrestrial > Soil >...
GATATTCGCGCGAGGGCTGCCAACTCGCGTGATTTGCGTGAGCCCGGAACCGGGCGCGGGACGGCCGGCAATCAAGTCGATGAGGCCGGCAAGCCCGCCGTCTGAGGTGAGGCTGTTGCCAAGCTGCGAACCGGTGAATGAAAAGATCCCACGCCCGCCGGCGAGGGTATAGTTAGAATAATTGTGCAGGAAGTTGAAACCGAACTTCCAGGCGTGTGCGCCGTGGGTCCAATTGGCTTCGTCAGCGATCTGATAGCTCGTCGCGACGCGTCCTCCGGCACCATATTGGAGGCCGAGATTCGAAAACCGATCCGAAGCGGAGTCGCCGATGTCGATTTCAGGAATGCCGTAGCTTTCCGGACCCACGCCCGTGTTGAATCCGATGGTGGCGGGGTTGACGCTGGCGTCCCGGCCTTTTTGGAATTGGCTGAATCGATTCCAACCCAGGCGGAGCGTATTAATCAGGCCCGGATTGAATAAGTGAACTTCGCTTATCGCAAAATTGTCGGCCATGGTAGGTGTGACGCCAAACCATGGACTCAACTGCGAGCCGCCGCCAGGGCCGGGTCCGCCACCCGGGAATTCGTCTTCGCCTACGCCATGAAGATATCGCGCGGAGAGTGAATCGGAGTTCGAGATTCTGTGATCAATCTTCAAAAGCCCGCTGTTCGGGGATTGTCGGCCGCGATTGTCGACGACGAATGGACCTGAGAGACCGAGTGAGGAGTAAAGGCCCACGATGTTGAGCCCCAGCGGATTTGGCGCAATGCCTTGCGACTCAACCAACGACGTAGCAGTCTGGATCTGCGCCGGCGTCGGCGCGTTGCCGTTCAGGGTTGTGCCGAGCCGCAGCCGGCTACCGTCATAGCCGGCAAAGAAGAACGTACGATTCCGGCCATCGTACACATGGGGAATGTAGATCGGGCCGCCCACGGTTCCACCGAATTCGTTCCATACAAAGGGCGCCTTCTTAACGCCCCCCAAATTCTCAAAGAAATTTGCAGCATCAAGTGCAGCGTCGCGATGCATCTCGTACACGGAGCCGTGAAGATGGTTCGTTCCACTGCGAATTGTGACGTTCATGACGCTGCCCGAGTTCTGCCCGCTGTCCGCTCCAGCGTTTGCAGAGACGCTGACTTCTTCGATCGCGTCTAAGGGCAGACGCGTCGCGGCGGTCGCGGAATTGCCGCCCTCGTTGATAGAGGGAAGATACGTGGATGGATCCGTGTCCGATGCACCGTCGATGTTGAACCCATTCGATCGTGACCGCGAACCGTTGATGGTGTACTGCGCAAAAGCAAAATTGCTGTTTTGAGTTACGCCCGGAAGGACCAACGCCAAACGCGTGTAGTCGCTATTCCCGATCGGCAGCGCCTCGACCTGCACTTCGCTGAGTTGTCCACCGGTGGAATTCGTCTCCGTCTGGACTAGCGGCGGCGTTGAAACGACCTCGATCCGTGAACTGACCGAGCCGACCGCCAAGACAGGATTGATGGTATTGACAACTCCCTGAGAGGTTGTGATATCGGTGACGACGGATGTTCCAAAGCCCTGTTTGGTGGTAGTCAATCGGAAGGTGCCGAGCGCCAACTCGGGAAAATTGAAGTTTCCGGTATCGTCGGTCGTAACAGTACGCTCCAGCCCCGTGGTTGGATCGGAGAGCTTGACCGTGGCACCCGGAATGACCGCTCCCTGAGTATCGCGGACCGTTCCAGTGACTCGGCCCGGAAACAGCTGCGCGACTGAACTCCCGACGGCCAGAGTCATTAATACGACAACCAGCGAAGCGAAGCGAGAAAACGCGGTCTTGTCATTGGCCATGATCGCTCTCCTTAAACAATGCGGGCCAAAAGTTACCTCTCATCGGCCTACTATGTCAAGAGAATTAGTATCGATATATCAGATCGGAACTACTAGCTTTTCAGTTACGTGTAATTCGCCATTGAAGTCCCGCATGTCGCGTAGACCGCAGCAGTCTAGTTGTTTTGAAAACTCAGCTACAAACGCCATAATAATGGATTCCACCTACCTTCGCGCCCTACGTCTAGCTGACATACCCAATGAATATCGTATAAAATGTTCTTGACATTCCGGCATCCCTGGCGGTATTTTTGCGCCCACTGATTGTGGCGTCGGATCGCTGACGAGAACTCTACCCAGCCGTAGCAAGACGAGGGAAACGTGACTCAGCATATGGATGGTTTTCGCAAGCGTTTCCCGGTTTTAGCGGAGAAGATCTACCTTAACAGTTGCTCTCAAGGAGCCCTTTCGCTGGATGTGGAACAGGGCATGCTCGAATACCTGCGCAGCTGGCACCGGCACGGTTCTCCTTGGGATACTTGGGTTGATCAGTACGAATCTGGACGCGGCCACTTTGCGCAATTGATTGGGGCGGAGCCGGAAGAGGTCGCTCTGGTTGCCAGCGCCTCAGCCGGCGTCAATGCTCTTGCAAGCGCGCTGTCGTTCAAGCAGCGGAACAAGGTGGTGCTTGGCGAATTTGAATTTCCCACGATGGGCCATATCTGGTTGGCGCAGCGTCCCCGGGGAGCGGAAGTGACCTTTGTTCGGGCGGAGAACAATCGGATTCGAGTGGAAGCGTACGACGCGCTTGTAGATAAGAATACGCTGATCGTTCCTCTGACTCATATGTGCTTCATGAACGGTTTTCGCAGTCCGGTCGCCGAAATTACGAAAATCGCGCATGACAGAGGCGCCCTCGTGCTGCTGGATGACTACCAGGATAGCGGAACTCGTCCGATCGATGTGAAAGCGATGCAGGTGGACGCCTATGTGAGCGGGACTCTGAAGTATCTGCTTGGACCGCCAGGTTTGGCCTTCATGTACGTGCGCAAATCGATCGCTGAATCGCTAGTGCCGACAGTCACCGGTTGGTTCGGCCAGAGAAACCCATTTGCGTTTGATGTGAGGCTTCTCGATCCGGCCCCAGGTGCACGGCGATTTGAGTCGGGAACCCCGCCTATCCCCACCATTTACGGCGCGATCGCCGGAGTAAAACTCCTGCAGGAGTATGGATTACAAGATGTGGCCGACCGGATACGCATTCTGACGAATGCTTTGATATGTGGCGCTTTAGAACTTGGGATTCAGATAAAGACGCCACTCGACAGTGTGGGGCCATTGGTGGTCCTACAATCCAAGGACGCCGAAGGCCTGGTTCGCCTGTTCGCTAAGGAAGGCGTGGTTTGTTCCAGCCGGCATGATGGTTTGCGGATCTCTTTTCACGCATACAACACCCTGGACGAAGTAAAGTTTGTGCTCGGTTTGTTAGAGCAGTACCTTGAACAGCTGGTTACGGCAGCGGCAGTGTCAGAAAGCGAGTCCTAGCAGAATCAAGGCCAGGAGAACGAGTATGGGCTTCGGCATAAGTTGTCACCAGCGGTTTCGCCGAACCATGTTGGCGGCGTGTGCACTGTTTTCTGTCATCGCGGTTTTTTTCACTCCAGACACCTCTGCTGAAGACACTAAGTCGTCGCAGACTGTAATCGTCCGAGCCGGACGGCTGTTTGATCCACAATCTGGCCGCATGCTCGACCGACCCGTGATTGTCATCGTCGGGAACAAGATTACTTCAGTCGCGAGCGGCAACCCGCCTTCTATCTTAGGCGCCACGCTCATCGATCTCGGAGACGCGACGCTTCTGCCCGGATTCATCGATGTCCACACTCACCTGACGTTCGACGCGGGGAGCGGCGGATACGAGAGTTTAGGCATCTCTACGCCGCGTGCAGCTCTTATCGGGGCAAAAAATGCACGGCTCACGCTGCTAGCCGGATTCACCACGGTGCGCAATGTTGGTGCGGAAGGTTACGCGGACGTGGCTCTCCGCGATGCGATCAATGCCGGAGACGTGATCGGCCCTCGAATGCAGGTGTCAGGCCCCCCGCTGGGCATCACTGGCGGACACTGCGACAACAGCCTGTTGCCGTTCGAATTCCATCATTCTGCGGAAGGCGTGGCCGACGGCCCTGAGGAAGTGATGCATCGGGTGCGCGAGGTGATCAAGTACGGTGCCGATGTCGTCAAGTTTTGCGCATCCGGCGGGGTTTTTTCGAAAGGCGATAACCCGTTGCTCGAGCAGTACAGTCCCGAGGAAATGAAGGTCCTGATAGAGGAGTCACACAGGCTCGGTCGCAAAGTGGCGACTCACGCCCATTCCGCTATTTCTATCAAGGACGCGGTGCGGGCGGGCGTGGACTCGATCGAACATGGCATTTTCCTGGATGACGAAGGCATCGCCCTGATGAAAGAGCACCATACGTTTCTTGTGCCCACTTCCTACCCGCTCTTCTGGTTTGAGGAACACGCACCTGAGATGCACCTTCCGCCCTGGGTAATGGAAAAATCCGCCATCATCATTCCCGCGGCCAAAAAGAACATGGCGAAGGCGTTTCGCGCCGGTGTCCGCGTCGCGCTCGGAACTGATGCCGGCGTCTACCCTCATGGGCAAAATGGAGGCGAGTTTTGGTCCATGGTTGAGCTGGGGCTGACTCCGACGAAAGCACTGCAAAGCGGCACGGTGAACGCCGCGGAGCTGATGGGATGGACGGATCGCATCGGAGTTATTCGTGAGGGCATGTTGGCCGACATGGTCGCGGTGAAAGGTGATCCGTTAAGTGACATTCGCCTGCTGCAACGTGTTCAGTTTGTGATGAAAGATGGTGTCGTCTACAAGAATGAGATCTCAGAAGCAAACTCAAGCGCTCAGGCGCGTTGAGGGCAAAGTGTATTTGCGGAGTCGACTTCAACTAAAGGATCTCAACGAGGGGGTCGCATATGTGGACGTTCCAGTTGAACCGGGTTGTGTTTTTCACCGTTGTCCTGCTCGTCAGCGAAGTCTTTGCGCAAACCACGCAAGGTGGAATTGTCGGCACCATTCGAGACCAAAAAGGGGCTCAGATTGTTGGTGCGAAAGTGATGGTTACCAGTCCTTCCACCGGCCTTCAACGCGAGACCACCACGGCCGACAATGGCATCTTTCACATCATTGCCCTGCCCACCGGCGTATACGAGATCAAGGCGGAAGCAGCGGGATTCGCGACGGGCACTACCACGGGCGTCGAAGTTGGTATCGACCAAATCCGCACCGTTGATATCGTCTTGCATGTCGGCGGCAAAGCCGAGGTTGTCGAAGTGAAGGCAGACGCGACTTTGACCCAAACCGAGACTTCGAAGCTCGGAGAGATCATCGACAATCGGAAAGTGGAGGACTTGCCGCTCAACGGCCGTGATTTCGCTCAATTGGCCAGGCTGAACCCGGGAGTTGCCGCCTCCGGTGGCGGAGGAGGCCAGCAGGGCGGAGAGGGCGGCGTGTCGGGTTTCTCTTCCAATGGGCAGCGATCGACTTCCAATAACTTTCTGGTCGATGGCGTAGACAACAACGACTCCTTCGGCGGAACGGCGGCGCAGATTCCTTCAATCGATTCCATACAGGAGTTCGAAGTCCAAACCAACACCTTCTCGGCTGAATACGGTAGAAACACTGGGTCCGTGGTGAACCTGGTGACGAAGTCAGGTTCAAACCAGTTGCACGGATCGCTTTATGAGTTCTTCCGCAACGATGCGCTGGACGCGAGGAACTTCTTCAACGATTCGAACTTCGCCAAGTCAGCCTTACACCTCAATCAGTTCGGCGGGACGCTGGGAGGGCCGATCGTCAAGAACAGGACATTCTTTTTCTTGAACTACGAGGGCTTCCGCCGCCAAGCGGGAATCACTCGCATCACCAATGTGCCTACATTAGCGGAACGCCAGGGCCAATTCGTGGATAACAACGGCAATCCGATCACTATCCAGGTAAATACGGTGAGCACCCAGATTTTTAACACGCTGTTCCCTCAGCCCAATCTGAATAGTTCTTCCGGTAACTTCATTTCATCGCCTGTGCAAAGGGACGCTACCGATCAATTTCTGGTGAAAGTGGACCACCACCTGCGAGGCTCCGATACGCTCTCGGCGCGCTACAGCAGGACGCGAGTCGATACCTTCTATCCTTTCACCCCGGGGCAGAGCGGCACGAACATTGCCGGTTATGGAGTGAACGAAAACGGAGCCAATCATCTCATCGCTTTGTCGTACACCCGTGTCATCAGTCCCAGGACTCTGAATGAAGCGCGCTTTGGTTTTACCCGCTCCAACATCTTACTAGCGACGGAAACCGGGCCACAGGCGGCGGATTTCGGCTTCAATACGGGTTGGGCGGCCAATTCACCCTTAGGCCTGGGTAACATTCCGCAGCTAGCTTTTGCGGGAGGTTTTGTGGGAGGAAGTTCATCGATAACCAATCTGGGCGGCGGAATCGATCAGCCTAATCGCACCGCAACCAATACTTTTCAGTGGATCGACAGTCTTTCGCACACCACTGCAAGACACTCGTTCAAGGTCGGTGGCGACATTCGTTACCAACAACTCAACCGACTGTATGATCTCGCGTTTAGCGGGCAGATTACCTTCAGCGGACTGGATAATACCGCCGGAACTGACAGCAACGGAAATCCGGTGAACATTCCGAATGCCCTGATCGACTTTGCACAAGGAATTCCCGACGGGGCGCTGCAATTCGTAGGCGACTCTCATCGCAACTTCCGCAACAGCAGCTATGGGCTGTTCGCGCAAGACACGTTCAAACTGCGTTCTGATGTGACGCTGAACTACGGGTTGCGCTATGAATTGAACACAGTTTTGCATGAGGCCCACGGGAGGCTCAGCTCCTGGCGCCCGCAGAACTATACAACCTTTCTAGATCCTACCAACCCGAATATTCAGAACGACCTCGCCGCCCTGCAAGCCTCCGGAGTAGTTACACAGGGACAAGTGGGCGGCATCTACGACGGCGCTCACCATAACTTTGCTCCCCGCCTCGGAATTGCTTGGGACGTATTCGGCAAAGGAAAAACGGTGGTGCGCGCAGGCTACGGATTGTTCTACGAAACCATTATCGGAAACATCCCAGGCAACGTGATGCTCAACCCGCCGTTTCTGCCTGATTTCTTCACTCCTTTTCCATTCGCAAGCTGGCCAAACCCCTTCGGCCCCTCCGGATTTCCAGTGCTGACGATCACGCAGCAGCATCTGCGGACACCTTACGCGCAGCACTTCAACTTCGGCGTTGAGCATCAACTGCCCGGGCGCATGCTGCTGGATCTTGCGTATGTAGGCACAACTGGCACCAAGTTGCCACGGTTCGTACAAATCGATCAGGCATACATCACCAAGCAGCTTATCGATACGCTGACACCCACCGTGGTTGCGCGTATGGAACTCATTGGGATTCCTCCCTCGGTTGCGCAGTTCCTATATGACAACCAACGCTGGGGAGACATGCCAAGCATTGTGCGAACGCCTTTTTTTGGTTTTGCTCAACTGTTCCAGGCCGAGGATGCCGTGAGTTCGAATTACCACAGTTTCCAGGCGAAGCTGGACAAGCGCTTCAGCAACGGGCTTTCGTTCCTGGCTTCGTATACTTTTTCCCATTCGATCGATGGAGCTTCCGTATTTTTTGGATCTGGTGCGAATGCCACCACTATCTTTCCGCAAAACAACTACAATCTGGCCGCAGAGCGCGGGAACTCGGACTTCGACATCCGCCATCGCCTGAGTTGGAGCTTCACATATGAATTACCCGTGCTCCACAGCCTGCCGAAACTAGTCGGCGAAGGCTGGCAGGTCGGCGGCATCTTGACGCTACAGACCGGTCAGCCCTTCTCGGTTCTGACGGGGAAAGGATTAAGCGGCACCGGACTTGGCAACGACCGCCCTGACCTGGTCGGCGATCCCAACGCCGGTCCCCACACCGTCCAGAAGTGGTTCAACACGGCGGGGTTCGTGGACAATCAGCCGCTCACCTTTGGAACCGCCGGACGAAATATCGTTGTTGGGCCGGGATATCGTGATTTCGATTTCTCGCTCCTGAAGAACATGAAGGTTGGCGAGAAGTTCAACGCACAATTCCGCGCTGAATTTTTTAACATCACCAATCATCCCAGCTTCGCCTTGCCAAGCAACATCTCTGCGGCACCTAGCTTTGGAGCGCTTTTCACTACTCCGGATGCGGCCCAGAACAATGTCGGTCTCGGATCGGGCGGACCGAGGCTGGTCCAATTTGCCTTAAAGCTCAGTTTCTGAGGAGATTGCGTTTGCGGAACTCTAACTGTTGGAACATCGTACTTCTGGTGTCGATCTGCTCTACCATGGCTGCGGCTGAACCGGCCGTCAAGCCGATTGGTAAAGGACTTTACGCCTATATCTCCGACAATGATGCCAGCGCGAATTCCACTTTTCTGGTTGGAGAGGCGGGGATTCTAGTCGTCGACACGGGGCTCAATGCAACTGAAGGATCCAAATTGCTCAGCGCGATCCGGCGAGTCTCTGGCTTGCCCGTGAAGTACATTGTGAATACGCATTATCATCCGGATCATCAGGGAGGGAACGCGGTTGTTGGCCCATCGGCAGTCGTGATCAGCACGGATTTCACCCGGGAACGTACGCTGGCGCTTCAAAAAAATCCGAGCATGAAGGAATTCCACTTTGAACCCGCGGCCCTGACTTTTCAGCAGCAAGTCACGTTGCACCTCGAACCGTATACCGTCCAAATCTACTTTCCTGGCAAGGCCCATACCTCTGGAGACGCCTTAGTCTACTTCCCGGAAGAGCGTGCGATTTCCATGGGCGATCTGTTCCTGAACCGTTCGTCACCGGCCACGGACAACGGCAGCGTCGAAAGTTGGATTCATGCCCTGGACCATGTTCTGGAATTGCCACTGGACAATGTCGTCCCGGGTCATTTCGAACTCGCTACGAAGTCCGAGTTAAAGCGGTTTCGCGACTACCTGAACGATCTATACCAGCAAGTGCGAGCCTTGAAGCAGGCAAATGAAACGCTCGAGCAGGTGCGGCATGACATTCATATGGAGAAATATTCCGATTTCAGGCAATACGCCAAGTACGAAGCCACGTTTGCCGATAACGCCGCCGCCATCTACCAGGAAATGCAAGCGCATTAGAAAATGACAAACTCAAATTTTCCGATCGACTCAATACGACGGCAATTCCCGGCCTTGAATAGTGGGGACAACTTTGTTTTTTTCGACAACGGCGCAGGAGCACAGATACCACAGTCGGTGCTCGATGCGGTCTGCCATCACCTTGTATTCCGTAATGTGCAGCGCGGCGGCCGCTACCGCCACAGTCAGGAAGTGGATGCGTCCATAGACCAAGCGCGGCGGAGTGTGGCTACGTTGCTGAACGCCCGCGAACCGTCTGAAGTGGCCTTCGGCATGAATGCCACTTCATTTATCCGTCTGGTCAGTCTGGCCATCGCCGACATTCTGGGAGCACGAAAAGAAATCATTGTGTCCGACCTGGACCATGAAGCGAACATCGCCACCTGGCTCGCGCTGCAGGGCAAAGGGGTGGACATCCGCTGGTGGAAAATGCGGGAAGATGGCACTCTCCACGTGGAAGACCTAGAACCTCTGCTCAGTTCGCGGACTCGACTGGTGGCGTGTGCGGTGGCGTCAAACGCGTTGGGCTCAATCGTCAACGTGAAAGAAGTCGCACGCATGGCGCACGCGGCTGGAGCTGAGGTCTTTCTGGATGCGGTTCACTACGCTCCGCACGGTGTCATCGACGTGCAGAGCTGGAACTGCGATTACCTGGTGTGTTCCGGCTACAAGATATTTGCGCCCCACATGGGTTTCCTTTGGGGCAAGCGCGAGCTTCTGGAAGGATTGCCAACCTTCCGCGAAGATTTCATCCCCGACGAGATCCCCGGCAAGATCGAGGTCGGAACCTTCGTATATGAGAACGTGGCTGGTATGAATGCCGCCGTCGCCTATTTGGAAGAACTGGGACGCAACTTAGTTGCTGATTCGCTCTCCGCTTCCTCGCGCCAACGCTTAGTTGCTGCGATGGAGGCAATTCGTGTCTACGAGGCGACGTTGTCTGCAGAAATTCTGCGGTCCCTCGCGAAACTCGAAGATGTTACTGTCTACGGAATCCGAGAGCCGAGTCAACTCACGCAGCGGGTTCCAACGATTTGTTTCAACCTGAACGGAGTGCCACCGGCCCGGGTGGCCGCTTCCTGTGCGGAAAACGGGATCGGAGTGCGTGACGGCAATATGTACTCGCCGCGGCTGCTCCGCCGGATGGGAATTCCATCGGCGTCCGGAGTCGTTCGGGCATCGCTCGTCCACTACAACACCGTGGACGAGATCGCCAAGTTTGTCGACGTGTTGCGGCGTATCCCACGCCATTAGTCGAAATAGATAATCGGGTCACAAAGGTTAGGTGCTGCTTGGACAACTCTTCAACCGGTCCCGTGTCCCATCCGGATGTGAGTACGCCCCCCCTGCCAAAGGAATCTGGAGAACTCCAACGCCGCCTCAATTCCCGGCAGCTCACCATGATCGCCATCGGCGGAGCCATCGGAGTCGGCCTGTTCCTAGGAAGCAGCGTCACGATTGAGCTTGCCGGTCCAGGCATCATCATCAGTTATCTAATTGGGGCGCTCGTAGCGGTGGTAATGGCATACGCACTCGCCGAGATGGCAGTTGTCCACCCCGTGGCAGGTTCGTTTGGCATTTACGCTGAGACCTACCTGAGTCCGTGGGCTGGTTTCACTGTGCGTGCGACCTACGGGTTGGTGCAAATCATCGCGATCGGCGCGGAAGTAACCGCTGTAGCCATCTACTTCGGATTCTGGTTTCCTCGCGTCCCGGGTTGGGAATGGATACTGCTGGTCTCGGCCGCCCTTGTGACCATCAATGCGCTGCAAGTCGGCAACTTTGGTGAGTTTGAGTATTGGTTTGCACTTATCAAGGTTCTCGCCATTATCATTTTTATTGCAGTTGGCCTATTGCTAATCACCGGACTAGGCCCATGGCCTGCAGTGGGGTTGGCGAACCTCACCAGCCACGGAGGATTTCTGCCCCATGGTTGGCGTGGAGTGTGGCTGGCCATGTCCCTGGTCATCACCAGTTATATGGGAGTAGAAGTGATCGCGGTGACTGCGGGCGAAGCTCAGAATCCTTCTGTCAGCATACCGCGAGCAATGCGCACGATCGTTTATCGGCTCATCATCTTCTACGTGCTGGCTATTACCGTGATGCTTTCCATGACGCCTTGGGATCGCACGGGCTCCGCGAGCATTGCCGAAAGCCCGTTTGTGCGCGCATTCGCGACGGCGGGGATTCCTTTTGCCGCCGGCATCATGAACCTAGTCGTGATCACGGCGGCTCTTTCCAGCGCGAATACAAATTTGTACCTCTCGACCCGCATGTTGTTCTCGCTTTCAAGGGGAAGCTATGCCCCGCGCTGGCTAGGCCGTCTCAGCACGAGGGGAGTTCCGCACCGAGCTCTGGCGGTGTCAAGTGCGGGTATGGTAGCTGCGATTCTTCTTGCGGTTTTCGCGCCGAAGAACGCTTTCCTCATGCTGTACGGCACGGCAGTCGCAGGTATGTTCTATGTCTGGGAGTCATTCCTGATTACGCATTTGCGATTTCGCCAGAGGATCAGTTCGGCGGCACTCTCTGCGCTTCCACTAAAACTACCGCTCCACCCCTGGCCGACTCTGTTTGCAATTCTGGCGATGTGCTGCATTGCGCTGAGCACGTTCTGGGTAGACGGGCTGGTATATACGATTCCCACATTCTTGCCGCTCTTGGCGGTAATGTCTTTGGTTTACGTCGTTTATCGATCGGGACGCCGGAAAACCTTATGAAACCGAAACCGCGGAACTCCAAGCCACCTGTGAAAAGTTCCCGCGAACAGAACGCGATCATCGAGGAAGTAATCAAACTCGAAAAACTCGTCTGGAAGGTTGCCCAGGAAAGGGATGCAAAAGCCTTCCAGGAACTCGTGCCCGCCGACGCCGTTATGATCTTTCAATCAGGAATCATGCGGCAGCCAGACTACCTGAAAACGATGAAGGAACGGACGATCGCTCATTATGAGTTCGGCCCTATTCGCGGATTTATGCCCACCGATTCGACGGTCATCCTCACCTATAACGCGGTTCGCATCGGCCACGAAGGGAGCAGAAGCTTCCCTCAAGGAACTGTTATCGAAAGCACAACTTGGGTAAAGCGCAAAGGTCGATGGGTCGCGGTGCTGAACCAGGAGACTCCGACCTCCAAGTGATCTGCAATCAGGAACCGTACCCGCCGCGGTGTACGCCGCGATTCCGGATTGGAGTCTCTACAATCGGGAGGTTCTGCCAGCGTCGCCATCGAGCTTCCAAGCCTTCGATGACAGCCGCCAAATTGTTGACCAACAATTGCGGATTCCCTCCTTTCGGTACAAGATCGGTACAACTGAGCGAGAGAAAAAGAAGTACGCGCTCCCTAAGCGACACCAGATAAAGCACTTGGAGTTTGTAGTTTCATAGTTCGGGACCAGGGGGTCGGAGGTTCAAA
>Ga0210406_10006210_pt1 | contig 12429 bp, 8 predicted proteins | sample IncBWC30MmetaG_FD_155454 | JGI IMG/M metagenome (GOLD analysis project Ga0210406, IMG submission 155454) | Forest soil microbial communities from Barre Woods Harvard Forest LTER site, Petersham, Massachusetts, United States - Inc-BW-C-30-M | ecosystem: Environmental > Terrestrial > Soil >...
TGCAGGCCTAATGCGAACCCTCGCCGGCCAGTTCCGGCGGACGGCCGGTACCGAGGCGGGCATTTAGGGGGTAATCACGCCTATTGCGAGTCCCAATAGTTGTCACAGAGGTTAATAAATACCTTTCATGGGACCTATTCGGCCGATATCGTTGATTTCGACCTCACAAGCGCCGGTCGATCACAGGAGTTTGCGCGTCAGGCCGCCGAGACGCGAGCAGACCTTTGATCTCGCGCATGGCGGGCCCATCGCCGAAGGTCTTATTCGTTGTCCTTGTCGCCAGACGGCGGGGCGACGCATAATTGTTCATGACAACATTGTTCATGACAACGAAAACGGCTTGCAGTGTGCGCAGTCACTGCCCGCATTGGTGGAGGGTGAGAAATGTCCGAGAAAATCTACGACGTGCCCGCCGAGTGGGCGAAGCGTGCCTGGATCGACGACGCGAAATACAAGGAGATGTATGCCCGCTCGATGTCGGACCCCAACGGGTTTTGGTCGGAACACGCCAAGCGCCTCGACTGGATGAAGTTCCCTACCAAGATCGAGAACACGTCGTTCGCGCCCGGACACATTTCGATCAAATGGTTCGAGGACGGGGTGCTGAACGCCGCCTATAACTGCATCGATCGGCATCTCGCCAAGCGCGGCAGCCAGACCGCCATCATCTGGGAAGGCGACGACCCCTCGCAGTCCAGGCACATCACCTACCGCGAGCTGCATGACGAGGTCTGCAGGATGGCGAACATCCTGCGCACCCGGAACGTCAAGAAGGGCGACCGCGTCACCATCTACCTGCCGATGATCCCAGAAGCGGCCTATGCGATGCTCGCCTGCGCACGGATCGGCGCGATCCACTCGGTCGTATTCGCGGGCTTTTCTCCGGACAGCCTCGCCCAGCGCATCCAGGACTGCCAATCCAAGGTGGTCATCACCGCCGACGAGGGCCTGCGCGGCGGCCGGAAGGTGCCACTGAAGGCCAATGTCGATGCCGCGCTGTCCAAGGTCGACGGCGTCGACTGGGTCGTCGTCGTCAAGCGGACCGGCGCGAAGGTCGACATGAAGCCCTCGCGCGACCTCTGGTATCATGAGGCCGCGCAGATGGTGACGACGGAATGCCCATGCGAGCATGTGCACGCGGAAGATCCGCTGTTCATTCTCTATACGTCGGGCTCGACCGGCCAGCCCAAGGGCGTGCTGCACACCACCGGCGGCTATCTCGTGTTCGCGTCGATGACGCACCAATATGTCTTCGACTATCACGACGGCGACATCTACTGGTGCACCGCCGACGTCGGCTGGGTCACCGGCCACAGCTACATTCTCTACGGCCCGCTCGCCAACGGCGCGACCTCGCTGATGTTCGAGGGCGTGCCCAATTATCCGGACAATTCGCGGTTCTGGAACGTCGTCGACAAGCACAAGGTCAACATCTTCTACACCGCGCCGACCGCGATCCGTGCGCTGATGCAAGGGGGCGACGAGCCCGTGAAAAAGACCTCGCGGCAGTCGCTGCGGCTGCTCGGATCGGTCGGCGAGCCGATCAATCCGGAAGCCTGGGAATGGTATCATCGCGTGGTCGGCGAGGGCCGCTGCCCGATCGTGGATACGTGGTGGCAGACCGAGACCGGCGGCATCCTGATCACGCCGCTGCCGGGCGCGACCAAGCTGAAGCCGGGATCGGCGACGCGGCCGTTCTTCGGCGTGGCGCCGGAGATCGTCGATGCCGAAGGCAAGGTGCTGGAGGGTGAAGCCACCGGCAATCTGTGCATCACTCGCTCCTGGCCCGGCCAGATGCGCACGGTCTATGGCGATCACGCCCGTTTCGAGCAGACCTATTTCTCGACCTACAGGGGCAAGTATTTCACCGGTGACGGCTGCCGGCGCGACGCCGACGGTTATTACTGGATCACAGGGCGCGTCGATGACGTCATCAACGTCTCCGGTCACCGCATGGGAACCGCCGAGGTCGAGAGCGCGCTGGTGGCGCATGCCGTGGTCTCGGAGGCCGCCGTCGTCGGCTATCCGCACGACATCAAGGGACAGGGGATCTACGCCTATGTCACCTTGATGGCGGGCGCCGAGCCGAGCGAGGAGCTGCGCAAGGAGCTGGTGGCGTGGGTACGCAAGGAGATTGGCCCGATCGCGTCTCCCGATCAGATCCAGTTCGCGCCCGGCTTGCCGAAGACGCGCTCGGGCAAGATCATGCGCCGGATCCTGCGCAAGATCGCCGAGGACGAGCCGGGCAGTCTCGGCGACACTTCGACGCTCGCCGATCCTGCGGTGGTCGATGATCTCGTGAAGAACCGGCAGAACAAGAAGGAGACACCAGCGTAAAGGCGCGATTTTCGCAGCCCCTGTTGGCGACGAGCGATGGCGACGAAGCAATCCGGCGGCGCTTTGGCTTGCCGATTGCCGCGCGCGTCCGCGCGAAGGGCGGCGGGCGAGCGGCGGTTTGCGGACAGGTGTTGTTTTCCAGTCATTTACTTTGTTTCGAACATTTTCTTTTCTCCGCCCGCTCGCGTGGAAACCATTTGGTTAACACCGGCGACTAACAATGTGTGAACGAGCATGATCCGGCAAAGTGTGGAGCGGTTTTGCGAGAAGATCATGCTCAATCAAGAAGCTAGACCGGCATTTTGCGGCTCAAAAGCATTTTGTGCCTCCCGCGGCGAGCTCGAGGCGAAAGCGGAGAAGATCGATGTCGATGAGGTTTGCGGTGGCATTCGCGGCCACGCTCGGAGCTGGGATCCTGATGAGCGATGCGGCCGCGGCGCGGCCAGAACTGGTCGGCATGCACGGCAACGAATACTCGCCGGGAACAATCGTGGTGAAGACCGGTGAACGGCGGCTTTATCTGATCCTCGATCAGGATCACGCGATGCGCTATCCGGTCGGCGTCGGCAAGTCCGGCAAGCAGTGGGCCGGCACCACCACGATCGAAGGCAAATATCGCAACCCGGCCTGGTCGCCGCCCGCCGAGGTGAAGCACGACAAGCCGCACATCCCCGACGTGATTCCCGGCGGCTCGCCGCGTAATCCGATGGGCGTTGCCGCGATGACATTGTCGGGCGGAGAATATGCCATTCATGGCACCAACGTACCGAACTCTGTCGGCGGCTTCGTCTCCTATGGCTGCATCCGCATGCTGAACGACGACATCACCGACCTCTATTCGCGCGTTTCCATCGGCACCACCGTGGTCGTGACGCGTTGAGCTTCAAGCTGACGAATGCGAGAGGGCGATCAAAAGTCCGACGCGATACCGTTGCTCTCCCAATCGCCGTAGCGCGTCGGCTCCGGACCCTGCGGTCCTTGAAACTCTTTCGGCATCTCCTTGGCGTTGGCCGCGCCCGCCTGCCGCCTTGCTTCGGCCTCGGCGAGCGCCCGCTCCGCTGCCGGCGTCAATTTTTTTTGCGCGATGCGCGATGCGGTTACCTCGCGCTCTGGAAGATCGTCGCTCATCGCCAATTACCGCTCTCAAACCCGTCAGCCGGTGAAACTCGCCATCAACAGATCGTGCGTCCTGGAGAAAACGCCAGGGGCGATTCTTACATTCGGCGTGGGTGCATGGCAAAATCCGAATCCTCAATTGGCAAAACCTCATTTGGGAAATCCTCATTTGGCATGCGCCGGACCCTCGCAGAACCGTCTTCCTTCCGAGTAACGCTCCAGCATGCCGCCACAACGATTAGCTGCTCCCACCGAAGTGCCTGGTCTTGCGGCGCGGAGGATCGCTGCGGACATCGTGGACGGCGTGCTCCACAGACGTCGCACGCTTGATGATCAGCTTGATGGCACGGGCGCACATCCCGGATTGAAGGCACTGGCCGACCGCGACCGCGCGCTGATGCGGCGACTGGTCGCAACCGTCCTGCGAAGGCTGGGCACGCTCGGCCATGTGCTGTCGCGGTTGCTTGACCGTGGCATCCCCACAGACGCGCCGCGCGCGCAGAGCGCGCTTCTGGTCGGCGCGGCGCAAATCCTCTGGATGGAGGTGCCGGATCACGCCGCAGTCGATCTCTCGGTCCGCCTGGTGCAGGCCGACCGGCGCGCTGCGAAATATACCGGTCTCGTCAACGCAGTGCTGCGCCGCTGCGCGCGCGAGGGCGCCAGCCTTGTCGAAGAGGTGAAGTCGCAAGCGCTGGACCTTCCGCCCTGGCTGCTGGCGCGATGGGTCGCGCATTACGGCGAAGCCACCGCAAAGGCGATGGCGCATGCGCTTGGCCATGAGCCCTCGCTCGACATCACGGTGAAGAGCAACGCGGCGGAATGGGCGAGCCGCCTGCATGGCGAGATGCTACCGACCGGCACCGTGCGCACGCTGCTTCACGGTTCGGTGGCGATGCTGCCGGGATTTTCGCATGGCGAATGGTGGGTGCAGGACGCCGCCGCCGCAATACCGGCGCGCCTGTTCGGCGACATCACGGGCAAGAGGATCGTCGATCTCTGCGCGGCGCCCGGTGGCAAGGCCGCCCAGCTCGTGCAGGCCGGCGCGCGCGTCATCGCGGTCGACCGCTCGCCGTCCCGCATGGTGCGGCTGCGCGACAATCTCGCTCGGCTTGGGCTCACCGCCGATGCGGTGATCGCTGACGCCGTCGAATGGCAAAGCACGGCGCCGGGCGGCTTCGACGGCGTCCTTCTGGACGCGCCCTGTACCTCGACCGGCACGATTCGCCGCCATCCCGACATCGCCTGGCTGAGGCAGGAAGCGGACATACCGGTCTTGGCAAACCTGCAGAGGCGCCTACTGCAAAAAGCCGCGGGGCTGCTCAAGCCCGGCGGCCTGCTGATCTACTGCACCTGCTCGCTCGAGCCCGAAGAAGGCGAGCAGGCGATTGCGGCGCTGCTGGCCGCCGAACCGGGCCTGAAACGGCAGCCGATTAAAGCCCACGAGGTCGCTGGCCTGACAGAACTTGTCACCGCAGAAGGCGATCTGCGCACCCTGCCCTGCCACCTGCCCCACGCCGACCCGCGGCTCGGGGGACTCGACGGTTTTTACGTCGCCAGATTAATTAAGTGCTGATTTTGCACCGGATTTCGACCGGACCGTACTGATTCGACCTCTTTCAAGAGGGTGCCAGACCCGCGTTTCCAGATTAAAAGGGTGGCCGAGTATCCTCCCCCCTGACAAGGCAACACGTGTCGGTCGCTCAACGCAGACGTATCTCGACGCTCATCATGGGCCGCTTTGCGCGGACCGTGGTGGCGCGCGCGAGCGGCGGCTCGGTGGCCCTGTCGCGGCTGTGGCCCGGCCGCGCCGACCGGCTGATCATCGCGCCGCACGACCTGCGCACCGCGGATGCGACCCGCGCGGCCGAAATCTATGCCGGGCGCTTCGTGTTCGCCGGCAAGATCGTGACCTGTCACGGCCGCTCGATCTTCGATCTGGAGCCGCCTTCGGAAGACTGGGAGGTGGCGCTGCTCGGCTTCGGCTGGCTCCGGCATCTGCGTGCCGCCGACACCGCCTTGACGCGCGCCAATGCGCGCGCGCTGATCGAGGATTGGATTTCCAACCCCTCGTATCACCGCCCCATCGCCCGTCGCGCGGATGTTCTGGCGCGCCGGGTGATCTCGCTGCTGTCTCAGGCGCCGCTGGTGCTCGGCGAAACCGACAACAAATTCTACCGGCGTTACCTGCGCGGGCTGACGCGGGAAATCCGTTATCTGCGTTACGCAATGCTCGACATGCCCGACGGCGTGCCGCGGCTGCAGGTCCTGATCGCGTTGTGCTACGCCTCGCTCTGCCTCGCCAACCAGGCGAAGCACATCCGCAGCGCAAGCCGCAAACTTTCGGACGAACTGCAGCAGCAGATCCTTCCCGATGGCGGCCACATCTCGCGCAATCCAGGCGCCCTGATCGAGCTGCTGATCGATCTGCTGCCGCTACGTCAGACGTTTGCCGCGCGCAACATCGCGCCTCCGCCGGCGCTCCTCAACGCGATCGACCGCATGATGCCGATGCTGCGCTTCTTCCGCCACGGCGACGGCTCGATCGCGCTGTTCAACGGCATGAGCGGCACGCCGTCCGACCTGCTCGCGACGCTGGTCGCCTATGATGATGCCCACGGCACGCCGATGGCGAGCATGCCGCACACCGGCTTCCAGCGCCTCGATGCCGGACCGACCACCTTGATCATGGACACTGGCGCGCCGCCGCCGCCTGCCGTCAGCCATGAAGCCCATGCCGGCTGTCTGTCCTTTGAATTGTCGTCGGGCACCAGCCGCATCGTGATCAATTGCGGGATGCCATCGACCGGACGCGACAACTGGCGCGCCTTTGCGCGCAGCACCGCGGCGCATTCGACCCTGACCTATCACGACACCTCGTCATGCCAGTTCGTCGAGCTGACCGCGATGAAGCGCTTCCTGCACGGCGCGCCGATCGTCTCCGGGCCGGTGGTCGTTGAGAGTTCCCGCGAGACGGTGAACAACGGCGTGCTGCTTACCACGTCGCATGACGGTTATCTCGCCCGCTTCGGGGTCATTCACCGCCGCATCCTGATGCTGGCGCAGGATGGATCCCGGCTCGACGGCGAGGACTCGGTCTCGCCGGCACCCGGCGGGCGCCTCAGGGGTCAGGACACCGACTACGCGCTCCGCTTTCACCTGCATCCCTCGGTGAAGGCAAGCCGGCTGAGCGACGCGCGTGGAGTGATGCTGGTGCTGCCGAACCGTGACGTCTGGACCTTCGAGGCGCAGGACGACCGCGTCGATCTCGAGGACAGCGTGTTCCTGGCCGGCAATGATGGCCCCCGCCGCACCGCCCAGATCGTGGTTCGGCAGGATTCGCGCCAAGCCTCTTCGATCCGCTGGAGCTTTGTCCGCTCCAACGCCTCGCCCTCCACCACCAATGCCCGCCGCAGCTCGCGCCGCGCGCCGGAATTGCCGTTGTAGGGGCCGGCGGACCTCACCGTTGCCCTTAACCCTTGCCCTTTCCCCAACCGTCATCGCAGGACATCTCCACACGCCGGCTCTCGGGTTTCGCCGGCCCCAAAACCATGCTACCGGGCGGCCTGAAGCGCGATGAGTTCGGATGAACGGTTATCACGCTCCAGATTCTTGTTTGAGCATGATCCCTCGGGTCACGCCCGAGGGCATGCTTTTTGGAAAACCGGTGCCCACCCATCGGGTCGTAGCCCGAGGGCATGCTTTTCCGGATCATGCTCTAACGCGAGGACCCCTGCATGACCAATACTCTCCGCCGCGTCAGCCGCGCTCTTCTGTCCGTTTCCGACAAGACCGGCCTCGTCGAATTTGCCCGCGCGCTGGCTGGCCGCGATGTGGAACTGGTCTCGACCGGCGGCACTGCGAAGGCGATTGCTGCGGCCGGATTGAAGGTTCGCGACGTTTCTGAATTGACCGGCTTTCCGGAGATGATGGATGGGCGGGTCAAGACGCTGCATCCCAAGGTGCATGGCGGGCTGCTCGCAATCCGCGCCAACAGCGAACATGCCGAGGCCATGAAGATCCACGGCATCGCGCCGATCGACCTGCTCGTGGTCAATCTCTATCCCTTCGAGGCGACCGTCGACAATGGCGCGAGCTTCGAGGAATGTATCGAGAACATCGACATCGGCGGTCCCGCCATGATCCGTGCCGCCGCGAAGAACCATGACGAGGTCGCAGTGGTGATCGAGGCCACGGATTACCAGGCCGTTCTGGATGAACTCGCGGCGAATGACGGCGCCACCACGCTTTCGCTCCGCCGCCGCCTCGCGGCCAAGGCCTATGCGCGCACCGCAGCCTATGACGCAGCGATCTCGAACTGGTTCGCGGCGGAGCTGAAGACCGAAGCGCCGGATTTCCGCGCCCTCGGCGGCAGGCTGATCCAGGGCCTGCGCTACGGCGAGAACCCGCACCAGACGGCGGCCTTCTATCGCCTGCCTGACAGGCGCCCCGGTGTTTCGACCTTGCGCCAGCTGCAGGGCAAGGAGCTGTCCTACAACAACATCAACGACACCGACGCGGCCTACGAATGCGTTTCCGAGTTCGACCCCGAGCGCACCGCGGCCTGTGTCATCGTCAAGCACGCCAATCCCTGTGGCGTCGCGGAAGGTCCAGATCTCGTCAGCGTCTACCGTCGAGCGCTGGCCTGCGATTCGACATCGGCCTATGGCGGCATCATCGCGCTGAACCGCACCCTGGATGCGGAAACGGCACGCGCGGTCACCGAAATCTTCACCGAGGTGATCATCGCGCCCGATGCGACGGAGGAAGCCATCGCGATCGTCGCCAAGCGGCGGAATTTGCGGCTGTTGCTTGCGAGCGGCCTGCCCGATCCGCGCGCCGCCGGCCTGACCGCAAAGACGGTTGCCGGCGGATTTCTGGTCCAGAGCCGCGACAACGCCGTGGTCGACGACATGGCGTTGAAGATCGCAACCAAGCGCGCCCCAACGGATGCCGAGCTACGCGACCTGAAATTCGCCTTCCGCGTCGCCAAGCACGTCAAGTCCAACACCATCGTCTATGCCAAGGATCTCGCCACCGTCGGTATCGGCGCCGGACAGATGAGCCGGGTGGATTCCGCCCGCACCGCCGCGCGCAAGGCGCAGGATGCGGCGAACGAATTGAAGCTGCCCGAGCCGCTGACCAAGGGTTCGGTCGTCGCCTCGGACGCATTCTTCCCGTTCGCCGACGGCATGCTCGCCTGCATCGAGGCTGGCGCGACCGCGGTGATCCAGCCCGGCGGCTCAATGCGCGACGAGGAAGTGATCAAGGCCGCCGACGAGCACGGCATTGCTATGGTGTTCACGGGTGTCCGGCATTTCCGTCATTGAGTGGCAGGTAAACGCGGCACGTGTAAACGAGTCTCGTGTAAAGCTCGTCGCCCCTGCAAAAGCAGGGGCCCACAACCACCGGCGCTCACTTGGTGAAAAGCGTCGTCCGCCCTGCCCTTTGCACAGATCACGCGGTATAGGTCCCGGCTCGCGCTCGCTCGGCCGGGACGACGGATGCGGTTTCAATCCCTCACCCGAGACAGCAGTGCGAGACCCGTCACGAAGAACAGCACCAGGGTCGCCATGCCGGCCTTCTGGCTTTCGGTCGCCGCGGTGACGATGCCGATCAAGAGTGGCCCGATGAAGGACGTGACCTTTCCGGTCAGCGCGAACAGTCCGAAATATTGGGCGATGCGCTCCTTAGGCGCCATGCGGATCAGAAGCGAACGTGAGGCCGCCTGAAGCGGCGCGCCGGCCGCGCCGATCAGGCAGCCGAGCACGAGGTAGGCGCGCTCCGCGGCTGACGCGAACAGCGCGCCGCCGGGCGCGGGCGGCGTGACGCTGACGAACAGGACGGAGTCCTTCTCCACCAGGAGAATTGCGACGATCGACGCAAGCAGGATCGTCATGCTGCCGGCGATCACGCGCTTCGGTCCCAGGAAGTCGTCAAGCTTGCCGCCGAACCAGCCGCCAAGAGTGCCCGCGATCGCAAGGATGATCCCGAAAGTGCCGATCTCGATCGTGCTCCAACCAAACGTGCCGGCGGCATAGATGCCCCCGAAGGCATAGAGCGACACCAGGCCGTCGGTGTAGATCATGTTGGCGAGCAGAAACGCGGCCAACGATCTTTGCTTGGGCAGTTCGAGCAACGTTTCCTTCAATTCCAAAAGGCCCTCGCGGGCCGCAACGCGCAAGCGGTGGCGCGGGGGATGATCGGGCGTCAGCAGGAACATCGGCAGCACGAACACGATGAACCAGATGGCCGTGAGTGGCCCGGAAATGCGGTCGCCTTCATGTGCGATGGGATCAAGCCCGAACAGCGGCGTGAGGCCGAACAGCGTGCGGCCCGTCTCAGGATTTGCGGCGAGAAAGCCGAGCACGAGGATCAGGCTCAAGATGCCGCCGACATAGCCGGTCGCCCAGCCGGTGCCGGACAAGCGTCCGATCCGATCCGGAGGCACCAGCGTCGGCATCATTGCGTTGTTGAAGACGGTTGCGAATTCGACGCCGACGGTCGCAATCGCATAGGCCAGAAGCAGCGAGGGGATGATACTGACGTCGCCGGGCCTGCCGAACCACATCAGCGACGAGCCGATCACGAGCAAGACGCCGAACGCCGCGATCCATGGTTTGCGGCGGCCGGTTGCATCGGCGATCGCTCCCAGCACGGGCGACAGCAATGCGATCGCCATTCCCGCCGCGGCAGTCGCAAAACCCCAGAGCGCCTGACCGCTCGCCGGATCGGGCGCGACATGGGTCGCGAAATATGGCGCGAACACAAAGGTCGTGATCAGCGTGAAATAAGGCTGCGCCGCCCAATCGAAGAAAATCCAACTGATCACGGCCGATCGCGGCGGATAAGCCTGCTGGTGAGCGGGATTGCCGGCCGCGGCTGCGGTCATCGATGCCGAAATGTCAGTCACGATCACCTCTGCGTTTGTCAAACCTGATCGAACCCCTATAGCATCACGATGACACCGGTTTGGTCACAAGCCGTGGCACAATTTTTTGATGAGTATTGAGCATGACCCGACGCCAAATATTTGCCGTTATCGCGCTGCTTGCCGCGCTGGCCCTGCCCGCAATAGCACAGGAACGGGGCCGCAGCGCCTATACGCCGCCCGCTCTCGAGAGCGTTCACGCAACTGCCGCCGAAAGCGGCATGGTCGTGGCGCAGGAAAAGATCGCCGCCCGCATCGGCGCCGATATTCTGCGCCAAGGCGGCAACGCGGTGGATGCGGCGGTTGCGGCCGGCTTCGCCATGGCGGTCACCTATCCGCGCGCGGGAAATATCGGCGGTGGCGGCTTCATGGTGATCCATCTCGCCGATCGCAACGAGGAAATTGCGATCGACTATCGCGAGACGGCGCCCGGGGCGACCACGCGCGACATTTTTCTGGACGGCGACGGCAAGCCCGACATTGCGAAGTCGCGGGACTCCGCGCTCAGCATTGGCGTTCCCGGAACTGTTGCGGGATTCGCGCTTGCGCTGGAAAACTATGGCTCCGGTCGATTCACGCTGGCGCAACTCCTGAAACCTTCCATCGAGCTTGCGCGCGACGGTTTTGTGTTGACCGACGACATGGCCGACACGCTGCCGGAAGCGCATGAGAAGCGGCTCAAGCGCTGGCCGGCGTCAGCGAAGATCTTCTCGCGTCAGGACGGCACCTCGCTGCGCGAAGGCGACACTCTGGTGCAGCCCGACCTCGCGGCTACGCTGAGCGCGATCGCTGAGCAGGGACCACGCGGATTCTACGAGGGGCCGGTCGCGGAGAGGCTGATCAAGACCATCAGTGAGGCCGGCGGCATCATGACGCGCGAGGACCTCAGATCTTATCAGCCCGTGATCCGCACGCCTGTGCACGGCAATTATCGCGGCTATGAGATCGTCTCGATGCCGCTCCCCTCCTCGGGCGGCACCGTGCTGCTCGAGACTTCGAACATCCTCGAAGGCTATCCGCTGTCGGATTTGAAGCAGGGCTCGCCGGCCTCGTTGCATCTCCTGATCGAGGCAATGAAACGCGCCTATGCGGACCGCGCGCGCTATCTCGGCGATCCCGCCTTCGTCAACGCGCCGACCAACATTCTGCTGGCCAAGAATTACGCGGCGAAGCAGCGCGCAAGTATCGACGCCGACCACGCCACCGCGGCCGCCGACGTCGCTTCGGCCCTGCCGCCGCGCGAGGGCAGCAACACCACGCATTATTCCATCGTCGACCGAAGCGGCAACGCGGTCAGCAACACCTATACCTTGAACTTCCCTTATGGCGTCGGCCTGGTTGCCGACGGCACCGGCGTCCTGCTCAACAACGAGCTCGACGACTTCACCGCCGCGCCGGGCGCGTCCAACGCCTTCGGCCTCGTCGGCTACGAGCCCAATTTGCCCGGCCCCGGCAAACGGCCGCTCTCCTCGATGTCGCCGACCATCGTGCTGAAAGACGGCAAACCGGTGCTGCTGACCGGCACGCCCGGCGGCAGCCGCATCATCTCCGCCGTGCTGCAGGTGATCGTCAATGTGCTGGACTATCATATGGACGTCGCAGCCGCGGTGGCAGCGCCGCGGCTGCATCATCAATGGCTGCCGGATGTCGTGCGGGTCGAGAAGGGCTTTTCCGATGACACGCTCGCGGCGCTGAAGGCCAAGGGCCATCAGATCGCGGACGGAGCATTGGGGCAAACTTCGGCCAATTCGATCCTTGTGACCGCGAATGGATTGCTTGGCGCGCCTGATCCACGTACCCGTGGCGCGGAGGCCGCGGGGCAATAGTCCCGCAGGCGATCGGTCCCGCGAAAGCGGGATCGAATCGGATACGCAAGAGCCGCCCAAGAATTCCCGGAGGGAACAGCCAAATGACCACCGTCGATCCATCGCGCATCGAAACCGCCGCCATCGAAGACACCAGCCTGCTCGCCTTCTATCGCGACATGAACCTCGCGGAACGGCGGACATTCTGGGCCTGTGCGACCGGCTGGGCGCTCGACGGCATGG
>Ga0210406_10006211_pt1 | contig 12429 bp, 11 predicted proteins | sample IncBWC30MmetaG_FD_155454 | JGI IMG/M metagenome (GOLD analysis project Ga0210406, IMG submission 155454) | Forest soil microbial communities from Barre Woods Harvard Forest LTER site, Petersham, Massachusetts, United States - Inc-BW-C-30-M | ecosystem: Environmental > Terrestrial > Soil >...
TTGGTTGCTAACACCGCCCGGTCTCGCCGACCCCCTTCAGCCAGGGCCTTACCTACGATCTCTTCAGATCGGCCAAAGCCGTAAACCGGAGCCGTATCGATTAGATTGATGCCGGTATCGACTGCGTGTTGGATCGCTCTGATACATTCTGCTTCGTCGGAGCCACCCCACATCCAGCCACCGATCGCCCAGGTTCCCAGTCCCACCCGTCCGAGAGGAACGGGAACGTTTGCACAACTGATTGTTTCCATTTCGATAAGGTCCAATTATACGATTTTGCCTGTGTCCCACACTGTAAGCACGAATTGCACATGGCGACAATTCCTAAGACTAGAACGTTTGAGTAGGCGCTGGGTTACTCTTTCGGAGCAGAGTTGGATGATCTCATCTCCGTGAAACGGTCCACTGGCAATGCGCGTCGACACAAGGCGATCGATTCGGCAAAGTTCAGCAGCGGTCCGGCGGCTGCCGGATCAAACGATGCCTTGCGCCTGAAGCACATCATTAGGCCTCGTGGATCCGGCAGCCGCCCATACGCGTCAACCTAAGGATAGGTAATTCTTTGTCCCCTACGGGACGAAAACCCCAGGCCCAGGTTGACGCGAACGGTCTGCTGCGGGACCGTCAAAGCCGAGGACGGTTCAATTAATTCTACCGATGAAACAGAAGACGGAGATTAAAGGAAGAAACATCGCTTACGCCCTGCTGGGATCAGAGGGCGCCCCGGCGGTGGTGCTTGGACATGCCTTAGGATCGAACAGCAATATCTGGGGGTATCAGTTGCCCCTTTTAACCGCGCGATGCCGAGTCCTGGTTTACGACCTTCCGGGTCATGGCGAAAGTGACCCTCCAGTTAAACACGATTCGTTCGACGACCTCGCCAATGATCTGGCTGCGCTTCTCGATCGCACGGGAATCAGTCGGGCAACATTGGTGGGATTATCAATCGGCGGCATGATCGCCCAGCATTTCGCCGCGCTTTATCCGGACCGGCTCGAAGCATTGGTCCTTTGCAGTACGGGTTTCCAAACCGATGAATTCGGAAAAAAAATCTTCGGAGATCGTATCGCTCAGGTGAGTGAGCGAGGGATCGAGCCTCAAGTCGACGGTTCGATGAGCAGATGGTTCACTCCGCAATTTTTGAGCGATGCTCCGGCCACCATCGAGTGGGTAAAACGAATGTACAGAAAGACCTCGCCCGCCGGCTTCATCAACGCTTGCCGGGCAATTCAGGAACTCGATACGCTCGATCGACTCTCGAGCATCACCGCACCAACCCTTTTGATTCCTGGCGAACTCGATCCGGCGTTTCCAGTGAGCGTTTCGAGAGCTATGCAATCTCGGATCAAGAACGCGGAATTAGAAGTTCTCGCCGGAGCGGCTCATATCGGTAACGTGGAACGTCCGCACGAGTTCAACGAAATACTTTTGAAATTTTTAGCTGAAGTGGCGCCTCAGAATTGAGTATATCCAAATCGGAACTCTGATATCCTCAGGCTCGCCGATGGGTACACCAGATCAGCTATTCCTGCAGTTCGCAGAGGCGTCGGCCCCCGCAAGCTATGGTGCGACGGGTTCCCCGTTCGCCGAAGCTATGGCGGACAAGACGGCCCGACAGACTTTCAATTACCAGGTACGTGAAAATCGACGGGCAAAACGAATTATCTTACGCGTGACCGTTACGCACGGTTTAGAGGTGGTGGTACCTTCGGCGGCGGCACGGCGCCAAATTCCTGAGATCTTAGCCAAAAACCGCACTTGGATCGAACGTGCGCTCAAGAAACTTTGCGATGAGCAAGTCGCAACCAGCCGGGAGCTGCAGAGTCCTCCCGCATCCATTTCTTTGCCGGCAGTGGCTGAGATATGGACGGTTACCCGGGAGCATATCACCGGAGGGCGTCCCCGACTAGTAGAGCGGGCGCCTCATCATCTTCACCTGCGTGCCGATCTGCGCGATAGCGGCGGTTGGCAGACATTATTGCGCACTTGGTTGATCGCTCGAGGCGAAAAAGTATTTAGCGCTTGGCTAAAACAACTAAGCGAACGCACCCAGCTGAGATACGCGCGTATAACCGTGAGGTTACAAAAGACTCGATGGGGTAGTTGTTCCAGAAGTGGAAATATCAGTCTGAACGCCCGGCTTTTATTCGTGGCGCCGGAGATAGCTACCTATGTGCTTCTGCATGAACTTTGCCATACCAGAGAACTGAACCACTCAATTCGATTTTGGAGACTAGTCGAACGGTTCGAACCAAATTGGCGCAAATTAGATCGCGCGTTGACGGATGTTTCTCGGACCTTGCCCCGCTGGGCGATGTGAAGCCCATACGATCGTCCTCGTACTCGTCGTCGTCCTCGTCCTCGAAGCGGTAGCACGTTGGCACAGCGCGTGATCACCCACCGCCTGGAGGGGAGCCGCTTCACCAAGCATCAGACGAGACCGCGATTTTCGTCGCAGCACTTCATCGGGCCACAGAATGTTGCAGCAGGCGGCTCCCGCGAATTACTCAGCGTGATGCCTTACCCTTGGCTTTTCGATACGTTTAAGTCCGGCCTATAGAGCTGCGCAGCGCTAGGTCGTTCTCGGGAGCCGCCCGCGGGTGTACGTTTCGGTCAGGTTCGTGATGGAACGAATTCGCGAGGACGACGAAACAAGCGCCAAAGCGGCTCCCCTCCAGGCGCCGGGCGATCACATATGGTAACAACGCCGTCAACCGTCTCGAGAACGAGGACGAGGACGAGTACAAGCACGAAACTCGTCAAGAGCTTATCACTCACTCTCGGATCGCGCGTGCTCCAGGAACCACGAATATAGTTCCCCGTTCTCGTAAGTATCGATGATCCCATGGTCGCGCCCAGGTAACACGGTAAATCGGACGTTGTTTCCTAATGCGCGCAAATCATCGATGAGATCTTGGACTCCGGCGATTGGCACCAAGTTATCGTCGCTACCGTGGAACGCCCAGATCGGCATCTTTTTCAGGCGATCAGCCCAAGCCGTGACTACAAAAGGGGCGCTCATCGGCGCGATGGCGGCAAATCGTTCCGGGTGTTGATACGCTAAATACCAGGTGCCGAAGCCGCCCATGCTATGACCGGTCAAATAAACCCGGGACAGATCCACGGAGTAATGTTTCTCAATCTCGTCCAGCAGAGCGATCAACGCTTCCGTGTCAGTCCAAAACTCACCATTCGGGCATAAAGGCGAAACGACGATAAACGGAAACGATTTCTTCTTTTCGAGTAACGCTGGTAATCCCCACCCGGGTTCTCTCAGTTTTTCGATATCATCGCCTCGGCGCGATCCTCCATGCAGATACATAATCAGAGGCCACTTCTTAGTCTGATTACCCCGTAGCCATCCGGAATAAACAGCAGGTACTTCATCTCCACCGACCGCGTTACCGTTCCCCGGAATTCTTCCGGATGCTGCCCGCTATCTGCCTCCCCTAAGACAAACCCATAAACAAGAGTTTGGACCAACGCGAAAAACGTCACGTAGCGCATCGCAATAACTAATAAACCGCGATTGACCCGAATAGAGCCGAAATAAGGGACGGTTATTCGTGTCAATTCGCGTCCATTCGCGGTTTAATTTCCTCTGCGTATATCTGTGTCCATCAGCGGTTGAAGATTTCTGGTTCGTTGTTGCTCACATTCGCCCTCCGATTCGCGTCCATTCGCGGTTACGGTTGGCTTTCCTCCCGATATCCGTAACGTTGCAGGCAAATGGACGTTCAATCTGGAACCCCGGCGACGAAGCCGCGAAGTCCAGGCTTTGTCGAGCTAACCGCCGGGATCGCAGCATTGGCGGGATTACTTTTCGGATTCGATACCGGTATAATTTCCGGAGCGATTCTGTTTATTAAGAACGAGTTCCATCTGGCGCCGTTGACGGAAGAATTCTTAGTGAGCGCGGCACTAATCGGAGCGGTTTGCGGGTGTGTACTTAGCGGCCGGGTTACGGACGCGATCGGCCGCAGATCCACCATTCTAATAACCGCAGGTGTTTTCAGTGTTGGCTCCATTGTTTCCGCAATTGCGCCGAATGTAGGGCTTTTAGTCGTGGGCCGGCTCGCGGTTGGTTTGGCCATCGGGGTCGCCTCGTACACCGCACCCTTGTACATCGGAGAAATCGCACCTCCCAACTTGCGAGGAGGTCTGGTGACACTGAACCAACTCGCGATCACGGTCGGGATCCTGCTTTCGTACGTGGTGGACGCGTTGTTTGCGCCTAACCAGAGCTGGCGTTGGATGCTGGCTTCGGGTGTGTTACCGGCGATCGCGCTCGAGCTCGGAGTCGTGTTTCTACCGGAAAGCCCGCGTTGGTTATTGCTTCACGGATTCAGGGAGCGCGCGACGAAAACATTAGCTCGAATTCGAGCGACCGAGAATAACGGAGCTGAAATCGACGAGATCCTGGAGCACGCCCAAACTGGGAGTGGCAAGATCGCCGAACTACTCCGGCCCATGACCATGCGGGTCATTTTTTTGGGCGCTGGGTTAGCGGTGATCCAGCAAGTAACCGGGATTAATACCGTCATTTATTATGCGCCCACTATTTTTCAGGAGGCTGGGTTTCAATCCGCTCAAGCGTCAATTACGGCAACGGCCGGTGTTGGGCTGGTTAATGTTATCATGACGATCGTTTCGATCCCGCTGGTTGACCGGGTGGGACGCCGGCCTCTACTGCTAAGCAGCCTGACCGGAATGCTGCTGTCACTGGTATTGCTGGCGATTGGCTTCGCCCTGGGTGGCCCCGCACTTAAATGGATTGGTGTGCTCAGTTTGGTGGTCTATATCGCCTCTTTTGCTATCGGGCTCGGCCCGGTTTTCTGGCTTCTAATATCTGAAATTTTCCCGTTGAACATCCGCGGCCAAGCCGCCAGCATCGCAACGACGGCGAACTGGTTGAGTAACTTTTTTGTCTCGCTCACTTTTCTTAGCCTGTTAAATGGGCTGGGGAATGTATGGACATTCCTGGTTTACGCCGTGCTTTCTGCGGGCGGGCTCTGGTATTGCTTTGCTCTAGTGCCTGAGACCAAAGGTGTTCCGTTGGAACGGATTGAGCGCAATCTACGGGCCGGACGCAAACTCCGAGAATTAGCTAACTAAAAAGAACTATAACCAAGCAAGACTAACCGCAGATGAACGCAGATTTACGCAGATAGTAACCGCGAATGGACGCGAAGAGAAAACCACGAATGGACGCGAATTTGAATTTCACACTGCCGGAGGTTATCGCCTTCATCTGCGTTCATCTGTGGTTAGGTTTTTCACTCACTCCGTTTCGTGTCCATTCGCGGTTTAGATTATCTCTCCTTCGCTTCCACCGGCTTCAATTCGCAAGTGAGGATCGTTAGGAACGAACCGCAGCGTGAGGGTAGTGCCGATGAGGAAGATTATGCCGGAGATGATCATGCCCCATTGAAAACCGGCGACAAATGTAGGTGCGCTGGTAAGTAAGGAGCCTAAAACCGCCACTCCGGCAGCGGCGCCAACCTGGCGACCGGTGTTCAGGGTAGCAGAGGCTAAGCCTACCTGGGGCCGGTCTACCGATGCTAATACGACCGTGGTCAAAGGCGGCAAAATAAGCGGCACCCCGGCGCCGACGCACAGCAAGGGAAGAAGCAAGCCCCAGTAGGTAGTGGCGGGGCCCGTGGCAAATGCGAGCCAGAAATAGCCGATCCCGGCAAGCACAAATCCGGTCAGGATTGGAAAACGCATTCCGCGGGCTGCGGCCAATCTACCTGCAAAAACATTCATCACCGTGAGCAGGCCGGTTACCGGCAAGAAAGCCAACCCGGTTTCTAACGGGCTGAAATGGCGAGCCTGCTGGAAATAAAGACTGAGAGTGAAAATCAGTCCGTAGAAAGAGAAACTTAGGAGAAGGCCGAGCAAGGTGGAGACACTGAATTGCGCCGAGCGAAAAAGCTTCAGGGGCAACATTGGCTGGGATTGCCTGTTCTCGATCACAAAAAACAGGAGAGATAATCCTATGAAGGCAACACTAAGAACGATGATTCCTGTTGAAAACCAACCCCAATTGCTTCCCTCGATCAGCACGGTAGTGAGCGAAGCCAGTGCGAATAGACTGAGGAGCTGGCCAGGCCAATCGATTCTTTGCCCAAGCCGCGGCCGCTCGCTGCGGATATAGCGATAGGTCAAGAAAAGAGCGGCTAAACCGATCGGAATGTTGACATAAAAAATGCTGCGCCAACCAAAACTGTGAATGAGGAAGCCGCCGATGACCGGACCGGCCGCGACTGAAGCTCCGCCGCTCCCGGCCCACCAGCCGAATGCCTTGGCTCGCTCGCCTGGATCGTCGTACGCATGATTCAACAACGTAAGCGAACAGGGAATAATCAGGGCTGCACCGATGCCTTGAAGCACTCGAGCACCGATCAATGCCGGCAGACTAATTGCCGCCCCGCAAACAACTGAAGCGATAGTGAAAACAAGAAATCCCGCGGTGAAAATCCGTTTATTTCCGAAGCGATCTCCGGCAGTGCCGGCGCTAAGAAGAAAACTGGCAAAAGCTACGGTGTAGGCGTCGACGATCCACTGGAGGTCGCTGAGCCGGCCGCCCAATCCCGAAGCGATTGGCTTGAGCGCGACATTGACGATCGAAATGTCGAGCAGAACGACGACGCACCCCAGGCAAACAATGAATGCCGTTAAGTTTGGCCGACTGCGTTCGAGTTCTCCCGCGTCGGCAACGTGTTCGCAACGCTCAGACATCCTGATCCCTGTACGCTCCGTTCCTGATCGAGCCCGGCTTTAGTATCATTATATTGTGATTAATACCAAAGCTGATAGGACGACCCTGTCAAACCGAGGGGATATGGGGTACCGGGCCTCCAAAAAAACGGAGGAGCCGCATTAGAGATATCAAGCCTATGAATTCCAAACCGATCTATCGCGTGTCCCGCTGAAGACGTAATCCGGCCGCGGCTCCCATTGGATGTGGCATAATCTCGGTATATGATGCGATCCAACCCCGGGTGTCGCGTCTTTCCGAGCGCAACACCTGCCACGATGGTCAGCGTTGACGTGCGTGCGAGCTGCCACGCGGAATGCCACGCCCCTCCGACCTGGTGATCACGCTTTCTCTAAATCAGTTCGCACTTCTTTCACCAAGACGTCGCCTCGTTCCGCGGGCAGGATCTTCAACAGATCCTCTTCATCGGGTTCGATTTCTTGCTCGGCGTCTGCTTCCAGAACATCTTCGACGAATCCGACGCAATTCTCGAGGATCATGGCGATTCCTTGGCCTACACCGATGCACATTGTGCAAAGTGCGTAGCGGCCGCCGATGACTTCGAGTTGGTTTACCGCTGCGGTGGCCAAGCGGGCACCGCTGGCTCCCAGCGGGTGTCCGATCGCGATAGCTCCTCCGTTCGGATTAACGTGAGGTGCATCATCCGGCAGACCGAGTTCGCGCAATACCGCCAAAGCTTGGGCAGCAAAAGCTTCGTTCAATTCGATGACGTCCATTTGGGAGAGCTCTAAGTTAGCCATCGTCAGAACTTTCCGGGTCGCCGGCACGGGCGCCATCCCCATGATTCTCGGCTCTATCCCAGCCGTCGCGGCCGCTACCACGCGCGCTCGCGGAGTTAACCGGTGCCTTACCATCGCGCGTTCGGATGCCAATAAAACCACACCGGCTCCATCGTTAATACCCGAGGCGTTCCCGGCAGTAACCGTTCCGCCGGGTTTCACTACTGTCCGGAGCTTGGATAACGCTTCTAGCGTCGTGTCCGGTCTCGGATGTTCATCGATGCCAAAGATTATGGGATCACCCTTTTTCTGCCGAATTTCGACCGGAACTAGCTGGCGAGTGAAAAAGCCGGCTTCATGACCGGCTGCCCAACGCTGATGGCTGCGCAGTGCAAAGGCGTCTTGATCCTCTCGATTAACCCGGAATTGTTCGGCCACGTTTTCTCCGGTTTCGGGCATCGAGTCGGTCCCGTAAAGCTTCTGGATCCGCGGATTCACGAACCGCCAACCGATGGTGGTATCGTAGATTTCTGCGGTGCGACTAAACGCGGTGTCGGACTTGGCCAGAACGAACGGTGCGCGTGACATGCTTTCGACCCCACCGGCGATAATCAGATCCGCTTCTCCAGATTTGATCGCTCGAGCCGCCGTGGCAATGGCATCCAAGCTGGAGCCGCAAAGGCGGTTAACCGTACTACCAGGCACGCTCTGAGGTAGCCCAGCCAGCAGAAGCGCCATTCGCGCCACGTTGCGGTTATCCTCACCCGCTTGATTCGCACAGCCCAGGATCACATCGTCAACTGCCGGCCAATCGACATTAGGGTTTCGGTCGATCAATGCACGGATAGGAATCGCAGCGAGATCATCCGCTCGGACTGACGCCAACCCTCCGGCGTAACGTCCAAAGGGAGTCCGTATCGCATCGCAGATAAAAACGTCATTCATGAGTAACCTCTGGGAAGAGCCTCAATCAGGTCCGACTAATAGGCAAAACTATCTTCGTTTAAACGGGCTTTAAGCCGTGAGCTAACGCCGTCCGTTGTTCCAGATCACGCAAGCAGGTCAGTTCTTCTGTCGTGGGGGGAGGGGTGACTTCCAGATTCGGCGAGATCCTGAGCTGCCACCCGGTAGCGGATTTGATCTCATCTACTTGGACTCCGGGATGAATCTGAGTCAGTAGGAGTTCTTTGGTTACGTCGTCCGGCCGCAGAATTCCCAGGTCACTAATCACGGCAACAGGGCCTTTGCCCGGCAAACCGATCCGCCGTCGATAGTCTCCGCCTCCGCCGTGACCCACGGACGTCGTGAAATCCAATCGATCGACAAACGTTCTCGACGTCTGTCGCAGAACGATTAACACTTCGCCGGCAGAGCCGGCAATTTCGGGCGCTCCCCCTGCGCCTGGCAGACGGACAGTTGGACGAGCGTAAGGGCCGATAACGGTTGTATTGATGTTAGCAAATCGATCAATCTGCGCGGCGCCGAGAAAGCCGACGTCGATCCGCCCGCCTTGGAGCCAATAGCTAAAAATTTCGCCGGTGGAAACGGTGGTATCTGCGGTGATCGCTAATTCACCATCGCCAATCGAAAGTGGTAAAACGGACGGTTTAGCGCCGATCGGACCGGATTCATAGATTAGCACCGCTTCAGGTGCATGGGTCATGCGAGCCAGGTTTGCCGCTTTGGATGGCAGGCCAATACCAACAAAGCAGACTGCCCGGTCTCGCAGCATGCGCGCTGCCGAAACCGTCATCATCTCGTCTGTTGAATAGTCCATATTTACACCGCTTTCTGTAAACGTTTGGATGTGGCTGGCTGACTGTCGCCAGCCGGCCCATGAATGACGTTGGCGTCAATCCATGTAAGAAAGTCAGTCCGTGATCGGCTAACCCGGTCCCATTCCTGATAGAAGCGATTATCCCTCTCGTAGTAACCTTGGGCGTAAGAGGGATAAGCCCCGCCAGGAAGCAAACAGACATGGGAAACGACCCAATTTGGCAGGACACACGCGTTCGGCCAGGCATCCAGCTGATCTACTATTTCTTCTACGGTGACGATGGAGCGTTTGGCCGCCAGCACCGCCTCTTTCTGCACACCAATGACTCCCCACAGGAGAACATTGCCCTGTCGATCTGCTTTCTGAGCGTGAATGATAGCAACATCCGGGCGAATGGCCGGTACCGCCGCGAGCAGCTCTCCCGTAAAAGGACAGGAGATCGACTTTATGTGCTTGTTCACTTTGGCGAGATCGGTCCCGTTGAATCCACGGAGGATGCCAAATGGTAGTCCGGCTGCACCTGCCGTGTAGGCCTGCACCATCCCGGCGTGACTCAATTCCTCGAGTTCCAACGGTGCTGGCCATTGCTGTTCGACTGCTTCGCGCAGGCGGTGCAGCGATCCCACTCCCGGATTACCTCCCCACGAAAAAACGAGTTTAGAGGCGACGCCCATGCCGATCATCTGATCGTAAATAAGATCGGGCGTCATGCGGATGAGCGTCAGATTCCGTCTTCTCTGCCGAATGATCTCATGACCGGCAGCAAAAGGAATGAGATGAGTAAAGCCCTCGCAGGCTATTTGATCCCCATCGTGAATCAACTCCGCGACCGCATCTGAGATCGAAACTATTTTTGCCATGCTGATCTCTTCGTTTTAGGCGCGACCAGCAGAAAACTTTACCTCTTCTCGGGCTTGACCGGTCGCCAAAACGAAATCGTAGTTCACGGTGTAGAATGGAGTCGGACGGCCATACGCAGCCGCGTCGGCCGTAGATTCATGTAAGACAAATTCGGCTATCAACGAATCTTTGACCCCAAACACCGCATCACTGTCAATGTAGGGATCGCCTTTGACGAACAACTCACTGATCACTTTCTCGTAGCCAGGCGCTTCCACGATGACGTGGATATGCGCCGCCCGCATATTGTGGCGTTCGGCGCTATCTAGAATTAACCCGGCCGGACCATCTTTAGGAATTGGATAGGGCACCGGTTTGACCGTCCAGAAACGGTAAGCGCCATCTTCGGCTGCATTTAGCCGGCCCCGGCAATTAAACTCGGCCTGCGTCGGGTCGGTATTCTCGTACATGCCATTGGTCGGAACCTGCCAAATATCTAATACGGCTCCTTTGATTGGGTTGCCTGCGGTGGAGAGTATGCGTCCGGAAACCAAGGTTGGTGTTCCCGCGTTTTCCTGGCGACAGATATCGCCACCTTGCTCGATCCAAGGAGCGTGCGCCCGGTAAAACGGACCTAGTACGCTGCTCTCGAAAGCTCCCTCCGGCTTTTGGTTAGTATTATAGTCAACCACCATAGTGAGCCCCATGATGTCGCTCATTAAGAGAAACTCGTGCCGGCTGGCATCGGAGATTTTACCTGCGGCGGTTAAGATCTCGGCAAGGCGAATGAGCTCGTTAGTGGTGAGATTTACTTCGGTAGCAAAAGCGTGGAGATGTTTGACTGCGGCTTGGAGTAAATGCTTAGTGCGCGCTTCCGGCGTTTGGGCAAAGGACCGGAGAGTAGCTTGGGTGATATCGGCGGCGGTGGTTTTGGGGGTAACAGATGACATAGCGAAAGCTCGGATACGCGCGTATGGGGGTGGTGGGCGTGGGGTTCGACTTTGCGTGGGTGGGTTGCTCGGGTCGCCAGCCGCACCGTTGTCCGATTAACGAACTATTGTACGGCCAAAAGCGTAGGCTGGCAGTTGCCGCTTGTCAAGCCGCGCAGATTTCCGTTGCCGCTTCCCGCGGTTTTAGTTAATGACACGGGTGTTCGGGTACCGAACGCTTTGGGCGGTCGTTCCTGATCACCGAATATCCACCAGCAGTGCCTAAGAAAATATCACCCGCGTCCTTTGCTGACTCGCCTGACTTTGTAGTCTCGCTGGCCCGCGGCCTGGACATTATCAAAGCGTTCGCTGCTGTCTCCGAGCCGGGTGCGGACCTGCCAAGGAACATGCGACCGGCCGATGCGATGACGCTTAGTGAAGTGGCGGAAAAGACGGGGTTAGCTCGGGCGGTGGTGCGGCGCTTTCTCTATACCTTGGTTGAGTTGGGCTACGTCATTACCGATGGGAAATATTTCCGACTCACCGCAAAGATTCTCGACCTCGGCTTTGCGTATCTCTCTTCGTTCTCGCTTCCAAAAATAGCCGAGCGATTCCTGGAAGAAGTGACTTTGGAAACGAAGGAGTCGTCTTCTGCCTCGGTTCTGGACGGACCCGACATTGTTTATGTAGCCCGAGTTCAAACCCGGCGCATTATGTCTGTGTCGCTGGGGATCGGCAGCCGGTTGCCGGCGTTTTGTACGTCGATGGGTAGAGTGTTATTGGCGCATTTGCCGTCTGAGTCGCTGGACCAGTATTTCAAGACGGCCAAGCTAAGTGCTTTCACCGACAAAACGATCTATCAGCCGGAAGCACTCCGAAAAGAATTGAGCAGTGTCGCCAAGCAGGGCTTTGCCTTGATCGACCAAGAATTGGAACTCGGGCTACGTTCGCTCGCTGTTCCGGTTTTTGGTGGAAGAGGCAAGGCGGTAGCGGCGATCAACGTCGGCACCCAAGCAGCGCGAACGACGAAGACTCAACTTTTGCAGGAGTATCTCCCGGTCTTGCGCAAAGCGGCCAAGAACATCTCCTCTTGCCTCGGCCATTTGTAGATTCGGTCCAGGGTAAAAACTATCGGGTGTTAATCGGATCGGGTGGATACTGTACCTGGATGTTTGACAACCTCGAATCCGCGTCTTAACATTTTCGCACTAATGTTCGTGTAACGAACACGAGCGCGTCTCGCTCGATTCTCTCCCCCCTTGCCTTTGCTATGAAAAACATGACGGTTTTTCCCGTTCGAAGATTTAGATCGCCAGCGCCTGGGGTTCATCCGCCCCATCTTTATCCAGGCTATGTTTCGTCAGTTAAACGCGCGCCTCGCCA
>Ga0210406_10006212_pt1 | contig 12429 bp, 12 predicted proteins | sample IncBWC30MmetaG_FD_155454 | JGI IMG/M metagenome (GOLD analysis project Ga0210406, IMG submission 155454) | Forest soil microbial communities from Barre Woods Harvard Forest LTER site, Petersham, Massachusetts, United States - Inc-BW-C-30-M | ecosystem: Environmental > Terrestrial > Soil >...
CCAGGCCAGTAGTCCAGCTTCGGAAAATAGTGGGGCGACTCGACGGTGTAGCTGGATGGCGTTTTTTGCGGGTCGGTGAACGTACAGATGCCGTTCGCGCAAGTGGAGGCGCGGGATACATTGCCGGCAATGAGAAGGTCTCCGCTTCCGCTCGGGCCCTGCACTTTCCCGCCCGGCGAAGGAACGCGCAGGAGATCAAAACTAGAAGCTCCCGCCACATCGGGGGCGATCACCGAAATGCTGCCCGCGCCGCTGGTCAGAGCGAAGCCTGCATAAAGAGGATTTGACGCACCGAACTTCGAATGCCGGGCGACCACGAAATAGTCGTACCGAGTGGCTCCGGTTTTAGAGAATTGCGGAACATGCCCCGATGGACCTTCGCCGCCGCGAAAGCTGAGCTTGCTGCCCTGCATGATCACGCCAGCGGTGCCGACGTTGCCGAGGGGGTTGGGGCAGGTAGTGGCGTCCTCCATGTAAACGTTTTCCATCATGATGGTGCCGTAGCCGCCGCGCGCGGTCCCGCCACGCAAACCGAACTGGCTGTACCCCTGGATCACGGAATCCGTGACGCGCAGAGTGTTGCCGCTCTGCCAGTCAATGCCATTGCCGATGCACTGCAAAGAAATCTGCGCATGCTTGATCCAGCCGACTGCCGCATTCGAGGGATGTCCGAACGGCCCCGGTGCTGTGATGAACGTTCCGCAAAACGCGGGCGTGCACTCGATCCCGCCTCCCACGGCCGAATCTACGCCATCCAACAGAAAGGCCTGATCGCCGATCACCCTGAGCACGTTCCCAAAAGTCCCGTTCACATCTCTGCTGATTCTGACCCCAGCCATGGTCTGCAGATTCAGGATGCGCGTTTTCTGGCCGTAGACCGCGATCATGGGCTGGCGGCCGTGAGGCTGCGTGGCGCGACCCCGGGGGTTTATCAAAGTCACGTTCTGGGTGGTGTTGTAGTTGGAAGCGAGCCCCACTTTCAGGCAGGCGTCGTCGGCCACCCAACACTCGAACATGGAGCCGCTGAAGTCGATCGTCTGACTCGAGGTGACAAACGACAAGGGGGCAAACACCTTGAACTCGCCGGGCGGCGCAAGGATCTTGCCGCCGTCGCGAATGTTCGGCGCAACCTGGTTCGACCAGCGCCCGGCGATGGACGCCTCCTGCAATCCGCCAGAAGCACTGCTCAGCGTGTATCCCGCCGAGTGCGCTAGGGAACTTGTGAACTGCAATGTGCCCGGTTGGCCGTCACCTTTGCAAGTACCGCCGGTCACCTTTACGGCTTCAGCCCTCTCCAGTCCCGAGATGTAGACCCAATACTCAGGCTCGCTTCCAATCACGCCCGGTGCGCAGCGCGAGAGGTGCACGGTCTTCGCGCCCGGTGCCGCGAGATCATCCTGCGTGGTTGCGGCCCACAGAAAGTCCGTAGCCGATTTGATCGCCTTCGCTCCGCTGCCTCGCAACTCCGCCACCGACTGTTCGGTGACTTTCGCTGCGGGAGGAAGTTGTTGAGCCTGAACCCAACCCGGCATCTTCTTGAACAGAGTCCCCGCCAGCAGGACCACGATCAGTACGCGGCACGTCAACAACAGATTCCGAAGTTTCTTTTGATTCACAACGGCCTCAATGGATAAAAGTGGCGGATGGATGATTTCGACGAGCGTCGATTCTACCGCAAGCGAGCCTGCGCCTCCGCCAACGGCTCACAAGCGCGGCCCAATCCGAATGGTAGAATTCAGCGGCAGCAAGCTCGACTTACTCCTTAGTTCCAGTTCTCTCCTGCCAATCACACATGCCTGAAGAACGCCGCAAAACCTGGTGGTTATGGATCACGGCAGCCGCACTGGCTAATTGTCTTTTCCAGTTCTCGTGGTTCTCCGCAAGAAGCATTCACGAAATTGATTTTGATGGGATGGCCTATGTCGGCATTGCGCGCCATATCGCGGATGGACGCTTCCACGAATCAATCAATGCGTTTCGCAGCCCGCTCATCTCGTAGTTGATCGCCGCGGTTACATCGCCCAACAGCGACTTTGTGCGCACGGGCAAGCTCATCACCATGGCCTCGGCCCTGCTCTGCGCGGCGCTAACATTCGTATTCACTTACGTACTGTGGCGCTCTCGCGAAGTGGCCGCGGTCGCAATGCTATGGTTCTCGTTCGCGCGCGGTCTGTTCCCTATTTCGACCGCTTTCGTAAGTCCTGACTTTCTATTCGCGGTTTTTGTCCTTCTTTGCTTCATTGTGCTCATCCGCTGCTTCCGGCGCGGCAGCAAGCTGGACTGGTTTGCCCTCGGTGCGGTGCATGCAGTGGCTTATCTTGCAAAGGCCTTCGCATTGCCCTGGCTGGCGGTGAGCACAGTACTGGCGGCTGCGCTCGCCTATGACAAATCTCGTTGGAAGCAAGCGCTGGCTTCCGTTGCCCTTGCGGCTCTTTTGCCGCTGGCAGTTGCGTTGAGTTGGGGCTCCGTTTTGCACTCGAAGTACGGCGTGTTCACGACTGGCTCGCAACTCAAAGCGAACTTACTGCAATGGACGCTCGACGTGCGATTCGACCCGCACGATAAGGGATACGAAACTCTTCGCGACCTTTCTCCCCTGACGGATCGTTATGGAATCGTCGACCCCATGCCCCCCGGCTCCCCTGCGTGGAAGTATCCGACTCCTTTGAAGCGTCTCTTGCCCGCGATCATGCGCTCCGAACTCAATTACCTGCCTGCGGCAGTGAAAGAAACACTTGTCGTCGTGACGGTCGGAGGCGTCCTGGCGTTCATGTTTGGTCTTCTCGCACTGTTTCGAAACCGGGAGCGGGCGCCTACCGAGTTTCGGGTTGTTGCCGTGGTGGCGATCGACTCCGTGGTTCTCGTGCTGACGTACTGCATGCTGGTTTTCGACGGGCGATATCTCTACCCGATTATTCCTCTTATCATCGGATCGGCGACTCCCTTCCTCTTCTGGAAGCAGGGAGAAGGTGAGAGGGTAGCGCTTCCAGCGCTGGCGCGTTGCGTTTGCCTTGCTTTGGTTGTGGCCGGGATCATCTTTACCTTGACCTACCGATCTTCGCCCTACCGCATGGTCACGCGCGATTACCAGCCCTGCTGCTACCAGGCTGGTCGCCTCCTCGGCCAGTCGTCCGGCCAGACCGTCGTCTCTTTTGGTGTTGGGCCTTACCCGGAACACGGCGTTGGATGGGAAGTGGCACTCAAGTCCGCCTTCTTTGCAGACCAGAAAATCGTGGCCATGAGTCCAACTGTTCCGGCTCCCGGTCAAGACCAGGCTGCCGTGCGCGACGTTCAGCGTTCCGGAGCTCGCGCCGTGCTGATCTACGGACCGCCGAACAGCCAGGAGTTCTCGGCATTCGTAACTGCGCTGCGGTCAACTTTTGCGGGCAGCTCGTCGCAAGCGATCGACGACCCAGTCAGGGGCCAAGTCGGCGTGGTTGTACTCCTCGAGAAAAAGTAAGTCGCCCAACCGACGCTAACCTGTTCGGCTCTTTCTTACATTGAATGGTTGCTTGGAGCGGCGGCTGACTTGCGCCGCGTAGGCGTTCAGTACAGCAACACGCCAACCCAATACGCGCCGTTGGGGTACTCGCTGGTGCGGGCGTAGCAGGCGCTTACCGATGCGTTCGTGATGCGATGGTCGGCGACGATCCGCGAGATGCCCGCTGGCAAGATCTCGGGATGCATGTTGGAGTAGCTCAGCACGGCGAAGTGCTGCGCGAAATCGTGCATGGAACGAGTCGCGAGCCGGCCTTCGAGAGCCATGGAACACACCGCGTCCCGTAAACCAGGTTGTTCGGTCCGCACGAGGTTCGGCAGATTCGCCTGCCGCCTTAGCTGGTTCAGGCCGTCTGCGACCAACTGCTCGCCTTCACTGCCCGAGTACACGGGCAAGTTGTGGCCGAAGTCCTCGACCACATACAGCCGGTTGCCGTTGCGCACCACTCCGAATCCGGCCACGTTGTAGCCGGGATCGAGAAGATTCTCGCGATGCGGCGGCGAGAGCATCAGGTGCTGATGCGCTTCCTCAGCGCTCACATCGAAGGCTACATTTTCTCCGGCGCGGTCCAGGTGCAGACTTCCAGTCGACGCCAAGCGGACGGTAAGGGAGGGCTCTCCGGAAAACTGATGCGACAGTTGCTGCTGCTCGGCCATCGCGTCAGCGTGGGCGCGCGCTGCCATCGTGAGGTTTGCTTCCAATTGCAACGGGGGAAGTCCGGCCTGCGCGCGGGCCTGATTTGCCAATTCCAAAAGCTGCTGTTCCGCTTCGACGTCATAGTTGAGGGAGGGCATGGACGAGGCGGACGAGCTTGTTGAGCTTTTGGAAACAACCGGCTGGGTAGGAACCTTCGCCGGCGAGGTGCCGGTTCCAAGCACCAGCACGAGAAGGGAAATCAGGGCCCAAGGCATAATTTTGATGCCTACACTCAGACCCCTGGGAGGGCTTGATCGGTTGCACCAAACTTCTGCTTTGCTACCCAGCCAGCTTAGCCTCTAGAATCCAGACACAGCTAATTACCTATGGGTATGGAACTCCTGACTGCGGTGCCGGTGGCGGCGTTGGTTGGCATGGCACTTGCGTGGCTGCTGATGCGCTTGCGCACGGCCGGCCTGGAAGCCCGCATGTCGCTGACCCGTGAGGAGTTGGCAAATACCCAAGTCGAGCTCGAGCGGCAACGCAACTTGAATGCCGAGTACGGCCAGCAGCTGGCTGGGCTGGAAGCGACGCTTGAGCACGAGCGGCGCTCGGCCGAAGAAAAATTGGCCTTGGTCGATCGCGCCAGCGTCGACCTCCGGCAGGCGTTTCAGGCCCTGGCCGCCGACGCGCTCAGCAGCAATAACCAGTCGTTTCTCCAACTCGCGAAAGCCAGTCTGGAGAGCTTTCAGAGCGAAGGCCGCAGCGACTTGGAAGCCAAGCAGAAAGCGGTCGAGACGCTGGTCGCTCCGATTAAGGATTCGCTGAATAAAGTTGATGCGCAGATTCAGCAGATGGAGAAAGAGCGGAGCCATGCCTATGGCGCGATCACGCAGCAAGTCGAGTCCCTGATTTCGACCCAGAAAGACTTGCAGACCGAGACTGGAAACCTGGTAAAGGCTTTGCGTGCACCGTCCGTGCGTGGGCGCTGGGGAGAAATTCAACTCAAGCGCGTCGTGGAAATGGCCGGCATGACGGCCTACTGCGACTTCGATGAACAGCGCACCGTCACCACCGACGACGGCCGCATCCGGCCCGATCTGGTCATCAAGTTGCCCGGGGGCAAGCGCATCGTCGTCGATGCGAAGACTCCGCTGCAGGCTTATCTGGAGGCCATCGAAACGAATGACGACGCCGTGCGACGGCTCAAGCTCGCTGACCATGCGCGCCAGGTGCGCGATCACCTGAACAAGCTCGGCTACAAGAGCTACTGGGAGCAGTTCGAAGCAACTCCCGAATTCGTTGTGATGTTTCTTCCCGGCGAAACGTTTTTCAGCGCAGCCCTCGAGCAGGATCCGGGGCTGATCGAACGGGGTGTCGCACAAAGAGTAATCCCGGCTTCGCCGACTACACTGATTGCGCTCTTGAAAGCAGTTGCCTACGGCTGGAATCAAGAGAAGCTGGCGCGCAATGCGCAGCAGATCAGCGCGCTTGGCCGGGATCTTCACGAACGCTTGCGCACCATGGCAAATCACATGGATGCGATGCGCAAGGGCCTCGACCGTGCGGTCGAGGCTTACAACAAGGCCGCTGGGTCTTTTGAGAATCGCGTGATGGTCACGGCGCGCAAGTTCCCCGAACTTGGCGCTGCGGTCACCGAAGACATCCCCGAGATCGCACAGATCGAAACTACTACCCGCACGCTCAGCCTCGATTGGGGCGACGACGAACCGGCGATCGACATCGCCGCGAGTGGCGAGAGCGACCGTAAGCCGTAGAATTCATTGATGGTTTCAATGTCTACGAGTTGGGGGGCTTGGCTTTGGTGGTAGAATGGTAGACGTTAAGGGAAGAGAGGTAGATCGTGGCCCTGAATATCAAGAACGAAGAAACTCATAAGCTCGCCCTTCGCTTAGCGAAGCTGACCGGAGAGAATATGACAGAAGCCGTCACGATCGCCGTTCGCGAACGCCTGGATCGAATCCAAAGTGAACGGCGCCCGAATCTTGCTGACCGTATTCTCGCCATCAGCAAGGACTGCGGGACCCGCTGGAAAGAGCCGTTTAAGACGATTGATCACGGCGAGTTCCTTTACGATGAGAATGGGCTCCCTAAGTGATCATCGACACTTCGGCCATCATCGCCATCCTTCGCGAGGAACCAGAGGCAGCCGAGTTCGCGCGCATCATGGACTCGGCAGGTCCGCTGAAGATCTCAGCAGTAACCTATGTGGAAACCGGATCGGTAGTCGACAGCAATCGCGACCCTGTCCTTAGCCGGCGCATGGATGAACTCATCCGGGACGCTGAGATTGAAATTGAGCCGGTGACCGAAGCTCAAGCTCATATGGCGCGACAGGCTTTCCGAGATTTCGGGAAGGGCAGCGGCCACCCAGCCAAACTAAACCTTGGAGACTGCTTCACCTACGCCCTGGCGAAGAGCCTCGATCAGCCTTTGCTTTTCAAAGGCGCCGACTTTTCACGCACCGACGTCACGGCGGCACGTCTAGTTCAAAACTTGCTCTGACCGCCTCGAGGCCCGATCACCCACCCATCGTCAGCACAGCCCGGAACTTCACGTTCCCACTCATCATGTGATCGTAGGCTTCGGCGACTTTCTCGAGGGGGAACTTTTCGATCATCGGGCGCACTCCGGAAAGCGCGCTGAAGTTAAGCGTGTCCTCTGAGTCCATCGCCGTGCCCGCCGGCCAGCCCTGAATCCGCTTGCGCGACATGATGATCTGGAAGGGGCTCACGCTCATCGGCTCCGGCGTGGCGCCGATGATCAGCAACTCGCCATTTTGTTTTACCCCATCGATGAGTGATGCCATCGCTTTCGCGTCCGGCGCCGTAGCGAGTACCACCTGCGCGCCGCCGATCTTCTGCAGCGCCTCCGCCGGATTGACTTTGCCGGTATCGATGTAAATATGTGCGCCGAGTTTGCGCGCCAGCTCTTCGGTGCCCGCGCCGCGCCCAATGGCGACGGTACGGAACCCCATCTGGCGCGCGTACTGCACGCCCAGATGCCCCAAACCGCCGATGCCTTGCACGGCCACCGTATCTCCGACACGGACGTATGCGTTGCGCAAGGCATTGAAAACGGTAATGCCTGCACACAATAAGGGCGCGGCTTCCGCGGAGGGCAACTCGTCGGGCATGGCAGCGACCGCTTCGGCGGGCGCGATCATGTATTCCGCATAGCCGCCATCGTCGGTTACGCCGGTGATCTTCTCGTTCTTGCATAGATTAAAATCGCCACGCCGGCAGGGCTCGCAGGTGAAGTCGTGCCCGCCATGCCACCCCACACCGACGCGCTGGCCTTCTTTCCAGTTCTTGACGTCGGCGCCAAGGGCATCAATACGGCCCGCAATCTCGTGACCGGGCACCCGAGGAAACGTGAGGCCGGGCCAGATGCCTTCTTTGATCACAACGTCGCTGTGACAAACGCCACAGGCTTCGACTTTGATCCGGATCTGGCCGCGGCTGGGAGAAGGAATATCCCGCTCCACCAGTTCAAAATCTCCATGAGCTTTGCTGATTTGCGCGACTCTCATACGAGCCATGATTCATGTCCTCGATGGGATTAAAAGTGGTTGGGTTTTAGAGCACGAGGACAGACTCACTCGGCTCAGAGGGAACGAGCACGCGTGCAGAAACTAAATTCCCTTGGAAAACAGACTTACCACTTCAGGCCGGACCGCAACCGCATGGACGAACAGCAGCCGGCAAGAACGCGCACAGCCGCTGAATGAATTGTGATTCCCGCCAGTGGGACATTTGTTGCACGGCGGCCTCACGAAGCCGCTTCCACACTCTCAACATCGAGGCGGCAAGGCCCGGAGCCTCGAGCGCCAAGTCGTTGACCAGTTGGCGAACTCTGGGATGCGCATACCCGAGCCGCGCGCCCGAACTCGCAAGCCAGCGCAGCGTACTGCGGCCGGCGTCATCGAATTCCTCCAGATCACCGAGATCGAGAATCGCCTTGCGGCCTTTCAAGCTACTGCGAACATCGGCCCAGCGCTGGGTCAACAAGGGCACAGTTTGCGAGGTGAGTTGACCTTCGAGCCGGAGTTTAACGGAGAACGGTTCCTCGAAAACAAAAATTCGCAACATCGTATCTGCCCTCTTGGCTCTAGATGCAGGAAAGTTCCATCGGGCTCCATGAAAAATAAAATTCCCGATGCCACGATTTAGCGTGGGCCGTGCAAAACAACGTCGCTTTTGGTTGACAATTCGGTGGAATCACTCTGAGTGAGGTCTTCGGGGACTCTTAGCGTAACCCGATCGACCTCTTTGTCATCGTCCAGCAGGGTGACGATGACACGAGTGGGCTTGCGCGCACATTTCCCAATGGCGTGGCCCATGAGGTCAACAGATCGGCTTTGTGTGGAGAAGGTAATGCGTGTTCGGAACGCCGGCCCATCCAGCATCAAGTGATCGGATTCTCCGACTAGCCCGCGCTCGTATACCAGTTCGACACTTACGGCCGCGCCGGGAGGCGGGTCTTCCACCCTCCCCTTCACGAAGATGCTCTTCGCGCTGCAGGCGTGCACGTGTGATGGGGCAAAGAGGAAACTAGTCGCGAGGAGACAGGCAGTCAGGTTGCCGCGGGAGACCCAACACATGGGAATACCCTCCCTAACTCATGAGCCCTACGCCGGTATCGAGACCTCGGAATTCTCTGTCTGCGCGGCGGGCACATGCCATACCCCTTCGAAATCGAGCAGGTACCGCTCAACCTGAACTTCTGGGAAGTTGGCGAGCACCAAGTTCGCCGCGCGGCGAAGTTCTTCGGCATGATGGCGGGCCTCGGCGGCACGATCTCCGTCGTAGAAAGCAAGACCGCCATAGGTGGCGCAGTCTGAGTGGCAAGTCAACAGCACGCGGTTGGTTTTGTGCAGACGGATCGACATGCGCACCTGCTCGAGAATGAAATCCTGCTCGAAGTCGTTGCGCGGGGAGGCCAGGGTCTTGGCGCCACCCGCGACGACGATCATGTCAACGCGCTCGATGCCCTGCTTCTTCAAAAACTTTCGCACCACCCGGTTGACGCGGTAGTCGAAGCAAGTAAGCACGGCTGCGTCGGCCACGTATGGGTCGGCCGCGGAGTCGAAATGGAAAACCTTCTTCATAGTCTGCTGATTAGACCCACATTCAATTCTAAAGCATCGCGCCTCGACCTATCGGATGAAGTAGCCCGACACGTGCCACTGCCCATCCTTGTCGAGCATAGGAACGATTGTCTCGACCGCCGACGGCTTGTGCTCAAAGCTGCTGTCGTACTGGATCACGACATACTCGCCATCCGGCGCGCCGGGCAAAGTCTTTGTGGAATTGGCACTCTTCAACTTGCGTGAGATCAGTTTCCCGAGCGGATCGCGAGCTGCGCCAGCTTTCTTTTTCCAGTCTTCCTTCGTGACCGCCCCTTTAAAAATAGAGGCAGCCTGATCCCAACTTTCGGCATACTTGCTGGAGTCGACCAGCGCAAGCCACGATTTGGCCGATTGCTGCGCGAGGTCTTCAGGTTTTTGCTGCGAGTGCGCCGCCGAAGCGGCCAGCAGCGTGACAAATAGAGCGGAAGTCAGTGCGCCGGTGATGATTCGAGACGACATCGCAACCTCCTGAATTTCGAACTTTTGCATAAACGACCTCGGCGATACCGCCAAACCCGTCCATCGTTCTGATTCCAAGCAACATCTACAAGCTATGATGCGCCCGAGATCCTTTTCGGGATCCGATTGGGCAGGAAAACGCGATCTGCCTCTCGCCTACAATGCCTCGCAGAGTGCCCTAGAAGCCTCGTAGCGCGACGTACTGGCCAAAGGCGACACTGGAGAGGCCACCCAGCAAGCAGAGCGGGCTCAAATCGCCTCCTGCGCGCAAATCGGGCTTTGCAGCTTTCTTGAATAGCTCCCGGAATATCGCGACAGCTCTATTTGCGAAGCTCCTTACGCCCCGCGCCGCGTCTTCAATTCACTCAGCAACTGCTCGATGCGATCTTCTTTCTCGAGCGCCGCCAAGCGAGTCTCCACGTCGTCGGAGGCGATCTCGGCCTTTGCCTGGCTGACCGCTTCCGAGCGCGCGACTTTATGCTTCATGCGATCGAAGGCAGCGGCCTTGGATCCGTCGCCAATGTTGATGCGGGCATCGCTCGCTTTCCCAACCGCACGCGCACGCCGGTTTTGTGCAATCAGCAAATCGGCCTTCGCCTGCGCTTCGGTAAGCTTCTGATCGAGCTGCCGCAACGCTGTCTTCAGGTTCTCGACCTGCGCCTTCTGATCGTTCACCTGCTGCCCGAAGCTCTCACTCATGTCTCGATAGCTCTCCACACGCTGCAGAGCGGCGCGCGCCAGGTCGTCCTGCTTTTTATCCACCGAGAGTTCGGCCTTGCGCATCCACTCCGCCACTTTCTCTTCGTTCTCGGTTTTCTTTTTTTCGAGCAAGTGCTGATCGGCGATGGCAATAGCCACCTGGGTCTTCACCTGCAGCAGTTGATTCTGCATGTCGAGAATCACCTGCTTGATCATTTTTTCGGGCTCTTCGGCCTTATCGATCAGGTCGTTGAGATTGGCTCGAACCAGGGTTGAAACACGCTCCAGTAACGCCATAAGGGACTCCTTTTTGAAACCTGCTATCAGCTTTCAGCTGTCAGCTCTCAGTTGCGCTTCGTTGTTCCCACGAACGTAATCACGATGTACACCGCGATCCCCGCGGCGATCCAGACGCCCATGTGACCGGTGGCCGCGCCCAGAGCGGCTCCCATCGCCGCGCCTAACGCGACGGCCACCCCCAGCGAGCGTCCGTGTTCGATTTCCGACTGCGACATAAATTCCTCCACAGAAGAAGCAGGGACGAGCCGAAGCTCGTCCCCATGCTCGCTTACTTGTTTTGGCCATTCCCCGCCGGCTTCTCGCTCTTGTCACCGATCTGCCGCACCTTGCCGAGCATCTCCTTCAAATCCATGCCCGAGAGCGTCTCGAACAAGGCCGGGATCTGTGCCGCCATTTTGGTCAGGTCGCCGGTGATCTTGTTCAGGCCGGCAGCGTCGCCGTTGCCGGTAGAGACCACCGTGATCTTGTCGACGTTCGCCAGCGGGCTGGCCAGTGCGCGAACAATTTCCGGCATACCCGTGAGCAGTTTGTCGATGACCGCGGCCTGGTTGTACTCCTGATAGGCCTCGGCCTTCACGTTCATGGCTTTCGCTTCCGCCTCACCTTTTTTGAAGATGATTTCGGCTTCGGCTTCACCTTGCCCGCGAATCGAAGCAGCCTTACCTTCCGCTTCCGACATCAGGCGTTGCTTCTCGGCCATCGCCAGCGTTTCAATCCGCTGACGCTCGATCTCGGCCTGCTTCAACACGGTCGCGATCAGCTCTTTCTCACGGCGGTTGATTTCGGCCTCCTGCACCTTGACCTGACCTTCTTTTTCGACTTGCTGCACGCGCACGGATTCAGCAATCACCTGCTGCTGCATGATGTTGGTCTGAATGTCGTACGCCTTGTCGGCGGTTGCTTGCTGTTTCTTCGTGACCTCGAGGAACTGCGCCTTCTTGATCTCGAGATCGCGTTGCGCCTCAGCTTGCTTCGCGAGTGAGAGCGTTTCCGCAAGCACGCGTTCCTGGTCGGCTTGGGCCTTGGCAACCGCAGCTTCGCGGGTCGCGGATGCGCGCTTGATGGCAGTATCGCGATCGGCTTCGGCAGTGGCCACGTCGGCATCGCGCTTGATGCGGGCGACGTCAGGCTTGCCCATGTTGGTGATGTATTCGTTCTTGTCGCGCACTTCCTTGATGGTGAACGAGATCACTTCGAGCCCCATCTTGTTCATGTCGTCGGCGCAAGTGGCGCGCATGCGGTCGCCCACCATCTCGGGCTGCTTCACGATCTCCTCGACCGTGAGCTGGCCGATAATGCCGCGCAGGTGGCCTTCCATCACCAGGCGAATCAGGCCTTCGCGCTCCTGATCGGTCTTGGTGAGGAATTGCTCGGACGCAGTCAGGATCGATTCCACATCCGACTTGACCTTGATCTGCGCTACCGCTTCCACCGTCACTGCAACGCCCTGTTTCGTATAGAGATCCTGTTGCGGAGCCACGTCGAACGACATCAGTTCGAGCGAAAGGTCGCGGCAGATCTGCACCATCGGCCACACGATGATCCCGTGGCCTTTTACGACGCGGGTGCCGCCTAAGCCGTAAACGATCAGCGCCTCATGCGGCCCGGCTTTGCGATAGAGCCGCGCCAGGAAGCTGAATAGGAACATCATGATCAGGACCAGCAGCCCAGTGATGATCCAGAT
>Ga0210406_10006213_pt1 | contig 12429 bp, 11 predicted proteins | sample IncBWC30MmetaG_FD_155454 | JGI IMG/M metagenome (GOLD analysis project Ga0210406, IMG submission 155454) | Forest soil microbial communities from Barre Woods Harvard Forest LTER site, Petersham, Massachusetts, United States - Inc-BW-C-30-M | ecosystem: Environmental > Terrestrial > Soil >...
GCTTGGGCTGATCGCTTTGAGCGAGTCCTTACCAAGTCGAGTTTCGGAATAGGAGAAGCATTGGCATTGATCCCCGCACTGCGGCAATTGGACGGCAGCCGAGCGCTGCTCTTTGTCGATCAGTTCGAAGAATTGCTTCGCTTTGCGGGCAATGGGGCTGAGATGAATTTCGATTTGGTAACGGCCAGCGAACGTCGCGAGGAGGCAACGAAATTCGTTCGTCTTCTCTTGACGGCGGCGAAGTCACCGCGGCTGCCTATACACATAATTGTATCTATGCGATCGGATTTCATCGGTGACTGCGCGCGCTTTCATGGGCTCCCTGAAGCGGTCAGCCGGAGCCTGTTTCTGGTGCCCGGCATGACGCGTGATCAGAGGGAGGACGTGATCCGTAAACCCATACAGCTTGCTGGAGGTCAGATTGATCCGGGGCTTGTTCAGCGTGCGTTGAACGACACCAACAACGATCCAGATCAACTACCAAACCTGCAACATGCCATGATGAGGTCCTGGGAGAGTGCATTGCAACGCGGCAAGCAGAATGCGGATTGCCGCCCGCATCTCACCATTGATGATTACACTAAGTCTGCGGTGTCTTAAGCGTTCGTTGCCCGGCCTGACGAGGCGCTCGCCAATTTGGCCGAGCGGGCTACCCTGCGTTCGTCGCTCTAGATTATTTAGAACTGGTGGAGACGAAGTATTTAGCCTATTAAAATAATCCCACGTTGCCGGGCCAGCTTCCAGGACGGCAACGGGGACGGTATGTGACACATCCCTCTGGCACGTCTCTTAGGACGGCGTGATGGCATCTTACCTGAAACTTGCCAGCCGCGAATGGCCATTTATAGGCTTGCGGCCCTTCCAGTATGACGATCATGAATACTTTTTTGGTCGCGAGAGAGAGCTCGATATACTCAAACCGCAGGTCACGCAGAATCGTTTCGTTGCTATTGTCGGCGGGTCTGGATCTGGCAAATCCTCTCTGATCAGCGCCGGACTGCGACCGAGGTTTGCGAAGGTCCAGGATCATCCGTGGAATTGGATTGAGATGCGGCCAGCCGATGCGCCTGTCAGAAGATTGGCGCGGGCCTTGGCAGCTCTTACGGGCGAGTGCGGAGACCTCTTGCAAGCTTTGGCCGATCGTTTTGAGCGTGTTCTTGCCAAGTCAAGCTTCGGCATCGCCGAAGCATTGAAGCTCATTCCACAGCAATCCAAAGTCGGCCGCGTTTTGTTGCTCGTCGATCAGTTCGAGGAGTTGTTTCGATTCGCGAGTCTTCGGTTTGAGGATGGCCTAGACCCAGAAACGGCTGCTGAGCGCCGGGATGAGGCCACAGCTTTTGTTCGTCTGCTTCTTACTGCGACGAGTTGGGTCCCAATTCCGATACATGTCGTCATCACTATGAGATCGGATTTCATCGGTGACTGTGCGCGCTTTCACGGCCTTCCCGAAGCGGTCAGCAGGAGCCAGTTTCTGGTGCCGGGGATGACGCGTGATCAGAGGGAGGACGTGATCCGTAAACCCGTAGAGGCTAGTGGAGGTCAGATCGATCCAGAGATTGTTCAGCGTGGGCTGAATGCGACCAACGAAAATCCTGATCAACTGCCAATCCTGCAACACACCATGATGAGGTGCTGGGAGCGTGCCTGGCAGCGGGACAAGCGCCTCCCGCACCTTACGATTGAGGATTACAAGACAGTCGGCGGTGTGGAGCAGGCCTTGTCCCTACACGCGAATGAAATTCTTGAAGCCTTACCCGGGCATTCCGACTCCGCAACAATCAGTCTCCAGCTCGCGACCAAACGGGCCTTTCAGGCACTAACCGACACAGACCAAGAGGGGCGTTCGGTACGCAGGCCTCAGCGGTTCCACGATTTGGTCCAATATGTCAGACCTGGCGATGCCAGCGAGGTGGCGGCAAAGGAGGTGATGGGTATAGTTGTCGGTCGTTTTGCGAGCCCTGATTGCAGCTTTCTGCGTGTCATTCCACCTGCCGATACAAATGATAATTCCGCCGTTGAGAATTCTGACATCGGTATTGCCGACGATTCCATCATCGATATCGGGCACGAGGCGCTGATCCGCCGATGGGATAAGCTTAAGGGAGAAGGTGAAGAGAATTGGATACGTGACGAGCAGGACGATGCGGAACAATATCGTGCCCTCCTGAGGTATGTGGAGAGTGGCTCCACCATACCTCCAGAAGATCTGACGAGAGTAGAACGTTGGTGGTCCGAACGCAACCCCAACAATTCTTGGGCACGACGGTACACTAAGCATAATGCAGATAATTTCGAAAAGATTCGTGAGCTTCTCGCGCGGAGCCGGACTAAGGCGGACGCTGCCATCGAAGAAGAGCGCAGGTATGAATCTCGAGTGATCGGCATAGTTGCGGATGCCGCCCGGAAGCCAAGGCGTTTCAATGGTGCAGCCGACAGTCTGGCAATGGCGCTCAATAAGCCGCAACATCTCCCGAATGTCACGGAGTACGTAGAAGTACTTTATTATGGACTAAGCGAGCTTCGAGAAAAAAGACGAATCGAAACCCCCTGTCATTTCGCAAGACAAATATTTGCTCTCAGTTTTGCTCCAACGGGCAAGCTACTCGCAGCGGCTGTCCCAGACAACCTCCTATTCTACGACGCCGATAGCGGCAAGTTAGTTCACTCCGAGAGAACCTGGGGTGGATGGGTTTTATCGCTCCGATGGAGTCCGGATGGAAAGCGAATATATGTTGGCACGAGTCCGATCGGACGGATTCTGGCTGTGTGCTCCATCAAAAAACTCCGAAAGTATTTTACAGATTGTGGGGAGGACAGGTGGGACTTGTCGGTTGATATCGGGAGCCAGGAGCATCCGGCGGGCTATGGTGCGTGGAGCCACGACAGCAAATGGATATTAGTTGCGGGATGGCAACGTCGTGCAAGTATATGGGATGCATCGAAAGGCCAGCTTAAAGGGCTCATTGGTGATAACCGCTTGGAAAGTCATCCGCTGGATCATTTGTGCAGTGATATTGCAGCAAGTGCCGATGGCAAACGAATTGCGGTTGGCGCCGCTTCCGGCAGGATTCACATCTTTAGCGCCCATTCCAAAGGGCAGGACGGGTTTTCTTTGAAATTGGAGAAATCCTTAAATCCCATAGAAAAGAACGCCAATCCAATGCCGTACGCCCTGGTATTCGACCGGCAAAACCGTGATCGGCTGCTCGCGGCTTATATGGCCACCCCCCGCATGGCGGCATGGAAAATAGACGAGAACGCACACTCCATTTTTGGCGAAGAAGAATCAGGACCCGTTTGGCGGGTTGCTTCTGATCCAGAAGGCAAATTCGTGGCCTCTGCCACTTCCGACTCCGTTATACGGATATGGCCGTGGCCGATAACCGATAGCGATAGTCCAGCCCAATTGCGGGGGCATCTCGGTTCCGTATTCTCTGTGGATATCAGCCCCGAAAACAGAGGCATCGCTTCTGCTTCTTTTAATGGGACAATTCGATTATGGGGCAAAGACTCGCCGCTGTCTCCAACATTGCTTTCCAACTCGGTCTCCATGCCTGCGCCCAACGAATTTAGCTTACAAAACTGTCAGATATCGGTCGCAGCAAACGGCGGCAAAAATTTTTCGGGGACGTTACCCCAAGAGTTTGGTGAGGTCAGTGCTGCTGGCGTGAGCGCGAATGGTGCGGGAATTGCAATTGTACCGCGATCCGGCCGACCTATGCTGTTGGTCACCCTTCGTGATTGTGTAACACCGGTAAGTGTGACTTTGTGCGACATTAAGGCTGAATGGACGGCCGTTGCCTTTATCGAAAACGACACTCGCATCGTGGCAAAGACCAAGGAAGGAAAGATTTTTGCTTGGCCGTTTTATTCTGACGTGAGCTCGCTCGAGCAGCTTGCAAAGGAGCATTTGCCATTGGTTCGGGACAAGAATGGGGTGGAGAAACGACTTGAGGTTCCTGACTTTATTCTTCGCGGTAGCGCGAGCCCAGAACCTGCATGATGTGGTGAGGGACGAGCTGGGTCTGCCCCTGCCGGCAGCGCCGAGGGGGATGGACATGAAGCCAAGTCGTCGTCCGTGAAGAACTCGCCAATTTGAGCTGTGCTAGGCCGAGAGCGATCAGAATTCTGAGCAACAAAAACCTCAACCACGCGAGGAGGCGGCGGAAATTATAGCCGGCGGCGGCGAGCACGGCGTTGATGGCGTCGCCCTGACGGCCACGATAGCCGGCATCGGTGATACAGCGATCGAGGATGGTAACCGATAAGCGCTTGCATCTGCGGAATGACAGCGCCCAGCGTTGCGCCTGCGCCAGCGAGCGGCCGTGCGGCCGCTGCGCCGAGCGGATTCTGGATGAAGAACGGGCTATTCCAACTCTACGGTTTTGAACTTAGCGGGTAGGATGATTTCAAGCACCTCGCAATCGTCGGAATAGTCGAGCACAGTGTGCTTAATGCGCGGTGGCTGCAGCCAAGCGGCGCCTTCGCGCATCGTGACCTCGCCTTGACCCTCAAATTCAGATTTGATCCACCCCTTCAGGACGTAGATCATCTGGACATCCACCTCGTGGAAATGACGCTTCGACACGACAGCCGGATCACACGGCGGGATGAAACGGATGACGTGCGCTTGCAGCAGGCCATTGGTGGCCTTGCTCATGCCGAGATCGCGGTATTTCGCGTAGCTCCGCAATCCATCCGCCCGAAAGTCGTCCGATCGGAAGTGACTGACGTTGAACGTCTGCTTCGGCCGTGCCTTCCGCTTCGCGCGTGTAGCAACCGCGTTCTTGCGCGACGTCTTTCTCGCTCGCGCCTGTAGCTTTGCCAGTGTCTTCGCCATGGTTAGGTTCCTACCGTATGGTCTGGTTACGCCGCCCTCTGTTCGGAATTCCTGGTCGCCTGATCCCGTCATCCTACAACTCGATTCGCGGGCGCGCCCACCTGCTTGATTTCTTGGATGCTGCGTGACTCCCGGCACTTCAACTCTGTTTTCGACGAGAGCCTGACGGTCATCGGGGTCTGATCTTGAAAATCTTGTTGCGACCGTGTTGCGACGGCGGGCCAAGATTTGCGCCCATGCTCATATAACTCATTGAGAATAAAGGCATAAAAATATCAATTGACAGGGCTGATCCAGCCTTTGAGCACGTAGATCATCTGGAACTCGACGTCGGGATAGTGGCGCTTCGACACCTCCTCCGGCCGGCAGGGCGGAATGAAGCGAATGACGTGCGCGCGCACCAGGCCGTTGGTGGCTTGCGCGATGCCGAGATCGCGATATTTCGCGTAAGCGCGCAGCCCGCCCTCGAAGTCCTCCTCCCGGTGCTGGCTGACGACGAAGCGCTGCGACGGCCGGGCGGCCCTCCTCCGCATCCGCGCGCTGCTGCCCGTCTTGCGAGCCGCCGACCGTTTCGCCGCGGTCCGCGGCGACGTTCGTCGCGCTGAAGCCTTCGCCTTGATTCTGGCCATGAGGTCCTCCCGGGTTCGGGGCATGCTAGCCGCTGAGCGGGTGGAAGCACAATCAAGCCCCGGAAAGCCGCTCTTTTCCTCGCCGCGGTAAGACGCTAAAGGACACCTATATATCCTCAGGCCGACGGCGGTTCCGGAGCATCCAAGGCATGCCGCGCACGTTCTACGACAAGATCTGGGAAGATCATCTGGTGGATGAGCAGCCGGACGGCACCTGCCTCATCTACATCGACCGCCATCTCGTGCATGAGGTCACGAGCCCGCAGGCGTTCGAGGGTCTCCGCCTCTCCGGCCGCAAGGTGCGCGCACCGGAGAAGACACTGTGCGTCGTCGACCACAACGTTCCGACCACCGATCGCAAGGCCCCCAATCCCGATCCCGAAAGCGCGGCGCAGATTGCCTATCTCGCGGAAAACGCCAAGCTGTTTGGGCTCGAATACTTCGACGAATTCGACAAGCGCCAGGGCATCGTGCACATCATCGGGCCGGAGCAGGGATTTACGCTGCCCGGAACCACGCTAGTTTGCGGCGACAGCCACACCGCGACGCACGGCGCCTTCGGCGCGCTAGCCTACGGCATCGGCACGTCGGAAGTCGAGCACGTGCTGGCGACGCAGACGCTGATCCTCACCAAATCAAAGAACATGCGCGCCGTGGTCGACGGCAAGCTGCCCCCCGGCGTCACCGCGAAGGACATCATCCTCGCCATCATCGGCGAGATCGGCACCGCCGGTGCCACCGGCCATGCGCTCGAATATGCCGGGGAAGCGATCCGGTCGCTCTCCATGGAAGGCCGCATGACGGTCTGCAACATGTCGGTCGAGGCCGGCGCAAGGGCAGGTTTCATCGCCCCGGACGAAAAGGCGTTCGCCTATGTCAAGGATCGGCCGCGCTCGCCCAAAGGCAAGCTTTGGGATGAGGCCATGCGCCATTGGGAGACACTGCACTCGGAGGAGGGCGCGCAGTTCGACCGTGAGATTAGGCTGGATGCGGCCAAGCTCCCGCCGCTCGTGACCTGGGGCACGAGCCCCGAGCAAGTCGTCTCGGTGACCGGCCGCGTGCCGCTCCCGCAAGACATCGCCGACGAGAACAAGCGTCGTGCTGCCGTGACCTCGCTCGATTACATGGGCCTAAAGGGCGGCGAGAAGATCACCGACATCGCGCTCGACCGGGTTTTCATCGGCTCCTGCACCAATGCGCGCATCGAGGATTTGCGCGAGGTCGCGCGGGTGGTCGGCGGCAAGACGGTCAGGCCGAGCGTGAAAGCGATGATCGTTCCCGGCTCCGGCCTGGTAAAGGAACAGGCCGAAGCGGAAGGTCTAGACAAAGTCTTCCTCAAAGCAGGGTTCGAATGGCGCGAGCCCGGCTGTTCCATGTGCCTCGCGATGAATCCCGACAAACTCGCCCCTGGCGAGCGCTGTGCCTCGACCTCGAACCGCAATTTCGAGGGCCGTCAGGGCTACAAGGGCCGTACCCATTTGGTGTCGCCCGCGATGGCAGCCGCGGCTGCGATCGCCGGGCATTTCGTCGACGTGCGGGAGTGGCGCTGAGCGCGCGTTAAGGACCGAGATCGCGGCCCGGCTGCCACCAGCAACGCATCCTCGGAACGATGACCGCGCCACTCGGGCGATTTTCCGCCGCGAGCCAAGAGGAGCATTGGCGCACGTGCCCCGGGCCGGGGGACTCGTAGGTGTAAGGTACCGGAAAGGTGGTGGAATAGGTCCGGTAGGGATAGGCGCGCCGCCCGGAGGGATAGGCGGGCGTCACCGTAATTCGCGTGCGCGCGCGCGCCGGCCGCGGATTCGATGCGGAAACCTCGGGGCCGCGGCTCGTGTCGGATGGGAATTGCGCGAAGGCCACGTCAGCTGAGCCAAGCGCGGCCGCGCTTGCGACGATGATGAGCGCTGCTGCCCTGGTCATTTGCCGGCCCCCGTGACGCGCCTTACGCTCGCCCATTGCGGCGCGGCCGTCAACGCCCACCCCTCGCGCTGCGGCGCGCCGTCGCCTAAAACTGCCGCCATGGCCGATCCGACGACCGCCGATCCGCTCGCCTGGCACAGCGTGAAGGCGCCGTCGCTGGGCGAACTCGAAACGCTCGCCGAGGCGGCGTTTCGTCGGCTGCCGCAGAAATTCCGTGCGCTCTGCGAAGATCTCGTGATTCGGGTAGAGGACTTCCCGACCGAAGAGGCGTTGGATGAACTGGACGCGGCGTCCGAATTCGATCTGCTCGGCCTGTTCCAGGGCGTCGGCTTGCCGTTTCGATCGGAAAGCGCGACTGGGCAGATGCCCAACATGGTGTGGCTCTACCGCCGGCCAATCCTCGACTACTGGGCCGAGCACGACGAGGCATTGGGCGCGATCATCACCCATGTGCTGGTGCACGAGATCGGCCACCATTTCGGTCTCTCCGATGACGACATCGCGGCGATCGAGGCGAGCGTCGCTTAAGCGATCAGCACTGCGGCAGGTCGGCGGCCCCGCGACGGCACTTGACAAAATGCCCCCGGCATCATGAAACGGGGCAGTACCAACGCCTGCGAGCCACGCTCATGGAAAAATTCACCACCCTGGAAGGCGTCGCCGCGCCGCTCAAGATGATCAATGTCGATACCGACATGATCATCCCCAAACAGTACCTCAAGACCATCAAGCGCACCGGGCTTAGCAAGGGCCTGTTCGCGGAGAAACGCTATCGCGACGACGGCAGCGAAAACCGCGACTTCGTTCTCAACAAGGCTGCCTATCGCAAGGCGAAGATTCTGGTCGCCGGCGACAATTTCGGTTGCGGCTCCTCGCGCGAGCACGCGCCGTGGGCGCTGATGGACTTCGGCATCCGTTGCGTGATCTCGACCTCGTTCGGAGACATTTTCTACAACAACTGCTTCAAGAACGGGGTGCTGCCGATTAAGGTCAAGGCGCAGGACTTGGAAAAATTATTTGACGACGCCGAGCGCGGCGCGAATGCGACGTTGTCGATCGATCTCGAGAAGCAGGAGATCCGGGGCCCCGACGGAGGCATGGTCAAGTTCGAGATCGACCCACACCGCAAGCACTGCCTGCTCAACGGTCTCGACGATATCGGATTGACCATGGTCAAGCAGGACAAGATCCAACGCTTCGAGGAAAAGGCCAAGACCGCCCGCGCCTGGGTGTGATCTGGCAAGCGGCTTGGTCTTGCATTGTTGTGCGGTCGTCCCCGCGAAAGCAGGGCCATATTGCAGGGTAGTTGGTGATGTGTCCCGGCCTGGGCGAGGAGAGTAGCTATCTGTGCTGATCATGGGCTGGATTGGCCCCGTGCGCCTCTAAGCCACTTCGACGTGGGCCACTTGATAGAGGCAGGGCTCCGCCTCATTGACGAGTTCGCCGAAGCGCGGCCATTTCTTGCGGAACTCCGGTGAATGGTGCGCGGCCTTGAGCCTCTCGCGGTCTCGCCATTGCACGTAACTCACGAGGTGGCTGCCATCCTCGCTTTTGTGCAGGCTTACCGACACGAAGCCCGGCTGGGTCGCCATGAAGCGGGCACGCTCCGCCATCAGCTGCAGCACCTCGGCTTGGTTATTCGGCGGCACCTTGACGGTCGTGATTTGGGTAACGACGGCGTTTGTTTCGCGGATTTCGGGCATGGGGTCCTCCCGGGTTGCGCTTGAGACAACGCGCATGCCCGGATGAGGTTTCCCGTCAGACCTGCTCGTTCTCGTGCCTGCGCGCCTCGATGGCTTGCGCAATCGCGACCGTTCGGCGCGCCATGTCGGCGTGCAACCGCTCGACCATGCGGCCGTCGAGCTGCACGACGCCCTTGTCCCTGTTCTCAGGCAGGTCGAATGCCGCGATGATCTTCTTTGCTTGCGCGACCTCTTCCGCGCTCGGCGAGAACGCCGCGTTGCACGGGCCGATCTGGTTCGGGTGGATGAGCGTCTTGCCGTCGAAGCCCATATCTCGGCCCTCGGCGCATTCGCGCGCGAACCCTTCCGTGTCGGAAAGGTCGTTGTAGACGCCGTCGAGGATGTCGAGGCCGAAAGCGCGCGCCGCCGCCACGCAATTCATCAGCCATGGCAACATCGCCGCGCGCCCCGGTGCTATTTTCGCGCGTGTCTCTTTGGCGAGATCGTTGGTGCCCATCACGAACGCGGCGAGGCGGGTTTCAACGTCGCTTGCCGCAGCCGCGATGTCGCGCGCATTGAGCATGGCGAGCGGCGTTTCCATCATCGCCCACACGCGGATCTTCTGGTCAGCGCTGATGTCGACTAGGCGCTCGGCGACATCCTCGAGGTAGTTGGGGCTCGATACCTTCGGCACCAACACCGCATCGGGCTTGGCTTTGCCAACCGCGTTGAGATCGTCGAGCCACCATTGGGTGTCGAGACCGTTGATGCGCACGATCACCTCCCGTGTGCCGAAGGCGCCGGTGCTCACCGCATCCGTGATCTGGCGGCGGGCGGCGACCTTCGCATCGGGCGCAACCGAATCCTCGAGGTCGAGGATGACGACGTCGGCCGGCAAGGTGCGTGCCTTCTCGATGGCGCGGGCATTGGAACCGGGCATGTACAGCACGCTCCGGCGCGGGCGGATGCTCATGTCGATGTGGCCCTCCGATCGCTTCTAAACTATCGAGGGAATGCCTGCATTGCTACTCTCGAACCGTGAGCGGAGCTTCAGATACATTGCTGGCCGGCGTCGACGGCTGCGCCGGCGGATGGGTCGTTGCCCTCGCCGATCAGAACTTCACCACCATCGCGCTCCGCCAGATCAAGTCATTCGCCGAGTTGTTCTCCGACGGCGAAGGACCCAGCGTTGCCGCGGTCGACATGCCGATCGGCTTGCCCGAGCAAACGGGCCCCAAGGGTCGAACGCCTGAGCGGTTGGTGCGACCGCTGCTTGGCGCACGCCAATCGAGCGTTCCATCCCCTCACGGGCCGCCGTCTACGCCGGAGCCGACGCGGACGAACCGGACGAGCGCACGCGCTTCCTTCGTGCTTGCGACATTGCGCGTGCAACTTCAGTGCAAGGGCCGGCCGTGGCCAAGCAGGGATTCCACATCTTTCCCAAGATCGTGGATATCGATCGCTTCCTGCAGCGACGCCCGGACTTGCTGCATCGGGTGTTCGAGGTGCATCCGGAGGTCGCGTTTTGGCGAATGAACGGCTCAAAGCCGCTATCGGAACCGAAGAAGATAAAGGGCAAGGTCAGTCAGGTCGGCATTGAGCTGCGCGCCCGGCTGCTCGTCGCTACCGGCGTGCCGGCGACGATCATTGACATAACCTTGCCGAGGCCTGTTGCACGAGACGACTGGATCGACGCACTCGCGTCGTTGGTGGTGGCGCGGCGGTTGGCGCGCTGCGAGGCGATTTCATTTCCCTCGCCTCCGGAGACGGACCGGCTTGGGATTCCGATTGCGATCTGGGCGTAACAGCGCGCTTGGCTCCATAATTGGCCCGGTCTCTAGACCAGTACAGTTTTGTTGACTGACGCGAGAATTGTCTATGTCTGGCTTCTCAAGTGTCAGGCACTCTCCGGCGCGTGCCAAGCGAGCAGTGACAGGAGAAATCAAAATGCCGCTCATTCAGGTTCGAGTCATCAAGGACGTTTTCAGCAAGGATCAGAAGCGACAGATCATCAAGAAGCTGACCGATGCCATGGTCACGATCGAAGGCGAGAACATGCGGGGAGTGACGTGGGTGACGGTCGAGGAAGTCGAGAGCGGCGACTGGGGCATCGGCGGCAATGCTCTGACGACGAGCGATGTGCAGGCATTGGCCGCGGGCAAGGCGGCCTGACGTCTCGAATGGTCTTCCCTGAAAGCGAGAGAGGCGAGCCTTACGCCCGCCTCTCTCGCGAACGCATTGTATGTGGCAGGCTCGGTATGTCGCAGGCTCGTCGTCACGCCGCCTTGCGCTTGGCCTCGATCAGCTTGCGGTTGACGAGGCATTCGGCGATCTGAATGGCGTTGAGCGCCGCGCCCTTGCGCAGATTGTCCGATACGCACCACAGCACCAAACCGTTCTCCACCGTCGCATCCTCGCGGATGCGGCTGACATAGGTCGCGTCCTCGCCCGCCGCCTCATAGGGCGTGGCGTAGCCGCCCGACTCGCGCTTGTCGATGACGATGACGCCGGGCGCGTCGCGCAGAACATCGCGCGCCTCCTCCGCCGTGATCGGCCGCTGGAACTCGATGTTTACCGCCTCCGAATGGCCCACGAAGACCGGCACGCGCACGCAAGTGGCGACGACCTTGATCTTGGGATCGAGGATCTTCTTGGTCTCGGCCACCATCTTCCACTCTTCTTTGGTGAACCCGTCCTCCATGAACACGTCGATGTGCGGGATTACGTTGAAGGCCATGCGCTTGGGAAATTTCTTCGGCGTGATCTCGTCGAGCGTGTAGACCGACTTGGTCTGCGTGAACAACTCGTCCATCGCCTCCTTGCCAGCGCCGGAGACGGATTGATAGGTCGCCACCACGACGCGGGTGATGGTGGCCTTGTCGTGCAGCGGCTTGAGCGCGACCACGAGCTGCGCGGTCGAGCAATTCGGGTTGGCGATGATGCCCTTCTTGCGGAAACCGACTACCGCGTCGGCGTTGACCTCGGGCACGATCAGCGGAACGTCCGCGTCGTAGCGCCAGCACGAGGAGTTGTCGATAACGACTGCGCCGGCCGCCACGATCTTCGGCGTCCATTCCTTCGATACCGCCGCGCCCGCCGACATCAGGCAGATATCCACGTCGGAAAAGTCGTGATGCTCGAGCGCTTTGGCCTTGAGCGTCCGGTCGCCGAAGCTGACCTCGCTGCCCTGGCTGCGGCGCGAGGCGAGCGCGACCACCTCGTCGGCGGGAAACGAGCGCTCGGCCAGAACAGCAAGCATTTCGCGGCCCACGTTGCCCGTGGCCCCGACCACCGCGACCCTATAACCCATTGTCAACTCCGAAGGTTTGTCTTCCGCGAACGGCGCGATTCCCGCGGC
>Ga0210406_10006215_pt1 | contig 12425 bp, 12 predicted proteins | sample IncBWC30MmetaG_FD_155454 | JGI IMG/M metagenome (GOLD analysis project Ga0210406, IMG submission 155454) | Forest soil microbial communities from Barre Woods Harvard Forest LTER site, Petersham, Massachusetts, United States - Inc-BW-C-30-M | ecosystem: Environmental > Terrestrial > Soil >...
GGGGAGCGGCTCCCGAACAGACCGCACAACCGCAAATCGACTCTCTTGGGGACCAGAAGTGGTGGGAAGTATTTCAGGACGAGCAACTGCGCACGCTGATCCGCACCGCGCTTCAGCACAATTACGACTTGCGCATAGCGGCATCCCACGTGCTCGAGGCCCAGGCGAAGCTCGGAATCACGCGGGCTGATCAATTTCCGACCCTGAGTGGCGGAGCGGCCATTGCCGATGTTCGCACGGCCCAATCGAAGTTCCTACCGGCATTTGAAACGGGTACAGGCCAGGTGAATACCTCTGCCGTTTGGGAACTCGATTTCTGGGGCCAATATCGACGCGCGACGGAAGCCGCGCGAGCCAATCTCCTTGCGACTCAATGGGCTCAACAGGAGGTTGTTTCGACTCTCGTGGCCGATGTGGCCTCCGCCTACTTTCAGCTGCGAGCATTGGATCTTCAGTTGGAAATTTCAAAACGTGCGCTTAATTCCCGGCAGGAATCATTGCGGCTGACGCGAGTTCTGGCGGACGGGGGGGCGACCTCTCTACTGGACGTGCGCCAGGCCGAGCAGTTGGTTTTTACCGCAAGCGCTGAAGTGCCGTCTTTGGAACAGCAGATCGAGCAACAGGAAAACTTGCTCAGCGTTCTTCTCGGCCAGAATCCCGGTGACGTACCCCGGGGGCAAGCTCTAACCGAGCAACGCCAGCCGCCAGAAGTGCCGGCGGGGCTTCCTTCGGCATTGCTGGAGCGCCGGCCGGACATTCGAGAAGCGGAAGATCAATTGATTGCCGCAAACGCAGAAATCGGCGTGGCGCGGGCTGCATATTTTCCGCAGATCTCGCTCAGTGGGACGGGTGGATTTCAGAGCTCCGCTCTAAGCAACCTGTTCAGTGGTCCCGCGGGGGCTTGGAGTTTTGGCGCTTCGCTGACCCAGCCCATCTTTACGGGGGGCAGGATCCGCTCCGGAGTGCGTCTGGCCGGGGCGCGTCAACAAACGGCGCTGCTGGTTTACCAACAATCCATTCAAGCGACGTTTCGAAGTGTCTCCGACGCACTGGTCGCGTACCGCAAGACGCGCGAATTCCGGAAGCAGGAAGAACTTTTGTTCAAGTCGGCGCAGGATGCCGCGCGTCTCTCCCACATGCGCTATACCGGCGGCGTCACGGGCTATTTGGAAGTCTTGACCAACGAGACTAACGCTTTCTCGGCGGAACTTGCCGTCGTGCAGGCACGCCAGAATGAATTGCTGGCGCTGGTTCAGTTGTATGAAGCACTGGGAGGAGGCTGGCAGCAGTAACGATTGCGGCGTTTGATTGCCAATGCACCCTTCGCGAATGAAGTCGACACAATGGAATCCTGTACCGCATGGACATGACTGAGGATCTTGCGCTAGGCCGCGCAGAACAGTGAGAGAGGTCAACGTTTGAAAAGTCCTGAAAGCACTTCAACCAGCCACCTGGTAATTGCGGTGGATCGCAGTGGCATGGACGCGATCGTCCACTTGAATGGGCGCATCGATGTCGACTCGTCGCCCGATGTTCGGGACCGCCTTCTGGCGATCCTATCGGGCAAACAATTCCTTCATACGGTCACCGTCGACTGCGCTGGCGTCATGTTCATTGAGGCGTCGGGAGTCGCGACCTTGGTTGAAGCCCTTAAAGTTGCCCGCCATCGCCAGATTCGACTCCATTTGCAGGGACTCCACGGTTCTGTACTACGGCTGTTCGAGGTCACCGGGCTGCTCCCGCTGTTCGAGACGATACACGGCGGGAAAGGGGTGGCGTGATGGCAAATGTTCTTGAAAATGTCGGCGAAAAAACAATCGAGCATCTCGACTACGTCGGAAGTCTGAACCTTCAGTGGTGGGCCACACTGCGAGCGATGTTGCATTCGCTTCCTTTTGTCGGGAATCGATACCGCTGGCGGGCTGCCGTGAGGCAGATGCTGGAAATCGGCGTCGATGCAATGCCGATGGTTTCTTTGATGTCCATATGCACGGGATTCATTTTCGCCATGCAAGGGGCGTCAGAGCTTAGGCGATTTGGGGCCTTACGTTACGTAGTTGACCTGGTCGCAGTCGGTTTCACGCGCGAACTCGGCCCGTTGATGACGGCAATTGCCGTAAGTGGACGATCCGGCTCCGCTTTCGCGGCCGAGATTGGCACTATGAAAGTGACGGAGGAACTCGATTCCCTCCGCGTCATGGCGCTCGAGCCTATAGAGTTTGTCCTCGCACCAAAATATCTGGCCGCTTTAATTGCGGTTCCTTGTCTCAGCGTTGTCGCGAATGTCTGCGGCATTTTGGCCGGGGCCTTGTTCATGTTCTTCAGCATTCGCCTCACGCCCGTGTTGTACCTCCACTATGTGTTCGAGGCAATCGATTTGCGCGACGTAGTTATGGGGCTGATCAAGAGCGTTGTCTTCGGGACCATCATTGCCCAGGTTGGATGCCTGGAAGGCTTTCGTGTTCACGGAGGCCCCGACTCCGTTGGTCGCTCCACTACGAGTGCTGTTGTTAAGTCAACCTTCTTGGTCATTGTTGCGGATGCGATTTTCACCGCCATTTTTTACTTCACGGGGAAACACTGATGCCAATCATTTCCGTTCGCGATCTTGTGGTCGAGTACAACGGTCGCAGAGTGCTGAATGGATTGAATCTCGACATCGAGCGCGGGGAAACGATGGTCTTGTTGGGCGGCAGTGGCTGCGGCAAAAGCACATTGTTACGCCAGATCATCGGACTGGAGCGCCCTAAGTCGGGCAGCATTCACGTGAACGAAACGGATATTACCCGTTGCTCAAAGTCGGAATTGAAGAAGATGCACCGCTCGATCGGAGTGGCGTTCCAAAGCGCGGCTTTATTCAACTCGTTGAATGTCGAGGATAACGTCGCTTTGCCGCTGCGTGAACACACCCGGCTGGCACCTTCCATCATCGAACTGGTGGTTTGGTTCAAATTGGCCGCGGTGGGCCTGGCGGACCATGGGAAGTTATTTCCCCAGGAGCTTTCCGGAGGTATGAAGAAGCGTGCGGCGGTCGCGCGCGCTCTCGCGCTCGGCCCCGAAATCCTTGTGCTCGATGAGCCATCGGCCGGGCTTGATCCGATCGTCGCCGCAGAACTCGACGAACTGATTCTGCTGCTCAAGGGGACCTTACAGATGACGGTCATTGTGGTCACCCACGAACTGCCAAGCGCGTTCCGCATTGCCGACCGCATCGCCATGCTCTATCAAGGTGCATTCAGCTCGGTCGGTACAAAAGACCAGATCAAAGCTAGCCAGAATCCGCGTGTGCGGCAGTTTCTGGATCGGATTCCCGAAGACATAGCGAAATCGTCCGCAGTAGCCACGCATTTCGAAAAATACCTGGATTCCGCGGAGGCATATCAGTGACCACAGAAGCAAAAGTCGGAGCCTTTGTCCTTGGATGTGCGTCGATCCTGGCATTCACGATCGTCCACCTGGTCAACGCGCAGCTTAATGGCCATACCGTTCCATACCGCACCTATCTTCGTTACGCTGGCGGGATAGAACCGGGCGCCCAAGTCCTCTTCGGAGGAATCAACGTGGGGAAAATAACAGCGGTTCGGCCTTGGACATCAGATCCGACCAAGATCGAAATTCTGCTGGACGTGAAGGAAAACACCCCGCTGAACGAAAAATCTGTAGCCAAGTTGGGACTGGTCAGCGTGATGAGTGGCGCAGCCTTGTCCATCACAACGGGCACCAACGATGCTCGCCGCCTTCCTGCAGGCTCGATCATTGCTTCGCAAGAAGCCGCAAGTCTGGACGAGATCACCGACAAAATGGCAACTGCGGCAGACAATGCAAACGGCCTGATCACCGAGGTTCGGGGAGAACTGGGAGGAATCAGCGGAGATGCGCGGACACTGCAGGCAAACCTTAATACGGTAGCCGGAAAAGCCAACCAGCAAAAGATTCAGGCCGTCCTGGATAACGTCAACGCAATGCTAGCGACTGATCGCCCAAAGATCGATCGTCTGACTGATGAATTGAACGCGCTCAGCCAGCATGCTGATGAGACCGTTCAAAACGTGAATGGCACGGTGAGCGATCTGCGGGAACCGATCCGCAACGACCTGGCTAATCTGCAGAGCACGTTGTTACAAGCGAAGCAATTGCTCGGGGATATGCAGGTGTTAGTGCGGGCCAATGACTACAAGATTGATGACACGATCGAACATTTGCGGACTGCGACGGAAAACTTGGACGAGTTGACGGAGTCGGTGAAACAACGTCCCTGGAGTCTTATTCGAATCAAGCAACCGGAAGACCGCAAGGTGCCAAAATAAATCAATTGAACCAAGGATGGATCTTCTCGCTTCCTTCCAGCTTCATCGGAGATTAAAAATGAAAAGAAGTCTAGCTATGATCGTCGTTGCACTTTCAGCTATCGTCGCCCTTGCCGGCTGCGCAGGCAAGGTCGGACGTGCGAACTATTACACTCTCAACCTTCCTGCGCCGCCTGATCCGCCAGTCGCGGAAAATGCGCACACTACGGTGGCGATCCGCGAATTCCGCGCGCCCGCCTACCTGAGGCAGGGAGCCATCGTGTACAAACCATCTCCAGAACAAATCGGCTTCTATGCGTATCATCGTTGGGCGATTGACCCGTGTGACTTTGTCACCGACTCGGTTATCGATCGCCTAAGTGCCACAGGAACCTTTTCCCGCGTGAAGCGTTACGATGGTCAGCCCGACGCTGACTACGTGGTCAGTGGACGATTGGAGAAGCTTGAGGAACTTGACTATGAGGGCGGCGTCAAGGTCCAGGTCGCAGTCTCCGCCCAGATGACCAGACTTGATGACGGCACGATTGTTTGGAGTAAAGCAGTTTCGGAGGTCGGAGAGGTCAACCAGCACGACGTTGCGACGGTCGTCTCAGAAATGAGCTACACGATGGCACGAGCGATCGAGAAACTGCTGACGCCGGTGCCCGGGACTTTGCCCGCTGTGTCAACGGCCGCGGCTAACAGCAATTAAACATTCGAGGGACTGTCAACGTACCGACACTGGCAATTTTACGCCGCACCCGCACGCATGTCTGGTTGCAAATGGAAACCATGCAGCGACTTAGGAAAGAACGGTCTTGGCTTGTCGCGGCATTAGGCTTGCATTCCAAACAGTATGAACAATCTCGCTGCGCGACGTAGATGACAGTCTCGCGGCTCTAAACGACGGCTCGTTAAGGCGCGTCGTTGCTTCGTTCTGACCAAAAATATTCGTACAAGGAGACGCGATGGCGACCATCACCCAGACAGGCACGATTAAGACAATCACAACGCACTACATTGATGGAGCGTTCGTCGAATCCCATGGCCGCGAGGTCATGGACATTATCAAGCCGACCAACGGACAGGTGATCGGCCGCGTCACGCTGGGAGACGAGGAAGACACGCGGCGTGCTATTGCAGCGGCCAAACGAGCATTCACCAGTTTCGCCCGGACAACAAAGGAGGAGCGCTCGCGTTACTTGCGCCAGCTACATGAGGCTGTCTCAGCGCGCATCGACGATTTAACGGATGTGATGGTGGAGGAGTACGGCGGGGTCGTCCGCTTCGCCCGGCTCATTGTGGAGTCAGGCGTCGCCGCCTTCGCAGCGGCCGAGAAGGGACTTCAAGAGCTGCAGCTTAGACAAAGCTGGGGCAAGACGACGGTCACGCTCGAACCGGTCGGCGTCGCCGGTCTGATTACCGCTTGGAACGCAAACGCGCTGTTCATTTGCCTCAAGTTGGCATCGGCTGTAGCGGCCGGCTGTACGGTCATCATCAAGCCTAGCGAAATGAGTTCGCTGCAGACACGTGTGATGGTTGAGGCTCTGAATGCGGCCGGGCTGCCAAAGGGTGTCTACAACGTGGTAACCGGCCTCGGGACTGCCGTTGGCGCTGAACTGGTTCGTAATCCCGATGTTGCGAAAATTTCGTTCACGGGCTCGGTAGCCGTGGGTGAAGTGATCATGCGCGATGGCGCGGCAACCATGAAGCGTATCACGCTTGAGCTGGGCGGAAAGTCGCCCACAATTGTGCTGGATGACGCCACGCTCGACAAGGCCATCCCATCGGCTCTCACTCTGGCCTTCATGAACAGTGGTCAAGCTTGCGCCGCCGGAACTCGACTCCTCGTGCCCAAGAGGCGGCTCGACGAAGTGAAGCGGGCTATACGGGATCAGATGCGTGCCTATACGGTCGGCGATCCGGCCGATCCCAACATCATGGTCGGACCCATGGTGTCGCAAAAACAGTATGAGCGGGTGGAGTCCTACATTCGCAAAGGCATTGAAGAGGGCGCGGAAGTGCTGGTCGGTGGAGAAGGCCGCCCGAAGGGTCTCGAAGCGGGTTATTTCGTGAAGCCTACCGTGTTTGTCAATGTGGAGAATGACATGGCGATCGCCCAAGAAGAGATTTTCGGCCCTGTGCTCAGTGTGATCGCCTACGACTCCGAAGATGAAGCGATCCGAATTGCGAATGACTCCAAATACGGTCTTCACTCCGCCGTCATGGGAACCGACCTTGAGCGCGCACGTGGTGTTGCCTCTCAGCTGCGGGCCGGGCGAGTGGTGATTAATAATATGACGGACGATCCGCAGGCACCCTGGGGCGGATTTAAATACTCCGGCGTCGGCCGCGAATACGGCAAATACGGGATTGAGGCGTTCCTTGAGCCAAAGGCCATCCTTGAGTGATGCCGAACAAAACGATTAAGAGGGAGTTTATGAGCAAGCACGTCAGTATCTCTCCCAACGAAGCCGCCGATCGACTCGCTATACGCGAGCTCGTTGAAGCTTATGCACACTGTGCCGATCGTCGTGATGCGAGAGCTCAGATGGCGCTCTTTACCGCCGACACTCACTTCGTGGTGTACATGAACGCCAAAGACCCGAAGCCTTCACAGGAACTGAACTCCCGCGAGGTGTTGGCTCCAGTCTTTGCAGATCTGACCAAGTATGCGGCGACCATGCACTTCCTTGGGCAGACCACGATCCTCACGCTCGCCAACGACCGAGGCACAGGGGAAACCTATTGCATGCCTCATCACCTCACCGTTGACGGCGCGAAGCGACAGCTGATGATCGCGGCTCTCCGCTATTACGACACCTTCGTCAAGCAAGACGGCGCATGGCTGTTTGCGGAGCGGCTGCTGTACGTGGACTGGATCGAAGAGCGCATTCTGCCATGACAGCGTCCAACAAGGTGGTTTCGAGCGCGTCGATGAACGTTCCCACTGTCGACCAAAAGCGCCTCGTCATTGTGGGTGCGTCTGGAATGGTCGGCGGCTACGCGCTTCGCTATGCGCTCGATAACTCCGCCGTCAAAAGCGTGACTTCGATTGGCCGCAAGCAACTGAGCGTCTCGCACCCTAAGTTGAAAGAGGTTTTGCATCAAGACTTCGCCGACTGTTCCAAACTCGCCGATGCACTTTTGGGCCAGGACGCGGCGGTCTATTGCCTGGGGACGTATACCGGCTCAGTATCAGACACGGAACTCCGCGCCATAACCGCCAACTATACGATCGAGTTTGCTCGAGTTCTCGGAAACAACAGTCCGAATGCCGCTTTCTCGTTCTTGAGCGGGAATGGTGCGGACCCGACTGGACGAAGCCGGCTAGCCTTTGCGCGCTACAAGGGAGAGGCAGAGAAGGCATTACTCGCGTCCGGCTTCCCACGCGTTTACCTATTCCGGCCCGCGTATATCTACCCGGTTCAGCCGCGAAAGGAACCGACTTTCAGTTACCGGCTGTTACGCGCGGTCTATCCGATGTTTCGACTGCTGTTTCCGAACCAGGTCATTCGGGCTGACGACTTGGGCTGGGCAATGGTGGATGTTGTGCTTCGACAAACACAGGAGCGCCAAAGTTTGGTTTTCGAAAACCGAGACATCCGAGCCATGGTCAAGTCGCAAATGCCCGTGCACGATCGCGCTAAGTGATTGATCACATTTCGACGCGTGACTGAATCACAAATGAGGCAATGAATGAAGAGAATCGTGATAATCGGCGCCGGTTTTGCAGGGCTCGCTGCAACTGATCGTACGCTCATACCCTGAGCCAAATATGACATTTGCTGACCTCCGTCCAATGATCACCGCAAAGGCAATCGATCCTTTACGGAGCTTCTCCGAATCGTGTCGCGAAGAATTGGAAAGGCTGAAATAGAAGGGCTCGCTTTGGATCGACAGGCTGACACAGAAACTCGCGAAGGTTAATAACGGATGCCCGGATGCCCTTCATTCGATGAGAGCGCAGTTGTTCCGCTGTCCGCAGTTTTTACCCGCAGTTGATGTTTCCACCACCTTCCATCAACAACTTCTAACGCCACCCGTGCCACGAAGTCGTTGTAATCACTATTAATGTTGGCCGTGAAAAGGCTGGCGTCCGCGGTTCAACTCCGTCCCTGGACACCACATTCTTAAAAACTTAGCGGAATCGCGGCTTGCCCTCCCAGTCCGCTATTTTTCGGCGAGATCCGGTTCGCTTCCTGGCCACGATGACGGTGAAGGACTTAAACTCGAAGTGCCTCTCGCTCAGTCCGCTTTCAGTCCGCTTCTGTCTGCGGCGTGGCTGAAAATCGCAGTCCATGGTGACCTTTGCTTTCGAGTTACCCTTGACTAGGGCACAACTCCGACATGAAGGCATCTCCCGTCAACCAAGAGGATCTCGCATGCGGCTTTGTCAAAACCTTGTTGTCGAACCACGGACTGGCAACGATCGGTCGATGACGAATTTGGCAAACTTCAAGACATCCGCCGTGGATTCGTAGGGAAGACGTTTGGCGGTTGCCAACTTGGCGATTCCGTGGACCATCGACCAGGCAAGAAGAGCAAGCTGACGCACGTCTACAGAGGGCAATCGATTTTCATCCTGGCAGCTCTTGACCAAGGTCAACAATGTCCCGAACGCCTGCTCTGCAGCTTCCGTGGAATCAGGAGTTCCGTGCTTGGATACGGCCGCGTCGAACATGACAGTAAAGTGCTCCGGCCGGCGTAGAGCAAATTCCACATATGCCAGGCCGGCGGCCTTCAGCCGACCAACACTGCTCCGGTGGTGAGTGACAGCTTCTAGCATCGCTTCCTTCAGTTCCCGGAATCCTTGGGCGGCCACTGCTGCCAGGAGATCTTCTCGATCAGGAAAGTGTCGATAAGGAGCGTTGTGGGAGACGCCTGCACGTCGGGCGACTTCCCGCAAAGTAAACCCGGCCGGCCCGACTTCGGCGATCAACTGAATTGCCGCTTGCAACAAGGCCTCGCGCAAGTGTCCGTGATGGTATGGCTTCGGTTTCTCCATCGATTGCAACGATTATACATCTCAGTGTTGACACCAGCAACATTGTATTCATTCCAGCTCGATCCGGCGGGTTCGACGGTCGTGGATTTTCCACTACTTGAAACCAGCGTGGGTCTGAGTTCGGCGTGGCGATCCGATCAATTCGTGGAGGGCGAATCGCGGTGCAGGCAAGTATCCAGATAAGCCTCAACACCACTCAGTGAGTCGTCGAGACCCGCTTAATCCCCTGGTCACGCATCATACAACGCAGTGTTGACACGCGCAACATTCCGACATCCTATCTCTCTGAATTTTATTTGCAACCATGTTGACAGTGACAACATCTTAATTATAGAATGTTGACACGCGCAACATATCGCGTCTTTACCAAAACTGGAGAAGCGGCTATGAAATTAAGAACTCAAACGGTTGCTCGGCAGCTGGTCGTGACGTTTCTTGCCATGCTTGCTCTGCCGGAAGGTGTTTGGTCTGTGGCTCAGACCCAGGCAACAGGACAGACTCCGGCGTCCAGCCGCTCTGTGTTGCTCAAAGAAGGCACGGAAATAAAGCTGAAATTGCACGACAAGATCACCTCGAAAACCGCGGCGGAGGGCGATTTGGTGAATTTGATTCTCGCGCAGGACGTGAGAGTCGGGGACATCACGGTTGCAAGGGCTGGGTCTGTCGCGGTTGCGACCGTCTCTCACGCCGCGAAGGCCGGAATGGGGGGCAGACCCGGCGATCTTGGCCTGAGATTGGAGTACCTGAGGGTTGACGATTCATGCGTCAGGCTACGGGGCACGAAAGGCAAGCAAGGAAAGAGCAAAGAGGGGACGGCGGTTGCACTCACCGTTCTTTTTGGACCCATCGGGTTAATCAGGCACGGCAGGAACCTCAAGTTCGAGGAAGCAACGCGGCTTGTGGCCTACCTAGATCAAGACACGGTGCTACAAGCCCTCGAATAAGGCCGTTAAGGAGGACGTATGGGATTGGTCTTTAGATTGAGTAATGTTCTGGTTTTGCCATTCTGGGCCGTAATGATTTTGCTGCCGCGTTGGCGGTGGACAGCACGAATTTTGCGATCATCGACAGGAATCGTCGTGCCGGCCGCTTTGTATGCTGCTCTGGTCCTTCCGCGCCTGTGGGAGATTTGGCCTGCGGTCTCACGCCCGACGCTCAATGGCGTGATGACGCTCCTGGGTTCGCCTGCAGGCGCAACCATCGCGTGGGCACACTTTCTCGCCTTTGACCTGTTCGTCGGGCGTTGGATTTATCTCGACAGCCAGGAGCGCCGGATCAGTCCATGGTTCACGGCGCCGGTGCTGTTCCTCACCCTGATACTGGGGCCAGCAGGGTTCCTGGTCTACCTCATTGTGCGGCCCCTCGCCGCGGCGGTGTCACCCGCACCGGCGAAGGCGCCTGTTCAGAGCTCAGTGTAACGAGGAGAGAGGAGGAAAACGATGAAATCACTGATTGGCACAACACAAAACAGCAAAGGGGAAGTATTGCGGCATTGGCTGTATCGCGCATTTGCTGCGAACCCAGCACTCACCATCCTTGGCGGAGTAATGCTCGCCACATTGGTTGCCACCCTCGTTGGCGTATTCGTGGACCACCGCGTTATCACGGGTGCCCCCGCTTGGCTCAAACCCGCTAAGTTTGCCATCTCGGTCAGCGTCTATTGTTTCACGTTCGTATGGCTGCTGGGGTTGGTCGAGAGCCATCCTCGCCTGGTCCGTTTAGTGGCAAATGTCACAGTTGCCAGCTTTATCGTGGAGATGATTGTCATCATCGGTCAGGCGGCGCGCGGGACTACCAGCCACTTTAACCTGGCAACGCCATTCGATTCCTTTCTCTGGTTCACGATGGGAGCATTCATCGTCCTCGTGTGGACCATGAATCTGCTGCTCGCAATCATGCTTCTGCGACAGCGGATGCCGGACCAAGCTTTCGCATGGTCTCTCCGCCTAGGAGTGGTCATCTCGTCGATCGGCATGGGGGCGGCGTTCTTCATGGTTACACCCACGCCAGAACAAGCCGCCGCAATCGCCAGCGGTTACGGCCCGCACATCGTCGGGGCGCACAGCGTTGGAGTCGCAGACGGCGGCCCTGGCTTACCCATTTTCGGATGGAGCACGGTGGGAGGTGACCTGAGAGCCGCGCATTTCGTCGGGCTACACGCGCTCCAGATCCTGCCTTTCTTGGGTTGGCTGTTGACGCGACGGAAGAGTGTTTTCGCCCTGTTGGCTGCGAATGATCGGCTGACCCTGGTGTGGACTGGTGGCTTGGGTTACTTAGGCACGGTCGTGCTGCTCACTTGGCAAGCTCTGCGCGGCCAATCCGTAGTCAATCCTGACGCCAAAACCATCGCTGCTGCAGGTGTGTTGGCGGCGAGCGTCGCAACTTCAATATTGATAACCGCCGCGCGGGTCTTCATCAGGAACAGAAAAGCACGCGTGTTGGCGTCTGCAATCCAGATCTTGATTCACCAGGAGGATGTATGAAACCCACGATTTCCGTTTCACTTGTCGCTCTATTGATATTGCCGGCCACGTCTTGGGGTCAGGACGCTGAGAAGACGCTTCCAAGTGCTCCCTCTTCCCAGATCGCTCCCAGGGCGTCCGGCGACATTTCCGACGTCGATCACGGCACTGTAGATCCGCCGTCATCTTCTGTGCCGCTTTATCCCAATCCCGCGCGGCCGGCGCCAGCGACTGCGGCCGAGTTCGGTCTCAGCAATAAATTTAGTTACTACATGACCGAGACCTACTTCAATCCCAGTGTTTTTACCGCACCAGCCTTCCGTGCGGGGCTCCGCATGGCGAACCCTCCCGGCAAAGGAGCGACCCAATATCCTCCCGATTGGAGGCAGGGTGCTGAGGCCTTTGGAAGAAACTACGAAGACGCATTCGCGGAGCGCGTCAGCTTTCAGACCGCCAGATTCGTTACTGGAGCCATTGCCCGGGAAGATCCACGCTACGTCCGGTCCACCAGCCACAACATTTTTTCAAGGAGCGTCCACGCAGTCAGCTTCTCTTTTGTCGATCGCTCGGATTCTGGACATCGCATGCCCGCTCTATCCAACTTTGTGGGAGCCGCTGCAGGTGGATTCGTCGGCAATACCTATCTTCCAGCCGGTTTCAACGATGTGA
>Ga0210406_10006218_pt1 | contig 12424 bp, 12 predicted proteins | sample IncBWC30MmetaG_FD_155454 | JGI IMG/M metagenome (GOLD analysis project Ga0210406, IMG submission 155454) | Forest soil microbial communities from Barre Woods Harvard Forest LTER site, Petersham, Massachusetts, United States - Inc-BW-C-30-M | ecosystem: Environmental > Terrestrial > Soil >...
TTACGTCGTGGCCAGCAAAAGGCCAGCAGCTTTTTGCCGATTGATGGTAAACTATTGAAACAAAACGCCGGAGAGGTGGCCGAGAGGCTGAAGGCGGCGGTTTGCTAAACCCACCTGCCCGATTCGCACAGACCGATCTTCACGTGTTTTGTTCGCATTAGGCACTGCTCAGTTGCAGCCACATACCCTCATTTGCAGCCTATAGTTCAGCAAAAGTTCAGCAGATTTTCCCTCTTTACCCGGCGTAATTGCGAGCCTATCCTCCTCTCGCACTCACTTCCCATTGGCCCAAATCGGTGGATTCCCTGCGAACCGAACGTTCCTAGATATCCCTTTTTCTGGGCGGCGGCGGGAGATTGAGGGGAACCCAGCAAAAGGTACACAGCGAATCAGTACGATGCAGGCTCGGGAAGTTGACGCACTCTTCCCCATCAATTCCAGGAGGTGTACTCGGCCACCATGCTCGCCGGCAACAATGCTGCGCGCGCTAGCGAACACGCAACAGTGAGCGGAAGTGTCAGAGGTAAACCAGACAAAACTGCCCCCGATTCCAGATTCCAAACCTTCAGCATATCGTCCCGAGGAGCGGAAACCGCACACCGCCATTGACAGACGCATACGTTCGGGACTCCCCGATCTGGGCCGAAACGCCAAACTTTCCCGGGGCTGCCAGTAAAAGCCTCACTGGAACCCTTGCACTGGCCCTATCGAAATGAAGCCCAGGTCGATAGCGGAGCAATTGTTAAACGGCAGAACATTCAGAACAACCCCGTCAGAAGAACCCCGTCAGAAGAACCCCTCTTGACTCCTGCTCACCTAAGTAGCAGTATTTCTCTCTTATCTTTCTCCTCTTGAGTAGACAACAAGCGTTCTGAGAACTAATCTGGGCTATGCGATCGAAACTGTTCCAGCCCTGCCGAGCCTTTTAGATATGATTCCCACCGGACCAGCCAAAATCGGAAAGTATGAAGTCCTCGATGTCATAGGCCATGGCGGTATGGGGATTGTTTACAAGGCGATCGATCCTATTATCGGCCGCTCCGTCGCGATTAAAATGATTACTTCTGGATCCAAAGGAGATCCGGACCTGCTACAGCGCTTTTACACCGAAGCTCGATCTACCGGAAGTTTGCAACACCCGAACATTCTCACCGTGTATGACGTGGGAGACCAAGACGGCGATCCTTATCTAGTGATGGAGTACCTGGAGGGGGAAACGCTCGATTCTATCATTAGGTCCGGTCTCCCCCTGAGTCTCGTGTATAAGCTCGGCATAGTTATTGAGCTTTGCAAGGGCCTCAACTACGCGCATCAGCACGGTGTGACTCATCGCGACATCAAGGCCGGCAACATCATGGTCCTCAAGGATGGTAGTCCGAAAATCGTAGATTTCGGGATCGCCCGAATCGGTGACAGTGGGCAGACCCGCACTGGCCAAGTGATTGGCAGCGTTAGCTACATGGCTCCCGAGCAGCTCCGTGGCGACAAAGTGGATTCCAGGGCGGACATTTTCTCTTTAGGCGTTGTTTTGTACCAACTCCTGACATATGCATTGCCTTTCCAGGCGGATTCGATGGCGGCAACGATGCTGCAGATTCTTCAGGAGTCCCCGCGGCCTCTGAGTAATTACATTGATCAATACCCGTTGGAGTTAGACGCGTTAGTTTCGAGAGCTTTGGCCAAAGATCGCGAACAGCGTTACCAGACCGCAGCGGACCTAGGTGCCGACCTCAGTCGGGTGCGTGACGCGCTCAAAAATGGACTAATTGAGCAGCACCTTCATGCGGCTGAACTCCTCCTCTCCCAGCAGGAACTTGTAAAGGCAAAGGAAGAGTTGTTGGCGGCATTGACACTGGACTCACACCATACACGGGCGATGCAGCTAATGCAGGGCATGTCCCAGGCCTTTGGCTCTGAACCAGAACCACCCGGGCTCTCTTCCATTGAGGCAGCCGAAACGCTATCTGCACGGATTCACGACAATCCTGTGGCTTGTGCCGCGGATCCTCAGTCGTCCACTGTCATCGCGCCAGCAGTCTCCACGACCAAGCTCGGATTAGATGCGGCTGTGAGTGGTAAAGAACCGAGCCGGCGTTCTGAAATGCCTGACGTCACTCGTATTTTCGAGGGGCTCCCAGACGGCGGTCACAGCGAGGTCCAATCCAAACGGCAAAACGTGAGACTCACGTTCGCAGCAAGCGAAGACCGCCTTCTTACGGGTAAAACAGTGCGGTTGACCTGTTTGCCGTTTCGTATCGGCCGCGTCAACTCGGAAATGTGCATCGAATCCGATCCGGGCATTTCGCTTCAACACGCCGTGATCGACTGGGACGGAAGTGCGTTTACTATCGCTGATCTAGACAGCACCAACGGAACATATTTAAACGGCAAACGCCTTCGCGCAAATACCTCAGAGGTTCTTCCATTTGGAGCGCTAGTCCGGCTGGGTAATTACACCGTTTTGACATTTTCTTCGGATGACGTAATCGAATTGCCCAGTCTTATCGGACAGCTCATCGATACTCGATACAAATTGCTGAAACTGATTCGCAATGGCTCCAAGACTGCTCTCTACGAGGCAAGCGATTCCCGCCTGCCTCAACGGGTCGCCGTGAAAATCCTTTCGCCGAGTCTAGCGAGTTACCCCGGGTATTCTGAGCAGTTCAATCGAGAGGCGGAAATTGCAGCTCGCCTACATCATCCGCACATCTGCCCGATTCTTGATTATGGTGTAACATCGGTGCCCATGTATGGTGGTCAAATGTTGACGAGCAACTACTTGACGATGGGACTGATGGAAGGCGGTTCATTGTCCGATCGCCTCTCTAGCAAAAGGCCCGTTCCATTGGAACAAATCGTAGATTGGTTGGATGACGTTTCTGACGCATTGGAGTATGCCCACGCAGAGGGAGTAATCCATAGTGGGCTGAAAACTTCTTCCTTAATATTCGACAGCAAAGGCAAAGCCTATGTGACAGACTTCGGTATGGCGTTCCGCCAAGGCGACCTAAAGAAGCGCATATTTCTTGGTTCTCCAGAATTCCTCGCGCCCGAGCAGTGGGAAGGTTTAGAGTTGACACCGAAGGTCGATCAGTACTCACTGGCCGTTCTTACTTACCTTTCGGTTACGGGAGGCCTTCCTTTTGAAGGCCAGGTGGATGCAGACCAACGAGAGAAGAATTTTGCGCGGGGCCCAATCCCTGCACATGAGGAGGCTGTGCGGAAGGGCAGCACGGCCCCACCAAGAGGAATTTCGGAGGTGCTAAGACGAGCATTGTCGATGAAACCTGAAGATCGTTATCCTTCAGTGCGCGACTTCTTTGTCGGATTTAAACATGCTGTGACGTCGCCCGTTGCTCAAGCAACCGGCAGACCGCGAGCCTTCATCAGCTACCAACGTGATTCAAGCTCTGGTTGGGCGGTGCTCTTCGCTCGTGAACTCGAGCAGAAGCACGACGTGTTTGCATTCGTGGATACCCAACGACTAGACAGCGCGGTCCGGTTTCCAACACGGCTCAAGAAAGCAATCGAAGAATGCGATGTCTTTATTTGTCTACTCTCGGCGGAGACACTTAAATCTAAATGGGTGCAGGAAGAAATCCGGCTGGCCTGGGAAAATCGCAAGCCAATGGTACCAGTCTTTCAGGAGGCCTTTTCGCAACCTGATGCTTCAGAAAAGCTTGAGCCTCATATCGAAACGCTCATCACTTATGACGGGGTACACTTGCTGGACAGACGTAACATCCATGTAGACTATACGATCGCTGAGCTGGCGAAAATTGTTAAGGAAGCGACTGTGAGATCGCGGGCGGATTAATCCGGATATTCTGGTCTTGTCTAGCCAAAATGCAATCGCCCAAACTTCACAGAACACCGATTTATCTGGGCAGCGTCGGATGAGACGAGACGGGCGAAGCAAAAGGTACACGGGGGAGCTGTACGATTCAGACGCGATAGTGCACTTTCAATTTTTCTCCATCCAGAAGAGTCGCCAGCAACAATGCTGCGCGCACCAGCGAACGCGCAACAGTGAGCGGAAGTATCACAGGTGAAGTTGCTACAGCTGAACCCGCTTCCACATCCCAGGCAGAAACCGCACGCTGGCCGTCGGGACTCACCTGTGGTACGCAAAAATTCCACCCGGCTCCGATCTGACAGAGATGTTGGCACTTATTTGTTCGGCTTCCGTGCGCTCGAAAACCCAAGAAGCCAGCCCCGCCTGGCAGAAAACACTTCTCAGCCGGACTGACCGTATGCCATCTCCAATTTCTAATACCTGTACAGACGGGAAGGCCGGTGCCTTTCGCTTGCGGCGAGACGAACGGGTTGGGGTAAGAACTCGTTGGTTCCTATCTGACCCAAGTTCATCTCCAGCACGAGCTCGAAATCCAACAATTACGACCGCTCCTGTCAGACAACGATCTATATATAAAGGTTAAGCGGATGGTTTATCTCTCGGATCGGTCAGACTTCAGAACTGGGCGCAATAATTGCGCAGCACAACCTCACCAGAACGTTTTGACGAGTTTTTCACCAGTCGCAGTACTGCCTTGTTTTGCGATACACTTATTTCCCACCTGGTTTCTTAGGTGGGATCCTTCCGATCCTTTGAAGACATTCACCTTCGGCGACGGCGGCATGACTCTATACAACAACCTGACCTTCCTTCCTTTCCGAATGGCAAAGCTCGACGCCGTCGACCAGATTGAGAACCTTATCCAAATCGGTCTCGAGGCCGGCGACAAGACCAAGCTCGAACACGTCACATCCTTTGCACTGAACGCGGTCGCCACGTCATGAGGGCATTCATCATTCGCCCTTTCGGCACACGGAAAGGTATTAATTTCGATGACATCGAGAAGAAACTAGTCGGTCCTGCGCTCGACAACATCGGCGCAGAAGGCAGAACCACGGGCGAGATTCTGGAAGCGGGTAATATTCGTATCGACATGTTTCAGCAACTCCTGGTTGCCGACCTGGTCATAGCCGATATCACCACCAATAATCCCAATGCTTTCTATGAACTCGGCATTCGTCACGCACTCCAGGAGAAGCGAACCTTCCTGATTCGCGCGAAGTTTCCGCCTCCACAAACGGTTCAGGAAATGAAAGAGGCGGACGTTCCCTTCGACATCAAAACCGATCGTTACTTCGAATACGATCCCGCCCAGCCCGCCGCTTCACTCGATAGCCTCACCCAAGCCCTACGGATCACCGCCGCCAGCGAGCGCCAGGATAGCCCCGTATTTCTTTCGCTGCCTAACCTCAAATCGCAACCCCGTGAGCGGTTCATCCCGGTCCCACTCGGTTTCGGCGAAGAGGTCCAGCGCGCTGAAAAAGACAAGGATGCGCGCAAGCTTACGCTGCTGGGACTCGAAGCCGGAGGTTTTCCTTGGGAATCCACCGGTCTCCGCGTGGTCGGCCGCGCTCTGCTTCTCATTAAGAGGTACGGAGCTGCCCAAACGGCCTGGGAGAGTCTGCGCCAACTGGACGATTTCGATTTAGAAGCCAATACCGCGCTCGGCAACATCTATCAACGTCTCGATGATGTTGTGAGCTCTGATCAGGCGCTCGAACGAGCACTGAAGGTTGCTACCGAACCCGCCGATATCGCCGAAATTCATGGGCAATTGGGCCGCAATAAGAAAGATCGCTGGGTCAAATCGTGGCGCGATGCAAAACCAGAAGACAAGGCCCGGAAAGCGCTGGATTCTCCTCTGATCGTGGAAGCCTATGAGCAGTACCTCATGGCATACCGGCAGGATCTCGATTCTTATTATCCCGGCCTGAATGCGCTCGGTCTCGCGGTTATCATCATCGAACTCGCCGGGAAGTATCCGGACCTCTGGAGCGCTCATTTCGGGGATGACAACGAGGCGAACTCAAAGCTCGGCGAGATCAAACGCAAGCGCGATCAGATTGCTCACGCGTTGCAACTTCGCTTCGACGCTGCAGATGCGCCTGCGCCCGCCGTTGGCGTGCAAGAGGATCAATGGCTACTCAGCAGTGCCGGCGATCTCAATCTGCTGGTGCAGCCGACCGCGCGCCGCGCCATTTACTTTTACAAGAAGGCGGCAGCAGTGGGCGGCGACTTCGTGCTCGATTCTGCTCGCAAGCAACTCGTGCTGTTTGCAGAACTAGGCGTTCTCAAGGACAGAATTGAGGAAGCGCTGAAAGTCTTCCCACCTGAATCAGCACTGGCCTCCGATCAGCGGATCGAACGGGTATTGCTGTTCACCGGCCATCGCATTGATTCCGCCAAACGAGAAACGCCGCGCTTCCCCGCCGCAAAGGAGAGCGTTGCGCGTGAGGCAATTCGTTCCGCTGTTTCCGACGAGGAAGCGATCACAAGCGGCTCTATCATTGGCGTCAGCGGCGGCGCAAACGGCGGAGACATCCTGTTCCTCGAAGTCTGTGACGAGTTAGGAATCAAGACGGAGATGATGTTGGCCTTGCCCGAAAACCAGTTCATAGAAGCAAGCGTCGAGAACGAGAATAAGACCTGGTTGCGTCGTTTCCACGCACAATTGGAAAAGCACCCTAACCTTCCGGTCCTGGCGCAGTCGCCGGAACTCCCCAAATGGCTGCAATCCAAAAAGGGTTATGACATTTGGCAGCGCAACAATCTCTGGCTTCTTAGCGAGGCATTGTGCCTCGCTCCAAAGAACTTAACCACCATTGCCCTATGGGATGGCGAACCCGGGGATGGCCCCGGCGGCACTGAACATATGGTCAGCCTGGCCAAAGAGCGCGGCGCCCATATCATTCCTCTGGACACTAAGGCACTTTTCGGACTCACCTGAACCGGGGTCGCTAGAGTACTTAGCTCCAGGCTGGAGGTTTTGACATCCATCACTTGGGTCCTTTTCATAAGACCATGAAGCCAGCAATGCGTTCGGAGCGTGTATGGAGGTTGCCGGCGATCAGGTGGTGAAATTTGGGGACAGATCTGATCTGTATCTTACTCGGGAAGCATGCGATTCCGAGAATCGGGTGTTCCAATGGACCGACGGAATTTCGTATCGGCAGTGACGGGGTTAATGCTTAGCGGGACTTTGTCTCGACTGAGCGGCGGCGAAAAAAATCCACGCGGACCGGTCATCGTGGAAGCCGGACGGCGAGTGGATGCCACGGAGGCGACGGTGGTTCGCTTTCCGCCTCAAAACGTGGCGGAAGTTCGCGAGAATATTCGTCGGGTCCTTAAGAACCAGAAACCGGTCGCCGTTGTTAGCTCCGCCGCATGTGGGGCCGATCTCTTGCTGCTCGATGTAGCCCGCGAGATGCACGTTCCGCGTCACATATTGCTACCTTCAAATCCAGAAGAGTTTCGGGCCTCCTCCGTTACGGATCGTCCGGGCAATTGGGGTGAGCTCTACTCGGAAGCGTTGCGCACCGCTACAGTCGAGGTACTCAAATTGCCAGAAGGGCAGGAGGGCTACCTTGAAACCAACTTGAAGCTACTCGATCGCGCCCAAGCGCTCGCTGTACAGGGACACACGACCGTCGAGGCGTTGGTCGTCTGGAATCAGAAATCGCGCGGACCGGACGACGTAACCGCGCATTTTCTTGAACAGGCCAAGCTACGGAAGATGCCGATCCTCCAGATTTCGACACTATAACGGCTCATTGCTAAGGGCGATCCGTGGGTGAGCGTCTGGGGCGATCGCCCGTGTACCTCCACTATCCCCGTCCTAACTCCTTCACCTTCGCTTCGGTCGGCGAACGAAGCCGTAAGTGGATTGGCTGGAAGCATGTCAAAGTGCTGCTGGCCATTGCGCGGTGTCGCACTGCCGCGCTCGGCGGGCATCTCGATGAATGCACCCGCTGCGGACATCGCGCCATCTCCTTCAACTCGTGCCGAAATCGGCATTGCCCGAAGTGTCAGTCGGGCGCGCGCGAACGCTGGCTGGAAAAGCGTCGTCGGGAACTTCTTCCAACCCCTTACGTGCACGTGGTCTTCACGCTTCCTTATCATTTGGCCCCGTTGGTTTTGCAGAACCAGAATGTCATCTACGATCTTTTGTTTCGCACCAGTGCGGAAACCCTTCTGGAAGTCGCGCGCGATCCCCAGCATCTCGGTGCAGAAATCGGCTTCTTCAGCGTGCTGCACAGTTGGACTCAAAAAATCGAATTTCATCCGCATGTACATTGCGTGGTGCCGGCCGGTGGGCTGTCCGCCGATCACACGCGCTGGATCAAACCACGCTACGACTTCTTTCTTCCCGTGGAGGTGCTCGGCGCTGTCTTTCGCGGCAATTCCACGAAGCGCTCAAGCGCGCCTTTCACGACGGCAAGCTCAACTTTCATGGAGATTTGAAGCTCCTCACACAACCGAGAACCTTTGCTGCCTGGCTAAGACCACTGTTCCGAAAGGACTGGGTGGTCTATGCGAAACGCCCGTTCGGAGGCCCACAGCAGGTGCTCCGTTATCTGGGCCGTTACACTCATCGCGTGGCCATCTCCAACCACCCCCTGGTGTCGTTTGCCGATGGAAAGGTTACGTTTCGTTGGCGCGATTCCGCTCATAACAACGAACAGAAGTTAATGACTCTATCTGTCGATGAGTTCTTGCGCCGCTTCCTGTTGCATCTGCTTCCCCAAGGTTTCGTACGCATCCGAAACTTCGGCTTCCTGGCCAATCGCAGACGTGCCACCACTTTGCCACTTTGCTTTCAATTGCTCGGTTCAACACCACAAACCGAGCAAGACGTCTCCACCGCCAGTTCCAGCGATCTTTGGACTTGCCCCAAGTGCGGTGGGCCGATGCTGGTCATCGAAAGACTTACGGCTGCTGAGATTCAGCTGCGTTCTCCACCGGCCCGGAATGCCGCTGCCGCATGAGAAGACCGTCGACATCACAAAATCCCTTGCGTGCCTTAGCTCGCTCCCTCTCTTTTCGTCCAACCAATCCCTTCTCCCATTCTCCCAGGACACCCTTCGGCGGCACATTTGCCTGTTCAGCCACTCTCCTTCTATCTCGATCGGGTTCCCTACTCCGCTGCCCACCCCCGGAGCATCGCCAAACTCACTCTTCCCCCAATTGAATTTGCATAAGCCCGCGCCCGCCGCAACCCCGAGCGGCTTCCTTCAAGGCAGAGCATTTTTAGCTTGGCGGCATGCCGATAGTAGGCGTAAGCAGAGTGGAAACGTGACTGAGGCGGGCCGGTGAGCTAAAAATGTTTTGGACTAAACCGCTGCAAGGTGTGTGCGCTATGGGTTTTGTTTGATAAGTGGGACGCGACGTAGGGGGCATAGGCGGTAGGTAAGTGCGGAGACGAGCATGCTGGGTTGCAGTTCGGTGTCTTCTGCGGGAACGTGTGGGGCAAAATGCGGGACGCTTGACTGTCTGCGGGGTGATCTGAACGGCAAGAAGCAACAGCATTCCGTTGACTCGAAAGTGTCGAGCTCGTGGCGAGAGCAATTTGGATCCGTTTACGGGCGCTCATGAAGTGTTTCGGATGGTCGGTGAAGAACGAACTTGAGGCAGCGCCTTGACCGCGATCATGCGACCTCGATGACAAACGGGACACTCCCGAAGAGAGCGGCCCGTGAGCCTCTCGTATCGATCACGATAATCCTCTTGAATCGTGGGCTCGGCAGAGCCTTCCTTTGGAGAAGCCATGCCGAGAAGTTGGCGGCAATGCTGCAACTTCTCCTTGCGGTGTCGATTGCCGAGGAACCCGTAGTAGCGAATGCGGTGGAACCTACTCGGTAGCACGTGGAGCAAAAATCGCCGGATGAACTCGTCTGCCGTGAGGGGCATGGTTTTCTGCTGATTGTTATCGCGGTAGTCTCTCCATTTAAATCTCACTTGGCCATCTTCGATGTCGACGATCCGATGATTGGAAATGGCCACGCGGTGGGTGTAGCGGCCGACATAGTCCACCACTTGCTGTGGCCCGGCGAAAGGTGGCTTGGCGTAGACGACCCATTCCACGTCTCGCAGCAAATCGAGATGACGGTTGAAAGCCTGCGGATCTTGGAGTGCCTGAAGCGAAGTGAAGAACCGCAACTTGCCGGCGTCGAAGGCCTCCTGCAGATACTGCAGGAACAATCGGCGGAACAGCCGAGAGAGCACCTTTACTGGTAAGAAAAAGTTGGGGCGGCAGGAGATCCACCTGGCACCATCAAGTGAAATCCCGCCGCCTGGAACGACACAATGCAGATGAGGATGGAAAAACAGGTTCTGTCCCCAACTGTGAAGTATGGCGAAAAAACCGATCTCGGCGCCCAGATGTTGGGGATCGGCAGCGATGGTCGACAAGGTCTCGGCCGTGGCTCGGAAGAGTATGCCGTAGACGAGATCTTTGTTCTGGTAAGCGATGGAAGCAACCTGTTCGGGAATGGTGAAGACGACATGAAAATAGTGCGTGTCGAGAACTTCGGAGGTTCGTTTTTCAACCCACTCTGCACGTGCGAGGGACTGACATTTTGGGCAATGACGATCCCCGCAGCTGTCGTAGCAGGGCCGCTCGTGATTGCAGCAGTCGCAGCGCTCGAGATGGCCGCCGAGAGCTGCGGTTCGACACACCTCGATCGCGGTCATGACGCGCCGTTGAGCGGGGAATAGCGAGGCAGCATGCTGCTGACGATAGGCTTCACCGTAGCGGCGGAAGATGTCCGCCACTTCCAGTTTCGGGCGATCCAAGGGGCCCGGCGGTTAGAGGTGTTGCGACGGAGTAGGCTGGACCTCCATCGAAACAGGGCGAGGCAGCAAATCCAGTGGGCTCGATGTCGAGCACACTTTGCTGGTCGCGATGTGCAGATATTTTGCGGTTGTCTCCAGGCTGCGATGGCCGAGCAAGAGTTGAATCTGGCGAATGTCGGTGCCCCATTCAAGCAAGTGACATGCAAAGGCATGCCGCATGGAATGCGGTGCGATCGGTTTAGGAATTTCGGAAATGCGGCGGGCTTTCCGACACATCGCCGCAACGGAAGTCGTGGTTATGTGTTGGTCCGGGGTGCCACCCGGAAAGAGCCAGTGCCCAGGCCTTTCGATTCGCCACCAGGCTCGCAGGATCTCTAACAGTTTCGGTGAGAGCATTACGTAACGATCTTATGTGCCGGGAAAAGTTATGTGCTCTGGACCCAGACGGAATCTACGGAGACAAGCCTCTGGGAGTGATTGTCCGGCACATAACTATTTGCCTCTGAATGAAGCGATGAGCTTGTCTGCTGGTCGAAAACAGCCTCTTTTCAGAGTCGGAGGTAGGATGGCCTCAAGCATTTCGCGCTTCTGTGAAGGGTCCACCCGAAGGTATATCTCAGTACTCTGAATGCTTTCGTGCCCGAGCCAGAGGGCAACCTTGCGGACATCACCGGTTGCCTGCAGTGTGTTTAAGGCGCAAGTGTGCCGCAGAACGTGCGGCGACACTCGTTTGGTTTTCAAGGAAGGACATTTGTTAACGGCAGCGGAAAAGTGCTTATTAACGATGTGCTTGAAGCCAGAGCGGGTAAGGGGCTGGGCGCGCGCATTGAGGAACAACTCAGGAACGCTCGCGTCGCCTCGAATGGAAAGCCACGCTCGCAGGCTGCCTGCAACAGTTTTCCAGAGAGTGAGGACGCGCTCCTTCCTCCCTTTTCCCATCACGCGGAGATCGACATAGCCCGCCCGAAACGTCACATCGTTGAGTTTGAGTCCGACTAATTCGGAAACCCGAAGACCACCGGTGAACGCCAAGTGAAGCATGGCGCGATCGCGGACGCCATCACGAGTGCTCGGATCGGGAACATCGAGTATGGCTTGCATTTCAGCTTGCGTGAGATGTCGTACCAGACGGGTGTCGGTCTTTTGAAACGGGATGGCTAGCACCTGACGAAGTTGTTCCAAGGCCGATGGCACACGGTATTCGAGGAAGTGCATAAATGACTTGATCGCCGCCAGACGTGCGTTTCGCGTGGAAGGGACGTTACGCCGTTCCGCTTGAAGATGTTCGAGGAAAGCCAACACCAGAGGTGCATCGAGTTGCTCCAACTGGAGTGCAGCCGGCGAACAGCCCAGCCGCTGGCTGGCGAACTGGAAGAGCAGCTGAAAGGCATAAGCATAGGTATCGCTCGTATGGGGACTGGCCTTTCGTTCATTGGGTAACCTCTCGCGCAAGTAGGCGGTGATATGAGGTGCGACAAGAGTCATAGTCGTTCTCTCTCCAAATAGGCTTGGCAGTCATCGGCGATATCCGTCATGAGATGAGTTGTGGACTGCAAATACCAATGCGTATCGCTGATGTGCGCATGTCCGAGGTAAGTGCTGAGGGCCAGCATGTGCTGAGATCGGAGCACGGTGTGCGCAGCGGGTGCACTCATCGAGATGTCCGCCGAGCGCAGCCGTACGACACCGCGCAATGGCCAGCAGCACTTTGACATGCCTCCAACGGATCCACTGGCGGTTTCGCTCGACGAAGGCAGCTCCAGCAGTGCGGATGAG
>Ga0210406_10006219_pt1 | contig 12424 bp, 10 predicted proteins | sample IncBWC30MmetaG_FD_155454 | JGI IMG/M metagenome (GOLD analysis project Ga0210406, IMG submission 155454) | Forest soil microbial communities from Barre Woods Harvard Forest LTER site, Petersham, Massachusetts, United States - Inc-BW-C-30-M | ecosystem: Environmental > Terrestrial > Soil >...
TTGGTTTCCTTTTCAGCCGCCTGCTGCACGGCTTGAGGCACATCAGAGCTACTAATGTTCTCTTCTTCGTGTTTCTTTTCCTTCGCTTGTGCAACGCCGAAGGCGAGTCCGGCGCTGATCGCGACGATGGTGAATAATTTTGGTGTCTTCATGGTTTTAGTTTTCGACCGATTGGTCGCAATAAGTGTTCGAAGATCGACGAGCGCTTACTCGGGAAAATTTGATTTCGCAGCAAGGTCTCGTCCGGCAAGCACCAGGGATACTCTTACTTCGCGGTCGCGAGTCGCAGGCCGAGAAAAACAAACAGCGCGCCGGCGGTGCGATTAAGCCAGTGCGAAATTGCTTCGCTCTTGCGCAATCGTTCGCTAAACGCCGACGCGAACCATGCCAGGACCAGGCACCAAATCGTGCCGGTCGTCACAAACGTGGAGGCGAGCAGGAAAAACGCGAAGACTTTCGCGTTCGACGCCGGATCGATGAATTGCGGGAGGAACGCGAGAAAGAACAACGCGACCTTGGGATTGAGAATGTTGGTCAGGATTCCCTGGCGAAAGGCGGCCATCGTTGTGCGTCGGCGAAAGTTAGACGGCAAGCTCAACTGCTTTTGCCGGTCGAGAATCATTTTAGTCCCGAGAAAAATCAGATAGGCGCCGCCCATGAGTTTGATCACGCCAAAAGCGAGCGCCGAAGTGGCGAGGATGGCGGAGAGGCCGAGCGCCGCGGTGCAGGTATGGAAAATACTTCCGAGCGAAATTCCAAACGCAGAAGCAACGCCGGCCTCGCGGCCATGCGCAATGCTTCGGCCCAAAATGTAAACCGTGTCGGGTCCCGGCGTGAGATTCAGCAGAATTCCCGCAGCGAGAAATAATCCAAAATCATGAATGCCAAACATATCTGGTTTGCGATTAAACTCGGACCACTATGAACAAAAGCGCGGAACGCGCACAAGATCGACAACTAATGCCTCACCGGCTTGGTGCGCCAACGTTCGGCGAAGCGTTTCGGTTTTGGTTGAAGCTTGGATTCATTTCCTTTGGCGGCCCGACTGGCCAGATCGCGATCATGCAGACGGAGCTGGTCGAAAAGAAAAAGTGGATCAGTCAGTCGCGATTTTTGCACGCTTTGAACTTTTGCATGCTGCTTCCGGGCCCCGAAGCGCAACAGCTTGCCATCTACATCGGCTGGCTGTTGCACAAGATTCGTGGTGGCATTGTCGCCGGCGCGTTCTTCGTCATTCCATCGATCTTCGTTCTCTGGACGCTGAGTTACATTTACGCCGCATTCGGTAATCTGCCCTGGATCGCCGCGATCTTTTACGGATTGAAACCGGCGGTCACGGCGATTGTTCTTGTCGCCGTCATTCGGATCGGTCGCAAAGCGCTTAAGAACGCGGTCATGTGGACGCTGGCTGCGCTCGCGTTCGTTGCTCTTTATCTTTTCAAGGTGCCATTCCCCGCGATCGTGTTCGGCGCCGGCGTGATTGGATTTCTCGGCGGAATATTGTGGAAAAGTAAATTCACGGTGCGCGAGAGCGAAGACGCGCACGCGAGCGAATCGGTCATTAGCGACGAACAAGAATCGCCGCCGCATGCGAGACCAAATTTGCGGCGAGCGATTTTGGTTTCCGCGATTTGCCTGACGCTCTGGCTCGCGCCGACGATTATCGCCGGCGCTCTTCGCGGTTGGGATAGTACTCTATTTAAAGAAGGGTTTTTCTTTAGTAAGGCTGCCGTCGTCACCTTTGGCGGCGCCTACGCGGTGCTGCCGTACGTTGCGCAACAAGCGCTGTTTCATTACGGATGGTTGAAGCCCGGCCAAATGATGGACGGACTCGGTCTCGCCGAAACCACACCCGGTCCATTGATCATGGTCTTGCAGTTCGTTGGATTTATGGGCGCATGGCAACATCCGGGAGGATTGCCGCCGCTGTTGGCCGCGACTTTGGGAGCCCTGATCACGACTTGGGCGACGTTTACTCCGTGTTTTCTTTGGATCTTCGTCGGCGGGCCGCACATTGAACAACTGCGCGGGAACAAAAAGCTCACCGCCGCGCTTTCCGCCGTCACCGCTGCGATCGTTGGTGTGATCTTGAATCTCGCGGTCTGGTTTGGGCTGCACGTTTTCTTTCCAAACGCCGGTGTGCTGGATTGGTTCGCCGTCGTTCTCTGCGCCGCGGCATTTGTCGCAATGTTGCGCTACCAGATCGACATCATCCCGGTTGTGCTCGCGAGCGGATTGCTCGGATTGCTTTGGAAAACTTTGATCTGGTAGCGGCGGTTCAGCGATATTGGCCGATGGGTGCTGTCGACGCCCCGGCTTGCCAACGGCAATGACTCGATGAAATAGAAGTCAGCGATGAAGAAGGTATCAACCGAGAGCTCACGGATCGAGCTTTCTCGCGACGAAATGCGCGAATTTGGTTATCGGGTGGTCGATTTGCTGGTTGAGCATTTTGCCAATCTCGAACGCGAACCGGTTGGTAAGAAGGGCGATCCGGATCGGCTAGTTCCATTGTTCGATCACGATCCACCAGAGACTGGGCGCGACCCGAACGAGCTTCTTGCACAGCTCGAGCGAGACGTTTTTCCAAGTAATCTGCATGTCGATCATCCGCGTTTCTTCGCATTCGTTCCCGGCCCGAATAATTTCGTAAGCACGATGGCGGACGCGCTCGCCGCTGGATTCAATGTCTTCAACGGAACGTGGCTCGGTGGTTCGGCGGCCGCGGCGGTCGAACTCGGAGTTGTTCGCTGGCTTTGTCGAACGTGCGGATTTCCAGATTCCGCCGGTGGTTTGTTCGTCAGTGGCGGATCAATGGCGAACCTGACCGCGTTGGTCGCGGCGCGAAATGCGCTGCTAAAGGATCGAATCGACGGCGCGACGATTTATTTTTCGGATCAAACACATTCGTCGGTCCAGCGAGCGCTCCATGTCGTCGGCTTTTTGCGCGACCAAGTGCGGAAACTTCCGAGCGACGGAAACTTCCGATTATCGATCCGGGATTTACGTGAAGCCATAGCCGCCGATCGCGCGAAAGGTTTACGCCCGTTTTGCATTGTCGCGAACGCAGGAACGACAAATACCGGCGCGATCGATCCATTAAGCGAGCTCGCGAATCTCGCGACGGCGGAAAAAATGTGGTTGCACATCGACGGCGCTTTTGGCGCGGCCGCGATCCTGTCCGAACGTGGGCGCGCTCTTTTGCCTGGAATCGAGCTGGCCGATTCTATTTCGCTCGATCCGCACAAGTGGCTGTTTCAATCATTCGAGTGCGGGTGCGTTTTGGTTCGCGACGTCGCGTTGTTGAAATCGGCGTTTCAAATCAAACCGGATTACCTGCGCGACGTGCATCGCCACGAAACTGAATTCAATCCGGGCGACCATGGCGTACAGCTGAGTAGAAGTTTTCGCGCGCTCAAAGTTTGGCTCTCCTTGCAAACGTTTGGCGTGTCCGCGTTTCGCCAGGCGATAACGCGCGGATTCGAGCTCGCGGAAATCGCTGAACGCGAACTACGCGCGCGCAAAGGTTGGGAAATTCTTTCGCCGGCACAAATGGCCACGGTTTGTTTTCGGTCTGGCGAAAGTGATGAGCTCCAGACGCAACTTGTCGACCTTATGATGCGCGACGGTTACGCCTTGTTGACATCGACCGAGCTGCGCGGAGTCGCGTCGTTGCGTTTGTGCACGATCAATCCCCGAACGACCGAACAAGACATTGTCGGAACGATCGAGCGGCTCGACAATTTTGCGCGCGAAATCAACAAGCGCGGCTAAGTCGAGTTCGCGTTCTGAATCAAAATCCAAACCACGAGGACGAGCGACATAGAGTTAGTCCTTGTGATGAATCGATCCGGCGCCGCTGATGGTTTTCTGGATCGTCGTCGGACTGCCGGAGTAAACCACTTTGCCGGCGCCGGTAATCGACACCTTCAGCGTTTCGCTGACGGCAACATCCGCTTTCGACGCGCCGGTGGAGGAAATCTCAGCGGTCTTCGTTTGCAGTGAGTCGGCGTCCAGCTTGCTCGCGCCGGTCATGTCGGTAACCAGTTCATCGACGTTGCCGTCGAGTTCGATCTTGGCCGCACCGGTCGATTCGACCGCGAAACTGCGTCCGGACAGTTGTTTGGCCGTCAGCCGTGCTGCGCCGGTGAGTCTTGCTCCGGTTCGAGCTGAGCTCGAGACAACAACTTTCACCCCGTGTGTCGACCAGAGGTTGCCGCGCGAGTGCAACCGCAGCCGATTGTCTTCATTCTGATTACCGATGTACTTAAGAAGGTTTTCGTCCGTCGTGATCGTGAGCGACGGGGGGCCGCTTCGCCATTCGATTTGGAAACCGCCGTTGGCTTCGATCTCGGAAAAATCGCTAATCGAGCGTGTGTCGGTCACAACGTGGCCGTTGCCCATGATCCCGCCGACATGACAGCCCACGGTGAAGAGCAATCCTGAAACGAGTGCGATAGTAAGCTTTTTCATGATGTGTGGTTCTAAGGTGAGATGAAACAAGGTCCCGTTTTGGATTCAAGAATTTCCAAGGTGGCCCAAAGGCTGGCGGTCACTTGACGATCTTGAACTTCACCGTGTCCGCGAGGGCATCGTTTACATAGAATTCGATCCGATAATTTCCAGTGTCCCAGCCGTCGTCAGGTCGGGAAAGGGTAAATGTGCCGCCGGAGTTCGTGGCCGGGGCATTTGTTTCCATCTCGTCGATCTGATAATCGGGGGAAACGTCAGCAACGGTTTCGGCGATGAAAACAGCGCGGATTTTGGCGTGCTCACGCAGGTCGCGTCCATGCCACCGCACGTAAATCGCGGGGAAGTCCAGTTTGAGATCGGTTTTGAAATCTCCCGTTCGCTCGGTTGAGACACCGGCCGAAAATTTATAGGGTTCAGCCGGCACATTCTTTTGCCGGGCCAGGACTACCCTCGGTGGCTCGATCAGATTCATCCAGGTTTTTTGCGCGGGAAGACCCGACTCGCCTTTGACGACCGTGGTTACTTTCACAAACCCTGTTCCAGGCACAAACCAGCGATCGATCGTTGCCATCGCTGGCGATGTTTGCTCGCAATGGACCCGCCAGGCGTGAAATTTCCCGGCCGGAACTTCGAGATCCTCTTGGCCGGTGGTTTCGTATTCTTGAATCACCTTCTTCCCGGCAATCGTGCCATCGAATTTCCAGCGCTTTCCTTTTTCCAATGGCGTGACCAGCATTTGTTGTGGCGGAATTAACTTAATGGCGGCGCCTTGAGCATCGGCGCGAGCGGGGCAAATGATGCCGTGTTCCTCAATCGCGATTAGATCAACGCTTTCGAGCGTCTCGCCGCGATAAGTTTCAAACCGCCGCAACTCCTTGTTGTCGATCTTTTCAGTGCTGCCAAGGCGATACGTCACCGCAAAACGTTCCTGCTCGTTCGGTTCAGTCAGGTTCAGGCTTTCACTCGGCTTTTCCTGAACAAGTTCGTAATACCAAGTCGTTCCCTCCGCGGTTGGAAAGAAAGGTTCGGCCGCGACGCTGGTGAGCGATGCGAGAAAAATAGCCAACGCGAAAAGTTTCACTGTCGATGAGACACACACTTGTAACGAAAGTTCAATCGCGCGCCTTTTAATTCTAACTAACATTGTCGGATGCGAGCGCGCGTGACACGATTGTTTCTGATAATTTTTTCTTGTTCCGTCGCCATCGCATCAGCTGCGACCGACAAACACATCGTGGTCGTAGTTTGGGACGGAATGCGTCCCGATTTTGTCACCGAACAAAATACGCCGGCGCTTTGGAAGTTGGCGCAGACAGGCGTGACCTTCGGAAATAACCACTCCGTTTATCCAAGCGCCACGATCGTAAACGGCACAGCAATCGTCACCGGCGATTATCCAAATCACGATGGGATCTTGGCGAACCACGTTTATCGTGCCGATCTCGACGGCCAGAAGTCGATTGATGTCGAAAACGCGCAGGCCGTTCGCAAAGGCGATGAACTCTCGAACGGCAAGTATGTGGGTGCGGCCACGATCGCGGAGTTACTTCACGCGCGGGGAGAAAAGACAGCGGTCGCGGCGGCGAAAACGGTCGGGCTGTTGTTCGATCGACATGGCGACCCGCGTCACGGACAAGACGTTTTCGCTGGCGAATCGGTTTCGGCGGACGACGCCGTTGGTCTGATAGGTAAGTCGCTCGGCGCGTTTCCACCTGCGGCGCAAGCATCACAACGAGATGCTTGGACGACAAAGGCGTTGACTGATTTCCTCTGGAAAGACGGCGTCCCGACTTTTTCGTTGTTATGGTTAAGCGAACCGGACGATACCGAACATAAAACTGCTCCCGGCGCTCCGCCGGCGATGACGGCGATAAAATCAAGCGACGAAAATCTCGCGCGCGTCCTCGCCGCGCTTGATAAACACAACGCAAGATCGACAACGGATGTTTTTGTCGTTTCCGACCATGGCTTTTCGACGATTGCCCGCGAAATCGAGTTACCGAAGATTTTAAAGTCGGCCGGTTTTGACGCAGTCACAGAATTCGTCGGCGAAGCAAAGCCGGGCCAAATCATGTTGGCTGGCAACGGCGGGACCGTTTTGTTTTACGTGATCGGCCACGATATGGCGATCACGCGCCGGCTGGTTGAGTTTTTGGAGCAAACAGATTTTGCCGGCGTGATTTTCACGCGGGAGCCGATGGAGGGGACGTTCGCGCTTGCGCAGGCGAAGATCGACAATCCGTCCGCGGCAGACGTAGTGATGGCCTTTCGCGCGACCGACGACAAAAATCAATTTGGCGCGCGGGGAATGATTGACGCTGACTGGCAACGCGCGGCCGGAAAGGGGACGCACGCGACGTTAAGCCGGTTTGACATGCATAATACGCTCATTGCGGCCGGCCCCGATTTCAAAAAGGGCCTAACAAGTGATACGCCAAGCGGTAATGTCGACATTACGCCGACGATTTTGGCGGTTCTTGGAATTAAGTCGTCGTTGAAAATGGATGGGCGCGTTCTTTCGGAGGCGATGAAGAACGGGGCGAGTCCCAAATCCGAAACGGAAACCTTGCAAGCGGGCAAGACGTTTTCTGGTGGGACCTGGCGCCAGCATCTGACGATTTCGCGGGTCGGAGAAACAATTTATCTAGACCAGGGAAACGGCGGTTTCGAGCGGTAGGGCCCGCCCCGTTTTCTCTAAGGGAAAATCCGACCCAAAAAACGGACAACCAACCGGGTGATCTGGCGTCGATCTTGCTCGGTTTGAGCCGCATGAAGCAGCTAATTCATTTAATGGGCGTTGTTTTCGCCTGCAGTTTGGTGACAAGCGCCTATGCGGGAACGGAAACGTTTAGTGGTAAAGAGATGAAGCAGGTTGCACCGGCACCTGCCCCAACATGTGATTTCACGTGGACGGGTTTTTACATAGGCGGCAACGCCGGCTATGGCTGGGGCAATGCCGATACGGATTTCCGTCCGCTTCCAGACCCGGTGACATTCGGTTCGTTGGAACCAACAACTCTTAGCCCTGATCCGGGCGGATTCATCGGTGGTGGTCAGATTGGCTACAACTACCAGTGGAACTGGCTTGTGCTTGGTGCTGAAACCGATTTCCAAGGCTCAGACATCGAAGGCGACGACTCGCGGTTTAATTTTCCAGATATTACCGGCGTAGGCAACGGACCGGCCGCATTCCTTTTCGCGCATGAACGCATGCAATGGCTGGGAACAGTCCGGGGCCGCATCGGTTTTGCTCCGATCTGTCGCCTTTTAATCTACGGCACTGGCGGTTTCGCGTATGGCAACGTTGATTATTCCGCCAATACCAACTTCGGTAACGGCAATCCTACCTATCCGGTAGACTTCACCGAGACCAAGACAGGTTGGACGGCTGGTGGCGGCGTCGAGTACGCGATTAGCAATCACTGGACAGTCAGGGCGGAGTATCTCCATTACGATCTTGGCGACACGAGCCGAACCCAGAACAAACTGGTTGGTGGTGTGCCTCAGGGACCGCCATTCTTCGTCCGCTACAACTTTGATACGTCCGGCGACATTGTTCGCGCAGGTTTGAACTTTAAGTTCTAATTCGTTAGGCCAATCGAAGCTTCATCCACCGAGGTCGGTGTCGGGCGATGTCCCGCTTCGATTTGCCCGGGGAAAAACTTGACCACGTTGGATTTTTGACGAAAGACACAGCATGAAACAGCTAACTTGCGTAACAATTGCCGCGTGTGCGTCGTTTGCACTCGCGCTCAATGCTTTCGCTGGCCCGGAGCCCAGCGGAAAAGAAATGAAACAAGTCGCGCCGGCGCCACCGCCGGAGTGCAACTGGACTGGTTTTTATATCGGTCTCAACGTTGGTGGACAATTTGGCCACAGCGAGAACAAGGACCTCGACGATTACAACGCTCTTGAAAAACCTTGGGGCTACAGTGAGTCCGGTGTAATTGGCGGCGGCCAGGTTGGATACAATTACCAATGGAACTGGCTCGTTCTCGGTGTTGAGGGTGACCTCGGCTACATGAATTTGGATGGCCGCGGCACCGAGCCGGGATCACCTGGTGGCGACACCTTTGGCAAGAGCGATAGCGATTTTTATACAACGATTCGCGGACGCCTGGGTTTTGCCTGGAATCACTGGTTGCTCTACGGAACGGGTGGCGGCATCGGAGTGAATTACGAGACATCGGTGATCGATGATTGCAGCACCGGTCCTTGCGGCCCTGGTCTCATCGACGCTCACAAGCAAGAGTTCGACTGGGGTTGGACTGCTGGCGGCGGTATCGAGTATATGATCGGCTGCCATTGGAGCGTTCGGGCGGAGTACCTGCGCTTCGAACTCGATAAGCAGGATTTCAGAGCTCAAAATAATTTTGCAACTGGACCGTTCGGATTCCACGGGAACACCGAGGGAAACATTGTCCGCGCGGCTTTGAACTATAAGTTCTAGTTGGCGGGAACATTTAGACGATCAAACCCCTCACCTTCGGGTGAGGGGTTTTCGTTGTACCGGCCTCCGCCGTTTCGGTGGCTGAAGCCCCGCAAAAAATTTTCTTACATAGGGGTTGACCTGACGCGCGGTTTTTGAGAAAAGACGGCCATGAAACAGCTAACTTGCCTAACAATTACCGCTTGCGCCTCCCTGGCGCTTGCGCTCACCGTGCTCGGCGGCCCTGAGCCATTGCCGAGCGGAAAGGAAATGAAACAAGTCGCACCTGCGCCTCCGCCCGAGTGCAATTGGACCGGTTTTTACATCGGCGTCAATGTCGGCGGGCAATGGGGCCACAGTGAAGACCGAGATATTGACGGCTATCAAGGTCCTGACGGCTCAGAATGGGGCTACGACCAATCGGGAGTTGTCGGCGGCGGACAAGTCGGCTACAACTTCCAGTGGAACTGGCTGGTGCTCGGTATTGAGGGCGACGTCGGTTACATGAACGTGGATGGAAGCGGCCACTCGCACTTTGATGCAGTGAACGAAGGCTCGGACACCCGCGGTGAAACCAGTAGCGACTTTTACACAACCATTCGCGGTCGACTCGGATTCGCCTGGGGTCATTGGTTGTTTTACGGCACCGGCGGCGGGATCGGTGTGAATTTGGAAACGCGCGTCGTCGATAATTGCGACACGGGCGCCTGTGGTGACGAGCTGATCAATGCCGGCACAACTAATTTTAGCTGGGGTTGGACCGGCGGTGGCGGCGTGGAGTACATGTTCGGTTGCCACTGGACTATCAAAGCCGAGTATCTGCGCTACAAACTCGACGACCAGCACTTCAGCGGCGAAGCTACGTTTTTTGGCGCACCCGTTGGCACATTCCACTTCACCGGAATTGCGCCCGAAGGGAACATTTTCCGGGCAGGTTTGAACTATAAGTTCTAACCGTTGGGTAAAGGTTAAGTTTGCAACCACCGAGATCGGTTCGCCGGTCTCGGTGGTTTGCTGTACGGGGATAGTGCAGGGCGTGATGCATGACATCCGATTCCGCGTCAGCTGAGACGCATTGATCAATGGTTTGATTGAATCGCTGTCCCAAAGACGTCTTCGGAAAAATCTTTTCCGGGCGGCGGCAACGGTTCGTGGGTCGGTAACACCCAGCGGGGCGGCAACGGGCTCCGCGATTCGGCCGCAAGATCGACGTTTGGATTCACAAAAAGTTCGGGCCGCCTGCCGTTTACAGAAACGAAGATTCGCGCCTCCACGCTAAGCGGTTTGGAACCCATCCGCGGCATGGTTCTCGCCAAGTAATGGGCACATTGAAGGATCGTGTCCGGTTGCCAGTAAATCCGGACCATTTGCAATGGCGTTAGAAAATCCTCCGGAGCAACGCGATTGGTACTGTCGATCGTTGGGTCGGTAACGTAAAAATATCCGTGGATCGACTGCTTTTGTAACATCATCCGCCAGCAAAAGCGGTGCTGCATAAACGCCCATTGGGTTCCACCGGACAAAAGGAAAGGATGAAGCGGGATGAGAAATTGAATCGCCAGATAAATAACCACGAGCGCGAAGACGGTTTTTTGTTTTCGTTGAGATGTCGGCCCAGTCGATTCTACCGCTGGCGCCGGGGCTCGGTGGAAGATTGAAACAAAACGACGGGGCCAGTCCGGTGAAAGAAACAAAGTCGTGGTCGTAATCGCGAGCCACGGAAACACATCAATCGAAAAAAGTCGCCCATTCATGAGATGAAAGAGTGCCGCTACGCAGAACGCGCCGACCCTGGTTCGACGCCAGAGCAGAAACGGCACAATGAAAAGATCAAGCAGCAGCGCGCCATAATTCATCGTGTAAACGGCCCATTCCTGCGTGAAAAATCGTCCGATAATCGGGAAATCGAGATGATGAGCCATTACCCACCGCATCGGCTCGCCGCGGAGCCAATCCGGACTAATCTTGGCGATCCCGCCGTAAAGATAAACCACGCTCATTTGTCCGCGTAACAACCAAAGGGCCCACGCCGGGACAGTTGGCGCTCGCAATTTTCGGCTAATTATTGCATCCACCGAGAATGCGCGATGTGCGGGAATGAAAATTAGAAGAAAGCTGAAAAGGCAGATGAGGTATTCGTGGTTTTGATACCGCGCTTCATCGAGAAGGAAAAAATAAAGATAACTGAGAAGAAACAGCGCGACGCTAGCACGGTAAATAAACCCGGCGGCAATAAACAAGGCAAAGATCGCCATGGCGATCTTAAGGATGTAAAGACCGTCGCCCGGCCAGGGGTGAACCCACGCGAATCCGTAATATTTGAATAACAAACGCGGCTCAAGGAAGTAGCCGGCGAGGCGATGCTCAGTGAAAAAGCTCCAAACATGCCAGGCCATCAGCAAACCGAATGTGACACGGAAGAAAACGATCGAGGCGATGTCTACGGGCGCGAAAGCGCCGCTTCGCGCTTGCGCCAAAAATCTTTCTGTACGCTTAAGCATTAGACGAACACCTAGTCGCGCCAATTGCTCGAGCGTTTCAAGCAAAAATTAACGTTGTCGCGGCCGCTGTAGGTCAAAATTCACCAAAATCAGATCAGTTCGCCGGTCTCAGTGGTTTGACGTACGGGCAACTGAATTGGTAGTCTTCCAGCGTGCTTCGTCTCGTCGGTCGAACAATCACGATAATCGCACTCTGTTTGGCCGTCGGTTTGCAATGGATCGCGCTGCAGTCAGTCGCCTGGGCTTTGATGATCGCACACAACGCAAAGCAAACGTCGTTTTGTGTCGCGGTGAAACGCACATTCGACGGCGCGCACCCTTGCTCGCTATGTCATGTCGTAAACAAGGGGAACGCATCCGGGCAAAAGCGCGAGGTCCGAACTCCATCGGCGAAGATCGACATCGTCTGCGAATCGCGAGTGATTCGATTGTCGCCGTCTTTGGCATCGTTTCAATACGCAACGACTTCCGTTCAAGTTTCTACGACTGAATATTCGCCGCCTGTCCCGCCGCCGCGTCTCAGTCTGAGCTAATTCAAACCGCGGCTCCCAAAGAGCAATTGCAGGACAGGTGCTTCGATAGCACGCCGTGATTTTCGCCGGCGAATACCCTGCTAAGCGGCGAAACGTAACTGACGCGCTTGCCCTGCAATTTTTGCGCAATGAAAAAGTCACTTCTACCTTTGGCACTCATATTGACCGGAGGAATTTGCAGCCGCGCCTGCGATCTTTGCGGTTGTTACACGCCGCAGCTTGAAACGATGCCGGCAATGGAAGCGAATGCTTCGCCGCAGTGGTGGAACGGGTTTTACGGTGCGGTAGCCGAGCAATTCACTCACTTCGGAACCGTGCAGGTGGATGGACGCGAAGTTGCGAACCCAACCGGCCAGTACGAGAACAGCTCGATCACGCAACTCGTTGCCGGGTACGCGATCAATGATCGCTTCGCTCTTCAACTAAACGCGCCGCTCATTTATCGAGAATTCAAAAGGCCCGAAGGTTTTGCGATCGATCACGGAACC
>Ga0210406_10006220_pt1 | contig 12421 bp, 15 predicted proteins | sample IncBWC30MmetaG_FD_155454 | JGI IMG/M metagenome (GOLD analysis project Ga0210406, IMG submission 155454) | Forest soil microbial communities from Barre Woods Harvard Forest LTER site, Petersham, Massachusetts, United States - Inc-BW-C-30-M | ecosystem: Environmental > Terrestrial > Soil >...
TGGAATGGAAGAAGACGTCCAGCGCAGCATTGAAGCGGGGTTTGATCATCACCTGACCAAACCGATCAACTTTCACGATTTGCAATCACTCCTCGAAAAAATATCGGATTGAGATTTAACTTCCGGCTGGTCGTCGTGATTTTTGGAGTGGCTGGCGCCGGGAAAACGACAGTCGGAGAATTGCTCGCACGCGGGCTCGGCTGGAAATTTTACGACGCGGATGATTTTCATTCGCAAGCGAACGTCGAGAAGATGCGCCGCGGCGTTCCATTGACCGACGAAGATCGACAACCGTGGTTGGAACGTCTGCGTGAGTTAGTCGAGCAATCTCTTGCGGCAAATCAGAGCATGGTGCTCGCTTGCTCGGCGCTAAAGAAGAAGTATCGCGATCAACTTCGCGCGAGCTCAGATGTGAAATTCGTTTTCCTGCGCGGAAGTCGCGCGCGGATCGCGGAACAACTGAAAGACCGGCGCGGCCATTATTTCGATCCTAAACTTCTCGACACCCAATTCGCCGATTTGGAAGAGCCGATTTCGGCCCAGGATGCGATCGCAGTCGAACTCTCCGGTGAGCCGCGCGACGTTGTCGAGGAGATCCACGCGATTTTACGCGAGCGTTAGCGGTGATACGTTTCGTTCATGAAACTTCCAACGATCGAGGAGCGGAAACGGTTGAAATCGCCGGCGGTCACGCCGCAAGCGCTGGCCTGGGACGGAAAACGACTTTGGCTGAGTTCGCGCGACCTCGGTCTACTCTGTAAGATCGACCCCGACGAATCGAAAGTTCTCGAAGAGCTCGACCCGCCTGGAGTGGTGTGGGCGGCGGTGGCTACCAATGGCGCGATGCACGTCACGATCGGCAAGGGAACGAACGATGATCGCTACGTTTATCGTTACGATTCGACCAACGGCTTCACCAAGCTCTTCGCGTGTCCGGATTTTACCGGCTCCTATTTGAGTTACGACGGCGAGAACCTTTACCTGAGCCAGTGGTACGAGCAGCGGATCCTAAAGTTGGATAAGAATGGCAAAGATGTCGGCCAGATCCACATCGGCGCGGAAATCTGCGGTCATGTGTTTGCCAACGGCGCGCTTTACGTTTTGCGCGGAACGGAGAACGTCCCGAGACCCCAGTATGCTGGAGGCAAGCCGACGCCGGAGCGATTCAGCAGCGGAGCGAAACCGGGCGACGAGCAGTGGTGGATCGCGCGGTTGAATCCGCGAGGCACGAATCCCGAAGTTGTAGACGTAGCCAAGATTCCTTTCGCAGCGCGGTCGCTGACGTTCGACGGCGAGAATTTTTGGTCGAACCATCGCGCCGCGAACGAAATCGTTTCGTTCTCGTTTCCGAGTTGACGTCGATCTAAGGGCTCAGGATTCCGGCGAATCTGTCGCGATAGCTCCAAACGATAAACGCCCAGAGTAGGGTCGCGATTGCGCCAGGACCGATGCTGGCAGGCGCCATCAGCAAATGAAACGCCCAAATGTTAAAGAGGATTGCTCCGAGAATCGTTAGCCCGAGCGGAACAAATCTGCCGCTGAGAAGCATCAAGCCGCTCAACAGCTGCATCGCGCCGATGACTTGGGCGTAATGACTCGCGGTAAAAACTTTGACGTAATCGCCAGCCAGGCCGGGCGGTGGCGGCGGTTGAGGAAGAAACGTCAGAAACGGAAACAACCCAAATACGACAAAGGCGAGACCTAGAAGAATGCGGGCAATAATGGCGGCGATTTTCATGGTGCGCTGGGATTTTCTCCGTTTAATTCAACAATGTGAAGCGAATCTTGCGAGCGACGCTGGCGACGATGTCGATCTTGTTCGCCGTCGCGACAATCGTTTCGGCGGAAACGAATGAACCCGGCCCGTTCGAGCGATTCTTTCGCTCTATGCGGCGCGCATTTAACGAACCGCAACACACTTCGCATCCGCGTTCGCACACCAGTAGCCAGCGCTCGAAAAGTGCGAGCGACTCGCAGGGTGAATCTCCGGGTTCAACTCCGGCCGCATCCCCCGCGGAAAATCCTGGCATGAGCGCGCCGCCGAACGAGCGCAATACGCGCACCGCGACGAAGGCAAGTTCCAAAAGAGGAGACGACTTTCGCTACGGAATACCTGTGCCGGGTAAGAAAGGCTTTGTGACCAGTCCGTACTCGCCCGACAGCGGTTACATCGACGTTCGCGGTTTTCAGCCGGGCACGCCGGTAAAAGATCCTTACAGCGGCAAAATTATTCTCACGCCGTAATTCAGGTCGGAGGGCCGCCGAGTGTGGCCGAGCGGGTGTTGCTGCCGGCGAGGGCGAGGATGACGTCGGTTTTGGAAACGCTGCCGATTAACGCCTGGCCGTTCGCTCCGGAAGTTACGGGAAGCCGTTCGCCATCGTGGTGACTGAATCGTTCCAACGCTTCGGTGAGCGACGCATCGGGACTCACAGTCGGAAAAGATTCCCGCAGAATGTCTCTTGCGATCACGACGGTCGCGAGCTCGGGCGTGTGCAGAAAATTTTTGATGTCGTGAAGCGAAATCGCACCGAGGAAGCGATCGCGGTCGGTCACATAAAGATAATTGAAACGCGTGGCGATGAATTTCTCCCCGATTTCAGCGAACCCGGCCGTCGGCGCAACCGTCAGCGGTTTTTCTTTCATCAAATCGCGCACGTGAAGCTCGGCGAGCTGGCGACGATAATCGCCCGCGCCCTTGCGTTTGAGCGCTTCGGCGTAAATCGAACGCTTCTCGATGCTGACAGATGTGTAATAACCGACGACGCAGGCGAGCATCAACGGCAGGATGATTTGATAATCGAGCGTCATTTCGAAAATCATGACGATGGCCATGATCGGCGCATGCGTGACCGCTGCGAGAAACGCGCCCATCCCAACGAGCGCGAACGCGCTCGGATTCATCGGCAGATGAGGCACGACGTGCTGGGTGGCCGTCCCAAAAAGGAAACCGAGACTCGCGCCGATAAAAAGCGTGGGCGTGAATACGCCACCGACGGCGCCAGAACCGAACGTGGCCGTGGTTGCGAGAATTTTAAAAATGAAAATGACGAGGAGCGTTTGCCAAAGCCATTGGCCATGCAAAATGCCGCTCACGGTGCTGTAGCCGTTGCCGCAAACTTCAGGGTGCTGAAGCGCGAGCACCCCGACAATTAATCCTCCAGCGAACATTTTGAGGTACACCGGAGCGGCAATTCGCCCGACCCATTCTTCTGTCGTCCGTAACAATCGAATGAACCACGGGGCGACGAGACCGGTGCAAAGTCCGAGCAATAAATACGGCACGATTTCCCAATTGCGATTCAATTGAAACGGCGGGATTTCGTAAAGCGGCGCGGTGCCGAGAAATCCTTGCACCGTCAGTGTGGCAACGACTGACGAAAAAATCAGCGGGCCGAGCATTTCCATCGCCATCGAGCCGAGCACGATTTCCGCGACGAAAATTGCACCGGCAATCGGCGCGTTGTAGGCGGATGCGATTCCGGCGGCCGCGCCACAGCCGACCAACAATCGCAGCCGCGGCGTTGACCATTTTTGGAGACGACCAAATCCCGAAGCGATCACTGATGAAAGTTGGACCAGCGGACCTTCGCGTCCGATCGATCCGCCGGAGGCGATCGTGAAAAGTGCGGACAAACATTTCACAATCGTCCGCCGCGTTGAAATTTTTCCGTTACCGAGCACGACTGCTTCCATGTAGTCGGTGGTCGGGATGCGACTGCGCCAGCGCGCTCCGAATTGGAGGATCGCGCCGGCGAGCAACCCTCCGAGCGCGGGAATTGCCAAACGGAGCAGGGGCGGCAAACCAGCAAATGATTCGACCAATCCTGACATCGAGTTGCCGGTGAAAATTTTATGCACCAGGCCGGTCGCGGCGCGAAATGCGATCGACGAAAGCCCGCCGCAAAAACCGATGACTCCGGCCCAAAATAAGGTGACTTGAAGATCGGTCGGCCGGGTGCGTTCCTGAAACCAAACCCAGAATTTCAGCCGGCGAAATGCACGTTGCTCGGATGATGCCTGAGATGTCGTCGCCCTGACGTCCATTCTATCACCTGCGTGCACAGAGTTGGTCGTCAAGTCCCGGACCCGAATTCGTTGCCGCGATTGGCAATTTCCCCTGGTTGGTTAAGGTTGGCGGTCGTTCATGCCAAAGTATCTCGTAGTCAGCACCAGTGGTAATCCCGACAGCAACAGCCGGCGCATGGGTCAGGTCGCGTTTGCGCATTTGCAAAAGCGAAAGGTCGACTGCGCGTGGCTCGATATCAAAGATCTCGATCTTCCACTGTGCGACGCGGACAAATGCTACGGAATTGCCGGCGCGAAAGAGTTGAACAAGGCGATCGAAACCGCGGATGGAATTTTGATTGCCGCGCCGGTTTACAATTACGACGTCGCCGCCGCCGCGAAAAACATGATCGAGCTCACCGGCAGTTCATGGGAGGACAAGATTGTTGGATTTCTTTGCGCCGCCGGCGGCGACAGCAGTTACATGGCGGTGATGGCTTACGCCAACAGTTTGATGCTCGACTTTCGAACGGTGATCATTCCCCGCTTCGCTTACGCCACCGGCGATGCCTTCGATGGCGACAAAGTCACCGACAAAAAAGTCGTCGCACGAATCGAACAAGTCGCCGACGAGCTCATTCGCTTCACTCAAGCTCTGCGCGGTTAAATCAGCAGAATTGCTCGCATACACAGCGTCGAAATTCTGGGACGCTCACAAATCGATCCTTTATCCGGATTGATCGGTTTCATTCAAGCATCCCTTATTAGGTCAAACAAAATCGTAAATGACTTTACTTTGCGACGCCGGCGAGGCCGAGGCGATCAGCGTCGGCTTTGAGCGCGGCGATCACGTTTGTGATGACGTCGTCGAGCGGCATGCCGAGTTGTTCGGCGCCGTGGACAATTTCCTCGCGATTGACGGCGCGGGCGAACGCCTTGTCCTTCATTTTCTTTTTCACCGATTTAACATCAACATCGTGGATGCTTTTGGTTGGCCTAACCAGAGCGACGGCGACGACGAAACCGCTTAGCTCGTCGACCGCGCGCAACGTTTTTTCCAGATTTGATTCCGGGACAACGCCGGAATAATCCGCGTGCGACAAAATCGCGCGACACACTTCCTCGCTCCAACCGTTGTCGCGCAGCCATCGGACGCCGACGAACGGATGACCTTCGCTCGAACTGCGGTCGAGATTCGGATGTTTTTCGTAATCCATGTCGTGAAGCAAGCCGACTGCTTCCCAAAGATCGACATCGTCGCCGCGCTGTTGGGCGAAATACTTCATCGAATCGGCGACGGCGTAACAATGTTTGCGCAGACTCTCGGATGTTACCCAGTCATGCAGAATCGTTGGAGCGCGGTCAGCCAGATCACCCATAACAGTCCGGTCAACCTATGAGATTTCTCGTGAAAGAGAAAGATCGACAAAGCGAATAGTTTATTGAACCTACGACCTCCATGAAACGCATTGCGCCACTGGCGATAAGTTTATCGATCTTTTGCGCGCAGCTCGCGCGATCGGACGAAACCAAGCCAGCGTCGCTGGATGATCTAAAGAAACTGGACATCATTTGTTTCGTTCCGGCGTATTTGGCCAAAGATTTCAAATTCAAAGAGGCGAAGATCATTTACGAGGACGATCCGACAGAAGGGCATGAAGGTCAGCGCGTGCCGACCTACGCCATCGAATGGAGCAACTCCAGAAACGCGACCTTCTCGATCGAATCGGCGTGGGAGGGTATCGGTGACCGGAATATCATGGAGAGCGAGGACAGCGAAGAGGCTGAGTTTCAATCGCCGCTTTTCGGACGCGTCTATCTGATTTACACCCCAAAAGGAAAAGGCGACACCGGAGTTAAGAAGGAGATTCGTTCGAACTGGGTCGAAGACGCCAACATGAGAGCCGAGGCCCAGTTAAAACTTCCGGTTCGTGGGCGCTATCACGGATTTACCGGTAGCAACATGACAGTGGCCGAGTTCGAGAAGATTGTGAACTCGCTCCATTCGATCAAAGGCGATGGAAAAACTGCTTCCGGACCGCCGCCGTTGAAACTGCATCCAAAGATTTTCGATATGATCGATTGCTGGTTATCTGATTCAGAAAGTCCGGTCGTCACCGAAATCAATCTCAACGCAGTGGAGATGAACTCGAATCAGTTCAACATGGACGACGTAAAATCAGACGGCGAGTGGATGCGCGCGCCGACCAAAGAGGACGGCGGTTTCATGCGTTATCGCGTGATCGGATTGAAAGACAATCGTTACACCGTCCAATTCCAGGAAAACGGCGGCGGATCACTGACCACTGATTCCACAATCGAGTTCACGATCGAGAAACGCACGATTCAGAAAGACGGAAAGCCCGCGACGATCGCCGTCCTGCGCGTGATGTCTTATAAATCGAAGTGACACCAACCCTGCGCGCGGTTGCTTTTCAACAACGCGCTCGTTAATTTGACCGACGATGTCTTGCGCGAAGATCGATCCGGCACTGCACCAGCCGCACAAACCGTCCTGGATCAAGGTGCGCTTGCCGTCGAACCCGGTCTTCTTTTCGACCAAGGCGCTCATTTCCGATCTCCGATTGCACACGGTTTGCGAAAGCGCGCAGTGCCCGAACCGTTGGGAATGCTGGAGTCAGGGGACGGCGACATTCATGATCGCGGGTGATCGTTGCACCCGCGCGTGCGGATTTTGCGCGGTGACGACGGCGAAACCGTTCGCGCTGGAGGAAGACGAACCGCAACGCGTCGCTGAAGCAATGAAGCGGATGAAATTAAAACATGTCGTGATCACTGCGGTCGCGCGAGACGATTTGGAAGATGGGGGCGCAAATCATTTTGCGCGGGTGATTCGCGCGATTCGCGAATCAGATCGGTCGATAATTATTGAAGTGCTCGTTCCGGATTTTCACGCGGACGATTCGTGCATCAAGGCTGTCCTCGATGCCGGGCCCGAAATTTACAATCACAACATGGAAACGGTGGAACGACTGACGCCGCTGGTTCGTTCGCGCGCGAAGTATCGGACGTCGTTGCGAGTGTTGCGACGCGCGAAAGAGCTTTCGCCGAAGACAGTCACGAAAAGTGGGATCATGCTCGGACTCGGCGAAACCGAGCCGGAGATTTTTCAAACGATGGACGATTTGCGCGAAGTCGATTGCCAGGTTTTGACGATGGGCCAATATCTGCGCCCGACACCGAACCATCTGCCGGTAGTAGAATTCATCACGCCGCAGCAGTTCGATCTCTACGGTGAGATCGCGCGAAAAAAAGGATTCGAACACGTCGCCTCGGGTCCACTGGTGCGCAGTTCGTATCACGCAGCCGACTTTCATCCGGTAATCCGCTGACCTGGCGAGCGTGGAAATTTACTTGCCGCTCCTACTTCTTATCCGAGCCCGGGGAAGAATGGGGCGAGTGGGACGAGCGACATGGACGGGTCCGAGCCGGACTGGCATTCAGCCGCGAGGTAGCGGCGAGTGAGTCGGGCGATGAATGAGTTCAATCTCTGACTTTCTCGAAATTTAGGCAGCTGAAATGCTCAGAGATGTTGCGCTTCGTTCGACATGACAACACGGAAAGGCAAAATCTACGTTGAATAAGCCACGCGTTGCTGCGGTCATTCCCGCCTACAACGAGGAGAAACACATCGGTGAAGTCGTCCGCCGGACGCGACAACAACTCGATGATGTTCTCGTGGTCGATGATGGATCGGCCGATAAAACCGCCGAGAGCGCGCGCGAAGCCGGTGCGCAAGTGATCGTTCACGAACAAAATCAGGGCAAAGGCGAAACGATTAAAACCGGATTGCGTCACTGGCTCGAGCGGCAATTTGATTTGGTGATCATTCTCGATGCCGACGGTCAGCATCGGCCGGAAGAAATCGACCATTTCATCGCCGCCACGTTTTCCGCGGACGAACCAAAGATGGTTCTAGGGAATCGAATGAACGATATCTCAACGATGCCGCTTGTTCGCCGGTTCGTGAACCGGTGGATGAGTCGGCAAATCAGCACCGCTTGCGGGCAGGAGATTCCGGATACGCAATGCGGTTATCGTTTGCTGCATCGACAATTGATTCCGGAGGTGCTCGGCGGCGCAGCGCGCTTCGACTACGAAACTGAGATGTTGATCGTCGCGAGCCGGAAAGGATTTCGAATCGCTTCGGTCCCGATCAGCACAGTCTACTCGGACGAAGTCAGCAGTATTCATCCGGTGCGCGACACTTTGCGTTTTTTCAAACTAATGCGGCGCTACAAAAGACGGTAGCGACCTCCCTCAGTCGAGGCGTGCCTCAATGTCGCACGGCGACAGAGCGCCGTGGCTACATCACGGTTTCTTCCCCGGGAGCGGTTTCTTGCTCTTAATGATCTCGTCTTCTGGCGTGAGATTGGGCGCTTTGCCGCTAAAAATGACGCGGTTCGGTTTTTCGGCGAGCTGATCGATCAACGCTTTGGCGTGAGTTGTTATCACTTTGAGATTCAAAAGGGTTACGTGGAGTTCTTTCAGCTGATCCTGAAGCGATTTGTCAGTTGAACCGATAAAGGTGTTGGCCGTGCCGATAAAATGGTCGGCGTCCTCGGAAACAGTTTCCAAGTTTTTGATTACGTTCTGGAGATTGTCGACGTCAATTTTTACCGAATCGGCAATGGGACTGAGTTTAGGCATGAATTCGCCAAGATTGCCGTGCAAGTCAGTCACGGTGACGTTGAGATTATCGATCAGTTTATTGGCGTTATCGAAGAGCGGCCCGGCTGCGGCGGTGATCTGCTCAATCCCGTAGGCGGGATGTCCTTCGATGGTGGCGTGATTGGCGAGAGTTTTTCCGCCAGGCGTTCCGGCGGATAGTGCGACAAATTTCGCCGCGAGCATTGTGTCCGAGCTCAGCGTTGCGGTAATGTCGGCCGGCAAAGAAGGAATCTCGTCATCGAGTTCTATCGTCACGACGACGGCATCGTTTTTGTTTGGCAACTTCGCGCGCTCCGCCGCGGTCAGATGTCGAACTGCGGTGACTCGTCCGGCCGGCGCGCCCGCGTAGCGGACTTCCGAGTGAACTTTGATCCCGGTCACGTCTTCATATTGAATTTGCAACGTGCGCGACGGTTTTTTCAAACGATAACCGGAAAGCGCGAAGGTAAGCGCGGCCAGCAATACCAGACTGCAAATGATCACCGAAAGCGCGACGAGATAATCGGAAAGATTTTTTTTCATGCGGTCTTGCCATGGAAGCGGTGGCGCGCACCGATAAAAGGCCGCGGCTTCACGTGCTGATGATGTTCATGTTCGTCCTGCGAGAGATTCAACGGAATCGGTCCATCCGCTTCACCATTTATGAATTGTTGCACTTCGGGGTTCGAACTGTTGCGAATTTCACCCGGCGTACCTTGCGCGACAATCGAGCCATGACCAAGCATGATCATGCGCGTCGCGATTCGAAACGCGCTGGTCATGTCGTGAGTAACGACCACTGCGGTCAGATGTTCCCCATGGGTGAGCTTCAGCGTCAATTGATCGACAACTGCCGTCATGATCGGGTCGAGGCCGGACGTCGGCTCATCGCTGAAAAGCAGTTCCGGATCGAGGGCCAGCGCTCGGGCAAGACCGACTCGTTTCTTCATGCCACCGCTGATCTCGGCGGGCTTGAGATCTTCAAAACCGCTCAGCCCAACCATCTTCAGTTTTTGTTCGACAGCTTCTTCAATCTCCTCGGGCGATTTGGCAGTGTGTTGCTCGAGCGGCAGGGCGACATTTTCGCCGACCGTCAGCGAGGCAAGCAACGCGCCGGATTGAAACAGCATTCCAAATCTCTTTCGAATGCGCTCAATCTCGCGCTCGCTCATCGTGGTGATTTCCTCGCTAAAAATTTTTACTGACCCCGACGTAGGCTTCATCGAGCCGATGATGTGGCGCAGAAGGGTACTTTTCCCGCAACCGCTTCCACCCATAATCACCAGGGTTTCTCCGCGATCGACGTTGAAGGAAATGTCCTTCAGGACAGTGCGGTCGCCGAATTGACGCATCAGGTTTGAGACTTCGATAACGGGAGAGCCGTTCATGGGACTACGCTCCGAAAAAGAAAATGCCAGTTAGAATCGCGTTGGTCACGAGCATTGCGAGTAACCCTTGAACTACCGATGCAGTCGTAGCTTGACCGACACCTTCCGCGCCACCGTCGACGTTCAGTCCGGCATTGCAAGCAATGGTGATGATGATCCACGCGAACACCACGCTCTTGATAATGCCCGAATACAAATCCCACGTATCGGCGCTTTCGACCGCTCGCATGATGAAGCCGGCGGTGTTGAAATTGAGCGCGAACCGGCAAACCGCCCATCCGCCGACCACGCCGATGTAATTTCCAAAAATCGTTAACGCCGGGAGCATGATCATCATGGCGAGGAACCGCGGCACGACAAGATATTGAATCGGATTGATCGCCATTACTTCGAGCGCTTCGATTTCTTCGGACACTTTCATCGTTCCCAGTTCTGCTGCCACCGCCGAACAGCTTCGTCCGATTACGATCACGGCAATCAAGATCGGGCCCAACTCGCGCAAAATCGACAACATCACCAGATCGGGCACATAGAGCTCGGCGCCCATTTGCTGAAGCGAATGCGCTGCTTGCATCGCGAGCGTCACCCCGATGCTGAATGCGGTCAGCGCCACCATCGGGGTCGCGCGCGTCCCGATGACAACCATTTGCCGAAAGATGGGCCATATCTTGAAAAACTGTCCGTTGAACGGCGCGACGAATATCCAGTAAAGCAGACTCAGATTCAGGCGCAGATAATTTCGCAGCATCAGGGCACATCAGGTTGCCAAGCCGCGCCGAAGGACGAAAGCCGAAAGTTCAGCGCTATACCTCTCGCGTCAGCGCGCGACACTATCCGCTTCTTAAACTAATGCGGCGCTATAAGAAATTGTAGTGGCGGGCGTGTCGCCCGCTTGTTGCAGCCGACACGGCTGCCTCTACAGGTAACTGAATGCTTCGCTATTCGCGCCAGTCCGCGTAGCGAATGTAGGCTGGTTCGTGACCGAGTTGCTTGCGTCGCGAGATCGAGATGCATTAGCGCTGGACGAACTGAGATGGCAACCAGGCCTGAATTTGCCCGTGATGCGGCTTCCATGCGGTCCACGCACTTTCAGCCCACGTGCGCACAAGAGCGGTATGATCTTCCGCAGTTGTAGCCCGATGCACATCAGCAACCGTGATCTCTCCGCGGTTCGATGGTGGCGTTAACCAGACGAATTTCGACTTTGTTGCCGCCAGCATTGCGTCATTCGCGCGATCCATCGCGAGTTCATGTTCTAGCAGGAGGCAAAGTCGAATGAGATGACGGGCGACGGACTGTATGGTCTGTGGTGAAGGATTGCCCGGATGCTGCACGGCGTAGGCATCAACGCCAAGCCGATGGACTTCTGCGTATGCGGGATCGCTGTATTCACGGGCCAGCACTTCTCCGTAGGCTGCCCAACAACCAGGCGATGATTCCATGTAACGATGGGTGGGGCCCTGGCACTCCAGAAACAGGCCGCCACATCCGATGCATTTCGCAAGAGCCATCTGCAAAAATCGAAACAGATCTATATCAGTCCGCGGTTTCGGAAGTCGCCGATGTTGCCGCCGCTGGAGCGCTCGATCATGTCGACGGTGAATTTAAGGAGGCAAACTTCCCACGCGTCGTCGACGCCTTGAATCACCGCGCTCAGCGGATCTTCGCGATGTTGAACGTAGGATTTTGTTCGCTCGATCACCGATTCGATCGGGTCCCGAAACATTTGTTCGGTCACGTCAGTCTTGCGAAATTGAAAGCCGTAACGCAACACGGCAAAATTCTGAGCACGCTCGCGAAGTTGATCGGCATAACGTTGCGCTTTTTCGCCAAAGCCCTCCAGCAAAAGGCGGCTCAAATGATCGGGCGTTAGAATTTGCGGTCGATCGGCGTGAATTTTCCCGTCGCGAACTCGGACTTCGTTGGCGTGATCCATCAGTTCCGAGATCAGATAAAACCGGAAACTGGTCGAGCCGAAGGTGGCGATCTTTCTCTCCGGGGCGAGAATCACTTGCGTGTTTTCAATTGCGTATTGAAAATCGTCTTCCTTCATTGGGCGCTAAGGTAGCGGCGATTAACCCCAATCGCCAGCGGCGGCTGAGATGGACAAGGAAATAGCCCAGCGCTTCAGCGCTGGGTAAATGTTTATTCGCAAATTAGTCCCGGCAGGGACGGCAGAACGCGTCTTTCGTCCTGCCGGACTAAATCTTCGTCAAACGAGACGTACCCAGCGTTAAAACGCTGGGCTATTCTCAAAGGAACAACTCTCAGTCGGGAAATTCGTCAAAGTTCCGATTTTGTGATCGGTCGCTACCTAATCGAGCGCGGACGCTTCGAAAGCGCAGGTATCGATTTC
>Ga0210406_10006222_pt1 | contig 12420 bp, 12 predicted proteins | sample IncBWC30MmetaG_FD_155454 | JGI IMG/M metagenome (GOLD analysis project Ga0210406, IMG submission 155454) | Forest soil microbial communities from Barre Woods Harvard Forest LTER site, Petersham, Massachusetts, United States - Inc-BW-C-30-M | ecosystem: Environmental > Terrestrial > Soil >...
CGGAAAGCCTGGGAAGTTTTCGACCAGCGTGGTGATGGAAAGCTGGCCGCCGGGTTCGTGACCTTCAATGACGAGCGGCTTCAGTCCGGCGCGGGCCGCGTAGATGGCTGCGGTATGGCCGGAGCATCCGGAGCCGATGATGACTACTTTGCGAGTGTCCATAAATGTCTTTGAGAAAAGTGCCTGTCCGTTAGATTGCGAATTCGCCCCTAAGATGCAGAGCGCCTGGCAACCCAGGCTTGGCGGCTAGGGATGCTCCGGCTTCGGGGCTGCAGGCTTCGCAGCCTTGCTGGATTTTCCTGCGCTTAGCGCGGCGACTCGCGACAGCTCAGCCGGCACCATCTGGCGCGCTCCAAGGAGGCTGCGGTAGTTGGTCATGATGGCTGACGCGGAAGCGAACAGCGGTTCGTATGCAGTCTGGTCGGGCGCGGCGCCTGCCTCGGAGGACGTGCAGCGCGCCAGCACTACCGACGATTTACCGAAGCGCTCCAGTTTGATGCGGCTGGCGGGCGTGGCGGACGCGAGCATCGTCGCGGCGCTGGTGACCGAGGAGGCGTTGTCTTCAATCGCCACCTGCACCAACTCCTTGGGGTCGCGCACATGCAGGACCAGCGTCTCCACCATCATTTTGCCATCGTCGCTGAAGGAATACTGCACGGTCGAGAAGGTGGATTGCGCAGGAAACTCGCGGCGCACGCGCACGAAGCTCGCAACGGAAGGGTCGCCCGACATCTGGGCGCTGGCCCCGGCCTGCAGGAAGCTGGGCGCCTCGGTGAGGCTGGACCGGCCACGGGCGACTTCAAAGTCTGCGCTGAATGGCGGATGCTTAGGGATGAGCGCGAGAGCCGCGGCGATTTCTTTCTGGTCGTCCGCTGAAGGCGTGCAAACATTGAGCACGTTCACCTTAACGGGAGGCTGTTGGGCAACCGCTGGCAACACTCCGGCCAGCGCGCAAAGTGCGATAAAAGCTTTTCGGAACACGACCGCCATTCTAATGACCGCAGCACCGTAGCGTCTAGCTTCTCGGAACGACGGCGGGTGGATGAAACCGGCAAACAGGGTCACGGACCCGGTAAAATCATGCCATGGCGAATCTAACTCTGGTCTATGGAATGCGGCTTTTGCCCTCCGAGGAAGTCGAGCAAGTGGGCGAAGCTACGATCAAACTGAAGAACGGCCGCGACGCGCACGTCACCATGCACGTGCTGGAGGGCAGCAAGGAAGAGATTGAGAAGCAGTTGAAGACCAGCCTGGAGGCTTTTTTCGATTTCTATCCCGAGATTTAATGGTTGAGTCGATGAGTAGGGACGTCCGTCTTACCCAGTTTGTCATTCCGAGCGCAGCGAGGAATCTGCTGTTTGCCCGCAGGACCCGAACTTCCGTGGCGCGACCAGCAAAAGCAGATTCCTCGCCGGCTGAAGCCGGGTCGGAATGACAAGAACATAAGGTGACGCTGGCGTTCTAGGGTTCGTATCCCGCCCCGCGCAGCACTTTGCCAGGCAGCGCACCCGTCATCTTGCCGCCGTCAATCACTGGAACTCCGTTCACCAGCACATACTCCATGCCCTCTGAAAGCTGGTTTGGTTTATCGAACGTGGCCAGATCGCGGATTGTGTTGGAATCGAAGATGACTACGTCAGCCCACATACCGCTCTTCAGCACACCGCGATCGGTGAGGCGCATGCGCTGCGCGGGTAGCGCGGAGAATTTACGAATCGCGTCTTCAAGCGTCAACTTCTTTTCTTCTCTCACATATTTACGCAGCACTCGGGGAAACGTGCCGTAGGCGCGGGGATGCGGGTGCTCCTGGCCGAGAAGTCCCTCGGGCGACGTGCCGGAGGAATCGTTATCGATCGAGACCCAGGGCTGCTTAAGCGCGAGCGCAACGTCGGGTTCCGACATCCCGAAAGCCGCAATCCCGGTGAAGGCCTTGTCCTCGATGAGCAGATCGAAGAGCGCGTCCATGGGATCTTTGTTCTGAAGCTTGGCGATCTCGGCGAGCGTTTTGCCCTGGAGTGGAAGCAGATTCGGATTCTGTACGGCACAAATGATGACAGCCTGCGGCCCGGGAATCTCGTCCCACTCGTTGTCCCATTCTTTCGAAGGCGTCAGCAAATCTTTGCGAATGCGGGCACGCGTGGCAGGATCTTTCAAGCGCTCGATGAGCTTGGCGTCGCCGCCATCGTGCGCCCAGGGCGGGACGAAGGCAGAAAGGCTATTCGACCAAGCTGGGTACGCATAGGTATTGGCGGTTACATCCGCGCCGGCAGCGCGGGCTGCGTTGATCTTGGCGACGACCTCCGGCATCTTCCCCCAGTTATTTTTTCCAGCCACCTTCAGGTGCCAGATCTCGACCGGAATGTGGGCTTCGCGGCCGATGCGCACCGATTCGTCGATGGATTCCATGACGGAATCGCCCTCGCTACGCATGTGCGTGGCATAGATGCCACCGAAGGGCGCTGCTTCAGCGGCGAGCGCGATGATCTCTTCTGTCTTTGCATAAGGGGCTGGTGCATATTCGAGCGAGGTCGAGACGCCGACCGCTCCATCGCGCATGGCATCGCGCACGAGCGCTTTCATTTGCTCCAGTTGCGCTGGCGTAGGCTGCACGTCGGCGTCTCCCAGGACCATTCGGCGGACTTGGGTGGCGCCCACGTAGCTCGCCAAGTTGATGCCCATCCCCTGCTTTTCGAGCCGTGCAAAATACTCGCGAAACGTTCGCCAATCGGGCGTGATTTTGTAGTGAGCAAAGGCTAGCTTGTCGTTCTGAACGATTGAGTCGTTCAGTGGCGCAGCCGATCCGCCTTCTCCAGTAATCTCGCTAGTGATGCCTTGATAGATCTTGGAAGGCAACCGCGGATCGACCAGAATGGTCAGTTCCGACTGGCCGAGCATGTCGATAAAACCCGGCGCGACAACCTTGCCTTGGGCATCGATGGTTCGCTTGCTCGGGGCTTTGGCGAGGTCGCCAATCGCGACGATGCGCCCGGCGCGAATACCGATGTCACCCGAGTACCAAGGAGAGCCAGTGCCGTCGATGATGTGGCCGTGCGTGATCACAAGATCGAACGGCTGAGCGGGAGTCTGGGCTATTGTGAATGTTGCGAGAAGCAGGGCAGACACTACGGCGGCAAGCCAGCGCATGGGCGAGATCCTTGAGCATTTGGGAGTGAGCTTCGAGATCATAGTCGACGGATAGTAGTTTCAGAAAAACTAGTTCGCGCGAGACGCCGATCAACGCTGCGCGATCGAGGCGAACGTAGCGACCCCGCGGCGAATCCCGATTAGCACCCCGGTCGCAACCCACAGCCCGAGCGCGATCCACTCATATTTCGAGAAGTGGCCCGGAACCGCTGGCACAATCTTCATCAGGATCATCAGTACTCCGACCGTGATGCCGACTATGGCGACCCCGCGTTCTACTGCAGATGGACGGAGACCCAGGTACGCGGCGCAGGCGGCGGTCCAGCCGGAGGCCGATGCAATCGCACCGACTTCGGAAATCGGCACCAGGATCGAAGTACCCAGAAACATGAACGCGGCGGTGCCGAGCCCTATACAAACTACGGCTCGCGCGGGCGTTTGATTCGCAGGATGCACTTGCCCCAAACGCTGGTCCACAAGGCCGCGACGACCCATCGCAAAAAGCAGATGGCTCGCGCCTACGAAGTTACCGTTGAATACTTTCAACAGCGAGAGAAGTGCCGATGCGAGAATCACACTCACAATCCAGCGCGAGCCCATCGCGTGCTCGAAGGCTACGGCCGTCATGAACTTCTCTCCGGTGAGCGTCTTCCAGGGTGCGACATAGCTCACCGCAGCTATGACAATCGTGTAAAACAAAATGCCCACCACGATCGCCATCCAGATCGCAACCAGAAATCCGCGCGCGCGAAAGCTGGGACTTGCTTCTTCCACAGTCTTGGTAACGGATTCGAATCCCGTCATGAAGTACGGCACGATCTGAATCACCAGCAAGACGGAGACTAATGGCGTATGCGCGAAGAGTGGAGGAAAGTTCGCGGGTGCGCCCTTGGCAACGCCTGCGCCGACAAAGATCACGAAGAGCGCGAGCGTGCCGAACGTCGTCCAGTTCTGAAAGATTGAGCTAAGCCGGATGCCGCGATAATTGAGTACCGTAAGAAGCCCTGTCAGGCCCAAGCCAATGACCAGGTGCGGCAGGTACACGGGATAACCTGCCACGCGATAAAGCTCGTATGAATCAAGCGCGGGGAAAATATATCCCGCAATACGTCCCACCGCGACCGCTTCCCACGGGCAGACGATGAAGTAGGAGAGCAGCATCATCCAACCGGTGGCGAAGCTCACGCTTTGCGGAAATACAGCGGCGGTATAGGCGACTTCGCCCGCAGCGTCAGGCATGGCAACGACCAGCTTGCTGTAGACGTAGCCGATGGGCAGCAAGAGCACGCCACCGATAGCGAAGCCGAGCACTGCGCCAAGCGATCCGCCACGCAGCAGCCAGTCGTCCATGACGACCAGCCAGCCCACGCCCACCATAGTGCCCCAGCCCAGCGCGAAGTAATCGGTGACGCGGAGTGTGCGTGCGAGTTGGGTCACGGGCCTCGGAGAGTCGCCGGATTTAGAAAAGACAGATCAACTCGTACAAAAGATTCGCCGCCAGCAGCGACGTGATAGAGCCGTTGTCGTAGGGCGGCGAGACTTCCACGAGATCGCAGCCGACAATGTTCAACCCTCGCAGGCTCCGCACTAGTTCGAGAATCTGCGCGCTCGAGAGCCCACCCACTTGCGGCGTCCCAGTGCCGGGCGCGAAAGCCGGATCGACGACATCGATGTCGAGTGTGATGTAGACGGGCACATCTTTGAGCTTCTTCAGCGCGCGTTCAACCAGCGGGATGCCGCGCTTGTGGAACTCTTCCGACGTGATGACTTGAAACCCATGCATGCGGCCAAAATCGAAATCTTCTTTCGAATACACCTGACCGCGCAGACCAACTTGCAGGGTCTGCTTCGGCAGGAGAAAACCCTCCTCAACCGCTCGCCGCACGGGCGTTCCATGGGAGTGCGGGCTGCCGAAGTAGCCGCCCCAGGTGTCGTTGTGCGCGTCGAGTTGCACGAGGGCGACTTTGCCGAAGTGTTTATGAATCGACCGCAGAATGGGAAGCAGGATCGAGTGGTCGCCACCAACGCAGGCTGTGCGCGCTCCGGTCGCCAGCACGTCGTTCAGTTGCGAGGTAATGCGCTCGAAGGTGTCTTCAATGGAAAGCGGATTGATCGACAGATCGCCGCAGTCGCCCATTCGCCATTTCTCGAACGGGTTCAGGTTCAGTGCCGGATTCCACGGCCTGATGATTGCCGACTGTTCACGCACTGCGCGCGGCCCGAATCGCGGGCCGGGACGGTAGGTCGTGCCGCCATCGAACGGAATGCCGATCACGGCGATATCGAGATCGTCGGCCGCTGTTGCGGCGGGCAGGCGTATGAATGTCGAGATGCCAGAGAAGCGCGGGTACACGAGGGCATCGACTGGCTGCGGATGCGGCTTCGCAGATTTCCTGGGCTTCATGCTTGGCGCGCATTATAAAGCAGGGGGCCAGCAGAGTCGGCGCCAACGCCGAGGAGCGCCGAAATCTCAGATTTGCTAATTCAGGATTTCAAATTGCAGATTTTCAGATTTTCGGACGAGAGATTGGGGCGGGCTACGCACCGTCGCTCCGCGGCCAACAAAACCTGCCGCGGAGGACGATAAAGAAGGGATTAAGCGACCGCGCGGCTCATGACCAGGGGCAAAGGCACCGGTTCTTCCGCGCTACAGAGGATCTCGACCGCGTCTTCGACTGAAGACACATCGAAGACGCAGCTGAGATGAGTGCGGTCCAGCATTTCGCGAACGAACGGATTCGCATTCACGAGTTTGATCTGAACATCGCGCTCGCGCGCCCAGCGGTAGAGCATGACCAGCGTGCCCAGGCCGCCGCCGTCCATATTTTCGAGCGCCGTAAGATCGAGCACGATGATGCGCGCGTCGTGGTGCTGCGTCACTGCATCCCGCAAGGCCAGAATTGGATTGCCGCGCACCAGGCGACCTTTGCACTGCAGGATCGCAACATCGCCTGCCCGGCTGCTTTCAATTTGCAAGTACATACACTCCTCCGTCGAGGTTCGAAAAGCGTTAAGTGGAGGGTTCCCAGTTTGTTGAATTCACCCCTATTTTAGACGAGCGACCACGCGGAAGGTTTGCAATCCTGTAAATTCGAGTAAAGCTCGCGTTAACAGTTGTTTGCAGAAAATTGACGACGGCGCTGGTAGTACAAAACGTAAGCTGCTAAGGCCGGGGCGAATGACCCCACTCTGCTAGAATCGAAACCTCATCCGATGAACCTGCAGCACATTGATATTGCCGACTTGGTTTTTAAGGCAATTGCCTTTTTGTTCGCCATCAGCATTCATGAATCCGCGCATGCCTGGATGGCCAATCGTTGTGGCGACCCCACGGCGCGCATGCTCGGGCGCATTTCGCTCAATCCGGTTCGCCACATCGACCCGGTGGGAACGCTTTTGCTGCCCGCGATCGGACTGATCTCGGGCGGGGGAGTTTTCGGCTGGGCCAAACCAACGCCCGTGGATCCGCGGAATTTCCGTCAACCAATGCGCGACGATATCCTGACTTCGGTCGCGGGTCCGGTCAGTAATTTTCTGGTTGCTGGCGGTGCTGTGCTGCTGCTCGCGGTGATCTCGCTCACATCGCCGCTAGGCCATCAGCTCGTTTCGGACCGGGCTTACGGAATGCCCTCTGACAATTCAGGATCCATGCTGGTCCCGGCTACAGCTTTCTTCTACGAAGTCATGTTCATCAATGTGATCCTGGCGGTCTTCAACCTGATCCCGGTGCCGCCGCTGGACGGCAGCCACGTGCTGCGGCATTTTCTGCCGGATGCGGCGCGCCGAGCTTTTGATTCGATGGGAATGTTCGCACTGATCGCCTTAGTGGTATTCGGTGGGCCGCTGCTTTCCCGCCTGATCGTCCCCTTTCTACGATTCTTCATTTTGATATTGAGAAGCCTCTGATGCCATCTTCCGACCCGCGTAAGCGCGTGCTGAGCGGCATGCGCTCCACTGGAAAACTTCATCTCGGGAATTACGTGGGCGCACTACAGAACTGGGTGCGCATGCAGGACCACTACGAGTGTTTCTTCTTCATTGCCGACTGGCACGCGCTGACCACCGACTACGCCGACACTTCGCGCGTGAAAGCAAACTCAATCGACGTGTTGCTGGACTGGCTAGCCGCTGGCCTCGATCCCGAGCGCTGCACGATGTTTATCCAGTCGCACGTACCGCAGCATGCAGAACTGCACCTGCTATTCTCGATGATCACACCGCTCGGTTGGTTGGAGCGCGTGCCGACTTACAAAGAACAGCGCGAGAACATCACCGAAAAAGATTTGACTACCTACGGATTTCTTGGATATCCCGTGCTGCAGGCGGCGGACATCCTGATGTACAAGGGCGACTTCGTTCCGGTGGGCGAGGATCAGGTGCCACACGTCGAGCTTACGCGCGAGATCGCGCGGCGCTTCAACCAGTTTTATGGGAAGATCACGCCAGTCTTCCCCGAGCCGCAACCGCTTCTCACGCCGACGCCGAAGCTTCCGGGCACCGACGGCCGCAAGATGTCGAAGTCGTACGGCAACACGATCATGCTCACCGATCCCGGGCCCGTGGTGCGGCAGAAGCTCAAGACGATGGTGACTGACCCGGCACGCGTGAGGCGTACCGACCCGGGGGATCCCGACAAATGTCCGGTTGGCGACCTGCACAAAATCTTCAGCAACGCCGAAACCATGGCGAAGGTAAACGAAGGCTGTCGCTCGGCTGGCATCGGGTGCATCGAGTGCAAAGGCTGGGCAGCCGACGCACTGGTCCAGGTACTCGCTCCCATGCAGGAGCGCCGCAAGAAATACGAGGAGAATCCGCGCCTCGCCTGGGATATTCTGGAGGCTGGCTCGGCGGCCGCAGGCAAGATCGCAGACGCCACCATGGCGGAAGTACGGGCCTCCATGGGCATGTCGCTCGCGTACGAGCCTCCGAAAGCGAACGGTGCGAAGTAGCGCGTTACGCGAAGCAGCAACTGCGGGACAACGGAGATCGCCACTCACTCGATGACCGAAGACGTAAAAGTCGAAGCTACCCCTGCAGAGCAAGCGGCCACCGATGCGCGCGCCGAGAAATTGCAGGCTCGCAAAGACGCCAGCGACTTCCCGTTCGCCGTGGAAGTGACCGACGTCTACGAAGGTCCGCTCGACCTGCTGCTTGACCTGATTCGCAAGCAGGACATCGACATCTACGACATCCCAATCGCAACCATCACCGCGCAATACTTGGGGTATGTGGAGCGCATGCGTGGGCTGGATGTCAACGTGGCCGCCGAGTTCATCTACATGGCGGCGGTGCTGATTCACATCAAGTCGAAGATGTTGCTGCCGCGCGATCCGCTGGCGTCTCCGGGAGAGGCGGAAGATCCGCGCGGTGAACTGGTCAATCGTCTCCTCGAGCATGAGAAATTCAAGTCGGCCGCGCAAATGCTGCTCCAGAAGCAGCAGATCGAAGACAACGTCTGGTCGAACCCGGCGCTGAAGGAATTCAAAGACGCTGAAGGAACCGAACCCGAGTTGGCCGCCGACGTCATCGACCTGGTGCGTACCTTCCAACAGATTCTGGAGCGGGCCCGTTCGAAGCCGGTGCTCGAAGTCGATGAAGACACCGTCACAGTTGGGCAGATGATCAAGTACTTGCGCCAGCGGCTGAATCTCGAAGACCGGCCGGTTCGATTGAAGCAGATTTTGAAGCACGTGGAATCGCGCTCGGCGCTAGTCTGCATGTTTCTGGCGATGCTCGAACTGGTGCGCTTGCAAGCCGTGCAACTCAGGCAGGACCGCCTGTTTGGCGACATCCTGATTCGCAAGCACGTGGGCTTCGATGCGATTCTGCAGGAGCAGGCGGCGGTGCGGGATGATTGGCGGTAGGAAGCAGCTTTGAGCTTTGAGCCACGAGCTTTTAGCGCGAAGCCCGTAGCTCGAAGCTTGGCCGTTCGGAATAAATGCTGTAGCGAGGCGTAAGTTCGAAGAGTCAACCGAAACCAACACACATGAGTCTGAAACCACAACTGGAAGCCATCGTTTACGCGACTGAGACCCCGGTCACGCTCGAGCAGATCGTGCCGCTGGTCAAAGACAGCATCGTCGCCGAGCACGGAGCGATTGAAGAAGCCGAGATTAAGTCTCGCGTGCGGGCCGAGCTCGAAGAGCTGGTCGCCGAATATGCCACGGCCGAGCACGGCATCGAGATCCGCCAGGTGGCAGGCGGGTACCGCATGTCCACCAAGCCCGAGCAGCACGATGTGGTGCGCGGCTTCGCAAAGAGCCTGAAGCCGCCGATCCGCCTCTCGCTGCCTGCGCTTGAGACACTGGCTGTCATTGCCTACAAGCAGCCTGCGACCGTGCCCGAAATCAGCGAGATTCGCGGCGTGGACTCGGGCGGCGTGATCGCCACCCTTCTCGAGCGCAAACTCATCACCACGGCCGGGCGGAAGGCGGTGATTGGCCGCCCGATTCTCTATAAGACGACGAAAGAATTCCTGCTGCGCTTCGGCCTGAAAGATGTGAACGAACTGCCCAGCATGGAAGAGTTCGAGAAGCTGGTTCAGGAGTCATTTCAGTCGGAGATGATGCCGGCAGAAAATGCGCCGGTGGCCGAGACTGCTTCGGCGCCGGAAAGCGCGCAGGCAGAAACCGAGACGACTGAGGCTATTGTGGACGAGCCTGCTGAAGATCTAATCGCGCCCGGCGAACGTTCCAAACCGCAAGCGCAGACTCAGTCCGAAACCGAAACGCTGGACGAGCCCGCAGCCGAACCGCACGAGAAGTCTGCTTAGGAGTAGCCATGGCGACCGAACGCCTGCAAAAAATTATCGCGGCAGCGGGAGTCGCCTCGCGGCGCAAAGCCGAACAACTCATCACCTCTGGACTGGTGCAGGTGAACGGAACTACCATCACCGAACTCGGCTCGAAAGCCGATCCCGAGCACGATCACATCCGCGTGAATGGCAAGCTGCTGCAGGGTGCACAACGCCAGACGTATCTGCTGCTCAACAAGCCGAAGGGATATGTGACTACTGCTCACGACCCTGAAGGAAGACCCACCGTGATGACGCTCGTTCACGGCGTGGGCAGCCGAGTGTACCCGGTTGGTCGTCTCGACTATGCCAGCGAAGGCCTGCTGCTCATGACCAATGATGGAGACCTCGCGCACAAGCTCATGAAGGCCGCTTCTCACGTGCCGAAAACCTACGTGGTCAAGGTCGCGGGCAAGCCACCTGAAGAATCGATCGAGAAACTTCGCCGGGGGCTCTCCATCGCCACCGACGATGGCAAGCGCGTCCGCACCTCGCCCGCGAAAATCCGCGTGGTCAAAGAAGCCAACAATCCCTGGTACGAAGTCACGCTAATCGAAGGCCGCAACCGCCAGATCCGTCGCATGTTTGAGGAAGTCGGCCACCACGTGGAGAAGATCAAGCGCGTGAAGTATGGCCCACTCACGCTCGACGTACCTCCGGGCGAGTTCCGCCGGCTGACACTGCAGGAAGTCGCGAAGCTTAAGATCGCGAGCACCACCACGTCGCACAGGGTTCTGCCGGCGAGTCCGCAGCCCACATTTGCGAAAACTGCGAAGAGCCGGCCAGGCCTCAGCGAAAGTCGAAGCCCACTCACCCCGAGCGTGGAAGCGCATCCGCGAGAAGCACGAAGCGGGCTCACAAGCCAGCGCCGCGACGATCCGGCAAGCGACGTTTCCGACCCTCTGCATGAGCCGGTTTTTCGAACTCGTCTCAGGAAGTTCGCGCTCCGCGGGTAACCCGTTCGCGCCGGTCCAACCGACTTTCCCCACCCGCCTTCCTACGTCGAGCACCATTCAGCTTGCCTCGAACGAAAGCCCGTACGGACCTTCGCCCAAGGCCATCTCAGCCGCACAAGCGGTGCTAGCCGACTCGCACCGCTACCCGTCAGACGACGTCGCTGACTTACGCGGACAACTCGCCGCTCACCACACCGTGGAGGCAGACCAGGTTCTCGTATCAGCTGGAACGACGGCCCTGCTCGGCATCATTGCCCGGACGATGCTCGAGCCAGGCCTGAATGCGGTGACTAGCGCGTGTTCGTTCGTAGTCTATGGAACCGCTACCCGGGCTGCGGGTGCCGAGCTTCGCGAAGTCCCCATGAAGTACGACCGCTTCGATCTCGAAGCGATGCTCGCTGCGATCGACGCCCAAACTCGCGTGGTCTACATCGCCAACCCGAACAACCCAACAGGCACGATCGTTCCCGTAGAGGAACTTGAAGACTTCGTCTCCAGCGTTCCCTCTCATGTGGTCGTGGTGCTCGATGAAGCCTATTTCGAGTACGCGCAGCACTTCTCGACCTTGCGTAAGGTGCCGTACTCGCGCTCGCTCGACCTCGTACACCAAGGAAAGAACGTCGTCGTCGTCCGAACATTTTCAAAAACTCATGGCTTGGCGGCACTGCGAATCGGGTATGGAATAGGACCCAGCGAACTCATGGGTTACTTTGCGGGCATGCAGGACACGTTCGCGATTTCCTCTGCTGCGCAAGCCGCTGCCAGTGCAGCCTTGGGCGACACGGCCCATGTCGCCTTCGCCGTTGAAAGCAACGCAAAACAGGTGGAATGGCTGGGAGAGGAATTGGCTCGCCTAGGCCTGCGCGTCCTGCCCACCTTCGCCAATTTCGTTTGCGTCGACTTTCTCAAAGAAACCGAAGGCCTGGCCGACCGCCTGCGCGACGAACAAATCATGGTTCGGCCCTTAGGCGGCTTGTGGGGCGCACCGACCTGTATCCGGATCACCGTGGGTACCGCCGACCAGAACCACGCTTTCATCGAAGCCCTGCAGAAGATTCTCCACGGCTAACCGTTGAGCGTCATAGGCAACCGCGCCGCCCCGAACAAACCTGCATCACTCCCCAGCAACGCGCGGGTGACAATTGTCTTCGTCCCTGTGCCCCCCGCTTCCACCTGCGCCGAAGCGCCCGACCACTGGTTCAGCGGATCCGCGGGTGCGGTCGCCGCGTAGACCATGGAGCGCTGCCGGAGCTCTTCAAAAATGCTCGGAGAGAAGGCCTCCCAGGCACTCGACGCGCCTCCACCGATTACATACATCTCCAGGTTTAAGCCGTTGATCAGGCCGCCAAGCACGATCCCCAGCGCCCGTCCCACGCGGCGGAAGATTTTCTTCGCGCCCTCGTCCCCCTGGATGGCAAGGTTATAAATTTCTTTGGCATTGAACTCGGCATCAGAACTCGCAGCCTTTGCGAGGGCCGACGCGTCGCCTGCGGCGATAGCCTCTCGAGCCATTCGCACTACGGCCGT
>Ga0210406_10006223_pt1 | contig 12417 bp, 8 predicted proteins | sample IncBWC30MmetaG_FD_155454 | JGI IMG/M metagenome (GOLD analysis project Ga0210406, IMG submission 155454) | Forest soil microbial communities from Barre Woods Harvard Forest LTER site, Petersham, Massachusetts, United States - Inc-BW-C-30-M | ecosystem: Environmental > Terrestrial > Soil >...
TCGTTCAAGCTCGCAAACTGGTTCCGGGTACGCATCTGGGCGGAATGCTGACGGTGATCTTTCTGGCGCTCGACATCGGCAACATTGGCGGAGGTGCGGTCACCCTTTGGTTGACGCGGCGCAATTACTCCATTGAAACGGCCCGCCGCATCGTGTTCCTCTTTGCCACCGTTCTTGTGGGCGGGTGCGCTATCGTTCCATTCGTGGAGACGACTTGGGGCGCGGTCACTGCGCTGGTGGCAGTGAACTTAGGTCTGGGCATATGGAACTCCATGTACTTGACCCTGGCCCAGGAAGTTTCCAGCGCTCATGTTTCGACTGCGGGTGGCACACTCAGCGGATTCGGCTCGCTCGTAGGTGCCTTCACGATGTGGGCGGTGGGCCGCGTAACCAATTCTGCCGGAGATTTCACGATTCCGATGGTAAGCGTCAGTGTTGCTATGATACTGGCCGCGATCGGCGGGTGGGCGGCGAGCCGACGGACAGTCAGCGAGCCTACGACACCCTTTGGCGTACAAGAAGCCTAGACGAGCGCAGGATTTTCGGCGTCGTCTTGCATGGGAGGCCCCTGCTTCTTGGCTGGATCAATATCCTCACTTCTTGTGGACTTGGAAACTTTGGTTCATTTTTCCTTCTTTCTCGCTCGATAGATTGCGCTCCTGATCGTGAGGAAAACCTCGGTGACGAGTCTCAGCTTCCGGACCAAGTCCACACTGGTCATAGCATTGCTGCTTTCGACAGTCCTGAATTACCTGGACCGGCAAACCATCAGTATTCTCGCACCGACGCTGCAGCATCAGATGGGCTTTGACAACTCACATCTGGGGTGGCTCTTCGCGATTTTCTATTATTCGTACACGCTGTTCCAATTTGCGGTTGGGCCCGTGCTGGATCGGTTCAATTTACGGTGGTGTTTCGCCTTCGCCGTAATGGCGTGGTCTCTCGTTGTCGGGCTAACGGGATTGGCTGCGGGCTTCGCCAGTTTAATGGTCTTCCGATTTCTGCTGGGCGTGACTGAAGCGGCCAATTGGCCCGCAGGTTTGCGCGTCCTGGCGCGTACCCTTCCACCCGGAGAGCGGACGTTAGGCTGCGGCGTATTCGACAGTGGTGCCGCCGTAGGCGCTCTGATCGCTCCGGTAGCAATCTTTGCCCTGCTCGGTGCCTTCGGATGGCGCTCCGTGTTTTTTTGTTTGGGCCTGTTAGGCTTTCTCTGGGCTCCGATCTGGCTGTTGGTTACGCGTCGTCCAGAACTCTCTGCCGTATGGACTGGTACGCGGACAGAAAGCGTCGGAATCAAAGGTTTTCTTAGCGTTTATCGGGACTTTGTTGGCAGTCGACAGTTCTGGTGGGTACTGGTGGTGGCGGTTACGGTGAATCCCTGTTTTTACTTCACCGTGAACTGGCTGCCCACTTATTTCGTTCAAGCTCGCAAACTGGTTCCGGGTACGCATCTGGGCGGAATGCTGACGGTGATCTTTCTGGCGCTCGACATCGGCAACATTGGCGGAGGTGCGGTCACCCTTTGGTTGACGCGGCGCAATTATTCCATTGCAACGGCCCGCCGCGTCGTGTTCCTCTTTGCCACCGTTCTTGTGGGCGGGTGCGCTATCGTTCCATTCGTGGAGACGACTTGGGGGGCGGTAGCTGCGCTAGTGGCCGTCAACCTGGGTTTGGGCATATGGAGCTCTATGTACCTGACCCTGGCCCAGGAAGTTTCCAGTGCCCACGTCTCAACTGCGGCAGGAACGCTTAGCGGGTTCGGCTCATTGGTAGGCGCATTCTCCATGTGGGCCGTAGGCCGTGTCACGAATTCTGCTGGAGACTTCAGGATCCCCATGGTGAGCGTGACTGTTGCGATAGTGTTGGCCGCAATCAGCGGGTGGGCGGCGAGCCGGAGACCAGCCGGCCAGCCACTCAGGGCAATGGGCATGCAGGGATCGTAAGACGGTAAGACGAGAGACTCCCGCAACGATCTGTTCCCAGCGGGGCAACTCGCTGATCTCGCGAGGAACTCCCTCCTTACCTCTTCCGACTAGGCGCAAGAGATAAGTACAAGACCGCGTCACCCTTATATCCCGGGGTGAATGTGTGATCCCCTTTGGAAACTGAAAGTACGCCGGAATCAGTGATCAAGTTCGACGTCGGATCGAGCCATTCATAGTTGTACGTTCCTGGCGCAAGGTTCACGCTGAAGTGTCCGGCATAGGGCTGATACACGAGATATTCCGTGCCCGGGTTGGCCAGGCAAAAATGAGTGCTGCACAATGACGGTTGCGGAGTCATGGCCACCAGATTCGTGCGATTGGCGTAGGTTAGCGTCATCCCCATGGCGTCACGGATTGGAGCATAGAAGGGATCCAGTTCCAATCCTACGCGTGGATCTGCTGTCTTCCCCGCTGGAGCGTTTCTGCCGGGCCACACAACCAGGTAAGGATCCATAAATGCCACATTGCTCCCCGACGTAAAGTTTTCCCAAACCCAGGCGCGCTGCCCCTTCGCGCCGTCGTGCTTCAATTCCGGGGGACCATAGGCGTGATCCGTATCATTGATGATCACTTTGGTGCCGTCGGAAGGTGGCACATGACTGCCTGCTGAAATCCAGTCAGCGGCACTCCGGTAGAGGGTCAGATCAGAGCCTCCCTTCCATTGGAATGTCATGCCTACGGGATGCTGCCTCGGCTTGGTCGCCTCGTATTGTTTGACCAAGCTGATGACCTCGGCCTGCCATGCGTCGGAAAACGGACTGCCTGATTCATTCGAAACCTCGTACAGCACGTTATCAAGATCGTTTACCGTGTCAATGACCTTCTGTATGTAGGTCCTCTCGATGTTCCAGACCTTGTCGGACATCTGCGAACTGTCGGTTGGGCAGTTTCCGGGGCAATCAATATTGTTGATGTTGTTCGAAGCGCGGTACGGATCACCGTCGATGGGATTGGCTTCAAACTGCAACTCGTAGCCATTGAAAAGCATGACAGAAACATAGATCCCGTTTTGGCGGGCGGTAATCGTCCGGGCCCGCATCCGGTCAAAGTAGCTCTGGTCCAATTTGGTCAGGTCAAACTTCAGGCCGCCGTCGTTGGCCAGGCCGGGACCGGTTCTCAGCCACTTCCAGGGAAGCCCTACCGTGTTTTCATCCACGTCATCGGTATCCGCGGAATCGGGAAGTTCCGCCGTCCAAAGCCGCATGAAGTTGAAGTTCTGCGCCACCATCCACTTCATATACGCTGCATAGTCAAACGGCACCTGAGGCGGGTGCAGTGTGCCCCGGTCCATCAGATTCGCCCAGGTGTGCGACCCTGTCAGATAAATCGCTTTGCCGGATCCATCGGTAAAGTAACGAGGGTTGGCCGGATTCACGCGCAGGGGGCCGGTGGCGGTTTGGGCGCGAAGGTGAATCGGTGCTTCCCCCCTTTCATGGGCGTGGTGCATTGGCTCGCTTGCCTTTGAATGAGGATCATTTCCGCCGGAGTAGGGCTCCTTCTCCTGAGGGCTTTGTGGCTGAGCGACGCCGGGACGTGCGTCCCCAATCATCACCGAAACAAGAAAGACGACTATAGAGACACGAAAGGGGCTTTGTTTTCGCATGACTCTCCTACCGGTCGATCGGTTTTCCGTCACCGGATCACGCTGCTCTTTCCGATTCCGACACCTAAACCGTCGCCGACAAACCGACATCGTCCGGGCCCGCATGCGGTCAAAGTAGCTTTGGTCAAGTTTGGTGAGGTCGAATTTCAAGCCGCCGTCCGTGGCTTGGCCGGGACCGGTGCGAAGCCACTTCCAGGGAAGTCCCACAATGTTGCCCTCCGAATAGTCAGGGCCAGGGCCAGCATCGGGCAACTCGGCAGTCCACAGCCGCATGAAGTTGAAATTGTGGTCGACCACCCATTTCATATAGGCGGCATAGTCAAAGGCCACTCCGGGGGGATTCAATCGTCCGCGGTCCGGAAGGTTTGCCCAGGTATGCGATCCCGCAAGGTAAATAACTTTCCCGGAACCGTCGGTGAAGTAGCGAGGGTTGGCGGGATTCACTCGCAGCGGCCCCGTGGCTCTTTGTGCGCGGACGGGCGCGAGCGGCTTTCCCACATCTTGGCCGTAGGCCGTTGCACACAGGCCCAGGATCAGGATCACGATCAAGAGGCTGGCCGGCAATCGCGCCGAGTTCTGCGCGTGTCTTAACACTGGGCGATTCAGTTGTGTCTGCCTGGAGGGGCGCGACCTGCTTCGCTCCGAGGATGCACAGGGCGGGCGGGAAACCGGTGAAAGCGTGGATGGCATTCGCGTCTCCAATTGGATCGTTTTGATAGCGGCAAGCTGTGGGACTTTAATTTAAGGCCAGTGCCAATGCTTGCTTGATTTGTTCCAGTGTGAACGCAATATCTTCCTTAGTATGGGCGGCGGAGATCGAGCACTGCTTCACCGCTACCGGGAAAAAGTAAACGCCTCTCTCGATCAGATTCCTTCGCATCTTCGTGTCGAGCGCAAAGTCGTGGTGTTCGGCAACGTCGTGCCAATCCTTCGGCTCATGATCCATGAAATAAATGCAGAAGGCTGAACCTTGCCGCGCCACAACGGCACATAGGCTGGCGGCTCGCATGATTTGTTCTATGCCTCGCTGCATCTGCGCTCCGAGGCTTTCCACATGACGATAGACTTCGCCATCATTCATCAGCAGACGCTCAATCGTAGCAATGGCGGCTGCGGTCGGAAGGGGATGAGCGTTGTAGGTTCCAGCCAAGAGCACGCGTTTCGAAGGATCGGAATGAACGAAGAAATCCATCAAGCTCCGTTTGCCTCCGATGACGGCCATCGGATAGCCATTGGCAACGGCCTTGCCAAATACGGCTAGATCCGGCATCACCTTCGCAATGCTGGCATAGCCACCAATGGCGTGACGGAAACCGGTCTTAACCTCGTCAAAAATCAGAATGAACCCAAACTCGTCGGCCAACTTGCGCAGGCCGAGGAGGAATGATGGTTCAGGTTTCACAATCCCAATGTTTTGCAAAATCGGCTCAGTGAGCAGGGCCGCGGTGGGATATTTGTCGCAGACATAACGTACCGAATCGAGATCATTGAAATTGACGATGTGTACCAATTTCTGATGATCGAGCGGTACACCCGCACTGATCGGTTTGTACGGATACTCTCCGGGAGAGACTCGTGGTCCGAGGTCTTCGAGTGGCGTCATTAGATTGCACGACACATCGTTGTGCCACCCGTTGTATCCACCCTGAATCACGATGATGTGATCACGACCCGTGACCGCTCGACCAAGGCGAATGGCTTGATAAGTGGCTTCACTGCCACTGTTAAGGAACTGGACGGACTCCACCGAAGGAACGTGTTGGCAGATCAGTTCTGCCAGTTGTCCCTCCAGCACAGTTGTTCCAGAACCGTAGAGACTATCTCCTTGTTGCAGAACCCGGATGACCGCTCGAGTGACGTGGGGATCGTTGTGTCCCAGAAAATGCGGAGCGAAGGCGGCATGGTAGTCGATATATCGATTACCGTCCGCATCCCAGATGTATGGACCCTGTCCCTTCACAAACGCAATTTCCGGACTTGTGGCTCGGTTTATAGAGACAACGCCTCCCGGGATGCACTTGCTGTTCCTGGCAAGAATGGCTTTCGATTCTGTATATGAAGGCATGCTCAATGACTCCAATCTCTATACACCCCATTGAATCCTTACCAATGAACGGTTCTCCGCTGATGCTTTCCGCAAGGGCTGCCGCTGACTCGGATTTACCCTAGATCAGCACCACCATCTACGAAGTACAAACCACCGACGCAGAAGCTGGCCTCGTCTGTGGCCAGAAATGTGGCCATCCCCGCAATATCCGTGGCGACCCCGAGCCGGCGAGCCGGAATTTTAGTTATGTATTTGTTGCTGGCGGCTGGGTCCGAAAATTCCTTGGCATTCATCGGTGTGTCCATCGTGCCCGGAATGATGGCGTTGATACGGATTCCATCTGGAGCATAGTCCGCAGCCATCGATCGCATCAGCGCTAGAACGCCACCTTTGCTCGCGCTGTAGGCCGCTAGCCCCGCAAATCCGCGTAGGCCTGTCCGCGATGCAACGAATAGGATAGTGCCCTTGCCTTGGGACAGCATCGAAGGAATGGCGTACTTTGAACACAGCCAATAGCCTCGCAAGTTGACATTAATTGTGCGATCCCATTCTTCATTCGAAAGTTCGTGAGCCCGGGTTTCATACGACATGAGGACCGCCGCATTGTTGACGAGTATGTCGATACGCCCAAAGCGCTGAAGGGTATTGTCGATCATCCCCTTCACTTGGGTTTCGGAAGAAACATCCGTCTGGACGAACACAGCCTCACTACCGAGCTTTTGGATTGCCTCAACCGTGGATTGCCCGCGCGCAGAGGAAACCTCCGCCACTACGACTCGGGCACCCTCCTCGGCGAAGCGCGTGGCAACCGCTTCTCCGATACCCGCCCCGCCACCGGTCACAATCGCCACTTTGTTGTTCAGGCGCATTGATCATCCTCCTGTCCTCTGCATCGGTTTGCGACAGAATCTGGTGAGTCTCGAAACGTAGCGAAAGCGCGCACACAACGTCCACCTTGCTTTCTTCTGGCGGGCCGGCACCAAGACCATAGCAATATCTGGATGGCTCCATCTATCGCGTGGTGATTTATTTTTGACACAAATCTATCGGAGTCAAAAAAACGACACTTGCCGACGGCACGTACAAATCATAGGCTTCCTTCCCTGGAGAGCATGATGACGTCGCGTCGCTATATTACGGACGTGATGCAGGCCTAGTGCGTTTCATTCTTCTAGCATCTCTTGGGGGCGCATGATTGCAATTCGCCAGTGGTGTGGTTCGGCCGCTCCTCTTTTCATTCCTAGCGCCCTTGGTCCTCCCACAGCAGCCAACCGGCAATTCTGCTGAGATACGATGAGTTTGAGGAAACACACAAGCGGATCACCACCTTCCGCGGGTACACGATCTCGCCCGCGTATGCCCCTGCAGCTATCGGTGGCCCACTCGTTAACCGTTATCTTAGCTTGGCTTGGCAACTGTCCGAATCTATAAGGTCGCCTTTCTGGAAGCTTTCCTGGAGGGCAAGAACGACATCTCCGACGAGCTCGTGTTCCCATCGCCGGACGGGTCGATTCTGGATCCTGACAACCTCTACGACCGCTACTTTCAGCCAGTGCTCACCAAAGCCGGGCTCCGGAAGATCAGGCTCCATGATCCATGATCTAAGGCAAATGGGTGGACCTCATCTTCGTCAGGGTCGTAGCTGTTGAAATATCGCGATTTTTTGACCCGGACGGGTGTCGAGCAATTCTCGGTGAGTGCTATCGCCTGTTCTCGATAGCCAACGTTCCTGCAGGCCCAGTGGGTCAGTCACCAACGTGTTTTGACTCACACGGCCACAGATCGCCATCATCAAGTGAGATGGGTTGTTTCCGCACGTCATCGCTGCTCGTGTTCGCGTTTCTCGCGGGCTCACTGTTTTCCCAAACTACGCCTGGACCTAGTCCCGTACAACTGTACAAGAAAGGCATGAACGCTCTAGGCGGGACGGGCGTAAGCCGAAGCGATCTCAATGCCACGGACTATATTCGACGCTCGGCTGAACTGGGGTATGCTCCCGCGCAAGTCGCTCTCGGCTATTTTTATGAGACGGGCACCATTCTGAGCCGCGAACCGCAGCAAGGCGCGGAGTGGTACAAGAGAGCCGCTCAGCAGGATGATGTTTTAGGCGAATGGCTTCTCGGGCGCGCTATTTTCAATGGCGAAACCTCCATGCGGGATCTGAACGAAGCCTCCGATTGGCTGAAAAAGGCCGCCGCTCACAACGATCCATTCGGCGAGTATCTGCTGGGCATGATCCGGCTGGAGCGGAATGACTACAGCCAAGCGGTAGAACGGTTCCGGAAAGCTGCCCAGCAAGGTTTGCCTCAAGCACAGCAACAACTGGGACTGCTGCTGAAACAGGGCGAGGGCGCGGAGTTGAATAAGTTCGAGGCTTACGTCTGGCTGTTAGTCAGTTTCGACGCAGGCAACCGCGCCACGGCCGCCGATCTGCAGCAACTGGAAGCGGAATTAGGTAGTAATCAGACAGAAGAAGCGAAAACGAAAGCTCGCGAACTTGAATCATCTGTGGCTCGCGCGGTGGTCGCCAGGGGTTGCACCGGGTGGGCGGGAGAATTTAATCACGTGCCGAGTCCGCCGCCACCGGACTTGCAGCGCTTTTGTCGATAAGCACCGGTGCAGTCTGGATCGTGGTTTGGTGAAACATCGCCATAACGCGTTTTGACTCTTGATCGAAACTCGGGCCGATTCTCGGTGAGCGCTATCGCCTGATTTCGCCAGCTACGCGCCTGCCCGCGCGCGGGCTAACGTACAATCAGAGGTGGTTAAGCATGGTCCATCTTCGCTCAATCATCCTTGCATCACTTCTTGCTGCTGCTATTGGCTCCCAACCTGCACGCTGCCAGAATATCTCCGAAAAGAAACAAATACCCCAAAGTTCACAGAGGCGTTCCGGCATTAAGCCTGCCGACAGCCCTGAAGTTCGATCACTCTTGAACGATTCCGAAGCTTTGCCAGCTGAATTTGCCTCCGACATTTCTCTCACATTGGTGGAGAATGGCTTTGTTCGAAATGAGGCTCTCAAAGTTAAGGTCATGACCAGTGTCTTTGAAAAAGCCTCTGCGGCACAAGATGACGTTATGCGGAATCCATTCGGCGCAAGTGTCGAGAAAACGTCACAAGGGCTGCACGCAATAGCTTCGTCAGTTACAGGTCTTGATCGCATCTCCTTGCAAGCGAGGGTTGTTCGTCAGTTCGTTGCAACTGATCCTCGAAAGGCAAAACTATTATTCGAATCAATGCAACCGCCGCAGCTAACACCAGTTTCGTGCAACGAAAATTGGTTCTTTGTTCCCGATTCCTACTACGATGCCCTTGCTGTGGTATTACAGCGTGGTTTCTCAGATCGTGAGATAAGAGGTGGAACTAGAGCTGGGTACGTAAGCTCAATCATTAGGCATACTCAGTCTCACGTACAGCTCACGCCCCTAGCCCGACTCTTGAGCTCTGGTGACTTCAGGGAAGAGGAGCTCCGGACGATCGTTCCTGTATATGCCGCCGTATTAGCCGACTTACATGGCGACCCTCTATCGTTCATGTTGACGTTGGAACCCTCCGGCGGCTTCTTTGAAGCGATCACTGCAGTTCTTACGTCGCTCGACAGACGTAATGTTGACTCTCGCGCACTGCTTCAGGCTTTTCGTGATTATATGGTTCTTAACTTCAAGGGACCCAATTGCGGTGCAACGGAGTCTTCGAACGACCCTAAGTCATCTCTACCACCCGCAATTGTGAAGTTCAATGAAACATTCCAGTCGAGACTGAAGGGAATGAATCTGAGCGTCATTGGCGAGGATGAAGTCAAAAGTAATGCAAAAGGCAGCGGTCCGGATGAGCCGCTTCCGTCGCGATGGAATTCATTGACATACTTTCAATTATTGGAATCTTTAAAGAAGCTGTACACGCCGGTGACCCACAAGGAGTTAGCCGAAGGCAGGACTGAGAATGATGCGAGGTGGTCGAGCCAGGCACAAGATGTGCTCGCTCGGGTGAGCGCTTGGTCTAACGAAGATGAATCCGAGCTTGACTTTTTCCACCAAAAGACGATTCTGCTCGAGGGGTTGACTCAGGTGACGATCGGCACACCGTTGCATGCAGACGTTCTCGACAGTTTGGTTCTCTTCCTGGAGCAAAATTCTTATCAAGACGTTGCGCCAATCGATTGGTTCTTTTGCGCGAAACTGCTGTTTCGGAGTTCACGGTTTAAGTTATCTCGCCGTGATTTTGAACGTTTGGTTGATTCTCGAGAGCCGGTCCTCAGCATCTATGCGAGGTTGCAGACCTTGCTTGAATCAGCCAAACAGACGCCGCCGATAAATAGCCAACTGAAGGCGCGAAGAACTGAAGGCGCGAAGAATGGAGATCGGAAGTGACGGATACGGCGATGCTTCGGGATTCTGACTTTGGAACTTCACCTGAATACTAAAGAAGTTGAGCCCACGCGGGAGCGCGGAAAGTCAGTTGTCGATCGCGGTAGGGACAGCCGTCGCCGGCTGCCCCCCGCACGGATCCGGACGGGCGCTCCTTAGCGCATCTGGTTCTTCTCTCAGATGAATAGCGGCCAAGCTCATCGCTTGTCCGCACACTCGCCCACCCGTAGGACACGCGCAGTCCCGCGCTGAGTCGGGTACGTGTCGAATGGAAAGTGTTCTCCTTGAGCCGCAGCCTTCCCTCCTCACTCTCCGCCGACGCTATTCCGTCTTTGTTCGAATGACTCATCGGTACTATGCCGCAGTGTGACTCCTCCGAGACGTCCATGCGAGCCGTGTGGCCTGAGCCTTCGCCCGCCGACCTGCAGCCCAACTGAACCGCAGGTGTCTCCGAGGTCTCCCGGTTCTCGTGCATGAAGTTTCTAGGCGTGCCTGGGGTCTTCGACTACGCCGGACTGAACAGGAACTCGCGCTAGCGCTCTTGCTCATGTTGCCTACCGCGCATGTTAAAGGCGGCGGCGTCCGGATTGTATATTTTGTAGGGTCGAGGTCTGGCGCCGTGTCCCTTAGGTCCCGCCTACCTGGGGCTCCCCGTTTCCTCTGGGATTGGACTCACTAGCCGAACCGTAAACCGGTTTCCAGACCCCGCCACCTCGAACGTAGAGAGCGGATTTCCCGCACTACGCTCTCCTGTGGGCTTCTCGTCAAGGCCTATACGCCTCCGGGGACAGGAACAGCTTTCGCGAGTGCTGGCCGTCTCAGCCTATGGTCGTTGTATAGTCCGAGCATGCGATAGATCCACTCACTACTCCACCGTTTCCAGCCCTTGCCTTTGCGCAATCTGGACCGCATCAGATGACGCCGAATCTTCATTTCTACCCAGTCTCTGATCTTCGAAAAGCACCGATCCGAATGACCAATCCGAAAATAGTTCACCCAGCCGCGCAGGATGGGATTGATGATCTTAATCACCCCCTCCACGGGCTGGCTGACGTGTTGCCGGAAGACTTCCCTGAGCTTGGCAAAGAGCGCCGTGCGTTTCTTCATTTTTGGCGCAAATTGCGGTCGCCACTTCTGGTTACGTCCCAGCACGAGGCGATACTCAAATCCCAGGAATGCGAAGGCTCCGCCTGTTCTTAGATCGATTGTCCGACTCTTGTCTTCGTTGATCTCCACTCGTAGTTTCGCCAGTTCCTCTCGTAGTCGCTTATCCACCGCCCTCATGAGCCAGTCGTGCCGCGGATGGGAGTCGATTAATATCACCATGTCATCCGCAAACCGCGCGTATTGTACATGGGTATATTTTCCGCGCCGCGTCGTGGCTATCGCCTTCTCCAGCATTCTGTCCACCTCATTGAGATAGACATTACTGAGCAAAGGTGAAATCACTCCGCCTTGCGGGACTCCTTTCTTCCCAGTCGACTTCAGGATCAGGCTCAGTAATCTCATCACCATTGCATCCTGTATCCGTCGAGCCAACTTCTCGAGCAGCAGATAGTGCTGCACATTGTCGAAGTAGGCGCGTAGATCAAGATCAATGACGCGAGTCTTCCCTTGCATGATCGCTTTATCCACTTGGAGCACCGGCGCCTGTGCTGTCCGTTTCGGTCGGTATCCATAGGACCCCGATTGGAAATCAGCTTCGAAAATCGGCTCCAGGATGAGCTTGAGCGCCCCCTGGACCACACGGTCCCGAATGGCAGGAATGGAAAGAACGCGGACCTTGGTGCCCCCGTCTTTCGGAATCTCCTTCTTTCGTGCCCGCATGGGTTGATACGTGTGCTGGACTAGTTCGTCCTGAATCTGTTTCAGAAAACTCTCCACTCCACTTCCCTCAATGGCTTCAAACGTCACCCCGTCGATGCCCGGAGCTCCGTCATTACTTTTCGCCATCTGGTAGGCTTCCTGGAGCGTTTCCATCTTACAGACGTGAACGTATAGCCCCCAGAAACGCCAAGTCGGTTCTGCCTTCGCCTTGACGTATAGACTCCTCCTCAGGTCTTGCAAACTAATGGGTGTTTTTATCATTTCACCCTTGCCTTCCTTCTTGTTAGAGTCATTACCAACAGCAGGGCCCCTTTGCTCCACGGCCATTACAGCCGCTTCGTTGCTCTTACGGGCCCATCCGCCACCCTCTCGCCTTCCTTCCTTTTCCCCGTGTCGCCGGTTATAGGTCGGACCTTCTCCAGAGATTTCCCGCTGGGACGAGGAGGGCTTCTCCAGTTGCTTAATGCGTCCTTGCCATCGTGCTGTCGCTAACACCCCGCCAAGTGGTTCGCCGCTTCAGTCAGTTGCGACGCGCCATGCTGCCTTCACCCAGCTCCGAAAGGTTCGGCCCTTGGGGCGATATTT
>Ga0210406_10006224_pt1 | contig 12416 bp, 14 predicted proteins | sample IncBWC30MmetaG_FD_155454 | JGI IMG/M metagenome (GOLD analysis project Ga0210406, IMG submission 155454) | Forest soil microbial communities from Barre Woods Harvard Forest LTER site, Petersham, Massachusetts, United States - Inc-BW-C-30-M | ecosystem: Environmental > Terrestrial > Soil >...
GCATGCCCTAGCGCGTTCGCGGGGACGACGGTTCCTAATGGTCGGCGACGAAGACGATCAGACGCGCGTCTGCAAACCGTCGAAATGGCCGCGCCGCTGCAGCCATCCAAGCAGCATCAGGCTCGGCACCGCGACCACGACGCAGATCACGAAGAACAACGGCCAGCCGGACGCTTTCGCCACATAGCCCGCGCCCGACGACAGATAGGTGCGCCCGACCGCGGCGAGCGCGGTGAGCAGCGCGTATTGGGTCGCGGTGTGGAGCGGGTTCTGGCACAGCGCCGATAGATAGGCGACGAAGATCACGGTGCCGATCGCGCTGGTGAAATTCTCCGCCGTGATAGCGACGGCCAGCGCCCATTGATTGACGCCGGTCAGCGCGAGCCAGGAAAAGGAAAGATTGGCGAGCGCCTGCAAGACGCCGCCGATCCACAGGCTTGCCGCGAGCAAATAGCGCCGCGCCACGAAGCCACCGGCAAAGCCGCCGATCAGCGTCGCGGCAAGGCCGACGCCCTTGACGATAGCGGCATAATCGTTGCGCGAGAAGCCGAGATCGATCACAAACGGCGCCGTCATCGTGCCGGAAAACGCGTCGGTGAATTTGAACAGCACGACGAAGGTAAGCGCCGCAAGCGAATCCTTTCGGTTCAGGAACTCGGAGAACGCGCCGATCGCCGCATGGATCACGCGCGAGAACGCACTCTCCGCTTGCGTTGCCGCCTCGGCCTTGACCGATTGCTCCGGCTCGGTTGCCGCCAGCGCGGTGAGCGTACCGATCAGCACCAGTGCCGCCATCACCACATAGCCCCACATCCAGGCGGCGTTGCGCGCGACGCCGGTGGACTCGAAGCCTGAAACGATGAACAGCGCGCCCGCCGTCGAGACCAGCATGCCGATCCGATAGGCCGCGACATAGGACGCCATGCCGGCGGCCTGCTCGCTCTCCGGCAGGCTTTCGACGCGGAACGCGTCGACCACGATATCCTGCGTCGATGATGTCGCGGCGACCAGCAGCGCGGCGACGGCGACGAAAAGCGGCGAACGCGCCGGATCGGCCAGCGCCAGCAGCAGGATGGTTGCGATCAACAGGAGTTGCGAGAACAAAAGCCAGCCGCGGCGGCGGCCGTATCGCCGGGTGAAGAACGGCACATGCAGCGCATCGACCAGCGGCGCCCAGAGGAATTTCAGGGTATAGGGCGTGCCGACCAGCGCGAACAGCCCGATGGTGCCGAGATCAACGCCGGCTTCCCGCATCCACACCAAGAGCGTCGAGCCCGACAGCGCAAGCGGCAGCCCTGAGGAAAAGCCGAGCAGCAACACGATCAGCACCCGCCGCTGCAAATAGACGGCCATGCTCTCCCGCCAGGACGGGGCGGGAGCATCGGGTGCAGGCTTGGCGATGGCTCCGGGTGTGGTCATGAGGATGTTTGGTTAGCAGATTTGGCGGGCGCAACAAAAAAAGATCGTCATCCCCCCGGCGCCTGTCCCCGACTCGATCGGGGATGACCGGGCGACCTAGTATTCCAGAGACCTGTCCGCATCCAGAGGCCTATCCGCCGCCTCCCGCGATCTGCGGATAGAGATCGATCCAGTTCGGATTATCCTTCTCAATCAGCGATATCTTCAAGCCCGCGGCCTTTTTTCAGCCGCTTTTCGCGATGGATTGCGTGTTCGATCTGGTCGAAGATTTCGAAATAAACCAACCGCGTCACCTCATATCGCTTGGTGAAACTCTCGGCGATCTTCAATCTATGTTCGCCAACGCGGCGGATGAGGTCGTTGGTCACGCCGATGTAGAGCGTGCCACCAATACGGCTGGCGAGGATGTAGATGTAGAACTGGCGGGTTCCCATTGCCGTCTCTGGAATACTGGGTCGCCCGGTCTAGCCGGGCGATGACAGTGGAATATGGGTCGCGGCAAGGTCGATTCGCTGATCGCCCTTATTCCCCCGCCTGGAGTTGGCGCGGCAGCGGGAACAGCTCGGTGGTGCTTGGTTCGACGAGTCGCGGGGGCTCTGCTGCCGGCTCATTGCTGAAATCCAGTTCCTCGATCCGTCCGGCGCGCTTCTCGATCTTGTCGGCGGAAATCAGGATCTGTCTGACATCCTCGTTCGCATCGGAGAAATGCTTCTGCAGCTTCAACACGCGCTCGCGGAGGCGGCTGAGGTCGTCGCCGAGACTGAGCACCTCGGTGCGGATCTGGTCGGCTGCATCCCGCATCCGCGCATCCCGCATGATCTGCTGCATGATCTGAATCGCCAGCATCAGGAGCGACGGCGACACCAGCACCACGCGGGCGCGATAGGCCTTTTGGATCACATCGTCGAAGCCGTCATGAATCTCAGCATAAACCGATTCCGACGGCACGAACATCAGCGCGGTGTCCTGGGTCTCGCCCGCGATCAGGTATTTATCCGCGATGTCGCTGACATGCTTCATCACGTCCGCGCGCAGCCGCTGCGCGGCGACCTTCTTCTCGTCATCGCTGCGCGCGTCATGCAGCGCCGTCATCGCCTCCAGCGGAAATTTCGCATCGATACACAGCGGGCGCTGGTCGGGAAGGAACACAACGCAGTCCGGACGTTTCCCGGTCGAGAGCGTGAACTGGAACGCGTAGGAGCCCTTCGGCAACCCGTCCTGGACGATCGCCTCCATCCGCGCCTGGCCGAAAGCGCCGCGCGACTGCTTGTTGGCAAGCACGTCGCGCAGCGTCGTGACCTGCGAGGTCAGGTCGGTCAGGTTCTTGTGCGCATTGTCGATGATGCCGAGCCGTTCGTGCAACACGCGCAGGCTTTCCATCGTGTTGCGGGTGGTCTGTTCCATCGACTGGCCGACCCGATGGGTGACCGAATCGAGCCGCTCATTCACCGCGCGCGCCATGTCGGCTTGCCGGCCGGCGAGCGCCTGCGCCATCGCGTCCACGCGGCCATTGGCCTCGCTCTGTGCGCGCAGCATGTCGTTCAGGCGCTGTTCGAGCTCGTCGGCGCGCATGGCCTGGGCAAGAGCGAACGCGGTGTCACGCTGGCCGGATCGCGCCACCACGATCGCGATCGTGAGCAGCAGAAGCAGGGTCAGTCCGCCGAAGCCGAGCAGTGCCTCGGTCAGGCGGACAGGCCAGTCGCCGAGCATGAAAAGGGTCTGGTTCATGCCGCCTGTCTAGCCGATTCGCCGGCAGACGCGAACGAAGAGCGAACATTTATGGTTAATGACCGGTAAAGAATCATGGTTAACGCCGGCCTAATTTTCGTGGTTACCATCGCTTTGATCGATCTTCGTTCGGATTGACCCTCAACGCCCCGCCGCTTAAATCGCCCGCCATGGCCACAAGAGAAATCATCATCCTGCCGGACAAGCAGTTGCGGCTGGTGTCCAAACCTGTCGAGACGGTGACGCCGGAGATCCGCAAGCTCGTCGACGATATGTTCGAGACCATGTATGCGGCGCCCGGCATCGGGCTTGCGGCGATCCAGGTCGCGCAGCCCTTGCGGCTGATCACGATGGATCTCGCCAAGCCCGACGAGAATGGCGAGACGACGCGGCAGCCGCGCGTCTTCATCAACCCCGAAATCCTCTCCAGGTCGGAGGAGATGTCGGTCTATGAGGAAGGCTGCCTGTCGATCCCCGAATATTACGAGGAGATCGAGCGGCCGGCGCGGGTGCGCGTGCGCTTCACCGATCTCGAAGGGAAGGTTCATGAGGAAGATGCCGCGGGCCTCTACGCCACCTGCATCCAGCACGAGATCGACCACCTCAATGGTGTGCTGTTCATCGACTATCTGTCGAAGCTGAAACGCGACCGCGTGCAGAAGAAATTCAGCAAGGCGGCCAAGCGCACCGGGGAGTAGCCGGAGGTTTGTGTGGCCGCCATGACCGGGCTTGCCACGCCGAAGCTCAAGCAAAGGCGACACGCGGGGCAAGACAGCTACGATGACAGCTAAAACGAGGCGCACTTAGGAAACACGCGAGACTTCGATGCCGCTCCGCCTGATCTTCATGGGCACGCCTGATTTCGCGGTGCCGACACTGTTGGAACTGGTGGCGCATGGCCACGAGATCGCGGCTGTCTATACGCGTGCCCCGAAGCCGGGCGGCCGCCGCGGACTGACGCTGCAGCCGACGCCGGTTGAACAGGAGGCGCGGCGGCTCAACATCCCCGTATTCACACCGAAGACGCTGAAGACAGACGAGGCGCTGCACGACATCCGCGCGCACAATGCGGATGCCGCTGTCGTCGTCGCCTATGGCATGATTCTGCCGCAGGCCATCCTCAATGCGCCGAGGCTCGGCTGCTTCAATCTGCACGCCTCGCTGCTGCCGCGCTGGCGCGGCGCCGCGCCGATCAACCGTGCCATCATGGCGGGCGATGCGGAAAGCGGCGTCATGGTCATGAAGATGGATATCGGCCTCGATACCGGTGATATCGCGATGGCCGAGCGCATCGCGATATCGGACAGGATGACGGCCTCCGACCTGCATGATGAGCTGGCGAGGCTCGGCGCCGGCCTGATGGTGCGTGCGATGGCCGCGCTGGAGTGCGGCACGCTGCAACTCAGCAAACAGCCGAGCGACGGTGTGACTTACGCAGCCAAGATCGAGAAGGCGGAGGCGCGGATCGATTGGCGCAAGCCGGCTCGTTCGGTGTTGCGTCATATCCATGGGCTGTCGCCATTTCCCGGCGCGTGGTGCGAGCTGGCGGGCGGGGGCGAAGCGGCGCGGCTGAAAATCCTGCGCTGCGAGCTGGCGAGCGGGGCGGGCGCGCCGGGCACCGTGCTCGATGACCAGCTCGCGATCGCCTGCGGCGAGGGCGCGATCCGCATCATCGAATTGCAGCGCGCCGGCAAGGCGCCAATGAAGGCCGCCGAGTTTCTGCGCGGCGTGCCGCTGAAGCCGCCCGCGCGGCTCGACTGATGCCCCGCTACAAGCTCACCATCGAATATGACGGCGCACCCTTCTGCGGCTGGCAGCTCCAGGACAACCTGCCTTCGGTGCAGGGCGCTCTGGAGGCTGCTGTCAAAGCCATGTCAGGCGAGGACGTCCGCGTCCACGGCGCGGGCCGAACCGATGCCGGGGTGCATGCGCTCGCGCAGGTCGCGCATTGCGATATTGCCAAGCCATTCGCGCCGGACCGCCTGCGCGACGGGCTGAACGCGCATTTGCGGCCGCACCCGATCGGCGTGCTTGCAGCGGAGATCGTGCCGGAGACCTTCGAGGCGCGGTTCTCCGCGGTCAGGCGGCACTATCTCTATCGTATCGTCAACACGCGCGCCAATCTCGCGCTTGATGTTGGCCGCGTCTGGCGCGTGCCGCGGCGCCTCGATGCGCAGGCGATGCATCGGGCCGCGCAACGGCTGGTCGGCAAGCACGATTTCACGACGTTTCGCGATACTGAGTGCCAGGCGAAGTCGCCTGAGAAGACGCTCGATCAGCTCGATGTCACGCGGGAGGGCGATGCGATCAGGATCATCACTTCGGCGCGCTCGTTCCTGCACAGCCAAGTGCGGTCGATGGTGGGATCGCTGGTCTGGGTCGGCGAGGGCCGCTGGAGCGCGGATGATCTTGCAGCGGCGCTCGCAGCCCGCGACCGCGCCGCCTGCGGGCCCGTCGCGCCGCCGCAAGGGCTCTATCTCGTGCGGGTGGATTATTGACGCGCCGCTTCGCCTTGCTCCGTTCCACAGGGATTTCGGTGAACCGTCTTTGCGAAGAGAGCCCCTCACCCCAACCCGCAAGCGGGGAGAGGGAGCTACACGAAATACCGATCCAGCACGCGGCGATAGATCTTCGTCAGCTTCTCCAGGTCCGCGACCGGCGTGCGCTCGTCGACCTGATGCATGGTCTGGCCGACCAGGCCGAACTCGATCACCGGGCAGTAATGCGAGATGAAGCGCGCATCGGAAGTGCCGCCCGAGGTCGAGAGCTCCGGCTCGCGGCCCGTCACCTCCTCGATTGCCGCCACCGCAAGCTCCGTGAATGGACCGGGCTTGGTCACGAACACGTTCGAGTTCGACGGCTCCCACGCGATGCGCGCGCGGATGTGGTTACCGGCGGCCTTTTCCAGCCGCTGCTCGATGAGACTGCGCAGCGAGTCCTGCGTATGGTTGTCGTTGTAGCGGATGTTGAATTTGGCGCGCGCCTGTCCGGGGATCACGTTGCTGGCGGGATTGCCGACATCGACGGAGGTGAATTCGAGGTTTGAAGCCTGGAATTGCGCGCTGCCATGGTCGAGCGGCTCGTCGCTCAGCGCGACGATGAGCCGTGAAATGTCCGGCACCGGATTCGAAGCGCGGTGCGGATAGGCGACATGGCCCTGCACGCCGTCGACATAAAGCGTGCCCGATTGCGAGCCGCGGCGGCCGACCTTGATGCAGTCACCCAGCATTTCGAGATTGGACGGTTCGCCCAGCACGCAATGGTCGAATGTCTCGCCGCGCGCGGCCGCCCATTGCAGCAGCTTGATAGTGCCGTTGATCGACACGTCTTCCTCGTCGCCGGTGATCAGGAACGAGATAGAGCCTTTGCCGGACTCTTGCGGCTTGCCGCCATGGTCGGCGAGATATTGCAGCACGGCCGCAACGCTGCACGCGATGCCGCCCTTCATGTCGACCGCGCCACGGCCATAGAGAAAGCCGTCCTTCACCTCGCCGGAAAACGCCCCCATGCTCCAGGCGCTTTCGTCGCCCGGCGGCACCACGTCGGTATGACCGGCGAACGTGATGTGCGGTGCCCGGTCTCCGATGCGCGCATAGAGATTGTCGACGTCGGCGGTGCCGGATTCTGAAAATGTGACGCGATGCACTTCGAAGCCGGCAGCTTTCAGGACATTTTCCAGCACGCCGAGCGCGCCGGCATCGGCCGGCGTGACGGACCGGCAACGGATCAGATCGCGGGCAATCGAGAGCGCATCATTCATATTTCCCGATTAACACGCCGCTGCTCCGGTCGGCCAGCGTCGTAGGGGATAATTTCGGTCTCGCGCTGTTGATCCCAGCGTGATGTCGTGCGGCGGCGGGCCCGCGCCTCCGGCAGCGGATTCGGCCCGAACCGGTTGGTCCATGGTTCGCCGGGCATGCAATAGACTTCGACAAAACCCCAGACGGTGAAAATGAACGCAACAACGGCGAGCACGGTATAGGATTCCGGAAGCCGATCTTCGAACTGGCGATAGAGGCCGGGTATGACAAAGAACGGTATCATCCACCAGCCGCTCTTGTCGCGGTCGTGAAGCCGCTTGATCGAGGTAGCGAGATAGATCCAGACGAAGAGCGGCGTTCCGATCACGTGGACCAGCAGGGGAACGAGATTGGCGCGCGACAGCGAGCGGAGCGATGCGGGATCGACGATGGCGAAGATATCGGTGACCTCGAAGGTGAACGAGCTCGGGCCGCCGAACACAATGCTGAAGCCCGCGATCAGCGCGCCGAAAAAGATCATCCAGCAGACGATGATCAGCGCCACCAGCCAGCAGGTGGCGCGGTTGATGCGACCATCGAAGCCGAACAGAAGCCAGGTCCAGTCCATAAGCGAGTTCCAGCCTGCGGCGCTACGACGCAAGCTGGTGATTGGTCGCGCTGCGTGGGCTTTTGGTTCGACCGCGATGAGTTCAGGATGAAGCGTCATCGCGCTGTAGATTATTATTTGGGCATGATCTCGGCGCAAACGCGTTCCGCGTTTGGTAGGCTCAAGGGAAAACCGGTTTCCACCCCATCGGGTCGGAGCGATCTAGTCGCGCAGCAATTCGTTGATGGAGGTCTTGGCACGGGTCCTTTCATCGACTCGCTTGACGATCACGGCGCAGGCGGTCGAGGGACCCGGCTGGCCGTTCTTGAGCGGTTTGCCCGGCAGGGCGCCAGGCACCACCACGGCGTATTCCGGAACCTCGCCGATGAAGGTCTCGCCGGTCTCGCGGTCGACGATCTTGGTGGAGGCGCCAAGGAACACGCCCATCGCCAGCACCGCGCCCTTGCGAACGATCACGCCCTCGGCGACCTCGCTGCGCGCGCCGATGAAGCAGTCGTCTTCGACGATCACCGGCTCGGCCTGCAGCGGTTCCAGCACGCCACCGATGCCGACGCCACCGGAAATATGCACGCGCTTGCCGATCTGCGCGCAGGAACCAACCGTGGACCAGGTGTCGATCATGGTCGCCTCATCGACATAGGCGCCGAGATTGACGAAGGACGGCATCAGCACGACGTTCCTGGCAATGAAGGCCGAGCGGCGCACGATCGCGCCCGGCACGGCGCGGAAGCCGGCGTCGCGAAACCGGTTCTCGCCCCAGTCATCGAATTTCGACGGTACCTTGTCCCACCATGACGCCTTGCCGGGGCCACCGGGAATCACACGCATGTCATTCAGGCGGAAGGACAGCAGCACCGCCTTCTTCAGCCATTGATGGACCTTCCATTTGCCGCTTGTCTCGCGCTCCGCCACCCGCACCTCGCCCTTGTCGAGCAGTTCGAGCGCGCTCTCCACGGCGTCGCGAACCTCGCCCTTCGTTGCGGTCGAGATGCCGTCGCGCGCCTCGAACGCGCCGTTGATAGTGGATGCCAGGGCGGTCAGGGACATCGGAAATTCCTTGGACGGGTGTTATTTGCGGCTGTGGGGTTTTCGGGATTCGGGGGAGCAGTGTCAAGACACACTCAAGCCTCGTCCCGCATATGCTGCTCTCGCCATCGTTCTCCCGCGAAAGCGGGCAACCACATGGGCCCCGGCTTTTGCCGGGGCGACGTGGAAGACGAGAATTCTAGCTCCTCGCCAGCTCCTGCAAAAATCCCGTCAGATCGTCGGTGACGTGATCGACATGGGAAGCGCCGCGGCCTTCGAGCTCCCAATCTTCGCGCACGACCTCCTTGGTGCCGTCGGGCACCACCAGCACAGTGGTCATGCCGAGCTCGTGCGGCACCACGAGATTGCGGGCGAGGTCCTCGAACATCGCCGCGCGCGTGGCGTCGACGTCATGCAGCCTCAGGAAGCGTTGATAGGTCTGCGGCGCGGGCTTCGGCTCCAGCTCGGCCGCGATGATGTCGAACACGCCGTCGAAATGCCCGGCGATGCCGAGCCGCGCCAGCACCGCATCGACATGATCGGTCGAGCCGTTGGTCAGGATCAGCTTGCGGCCCTTCAGCCTCGCGATCGCTTCACCCATCGCGGGGTTCGGCTCAAGCGGCGAGTGGTCGATCCGGTGCACATAGGCGAGGTAATCGTCGGCGCGCACGCCATGCTCGGTCATCATGCCGCGCATCGTAGTCCCGTAGCGGCGGTAGTAGTCCTTCTGGATTCGCCGCGCTTCCTCCGGCGACACATTCAGCCAGGCGCCGACGAATTCGCCGATCCGCGCATCGACCTGCTGCCACAGATTGACGTGATGCGGATAGAGTGTGTTGTCGAGATCGAACACCCAGGTGTCGACATGGGCAAAGGAGCGGGGTGCCATCATGATCACTCTCTCACCACGTCGTCCCCCCGAAAGCGGGGGACCCATACCGCGGGGTCTCTCAATAAGAGCGGGCGGCTAGAGCCTTTTCCGTTCCGATTGAATCGGAACGGGGGCTCTAGTCTCTTGTTTTGACGCGTTTTCTTCACGCAAACCGGTACCCACCCCGCATCCGATGCGGGGCAGGCTTTCGCTCGAAAACGCTCTAGCATATTTGAAGCCATTAGCGGCGGTGGTTATGGGCCCCCGCTTTTGCGGGGGCGACAGCGATGTTTGTGGCGGCATCATCATCATGGCGTCGCAAAGCGCAATCATGGCATCGCAAAGCGCAACGTCTTGCCACCGCTGCTCATATCGACCGGGGCAAAACCCGTCGCGGCGAAGCCGCGGCTGCCGCAATCGCCTTGTTCGCTGGTTTCGAACTTGCTTTCGCGCGTGCAAAGCTCTTTTGGGCCGCCCCAGTTCAACGGCCGGTCCTTGTGTTTGACGGTGCGGTTCTCGGCATCGACGGCTTCGGCGAAACTAAAGAGCTGTTTCGGCTGACCGGTGACGTCAGGATGCAGGCATTTGCCGGGATCGATCCGATACCAGCCGCGGCTGACCACGGTTTTGCCGTCATCGGTCGCGACCGCCGCCATCACCTTGTGCGGCGTGTCGTTACACCAGGTCAGCCCGGTTGCCGAGGGCGACTGCACCGCGTCGATCATGGTGGTGAAGAAGTTCGGCGACGACACGCTGTCGGGCGCAAGCCCGCGGCTCTTCAGGAACGCGGCAAGTGCTCCTTGCGTCTTCGGGCCATCGACGCCATCGATCGGCGCCGCATCGTAACCGGCGATCAGAAGCAGGCGCTGGATGCCGGCAAGGCGGGCCTGCTCGTCGTCATATTCGGAATCCTCGGCGAGATAGGCGACGAGATTGCCGTCGTCGGCTTTCGTCGGCGCGATCTGGGTGAAGGGCGCAGGCGTCTGTCCGGCGCGGCACTGGCGCGCCGCCGCGATCACGAAGTCGCCCGGGGCGACGCAGAGCGTGTCGCTGCCATTCTGCGGCAGTGGCGAGGCGCCGTAGACGCCGAGGGCGCGCGCATTGAGGAGAATGCGGTCGGCGGAGAGCGCGCCCTGGACGACGACACGGCAGGTGGCGGGATCGATGCGGAACCAGCCGCGCGTCGCGGTCGCCGCCTTCTCGTCGATGCCGATCGCGGCCTCGATCACATAGCTCATGCGGTTGCACAGCTTGAGGTCGGCGAAAGCCGGCTGCCCGGAGGCCAGGAACGAAAGCACCGCCGCGGGCAGCGCAAGCAGGCTGCGCGCCGCATATCGCCGCAACCGCGGGCCGGAGCGACGCCTGATGATGCGGGGCGATGCGATCGCGCGAGTCACTTGTGGATCAGCGTGCCGGTGCCCTGGTTGGTGAAAAGTTCGAGCAGCACCGCGTGCTGCATCTTGCCATCGATGATGACGACGCCCTGCACGCCCTGTTCGAGCGCGTAGATGCAGGTCTCGACTTTGGGGATCATGCCGCCGGAGATGGTGCCGTCGGCGATCAGCTTGCGTGCCTCCTTCACCGACAGTTCGGGAATGAGCTTCTTGGACTTGTCGAGCACGCCGGGCACGTCGGTCAGAAGCAACAGCCGCTTGGCTTTCAGCGCGCCTGCGATCGCGCCGGCAAACGTGTCGGCGTTGATGTTCAGCGTCTGCCCGTCACGCGACGTCGCAAGCGGCGCCAGCACCGGGATCAGCTCGTAGCCGATCAGCTGGTTCAGCAGCGTCAGATCGACCTTTTCGGGATCGCCGACGAAGCCCAGATCGACCGCCTTCTCGATATTGGAGTCGGGATCGACCATGGTGCGCGTCGTCTTCGCCGCCTTCACCATGTTGCCGTCCTTGCCGCTGAGGCCCACGGCCTTGCCGCCGGCCTCGTTGATATAGCCGACGAGCTGCTTGTTGACCGAGCCGGCTAGGACCATCTCGACGATCTCGATGGTCGCCGCATCGGTAATGCGCAGGCCCGCCGCGAATTCGGAATGGATACCGAGCCGCTTCAGCATGGTCGCGATCTGCGGCCCGCCGCCATGCACCACCACCGGGTTGATCGCGGTCTGCTCCAAAAGGACGATGTCGCGCGCGAATGCCTTGGCGGTCTCTTCCGCGCCCATGGCGTGCCCGCCATATTTGATGACGATGGTCTCTTCGTCATATTGCTGCATATGCGGCAGCGCTTCGGACAGGATGCGGGCCTGATCGAGCGGGCTGATATGGGTCGCGTCGGTCATGAGGGGAGTCTCGCGGGCCGGAAGGTCGGGAGGGTCCGGCGGGTTCTATCTGATTGGCGGGCGTGGCGCAAAGCGCCGGCCAGGCTTTTCCCGGCAATGACCAATAGTTCAGAGACGTTGCGGCCAGGCTGCGGCGAGCGCGAGAGTGAGCCAGCTTGCGATCAGCAAGGTGCCGCCGGTCGGCGCGGCCATCGGAAACAGCCCATGCCCGGCGAACTGGCGCAGCGTCAGATCGCTCCCGAAAAGTGCTGCCGCCACGATGAAGCCGAAGCCCGCCGTAACGCCAATCCGCGCATGGACGACGCCGCGCTCAACCAGCGCCGCTGCGCCCAGCACGGCGCCCGCGTGAAACAGCAGCATCGAGGAGGCGGCAGCGAGCCGCGCGGCATCCGGTTCGTGCGCGGAGAGCGCCGCCAGGATGACGCCGTCGGCGCCCATGATGCCGGCGAGGATGATCAGGATGCGGCAGATGCGCGTCACTGCCTACGCTCCTCCAGGAGCCGCAGGATGGCAGCGCGCAGCTCCGGCATGCCGGCGCCCGTGCGCGACGATGTCGCCAGCACCTCCGGAAAAGCTGCAGGATGCTTGGCCAGCGCCGCCGCGGTCTCGGCGATCCGCGCGGCGAGTTCCGCAGGTCTAACCTGATCGGCCTTGGTCAGGACGAGCTGATAGCTCACGGCGGCCTTGTCGAGTGTCTTGAAGACATCGCCATCG
>Ga0210406_10006225_pt1 | contig 12414 bp, 9 predicted proteins | sample IncBWC30MmetaG_FD_155454 | JGI IMG/M metagenome (GOLD analysis project Ga0210406, IMG submission 155454) | Forest soil microbial communities from Barre Woods Harvard Forest LTER site, Petersham, Massachusetts, United States - Inc-BW-C-30-M | ecosystem: Environmental > Terrestrial > Soil >...
CCGCGCGCCGGCTCCGGCAAGTTGTTCGTTAGCTCAGTCCATTTGCCGCCGTCATTTTCCGTGATCCAGAGGCGACCATCATCCGTGCCTGCCCAGAGCAAACCGCCGCGTTTTGGCGACTCAGCGAGTGAAAAGACGACGCCGTAATTTTCGGCTCCGCTTCCAGTTGTGTTCGTGCGCGTGGGGTCGTTGTGGGTGAGGTCCGGGCTGATGACCGAATATTTTTCAGCGCGATCCGTCAGGCGGAAAACGTGATTGCCGCCCAAATAAATCACGCCCGGCTCGTGCCGACTCATGATTAGCGGCGAGTTCCAATGAAAGCGATACCTCGGCCCACCTTCGGTCGGCTCCGGTCGCAAACGGCGGAGCTCGCCGTTGCGGAGATTGATGCGGTGCACTTCACCTTGCTGACTCTCGGCATAAAACGTGTCGCGATCGGTTGGATCGAACAAAACGTAAAAACCGTCCCCGCCGGCGAGAGCGGTCCAGTCACAGTTGCGAATGGCTTCCTTACTTTGGACGCCACTTGGCCCGACCCAGTTTTCGTTGTCCTGAAGTCCGCCCGCGATCCGGAAGTAGGGTTTCGAATCGTCCAGCGAGATCCGGTAAAATTCCCCGGCGGGAATTTTGTTCAAATGGTCCCAATTTTTTCCGCCGGCGAAACTTTGGTAAAGCCCACCGTCGGTTCCGAGTAACAGACGCAGGCAAACGGGTGGTTTCGGCGGCTTATTCTTGTCCTCGGGCTTTGGCGGTTTCGGTGGAGGGGCTGTGCCCGGTTGAATTGCCATGGCATGGCAGTCAGGATGCACGTTTTCGGATAGATCCTCGCGGAAATTTTTCCCGCCGTCATCGGAAACGAGCAATTCGAATTCGAGCAAGTAAACGCGGTGATCGTTTGCCGGATCGATTCTGACCTGGCTAAAATAAAACGGACGCGGATCCATCGCGCTCATCCGTGTCCATTTTTCGCCGCCGTCTTCCGATCGAAACACCCCGCCGCTCTTGCTGCGCAAATCGGTGAGCTGGCCCGTGCCGCCCTCATAGCTTTGCACGACCGCCATCACGACTTTCGGATTGCTTGCACTGATCGCGAGACCGATGCGGCCAGTCTGTCCGGGCAAGCCGCCGCTGATTTTTTTCCAACTGACGCCGCCGTCCGCGCTTTTGAATATTCCGCCCACGTCTTCGCCGCCGGTGACGCTCGGACCGGATGAAAAACTCCACGGCGTTCGCTGCCGCGCATACAATGCAGCATAAACAATTTGCGGGTTGGCTGGATCGAGAATCACATCACCGCAGCCGGTGTGCCCGTTATGCGGCGCGGGCGCTTGCAAGATTAGGTTCCATGTCTTGCCGCCGTCAGTTGTTTTAAAGAGACCGCGCTCGCCGCCATCCGCCCACAAATTACCCATCGCGGCCACGTAAGCGACTTCGGGCTTCTTTGGATCGACAACGATGCGCGCGATCGCACGGCTATTCGTAAGCCCGACATTTTGCCAATTTTCGCCGCCATCAGTGGATCGATAAACGCCGTTACCCCAATCGGAGGAATTGCGATCGTTCGCTTCGCCGGTGCCGACCCAAATTGCATCGGAATTCGATGGCGCAATCGCAATAGCTCCAATCGAGAGCGCCGACTGCTTGTCGAAAATTGAATCGAAGGTCACACCGTTGTCATTCGTTTTGAAAACGCCGCCGTGTCCGAGGCCGACATAGAAAATAAATGGATTGCGCGGATCGATTGCGATGTCCGAAACACGGCCGCCCATCACCGCTGGGCCGATTGCGCGCGCCTTTAAGTTTTTGAAAAGCACATCGCTAAGCTGTGGAGGCGGCATCGCCGACGATGTTGGAGTCGCCGCTGAGGACAGTGGCGGCGTTATACTCAATGGCGACGCGGTCGGCGAGCTGCCGCTGATTGGCGCGGCTCCCGGTGGCGATTCTTCCTGGGCTTGGAGATAGTTCGCCGTGGTAAGTGCGACGCAGATAAGAAAAGATCGACCAATCATAGCGTTAAGAATACTCATCATGACGATTTACGCGTTGCAGGCAAGCGCATCGCTCGCCTTCATTCAAACTGGTAGTGTCGCCGCGGCTACCGTCTGATCTGCAAATTCGCTCTTGCTCTGTTGCCTGCGGAGACTGGCTGATGTCCATTTCCGTATGCAACAAGGAGTTTTGGCGGGGAAAATTGGCGTCGTCTTCGGTGTTGCGAACAAGCGCAGCATCGCGTGGGCGATCGCGCAAGCGTGGGCGACGGCCGGTGCACGCCTCATTTTCAATTACCAAGGCGAGCGCCTAAAGGAAAATGTCGAGGAACTGATCGGCGAATTTGGCGAGAAGACGCCGCTTTTTCCGTGCGATGTTTCGAGCGACGAGCAGATCAAGGGCTTTTTCGAGAAAGTCCGGGGCGAAACCGATCAGGTCGATCTGATGCTGCACTCACTTGCCTTCGCGCCCAAGGAAGCGCTGGAAGGCGATTTCCTAAGCACGACGCGCGAAGCTTTTCGCACTGCGCATGATATCAGCGCGTATTCCCTTGTCGCGCTGGCGCGCGAAGGTGCTCCGATGATGACCAACGGCGGGAGCATTGTCGCGATGACCTATTACGGCTCTAAAAAAGTCGTGCCGCATTACAACGTGATGGGCGTGGCGAAAGCGAGCCTGGAAGCGAGCACGCGTTATCTCGCTTACGATCTCGGTCCGAAAAAAATTCGCGTCAACTGCATTTCCGCCGGACCGGTAAACACGCTGGCCGCGCGCGGCATCAGCGGTTTCATGTCGATGTTGAAACATTATCAGGAACGCGCGCCGCTCAAGCGAAGCTGCGATCCCGCCGAACTCGGTGAGACCGGTGTCTTTCTCGCGAGTGATGGCGCGGCCGCAATCACCGGTCAAGTTATCTACGTCGATGGCGGATATCAGATCATGGGACTGTGAGTGCGAAGTCCTTTCCCAAGCAGCGGCGGTCTCTAGTCCGCCGAAGTTTTAAAATGGGCGACCTGGAGAGCGCCCTTCCTTGAGGATGTCGCTCGCGAACGAGCTGCGTCAGTTGTTAGGCAAAGAATCGGTTGCCGATGATGCCGAAACTCTCGCCGCGCACAGCGGCGACAAATGGTTCGCGGCGGAGGAACCGGAAGTTGTCGTCTTTGCAAGATCGACAACCGACGTGAGCAAGCTAATGAAGTTTGCGTCGCAAGAAAAAATTCCGGTTACGGCCCGCGGTGCCGGCTTTGGTTACGTCGGCGGATGTGTTCCCGTGCGAAAAGGCATCGCGCTTTCACTGATGCGCATGAATCGCATCAAGGAAATCAGTTTTGTGGACGCGATTGCGATTGTCGAACCGGGTGTGATCACGGCCGATCTAAAAGCAGCGGTCCGGGCGCAGAAGTTATTTTATCCGCCCGATCCTGCGAGCATGAAAGATTGCAGCATTGGCGGAAACATTGCCACGAACGCGGGTGGTCCGCGCTGCCTGAAGTACGGCGTCACGCGCAATTATGTGATCGGTCTCGAAGTAGTGCTCGCGAACGGCGATGTGCTGCGGACCGGCGGGCGCGTGCACAAAAATAAAACCGGGTTCGATTTAATCGGTCTGTTTGTCGGCTCGGAAGGGATGCTCGGCGTCGTCACGGAAATTACGCTGCGCTTGCTGCCGCTGCCGCCGGCCCGCGCCACCTTGTCGGCCGCATTTGCAACGACTGCACAAGCCGCGGAGGCGGTGCAGGAGATTTTTGCCGCGGGATTTTTGCCTTCTTCACTTGAAATGGCAGACCAGTTTACCCTCGATGCGGCGCGGCGCGACTTGGGCGAGATGATTGTGCCTCCCGGCAGCGCACACCTGCTCGTCGATCTTGACGGCCAGGAGGAGAGCGTGCGCAGCGAAGCGGCGGCAATCTATCAATTGTTAGCAATGAAAAAACCAAACGCGCTCGAGATGGCGACTGGCGAAGCCGACTGCGAGAAGCTGTGGGCGTTGCGCCGTGGGTTTAGCAAATCATTGCGCGCAACTGGCCTAACGAAATTGAATCAGGATGTAGTTGTGCCGCGCGGTCACCTTGTCGATCTAATGGACTTCGCCGGCAAACTTCAGACAAAACATGGATTTCCGATCGCCTGTTTCGGTCACGCCGGCGATGGAAACATTCACGTCAATATCATGGCTGATCGTTTCAATCGTGACGCGGCCGTCCGCGAAAAAGTGGAGCGCGCTCTCGACGAACTTTTTGCGCAAATTCTGGCATGGGGCGGGGTGATCACGGGCGAACACGGAATCGGTTTGGCGAAGAAACGCTGGTGGCCGGAGGCGACGAGCGAGATCTCGCGTGAGCTGCACCGCAAACTCAAACAGATTGTCGATCCGCACGGAATTTTAAATCCGGGAAAATTTATTGACCCCGAAAGCTCCCGCTCGCGAAGGCTTTCGGAGTTCGGGGTTGACTAAGCCGGATTTGCGTCGAGATTGAGCGATCTGAAAACTCGCCGCGATTTACGCGCATCCGCGTCGTCGCGACCGAATTAATCATAGAGACGTTGTCTCTCGGTCCCAGCGCATTGTGCTGAGGCCATAACGAAATGAAGCCCGGAACAATTACTCACACAATCGCGGTCTTGCTGTCGTCGGTTTCATCTCTTTTCGCGCACTCGACGCCGAAAGAATCCGAACCTACCAAAGTGAAGGTCAGCAAGAAATCGGACAAATTGTCGGAAGACATTCTGCTCAATATTAATTCGATCGCCTTCACGCCGGGGCATTGGTCGCCGCCTCCGCCCGAGGCGGGGCAGCGTTATCCGTGGAAGAAAAACATCGTGACAACGGTCTTTTGGATCGGGGAGGAACCGAGCGGAAACAATCCCGTCCCGAACCGCTCGAGCTCCTGGGACAAAGATTGGACCAGAAGTTATGGCGGGTTTGACGATCCAAATCGCGCGCATCGGAGCGGATACATGCCGGTAAAATTCACGCCTCGGCAGAATCCCTTTTACTGCGCGCTTCCCTACAATGACAAGGCAGCCACTGGCCATCGAGCGGAAGCGCCGCGAGTCATTCCGTGGTTCAGGGAAGCGTACCAAGGCCCGGGCGTTTCCACTTGCAAGAGTCGATGGGTCGCGATCTGCAAAGGCAATCGAACGGTTTATGCGCAATGGGAAGACGCGGGCCCATTTCGGACCGATCATTGGCAGTACGTTTTTGGCAACGAACGTCCGAAACCCAATCTAAACAAAGGGGCCGGTCTCGATGTTTCTCCGGCTGTGCGCGATTATCTTGGCTTAGAGGAAACGGATGTGACCGACTGGAAGTTTGTCGAGTTCAGCGAGGTACCGCGCGGTCCGTGGTCGAAGTTGGGAGAGAATAACACGTTTGTGATTGACGATCGCAGAGCGGGCAAAATCTTGGCGAAAGTTCCAAAGGCGCCGGGTTCTGGATAGTGGTACAAGCTGTACCGTTACCGGGTTCTGTGATTGCATGCTACACGCGCATTGTTTAGCATAGGCGACGAAGGACTGCCGTTTAGTTTGGGATTCTCATCACGCGATTTTGATCGCGGCCTGGGTAGCGCTCTGGGTGAGAGCGGCCGCGGGCGCTGAAGATTCGAGCGCGAAACTGCTCACGGGTAAAGCCGCCATGGGCGATTGGACGAGCGATGCGCCGGGAGTGCGGCGCAAAATCACGGTCGATGATTTGCCGGCGCCCGGCTCGAACGTCTTGGCGATTAATCCGCCTCACGTTATCAGCCGGCCTGCCGGCACGCAGCTCCAGGTCCCGCGCGGTTTCAAGATCGACATGTTCGCCGGCGGCTTCCGCGATCCGCGCTTTTTGCTCACCGCGCCGAACGGCGATATTTTCGTTGTGGAGAGTCGCGCCAATCAAATCAAGGTGTTACGAGATACCAAAGGCGACGGCAAACCGGACGTAACCGAGATATTTGCGGGACACGATCTTAAAGATCCATTTGGGACTGCGTTTTATCCACCGGGTAGTGACCCGCAATTTCTCTACGTGGCGAACACGGATAGCGTCATTCGTTTTCCGTACCGCAACGGCGATCTGAAAGCCCGCGGGCCCGCTGAAAAATTGAGCGTACAGCTGTCCGGCGGCGCCGGGTTTTTGCGCAGTGGCGGACACTGGACGCGCGACCTTGTTTTCTCGCCTGACGGCAAGAAGATGTATGTCTCAATCGGTTCGCGTTCGAATGATTCTGATGATGCGAGCGAGGCGAATCGCGCGCGCATTTTCGAATTTAATCCCGATGGTACCGATCAGAAGGTTTACGCATGGGGAATTCGAAATGCTGTCGGAATCGCGTTTCGTCCGGCCACAAACGAATTATGGATGAGCACAAACGAACGTGATGAACTGGGCGAGGATTTACCGCCCGATTACATTAGCAGTGTGCGACCGGGTGGATTTTATGGATGGCCTTGGTTTTATTTAGGGAACCATCTCGATCCTCGGCATCAAGGAAAACATCTCGATCTTGCCGGTAAAGTGATCGCGCCCGACGTGCTGGTGCAAGCGCATTCCGCGTCGCTCAATCTTTGTTTTTACAGCGGCGATCAGTTCCCCGCCGAATACAAAGGCGATATTTTCGCCGCCTTTCACGGTTCGTGGAACCGGACGAAACGCACCGGCTACAAAATTGTACCGGTGCCGTTCGATCATTCGAGTGGGAAACCGGTCGGCGAATACGAAGATTTTGTAACCGGATTCGTTGCGCCGAAAGGCGGTGTTTGGGGGCGCCCGGTTGGCGTCACCGTGGCTAAAGATGGCAGTCTTTTATTTAGCGAGGACGGCAACGGCACGGTGTGGCGCATCAGTTACGGCAAGTGAAGCGCGCGGATAACGCGACGGCGCGCAAAAGCCCGAAGCTCGCACGACAGTTGGGGGTTTTTGATGCGACGATGATTGTGATGGGCGGGATCATCGGTTCCGGCATTTTCATTAACTCTTATGTCGTCGCGCGGCAGGTTCACACCCCGTTTTTGATCTTGGGCGCGTGGCTCGCCGGCGGCGTGATCGCGCTCCTGGGTGCGTTTATTTACGCGGAGCTGGCGGACAGATACCCGGACGTGGGCGGTCAGTATGCTTACTTGCGGGAGGCTTACCATCCATCAATCGCTTTTCTCTACGGCTGGGCTTTATTGCTCGTGGTGCAAACGGGCGGCATGGCTGCCGTGGCCGTTACGTTCTCGCATTATTTTCTCGAGATCACGCACGCTTCCCTAAGTGGCGGGGCTGTAGCTGCGTTGGCATTGGGATTGTTGACGGTCGTCAACTGTCTGGGAGTTCGCGCCGGCAGCAGTGTGCAGAATGCTTTGATGACGCTAAAGATCGTGGCGATTGCGATGCTTGTTGGATGCGGGATTTTTTTTATCGAGGCACCGCATCGCATGGCTGGGCCCGCGCTGGACGAGCCGGTTTCTTTGGGTTTGCTCACTGCGATCGGTGCGGCGATGACACCTGTCATGTTCGCTTATGGCGGATGGCAGACCGCGAGCTTCGTCGCCGGCGAGATGCGCGAGCCGCGTCGTGACCTGGCGCGCGGATTATTGATCGGCGTCTGCGGTGTTGTGCTGCTTTATCTGGCCGTCAACTTCGCGTATCTCTATGCGCTCGGCCCAAGCGAACTGGCGGCGACTGCGACGCCTGCTTCATCAGTGATGCGTCTGGCGTTCGGCGAGCGCGGAGCGACACTGATCGCACTGGGTATTGCCGTTTCGACGCTCGGTTTTCTGAGCCAAGGAATGCTGACCGCGCCGCGAGTCTATTTTGCAATGGCCAAAGACGGCCTTTTTTTCAAGCGCGTGGCGTGGCTCGACCCGCGCACGCGCGTGCCGGTGCTGGCGATTGCATTGCAAGGAGTGCTGGCGGTTGTAATCGCGGTTTCAGGCAAGTACGAACAGATACTGAACTACGTTGTCTCCGTTGATTTCATCTGGTTCGGGTTGACGGCGGCCTCGCTTTTTGTCTTGCGAAGTCGAACGGACAATCAAGAAATTAATTCGACGAGCGATGTCGGCGTCAATTCGATTGGGAAACATTTTCGCGTGCCGGGCCATCCGTTAACGACCGGATTATTCGTAGCGGCCTGCGCGTTGACAGTGCTCGGCACGGTTTACAAATATCCACACAACAGCGCGATCGGATTAGTCATCGTCGTAACCGGAATCCCAGCTTACTTTTTCTGGCGATGGTGGGGGCGCAGATGATCAAACAAAGAGAGCGCGTGATGAGTTCCGCGTACATGCGGTGGGCCAAAACTCACTTGCAGGTCCGATTCAATCTTGCGTCGAGTGGACTCGAGCCTTTTCCGCTGGCCAAACTTCCCGTCAAGATCGACAACCTCGAACTGACGGGACCGAGCTTCTACGGCTACGAGCCTTTGCAAAAAGCGCTGGCGAAAAAATGCGGCGTGTCGCCAGATTGCGTCGTGGCAGCAACGGGAACTTCAATGGCGAATCATCTCGCTATGGCTGCCACGCTCAAACCCGGCGATGAAGTGCTGATCGAGCAGCCGGCCTATGAGCTGCTTATCTCCACGGCGCAATATCTCGGCGCGAAGGTCAAGAGATTCACGCGCTCATTCCAGGACGGCTTTGCCCTCAACCCGGATGAAGTCGCCCGTGCTGCAAGCACGCGCACGCGTTTGATCATCTTGACCAATCTACACAATCCTTCGAGTGCGTTGGTGCAGAACGAAACGCTCAAACGGTTAGGTAAGATTGCGCGAAAAGTCGGCGCACGAGTTTTGGTTGATGAAGTTTATCTCGATGCGCTCTTTGACGATCCTCCGCCAACGGCGTTCCATCTTGGCGAGGAGTTCATCGTAACAAACAGCCTGACAAAGGTTTACGGTCTAAGCGGTTTGCGTTGCGGGTGGATTTTGGCAGAGCCTGCGTTGGCGAAAAAGCTGTGGTATCTCAACGATCTTTTCGGCGTCATCCCGGCTCATGCGGCCGAGCGTTTGAGTTGCATCGCGCTGGAGCATCTCGATGAAATTGCCGCCAATGCTCGCCGCTTGCTCGAAACGAACAGGCGGCTGCTCAATGCCTTCTTCAACTCGCGTGACGATCTCGACCGGACGCAGCACGAGTTCGGCACAGTAACGTTCCCGCGTTTGAAGAAGGGAAGCGTGGACGGCTTATGCGCGCTGCTCTTGGAGAAATACGACACCTCAATTGTGCCCGGCAAATTCTTTGGCATGCCGCAGCACTTCAGAATCGGAATCGGTAGTGAGACACCCATGTTGGCGGAAGGGCTTGCTCGTTTAGGCAAGGCGCTCTTCGACATCAAGGCCCGGCCTTATCCGAGGCCGCCGAGGGTCGGGCATTCGCTCTCTCTTCGTTCGCCTGCGAAAAGAGAAAGAACAGGGCAAGGACGATCGCGGCGAGAATGATCAAGATAGAAAAGATTCCGATCATTCGAAAGGTGCGGTGACGCGTGGCGGCTCGTTTCCAGGCCGTGCGTTTCTGCGTCAGCTCTAAATCAAGAAGCCGGATAAGATTCTCGGACTCATTTTTCATTGGTTGATGCTTGCCAGAGACCTCGGAGATCATCGAAGAATTAAGACTGCAAGTACTATGCCGGATCGAAGAAAATTAGCTGCCTACACGCTGCCGATGCTGCTGTTCGTCGCGTTGCTTGGAGTGAACAGCTTGCTCAAAAAGATCGACAACCGCTTTTGGCTGAGCTCGGCAGAATACTGGATATATCCAGCCCAGACGATCTTGTGTGCGGGTTTTCTGTTCTGGTTCCGCCGCGAGTACCATTTTCATCGCCTGACGCGGCCAATCTTTGCGGTCTCGATTGCGGTTGCCGTCTTTTTGCTTTGGATATCGCCCCAGGCATTTTTTGGATTTGCGGCGCGCACTGCGGGTTTTAATCCGGATATTTTTTCAGCTAATCCGGCACTTTATTGGACAACGATCGTCCTGCGTTTCGTTCGCTTGGTCGTGGTCGTTCCTTTCGTGGAGGAAATCTTTTGGCGCGGTTTCTTGCTAGGTTACCTGGTCGACGAAGAGTTCGAACGCGTTCCGTTTGGGTTCTTTTCATGGTTCTCATTCTTCGCGGTGACCGTGGCCTTCGGCTTTTCGCATTCCAAGGCGGATTGGACGGCAGCATTGCTTACCGGTGCGCTCTACAACGGCGTGGCTTATCGAACAAAAAGCCTGTCTTCGTGCATTTTGACGCACGCGATCACGAATCTGCTCCTCGGGCTCTGGATTATGAAAACGAAACAATGGGGATTCTGGTGAGCCGGGCGGCAGTGGCATCGGCCGTGCTCTCATAAAGACCGAAAAATGAACCACACGTTTTTTCAAAAGGTGATGATCTGCGCAATCGCGGGGTTTCTCGCCGCCGCTCTATTTGAGTGGACAAAAACTTTCATTGCGGGAGCGGACGACGCACTGAACAAAGGTTATCACCATCGTGCCGTATTCGAGCCATAGCGCCCCTCACCTGAGCAAAAGAGGATTGCTGCGCGCGCGGTTGCGCCACTCTGCGTAGCAGCGTTGGCACGCCGCGCCAACTTTACGGCGGGAGGCCCCGAGCTGCGAAGACGCGAGCGGGTCTAGGGAAGCCGGGCACTAGATTGATACATGGCACTAAACGCGGGCTTTGATGCTACTCGTCGCGTTGACATACATCGTATCAGAGTCTCGATTGAGTTTGTATTCATCTAGGCATGAAGATCGGTTTTGCTCAGCTCAATCCGACAGTTGGGGATTTGAGCGGCAATTTTGAGCTGATAGTGCGTGCCTACGATCGCCTCGCCAATGCCGGCGCGGAACTGGTCCTGACCCCAGAGCTTGCCATCCCCGGATACCCGCCGCAGGACCTCGTCTTCAAATCACGCTTTGTTCCCCAGAACCTTGAGGTTCTCAAACGCCTTCATGCGCGCGTGAGAACCGCTGCGCTGCTCGTAGGCTTCGTTGATCGGAATGAAGGCCGCGGCAAGCCCTTTCATAATGCAGCCGCCTTGCTTGAATCGGGTAAGCCGATGCGCACGACGCACAAATCGCTCCTGCCCACTTACGATGTCTTTGATGAAGACCGATATTTTGAACCCGCCTGCCGGGTGGAACCATTTGACCTGTGGGGGAAAAAACTCGGCGTCACGATTTGCGAAGATATCTGGACGGAACATTATCTCCCCCGCCCGCTTTACGACGTCGAACCGGTGCGAGGGCTGATCGAGCAGGGCGCCGAGATCATTGTTAATCTGAGTGCGTCGCCGTTTAGTTTGCACAAACCGGCGATTCGACATGAAATGGTTGGAGCGTTGGCGCGCTCTTATCAGCGCCCCATTTGCTACTGCAACGCAGTGGGCGGAAACGACCAGCTGGTCTTCGATGGAAATTCGATCGCTGTGAACGCTTCAGGTAATTTGATCGCGCAGTTGCCCGGTTTCTGTGAAGACGAAGCGATTATCGACACAGAGGCGACTCGCATAATCGAATTTCGCGAGAGCAGCACGCCAGAGGATCTTTTCGCCGCGCTCTCGTTGGGCGTGCGCGATTACTTGCGGAAGTGCAACTTCAACTCCGCCGTGCTCGGCTTGAGCGGCGGCATCGATTCCGCGGTCGTCGCCGTCATTGCCGCCGACGCGCTTGGAGCGGAAAATGTGGTGGGCGTTTCCATGCCCAGCCCGTACTCATCGCGCGGGAGCATCGACGATGCGCGCGCCCTCGCTCACAACCTCGGCATCAAATACCTGGAGATTCCGATCACGGACGCGTTCGCTGCTTTTAAGGCGCAGTTCGAACAAATCTTTGCGGGGCGGCCTGAAGACACGACCGAAGAAAACATCCAACCGCGCTTGCGTGCCATGACGTTGATGGCGCTCTCCAACAAGTTCGGCCATCTGCTTTTGACCACGGGAAACAAAAGCGAGCTGGCGGTCGGCTATTGCACGATCTACGGCGACATGGCGGGAGGACTCGCGGTCATTAGCGATGTGCCGAAAACGATGGTTTACGAGTTGGCGCGTTGGATCAACTCTGACTATGCGCCGCGAAAGGGTCGGAAGAGTGGAATCATTCCGAAATCGACAATCGACAAGCCGCCGAGCGCGGAGTTGAAGCCAAATCAGATCGATCAAGACACCTTGCCGCCCTACGACATTCTCGACGAAATTCTGCGGCTCTATGTCGAGGAAAACCTGAGCGCGCGCGACATCATCGCGCACGGATTTGAGGAGAAGACTGTGCGCTGGGTCCAGAGACGGGTCGATCTAAATGAGTACAAGCGCGAGCAGGCCGCGCCCGGCTTGAAAGTGACCAGCCGCGCTTTTGGCGTGGGCCGTCGCATGCCGATCGCGCAAAAATATGTCGATTGACCGATCCGGATAAATCGGTCGGGAGATCTACCGGACAAGGAGCCCGATCACTCGCTTTGTTCGAGGCGGCTGA
>Ga0210406_10006226_pt1 | contig 12414 bp, 12 predicted proteins | sample IncBWC30MmetaG_FD_155454 | JGI IMG/M metagenome (GOLD analysis project Ga0210406, IMG submission 155454) | Forest soil microbial communities from Barre Woods Harvard Forest LTER site, Petersham, Massachusetts, United States - Inc-BW-C-30-M | ecosystem: Environmental > Terrestrial > Soil >...
GTTTCACACCCTACACGGCTACCGACGCCGAAGGCAGTACCGAACACGGGAACGACGAGCGCATCCGGGTGGAAGAAATGCGGCGCGGACCGCGCATCCTTTATGACGTGGTGATGACGGTGGCGGCAGAGTAGCTGGAACACGGGGTGTCCGATGTGGAGCGGGATTCGAGAGAGTTACGACGCGGTCGCGCGGCAATACGCCGATGAGATTTATGGGGAACTGGCCGGCAAGCCGTTCGATCGCGAGGTGCTGGACCGGTTCGCGGAGCGCGTTCGCGGCCGGGGCCCGGTGTGTGATCTGGGTTGCGGTCCCGCACAGATCGCTCGCTACTTACGCGACCGCGGGGCCGAGGCGTTTGGGGTCGACTTGTCGGCAGGTATGCTGGCGCAGGCGCGGCGGCTGAACCCTGATTTGCGTTTTGTGCAGACTTCCATGCTTGCGCTTGGCCTGCGTTCGGAAAAGCTGGGCGGGGTGGCGGCGTTCTACTCGATCATCCACATTCCGCGGGCCGAAGTTGTGAAAGCGCTGGCGGAGGTCCGCCGGGTATTGCGTCCGGGCCGTCTGTTTCTGGTGACGTTTCATCTGGGCAGCGAAGACAGCCATCACGAGGAATTGTTCGGGCAATCGGTAAGCTTGGATGTCGCGCTGTTTACGATCGACGAGATGTGCGGGTACTTGAAGGCCGCGGACCTTGCCATCGAGCAGGTTCAGGAGCGCGACCCCTATGCTCCGGAGGTGGAGTACCAGAGCCGGCGCGGTTACATCCTGGCGTCGCGTCCGGAAGCGTGAGTTCCGCGGTCACCATCCAAACTTCTTCCGACTCGGTGAGGGCGTCAGTTGCTGCATTACAATTAAAGAGCTTTGCACAATCATCTCTGATCCGCTGAACGGAGCTTGCTCTTGATGCGCGTGATCGCAACCTTTCCGCATTTGTCGATGACGAATGTCATCGACATTTTGCTGGTTGCGTTCGTCATCTATCAGTTCCTGATGCTGGTGCGCGGTACGCGCGCGGCGCCCATGCTGGTGGGCGTCGCGGCAGTGGCGCTGGGCATCTATATCGCGCGCGTGGGCCGGCTGACAACCTTTGGTTGGCTCGTGAGCACGCTCCTTCCTTACGGCGTGTTTGCATTGATCGTGGTGTTTCAATCGGAGTTGCGGCACGCGCTCGCGAACCTGGGCAGTCGCCTGACGCTGAGCCGCGCGCCGAGTTCCGAGTCGGATGCGTACGACGACATCGTACTGGCCGCAAACCTTTTCTCCCAGAACCAGACTGGCGCGCTGATGGTGATCGAGCGTGAAATCGGGTTGCGGACGTACATCGAAAGCGGCGTCCCGATGGATGCGCGCCTATCCTATGATTTGCTGGCCACCATCTTTCGGCCCAGCGCGCCTCTGCACGACGGCGCCGTGATCGTCCAGAAAGACCGGATCGCCGCGGCCGCCTGCTTCCTTCCACTCTCGATGAACCCTGTGCTCTCGACGCAGATGGGAACGCGGCATCGCGCCGGCATCGGAATCACGGAGGAGACGGATGCAATCGCCGTCATCGTGTCGGAGGAGTCCGGTGCCATCAGCCTGGCGGTCTCAGGAAATTTCGAGCGCGACCTGACGGTCGAACAATTGCGCGAGCGGTTGAGTACGCTGCTGCGGCGCTACGTGCCTCCGACCACCTTGCCAACGCCGATTGCGTCCGAAGACGAGGAAGAGGAAAAGAGCGCAGGCGAACGACAGCCGGGCTTGCGTAATCCTGACCAGACATATTCGCCTAAGGTGGACCGCTAACCGTGATCGACATTCTGCAACGCTACGTGTTCGCTCACTTCGGCTACAAGGTCGTCTCGCTGGCCTTGGCGGTGGGTTTGTGGGTGGCAGTGTCGCACGATCCCGTGGCTGAGGTTGAGGTCACGGTTCCCATTGAATTTCATCGGATTCCTGCCAGCCTCGAGATCAGTTCGGTGAACATTCCCGAAGCGCAGGTGCGCGTGCGTGGACCGGAACGCGTGATTCACGACATGCGGGCGCAGCAGGTGCACGTGGAACTGGACCTCGCGGACGTGAAGCCGGGAGAGAGAACCTTCGACTTGAGCGCCCAGCAGATCCACCTGCCGAACGAACTTGAAGTAACGCAAGTCGTGCCGTCGCAAGTGCGGCTGGGGTTTGACGTGGGAATGACCCGCCAGGTGGAAGTGCGGCCGCGCGTGACGGGGACGTTCGCGCCGGGGTACCGGATTGCCGACGTGCAAGTTGAGCCCAGCACGGTCTCGATCAGCGGACCGATGCAGCGCGTGAAGGCAGTTGAAAACGCGACTACCGACCCGGTGGACGCCTCGGGCACGATGGTGCGCGGAAGTTATATGACGAACACCTTTGTGCCCGACCCGCTGGTCCAGGTGGTCCATCCAATGCCGGTGCGGGTCACCGTGACTATGGAGAAGGAAGAGGCCGAACCCGCGGCGAAGAAACCATCCGAATGAGTCAACCCACAAGACAACTGTTTGGAACCGACGGAATTCGCGGCGTGGCGGGCGAATTTCCGCTTACCTATGAGAGCACCTATGCCATCGGACGCGCCTTAGGGCACGACTTGCTGCGCGCCCATGCGAATCCCCGAGTTGTCATCGGGCTAGATACGCGGGAATCGAGCGGCTGGATCGCCGACCAAGTGACGCTGGGCTTGGCGTCGCTTGGCGTGGAAATCGAGAGCGCGGGTGTCATCACGACGCCGGGTGTCGCTTACCTGGCGCGGTCGCGCAACATGGCGGCGGGGGTGGTGATCTCGGCGTCTCACAATCCGTGGACTGACAACGGAATCAAGGTTTTTTCGGGCGACGGATACAAGCTGCCCGACGCGCGCGAGCTGGCGATTGAGCAGGAGATCTTTGCCTTGCTGCAGAATCCAGCCTCGAGCGCGGCTCCCGAAAAGAACGTGGTTCCCAGCCTTCCGGGCAGCACAGAGTTGCGCGAAGCTTACGTGCACTGGCTCGCCAAGGCAGTGTCGACGGATCTGAGCCGGATGCGGGTGCTGGTGGATTGCGCCAATGGCGCGGCGACCGCCGAAGCGCCGGGCCTGTTTCGCGCTTGCCGAGTGCAGGCCGAGTTTGTGAATTGCGCCCCCGATGGAAAAAATATCAACGAACACTGCGGCGCGCTGCACCCGGCCACAGTGGCGGGGATGATCGCGGCACGCAAGGGCGAGTTCGATCTGGGCATCACGTTTGACGGCGATGCCGATCGTGCCCTGTTCAGCGACGCCGAGGGTAACGTGGTGAATGGCGACGCCGTGCTGCTGGTGGCTGGCCGCGATATGCAGGCGCGCGGGGCGCTGGTGGGCAACACGGTCGTGGCAACCACGATGTCGAATATGGGACTCGAAGTCGCGCTGAAGCGAGCGGGCATCCATATGCTGCGCGCGAATGTGGGCGACAAGTATGTGCTGGAGGAAATGCTGAAAACCGGCGCCACGCTGGGCGGAGAACAATCCGGCCACATTTTGTTTCGCGATGGTGACGCCACCACCGGGGATGGCCTGATGACGGCGCTGCGCCTGATGGAAATCATGGCGCGCAGCGGAAAGAGCCTGGCGTCTCTGGTCAGTGATCTGAAGGTGTATCCGCAGACGATTCAGAACGTGCGTGTGCGCGAGAAAGTCCCGTTCACGAAGGTACCCTCGGTGCAGAGAGCGATCGAAAGCGCCGAGAAGACATTGGACGGCAACGGCCGGGTGGTGGTGCGGTATTCCGGAACGGAGGCGCTGGCGCGGGTGATGGTAGAAGCGGAGTCGGAAGAGCGGATGAAAGCCATCGCCGATCGTATTGCGTCGGCCATCCAGGGCGAGTTGGGGTTGTAGTGCTCACAAGGAATTTTGCAACCGTCTAACGTAAACCCCAACTGGTGCTCGCCGTTATTTTCCCCAAGTCCAGATCCTGAATATCCTGATAGGCCTCCTCCTCAGAGGGGAACTTTCACGTCCACCGATTGCCCGAGGCGGGCTTGCAGATCCTTCCGATACCTCCGGCTCAGGCGGAGGTTGGTTCCGTCGGCAAGAACGAGTTCGTATTCGGCGTCGCTATCGAATCTCAGTTCGCGAACGCGGTCCAGGTTCACAATAGTCGAGCGGTGGATCCGGCAAAAGTGCGCCGGATCGAGATCCGACTCGAGATCATTCATGCTGCGGCGCAGGAGGTGCACTCTTGAACCCACGTGCAGCGATGCATAGTAGTCAGCAGCTTCAATCCAATCGATGTCGCTAGTCGGAAGAAACAGGACGGACCCGGCATTCTTGATAGTGAGACGATCCATCTTCGACGGGACATCGCGCCGATGCACTATGCGTTGTTTGGCGCGCTCGAGCGCACGCGCGAAGCGGGCGTTGTTGAAGGGCTTCAGTATGTAATCGAGGGCGCCCGTATCGAAAGCTTTGAGAGCGTACTGATCGTAAGCCGTGACAAAGATGACGGCCGGAGGCGCGTCGGCCCCGAGCATCTCCAGAATATCGAAGCCGTCGTACTCCGGCATGCGAACATCCAGAAAAACAAGGTCCGGCTTTTGCACGCGAATCACTTCGAGGGCTGCGGCCGCCGATTCGCATTCGCCGAGAATTTCGACGTCGGGACTGTCGCGCAACAGGTGCAGGATGTTGGAGCGGGCGAGGGGTTCGTCGTCGACCACCAACACGCGAATTCTGTCGAGAGCGGCCTCGGACCTCATCTGGATTTGTATGGAACCGAGAGTTGGACCTCGACGCCCTGCTCGCGGTTCTGGATATCGAGTTGGCTGGCTTCGCCATAGAGCGTTTGCAGGCGCGAGCGCACATTGGCGATGCCCACGCCAGCGCGCCGCTGCTCCCAGTCATCGGGGATACACGGCCCGTCGTTATACACGCTCAGGGTCAGGAAGCCGTTGTCGCGGACCGCGCCGATCCGCAGCAACCCTCCCGCAGCCCGCTTTTCGATCCCGTGTTCGATCGCATTCTCCACCATGGGCTGCAGAATGAGACTCGGCACGCGCGCCGAAAGAAATTCCTTCGGGACGTTCATACTGAGCCGCAGGCGCTCGGCAAAGCGAGTCTTCTGGATCTCGAGATAGGTTTCGAGGAATTCCATTTCCTCGCCCAGCGACACTTCCTGGTTGCCGGAATCGTCAAGTACGCGGCGCAGCAGGTCACTGAGTCCGGCAATCATGCTGACCGCGTCATCGTTGCGCTTCTCGCGCACCAGTCCGGCAATGGCGTTGAGCGTGTTGAAAAAGAAATGCGGTTCGAGCTGGTGGCGCAGCGCGGCGAGTTGCGTGCGCGAGAGTTGCTCGCTTAACCGCGCGGCTTCGGTCTCACGCTGCGCCAGCCTCCGTTTAAATTCGAGCGTGTAATCAATGGCGAGAATCGCCGCGTAGAGGATCAGGAAGAGATGGAATTCTGAATAGAAAGCGGAGAATGCGGTCCCGCCAAATTGCGTGACCTGCACGTAGGCCCAGGGTTGCAGAAACATTTGCAGTCCTGCGGACAAAAGAGAATAGACGGCTCCGATTGCGAAACACGCTGCAAAATGAACCAGCCAGGTAGAAGGGGAACGCCACTGCGTAAAAGGACAACGGTGCCCGAGTCGCAGCACGAGCGGAGTAGCCAATGCCCAAACAATCCAAGGGATCAGCACCGTGACAAACAAGCGCAACCATGCGTGCTGCATGCCGACCGCGCGCATCCCGGCCACGATCTGCGTTGCGTTCACCAGAGCGAAGCCGAGCCAGAGCACGGCGATCCAGCGCCAGGAGTATGACGGCCGGGTTGATGGCTGAGCGTCCATCATGATTAGTATCGGGCTTCAGGCCGCCGTGTAGTTAAAAATGCAGCCAACAAACGCAAAATTGCAGCCAGGGGACTCCCGCCGCGACCGTTCCAGGGAGATACTGGCGCGCATGACAAACCAAACCAAAGCCGCTGCCTGTGTGGGGATGACAGTGTTCGCCTGCCTGCTGCTGTACGCGCAAGACTATTCGAAGCCGAAAGCCAGTGCCGACTACAACGGCAAGGGGCAGATGCAACTTCCCAAAGACTATCGCCAGTGGGTCTACCTGACCAGCGGCTTCGACATGAGCTACAACCCGGCGCTCTCCTCGAGGGATCACCACATGTTTGACAACGTGTTCGTGAATCCAGAGGCTTACCAGAAGTTCCTGGAGACGGGCACGTGGCCCGATAAGACGGTCATGGTGCTCGAGGGGCGCATGGCTGAGGGCAAGGGATCGATCAACCAGAAGGGAAATTACCAGGGCGAGGTCATGGCCCGCGAAGTACACGTGAAGGACGAAACGCGCTTCCCGGGCAAGTGGGCGTTCTTTGCCTTTGGCGATGAACAGACAGGTACGCTCGTTCCTACCACGGCGGATTGCTACTCATGCCACTCGGAGCACGCGGCGGTCGATACGACATTCGTGCAGTTTTATCCCACGCTGCTTTCGGTGGCGAAGGAGAAAGGGACGTTGAGCGCGGGGTATTTGAAGGAGACGACGAAGGGGAAGTAAGGGGATGCAATCACGGCGCGCCCCAGCCGGGTGGGGGAGAACTCAGCGACCGAAAAGCTTTCTTGCCCAAGCGCGCGCGATGGTCGCGGGATGCGTCGCCAGGATGGCAAGCTGCCCGAGCGCGGTTTGCGGTTCGTAGAAAACTCCCAGTTGCCGCAGGACCGTACCGCGGTCGTAGTAGATTCTTTCCCCCGCGAGGCGATCGTTCGCGTCGAACGTATACACGCCGCAAAGAGGAAACTCAATTTTCCTTCCGGTCGGCGGCAAGCCGCGCCACGCCCCGAGATGGTTGCCGCGAATCACGACTTCCACCAGGATGGCGTCGGCGGTGACGTGCTGGCGCTGCACTTCAATTTGTAGATCGGGAAGCGCCGTCATGATTTGCGTGTAGAAGGCGCGCACACCGTCGCTGCCCGTGTAATGTTCGCCCCAGGCCTCGTCGTCGTAGCGAGAACTTTCGCCGAATGTGCGCAGGACGCCCTCGAGGTCATGAGCATTCTCGAGGCGAATATGCTCTTCGACGAGCGCGACGCGAGCAGACTCGCGCGGTTTTTCCAGCGGAAGGCTGGCCATGTTTGTTCCCAACGGTTAGAACCGCAAACCAGCAAGAAATCCTAGCACTCCGGGCGCCGCATTATTCCAGATCGCGCCAGTTCTTGCCTGCGCCCATCTCCACCAGCAGCGGGACGGCGAGCGGGTGGACATTCTCCATGTGCTCCTTAACCAGCGAGCGCATGACGTCGAGTTCTTCCTGCGGAACTTCGAACACCAGTTCGTCGTGCACCTGCAGGGTCATACGCGATCTGAGATCGCGCTCGCGAATGGCTTCGTCGATCCGGATCATGGCGATCTTGATCAAGTCGGCGGCCGTGCCCTGCAGCGGAGTATTGACTGCAGTGCGTTCGGCAAAGCCGCGCTGCTGCACGTTCTTTGCGTTGATGTCGGGAATCGGACGGATGCGGCCGAAGAGCGTCGTCACTCTCTGATCGCGCCGGGCTTCTTCCAGCGTCTTGTCGATAAACGCACGCACGCCGCTGTACTTTTCAAAGTACGCGTCGATGAACTGCTTCGCTGCCCGGGGCTCGATACCGAGATTTTGCGAAAGCCCGAAGGGCGAGAGCCCGTAAACGATTCCGAAGTTCACCACCTTGGCGGCGCGCCGATGATCGGGCGTGACCATCAAGGGCGGCACGCCGAAAACCTGGGAAGCCGTAAGAGTGTGAATGTCGTCTCCGCGGTTAAAGGCTTTCACCAGTAGCGAATCGCCCGAGAAATGCGCCAGCAATCGGAGTTCGATCTGCGAGTAGTCGGCCGCAAGCAGAACATGACCGGTCTCGACCGTGAATGCGGCGCGGATTTCGCGACCAAGCTGGGTGCGGATGGGAATGTTCTGCAGATTCGGGTTCGCCGATGAGAGACGCCCGGTCGCGGTGCCAGTCTGGTCGAAAGTCGTATGCAGGCGTCCGGTCGTTGGACTGAGCAGGGCGGGCAGGGTGTCGACGTACGTGGATTTCAGCTTCGAGAGCTGACGGTATTCGAGAACAAGGCGCGGAACCTCGTGGGTCGCCGACAACCCTTCAAGAACATCGACGGCGGTCGATATCGTCTTACCCTTGCCATACTTCACGGGTTTGGGGAGATTAAGCCTGTTGAAGAGGACATCTCCGAGTTGCTTGGGCGAGCCAATGTTGAACTCGAAGCCGCACAGACCATAGATCTCGCGGGCCTTGGCAGCGACCTCACCTTCCAGCCGCGTCGACATGCGGGCCAGCGCTTCTTTGTCGATCTTCACGCCGGCCTCTTCCATGCGGCAGAGCACCGGCACCAGGGGAAGGTCAATGTCGTCGTATGTCTTCCTCAGGCCTGATTGTTCGACCTCGCGCGCCAGCGTGCTCGCAAGACGGCCCGCAACATCGGCGGATTCGGCGAGGTTGCCGGAAATCTTCAGATTGAGGCGGCGCAGTGCGACCTCCGCGAGACCATGCGCGGAATAGGTCGGATCGAGCAAGTATGAATACAAGCGCGAGTCGTGGCGCACTCCGGAAAGTTCAATGGCCGCCGCATTCAGCGCGTGCAACGCGGACTTGTAGTCATGCACGGACTTGGGCAGCCGCTCGTTCGCGAGCACAGACTTGAGCTTGGATCCTGCCTCGGAATTGAGACCAACGATCGTCGCGGTTCCCGGAGTGGGAGAGATGGCGACATTGCGAGTCACTGAAGGCAGCGCGGCTTCAAGAGGCGCGCCCATTTGCAGGGGAAGCATGCCTTCCTCGAATTCCGGCTCTTCTTCCTGATCGCCTTCGATCGGCGCATCGGCCGCCTCAATCGCGATCGTGAGCGCACTTCCCGAGGGAAGGCGCTTCAGAACGGCTTCCACATCCGCGGCGGATTTCGCTTCGCCGTACTGCGCTTCGGTGACTTCGACCACCGGCAGCAGTTCCTTCAGCAGCGACGTGAATTCCAACTCGGAGAAAAGTTGCCGCAGCGTCGCGATGTCGGGATCACCGGCCCGCATTGCGTTGAGATCGAGTTCCACCGGGACGTTGCAGTCGATGGTCGCCATGCGCTTGCTGAACAGTACGATCTCTCGATTGTTGAGCAGCGACTCGCGATACGTCTTCTTTTCGATTTCGGCGGCGCGATCGAGCGCCTGCTCGACGGTACCGAAACGCTTGATCAGTTCCACGGAGCCCTTGTCGCCGATTCCGGGAGCGCCGGGAATGTTGTCGATCGAATCCCCGCGCAGCGCCATCACATCCACCACGCGCTCCGGCGGCACGCCCAGGATCTCTTCGACCTTGGCAGCGTCGGCAATGAGATTGTCTTTCGGGGGGTTCAGCACCAGAACCTTGTCGTTGACCAGTTGCAGCATGTCCTTGTCGCTGGAGACGACGTACACCAGATAGTTTTCTGCCACGGCTTTTCGCGCCAGCGTGCCGATCAGATCATCGGCCTCAAAGCCCTTCTGCTCGAGGATTGGAATCCGATAAGCCTCGAGCGCCCGCCGGATATACGGAACCTGCTGGACAAGGTCTTCGGGCATTTCCGAGCGATTGGCCTTGTAACCGTGATACTGGATCTCCTGAAAGCTTTGTGTTTTCAGATCGAACTTGCGCACGGTTGTGATGGCCGCGGCTTCCGTGTCGCGAAAGGTCTTGCCTCCGACATCGAACACCGCCGCCAGATATTCCGGAGAGAAGTCTTCGCGCAGCTTGCGCAGCATGTTCACGAACACATAGATTGCGGCGGTGGGCAATCCGGTCTTGGTCGACATGGACCTCTGCCGCACCATCGCGTGATAGGCGCGGAAGATGAACGACATCGTGTCGATCAGGAACACGCGGTTCTTCACGCCCGCTGCCTGTGAGACGGGGACTGGACCGGCTTTCGGCGATTCGGACTGCTTGAGCGAAGATGTTTTTCGGGACGGCAAGCCTTGATTTTATCAGCTTAAGGCGCGCTGCCGACGCTGCTGCCCTCTCGCATTAGTACCCGAAAAACAGGCTGAAATCGGCCGTCACTGATTTCACCGGCGCTCCACCCGGAACGCTGGCAAATACCACGTAATACTTCGCGGATGAATCGTTGGTAGGGGGCAACACGAAATCCACTTCGTGATTGTGGGTTGTCTCTACGCTGTAAAGCGAGGTGCTGCCGCCGGGGTTGCGCCCATAGTCGGCAAACTGCTCGGCGTTCATCAGAAGGAAAGTCACATCGGTGGAGTCGTCGCTGAGATTATCGTCTCCCGGACGCGGCACGAACGATTCGAACGTGCCGTGAATCCGGGGAATCACCGAGTGCGGCGGAACCTCGATGGAAAACTGCGCGGACTTCTTCACGGTGAAAGTCTTGTGAAGAAAATTGATCGGCTTGGCCTGGGCGTCATTGGGCTTGCTGAGAGCGGGAAGGTTGTCGGGCGAAACTGGGGCAGGGCCTGCTTGTTCTTTCTGTTTGCAGGCAGATAGAAGGGCCAGTAATCCAGCGATCCATAGGATGGGAGGGCAACGGCGCATTCGATCCTCACTTGGCCGCTGATCTTCGCGTGGGGCGAAGATGCACCGGCAAGCACTCACACTTCTATCCTTTGCCGCGGGGCTTGCCGAACTCCGTGGTGTAGTGCAGCTTGATTTCTCCGCAGGTTCCCTGGTCGGGCGAGTACACGACGCAGGTGTCAAAGGGCCGCGAGTAAACGTGCAGACTCACCGCTCTCTGATTGAACTCTCGCGTATTCAGCACGCGGTGCACCGGCTCCAAAGGATCGACGGCGCAGGGGTGGGCCGGATTCATCTCCACCGTGTCGGCGGTTTCCAGTTCGCAGCGGCCCTCCTCCATTTGCTGGAACACAACGCGGTAGTTCTCCACCAGCAGGCGGCCGATAGGAACCGCCATCCAGCAATTCTGGTCGCGGTGATTGTGCACGGAACTGGCCTGTCCGACCTCCCAGCAGATCGCGATCAGTTCATAGAGCGGCGTCTTGTCGATCAGATTGCGGGTGTAGTGCTGGCGATCCCAGTTCAGGTACGGCGCAAGCGTCGCCGGGTCGACTCCAGTATTCGTAAGGAACGCGACGAGTTCGGTGGTCTGCTCGAACGCAGAAGCAGGAAACGCACGTAACTGCTGCACGAAGTCCTGGACCGATACCAGTTTCTGTGTAGCTTGCACACTCATAGTGGACTCCACGGAAAGTATATTCGTTCTGTCATGCGAGCGCGCTCTGACAATTCACCAAAATAGTTTCCGTTGAACATCATTTACTCCACGAACATACAGTCGCCGTACGAATAGAACCGATATCCCTGCTGGACCGCATGGCGGTACGCTTCGAGGACTCGTTCGCGTCCGGCGAACGCACAGACCAGCATCAGCAGCGTCGATTCCGGCAAGTGAAAATTCGTAAGCATCGCGTCCACTATCTGAAAACGGAAGCCCGGATAGATGAACAGGTCGGCTTCTCCGGTGCCGGGCGCGATTCGGCCATCGCCCGATCGACTCGCCGCAAATTCAAGTGTGCGAACCGTGGTGGTGCCTACCGCCACAATCCGTCGTTGGTTCGCGCGCGCGGCATTCACTGCGTCGGCCGTTTCCGGTGAGATGGAGTAAGCCTCCTTGTGCAGGCGATGGTCTTCGACGGTTGGAACGCGGATCGGTTGGAACGTCCCCAATCCCACGTGCAAGGTCAGCTCAGCGGCCTGAATTCCGCGTTCTCGAAGCCGGGCGAGGATTTCGGGCGTGAAGTGCAATCCCGCCGTGGGGGCCGCCACCGATCCACGCTCGCGCGCGTAGACCGTCTGGTAGCGTTCCTGGTCAGCAGGCCGGTCTTCGCGGGAGATGTAGGGCGGCAAGGGTACGTGTCCGAGTTTGTCGATACCGCGAAAGAAGTCCGGCACCGGCGCGAATCGAATGGTCCGTTCGCCAAAGCTGCCACGGCTCAGGACCTCTGCCTCAAGTTCCGGGCCCTCGCCGAAATAAAGATGCTCGCCCACTCCGATCTTCCTCCCGGGGCGCACCAGGCAGTCCCATTCATTGGGATCGGCACTGGTCTGCCGGGTGAGAAGCACCTCCACCGTGCCATGCAAAAAGTCGCGCGCGGCGGGATTGTGCGGACTCAGCGGCTGGGCGCGGATGCCTCCCCGTCGGCCGTACAGGCGAGCCGGGAATACGCGCGTGTTGTTCAGGACGAGCAGGTCGTCGGGGCGAAGGAGTTCGGGGAAATCCCCAAAAACGGCATCCGTAATACTCCCGCTCCCGCGGTCCAGTTGCAGCATCCGCGAGCCAGCCCGGTCAGCCAGAGGTTCTTGGGCGATTTGCTCTTCTGGAAGGTCGAAGTGAAAGTCGGAGACGAGCACTGCGAGGGATTATAGGGCGTTGCTGACAGAGTCCATGCGGTGGGAA
>Ga0210406_10006227_pt1 | contig 12413 bp, 9 predicted proteins | sample IncBWC30MmetaG_FD_155454 | JGI IMG/M metagenome (GOLD analysis project Ga0210406, IMG submission 155454) | Forest soil microbial communities from Barre Woods Harvard Forest LTER site, Petersham, Massachusetts, United States - Inc-BW-C-30-M | ecosystem: Environmental > Terrestrial > Soil >...
CGGCTCCGCAGATGAGGCAGGCATCGAGAGCCGTTCCATAGCCGTTGGGCTTCTTGATGACCATGAACCGGATGGTCGCCCCATGGGCCTTCAGCGTGAAGAGATGCAGATTGCCATCCTGCACTTCGGCCACGGGAACCTTCACGATGCCATTGACCGCTTCTACGGCTCGCGCCTGCGGCGGAGCCGAATTCACTTTCGCGTAAATAAAATCCGCGGTCAGCGCGAGGATCACCGCGAGGCTCATGCTCGCGGCGGCGATCATCCAGCGGCGTTGCCGCCGATTTTGCGATTCCATCAGGCGGCGTTCCGCGTCATTCGTCACAGCGGTGGTCGCCTTGTTGTGCGAAGCCGCCTGCCACTCGCGGATAATCATCAGCGCGGCCGCTCCGAACACAAACACGAAAAAGAAAAGTTCGTTGGCGACGATTGGCCCCAGCACGGCCATCTCCGTCTTGCTCGAAGGCAGCCATTGTGCTTCGCTCAATTCGTGCAGCCCGGTCACTCCCAGTTGCACCGCCACAAGCATCAGGATCCAACTGGTGACCGCAAAGAACCGGTGCAGCGGCACTTTCAACGTGCCCTTGAAGAAGAACAGCCCCACAGCAACCGCGGCCCCGATGCCGGCAATCGTTCCAATCCACGTCTGCAAGCCTTCGGTCGAAAGCTCCACGGCGCGCAATATCAGCGCCAGTTCGGCTCCCTCTCTGACCACCATCAGAAACACGAAGAGTCCCAGGCCCCAACCCGCAGCTGAACCTGCTCGCGCCGCGTATGATTCCACCTTATCTTCAATTTCTTTTTTCAGATGCCGGGCGATGCGGTTCATCCAGACAATCATGGTGACTACGAAGAACGCCGCCACCAGCAACAGCAACCCCTCAAACCCGTCCTCGCTGATGTTGAACCGCTCCAGCGCAATGGCCACGGCCAGACTCAAAGCCACCGCCGCAGCGACGCCTCCCCAGACAAAGCGGACCAGATGAGTCCTATTGGTTCGGGAAAGATAAACAAGGATAATCCCAACGATGAGGGAAGCTTCGACGCCCTCACGCAGGGCAATAAGGAAGGCAGAAAGCACGAGCACTCCAGTTGAAAATGATTTGCAACAACGATTTCAGTCTACCGCCTCTCTCTCTACCCCGTCAAGTGCACACGCCCTTTCCTTCGACACGGTAGAATGGTGGCTTGCGTCTATCTACTAGAATGAGAAGACCACCACTTACCGCCATCACCGCCCTGCTCCTCTCCTGGGTGCTTGTCTGCCCGACCCTGCCGGCGCAAGACCCCAAATCGCCTGACGCAAAGCGCGATGCGCAACGCTCCTTCGTGAAACCAGACCCCAAGCTTGCAAAGAAGCTGCTTGAGCAAGCTTCCAAGGAAGAAGCCGCCGGGGATTATATCCGCGCGCTCAGCGATTACGAGGAAGCGGCGCGCTACGACCCGTTTGACGTCACCATCGTCGGAAAAGGCACGGCGCTTCGCTCACGCCTTTTGCGCGAGCATCTGGACGGCGCTGAGCGGCTGGCTGTGGAGGGCAATATTGACGGCGCTACGCAGCAGCTTGCGGCCGCATTGGAGATCGATCCCGGCAACCCGGCGATCCTTGAGCGCCTGCAGCAGATCGGCTCCATGAAGGAGTCCCCCACGGGCAATCGGCACGCGGAACCGCCGTTGGGCCTACCGCAACTTGCCCCGGAGAAAACCAACAAGAGCTTCAATTTGCAGACGGACGTGAAATCCTCGTACGAGCAGGTAGCCCAGGCGTTTGGCTTGAAGGCGACGTTCGATCCAGATTTACAAGCGCGCAATACACGACTGCGCCTTCAGGATGTCGATTTTTATACCGCGATGAAAGTTCTGGGCATAGAAACCGGCACTTTCTGGAACGCGGTGGACTCCAAGCAGTTTTTTGTCGCGGCCGACACCGCGGAAAAACGCCGATTGTTTGATCCCGAAATTGAACAGACCATCCCTCTGACCTCCTCGGTAACTACCACGGAACTCGGCGAGGTGGTCCGTGCCGTCCGCGAACTCACCGGCATCACGCGCATTAGCCAATCCAACTCGAATCATTCGATCACCGTCCGCGGGACGGTGCAGCGCGTACGTCTGGCCGATGAAATCGTGCGCAATCTCGAACACGGACAGGGCGAAGTGCTCCTCGAGATCGATCTTCTGGAAGTGGATCGCACGAACGCCAGAAATCTCGGCATCACGTGGCCCACAAACCAGCGGCTCGTGCCGGTCCCCGCCAATCTGGCCAACTCCCTGCGCACGGCACCGAGTTTAACCTCGTTGCTGACACTGCTTGCCCAGGTTTTCGGCGGACCTGCGGGTGCGCTGGCGGCGGGCGGCATTTCTAGCCTGGCCTCTTCCATTCCTGCGGTAGCCGCGATCGGCGGCGGGAAGAGCACCTATCTGCTCGTCTTTCCCAACCTTTCGGCGCAATTTTCGGAAGCACTTTCCCTTGTCCATAGCGGCAGGCAGATTTTGCTGCGCGCGCAGGACGGCAAGCCCGCTACTTTTTTTGTTGGCGACCGCGTGCCCATCACTCTTTCGCTGCTTTCGGGCAGCCTGGGCACGAGCGGTTTCACCCCCAACCCCGGCGGCTCAGGTGTCACCATCCCCACGCAGCAGTTCACGGTAGGAAGAAATCCCGTCGCCATGGTTGCGGCGGATTTTCGCAGCGCGGGAACGCAGGACCTCGCCGTCGTCAATCAGACTGATAACACGCTGACGATTCTGCTGAATCAGGGAACAGGAGCCGTCCCCCAATTTGCGCAGCCGACCAGCGGAATTGGCTTGGTGTCGCCCGTGTCTCTCGGAACCAAGTGGACCAGTTCCACTCCGGCCCCAGCTTTGGCCACGGGAAGCCTCAATGCGGCGTCCACCGCCGCGAACAACGACAATTTTGCGGATTTGCTGGTGACCGATCCGGTGGGAAACGCCGTTATCGTGCTTCTCGGCGATGGCGATGGGAGCTTCAAGAATCCTGCCGCTCCGATTACCGTGGGGAATGAGCCCAGCTCCATCGCCATTGGCACATTTAATTTGAAAAATGGCGATTCCAACCCGGGCTTCGTGGTTACCAATTTCAAGGACAGCACTTATTCCGTGTTCAACGGCAATGGCGATGGCACCTTCACCCAGGTGAAAGGTTCGCCCTTCGCTTTGCCTTCTACAGCGGCCGGGCCAGTGGCTATGACCATGGCCGACTTCAACGGCGACGGCGATCCGGATCTCGCTATCGTCAATCAGACCACCAAGAATGTCACCATCCTCAAGGGCAATGGCGACGGCACGTTCACGGAATTTCCCAATTCTCCGCTCGCCGTCGGAAATCTTCCCGTGGCCATCACGTCGGGCTCGCTCAGCGGCAGCAACGGTCCGGCGCTCGCCATCGTGAATCAGCAGGACAACTCGCTCTCCGTCTACCTCGGAAATGGGGACGGCACGTTCGTTGCGGCGTCGCAGTCTCCCTTGGCCACTGACACCACTCCGAGCGGCGTGGTGATTGCCGACCTCGCCCAGTCCACCACGGGCGGAATCGCGGTGACAAACACCGCCGTCGGCACGGTCACCGTTTTCGCCGATCTGGGTAGCGGCCTTTTCGCCAGCGCGATTGAACCCGGCGCAGGCACCAGTCCCGACGCCATCGTCGCCGGCGCTTTCACCAACAGCGCTTTTCCGGACATCGTCGTCACCAACAATATTTCCAACGCCGAGGGTCAAGTCACGCTGGTCCAGAGCCCCGCCAGCCTGATTTCCAATGCCGCCATTACCCAGACGCCGTATCCCGGCTCCGAATACGAGGACGTCGGCATAAAGATCAAAGCCACGCCGCAATTGCACGACACCAAGGACGTAACGCTGCAGCTCGAATTTGAAATTAAGGCCCTCTCCGGAAGCAGCATCAACGGCATTCCGGTAATTTCGAATCGCACCGTCACGCAAACCGTACGCCTGAAAGAAGACGAAACCTCGCTCGTCACCGGCGTGCTCAGCGACAACGAAATGAAAACGCTCTCCGGCATTCCCGGCCTTGCGCAGTTGCCCGGCATCGGCTATGCCTTCGGCACCCGCAACAATTCGTTCACGAATGACGAATTGCTTTTCCTGATCACGCCGCGCCGCGTCCGCTCGCCCTTCCACGAATCCAGAACGATTTACGCCGGTACCGGTGAACCCAGTGGCCGTGGCCAAGGCGGCGCTGCCGTCCCTGCAGGCGGGCGTCCGGATCAGGAGCCAACTCCTGCTCCCGCTCAACCGCCGGCGGAAACGCCTACTCCGGCACCAACGACACCGCCCGCCGCGCAGCCACAGCCGCAACCTGGCGCTCCGCCGGCTCAACAGCCACCGGCAAACCAGCCGCCGCAAAATCCGCCGCAACCGCAGCCCGAAATTCCGCTGCAACAACCACCCGGATAAAGCAGCTACCCAGTCCAATACAATTGAACTGCCGATTTGCGCCCCAATGATCGCCTTGGAGGTGCGAGCGCAAGGAAACTGCGGCGGGATTAATGTACGCGATGAAGAGTCGGACGGAGATGCATCCATTGTCCGGGCTCAACGATCTTAAGGAGCTTCTTGCCTTCCTCTTCGGAGAGTATCGTGAAGTGCAGAGGCTCGTCAGGCGATGCCGAGTCCGCGGGACTGAAAACAGTTACAATTCCCACGCGTCCTTTATCGCAGCGAAACGCGAATGCAACAACAGTATCCATGGACGCGATCCATTGCTGAAAGCCGAGAACGTCATGCCATCGGCAGTCGCGGATGCACTGGAGGAATTGGGTTAAGCAGCCCACCCCATTGGTCTTTTCATCCATGGGCACCGTGGCGAGCTTGAAATAAGTGTGATCGCGAAAACCGCCGTCGCAAATCGGGCAGCCGTCGAGAATACGGCGGAGTTCCCGGGCAACGACACAGGCCGGAGAACCGTCGGCTTCTACCGCTATTCCAGACACCTGCCTATCTTGGTTCTGCCCAACAAGGTCCTGGAGGAAATCGCGGCGGCCGCGTTCATCGTCGGCAATTAGAACTTTCATGCCCATAAGAACGCCCCCAAAGCACGTTAACAAACAAGCCTGACCTGACAATCCGGCAAATCATGGAAAGCTACGCAGGTAATATCCTTAATCCCAAGTCAGGTAAAGACTGCATTGGCGCAGTCACGGAACATTTCGATAGCGGAAGGTAGATCAGGGCAGCGGATCAAACACAACGACCGGCTGGTACGTCCGCGGCACCACCGCTTCGGCGATGGCAATCAACTTATTTTCCTGGCTGAACACGCGCAACCGCGGTGGCTGAGCTTCTTCGGTGTCAAGATGCGTTGTGGCCCCCGGCGGCAGCTCCACGCGCCCGGGTTTCAGCTGCGAAGGCATCAGGTTGAATTTCGCTCCGTGGCGGATTTTCTTTTCCAGCACCGGCAACACATTGGTTCGCGGAAAATTGGGCAATAGATGCTCCAGCGGAATCAGGCAAGACTCGAATTTGCCGTCCTTCTTCGCCTGCGCCAGCTCTTCGAGGCCGATGGCCTGGTCGAGCGAAAATTCTCCAACCGCCGTGCGGCAGATTTCCGCCAGGTGCGCGCCGCATCCAAGTTTTTGTCCCATATCGTGCGCCAGCGACCGGACATACGTTCCCGAAGAACACTCGATTGAAAACCGCGCAATCGGTCCTTCAATTTCCGTCAAGCGATACTCGAAAATCTCCACCGGCACGGCTTTCAGCTCGACAACCTGGTTCTTGCGCGCCAGTTCATACGCCGGCCGTCCATGGATTTTTTTCGCGGAAAAAATCGGCGGCATCTGTTCGAACCGCCCCGTGGATTCCGCCGCCATCCGCTCCAGGACTTCCGGCTCCAGCACTGGCGTGGCATCCGGGCCGGCCGCCTGCCCTTCCGAGTCAAACGTATTTGTGGCGTAGCCGAACCGGAAGCCCGCAGTGTATCGCTTGCGCCGCCCGGTATAAAAACGCACAAAGCGCGTGGCTTTGCCGAGCAATAAAACCAGGACGCCGGTGGCCAGCGGGTCCAGCGTGCCCAGGTGGCCGATCTGGCGGAATCCCGCCAGATGCCGAACCGCATCGACAATGTCGTGCGAAGTCTTGCCCTGCGGCTTGTTGATGACCAGGGCGCCATCAAACGGTGCGGGTTGTGGTTGGCGCGGCATTGAATCGTCGTCGGCAAAAATATAATGCCGATCTTGAGTATGTGCTAAGACTGCAAAAACACTTCCTCAGCGGCTAAAGCCGCAAGGCAAAGACAAGACTCATGTCGGACCTAAAGGTCCGACCCCCTAGTTCCAACGCAGACTTTTAAGCTCGGCTACTACACAGATGAAGTGAAAACCGACGCCTAGCAGCAAGGTGCGTCGGCAAGGAGCGATATTCAATTTCTTTCTGAAACTTATGTCGCCTGCAATTCACGGATTCGGTTCCGGCTTATCGGCCTTATCCAACTTCATCTGTTTCAAGAGCTGTTCGATGCGCTCCACGTGCTCCTGCGAAAGATCCAGGGTGAAATGCAAATCCGGCACGCGCCGCAACTGCAATCTCTCCACCAGTTCATGCTTGATATAGCCCGAGGCATGCTCCAGCGCCTTGATCGCGTCCGTCTGCTCTCTCGAATTTTCCGTCCGCACACTCACATACACCCGCGCGTGCTTCATGTCGGGCTGCACGCGCACTTCGCTGACGCAAACATTCCCTTCGAGGCGGGGGTCTTTCAATTCGCCCACAAGCATGGCGTTCAGCTCATGAGCGATTTCCTCGCCCACCCGCAAATGACGATGATGATCTGGACTCATTTCCGTGCGCTTCCTCGACTTCGCTTCGGTGTTTGATGCAAGCTGCGAGCTATTGGCTTTAAGGCGTAAGTCTTCGGCTATAAGCCATAAGCTGTAAGCCTTGAGCCGATCGCCGGGTACTAAGGACTGAGAGCTTATGGCTTATGGCGTCTCAAAGAATCTCCACCGCATGGCCCACCACCATCGGGCCCAAGATATTGTCAGCCTCCGCCAAAACCTTCTGCAGCGCTTCTTCCACGTGCTGCTCTTCATTCGAAAGCGTTACTACGCCGACCACCGAGCGCTGCCAGGTATCCTCGAAATCCAGCTCTGCCACCGCCACATTGAAATGCGCCCGCAAGCGATCTTTCAAACTGCGCAGCACTTGCCGCTTATCCTTCAGCGACTGCGCATCCGCGATATGCAACTCCAGTGTGAGTAATCCGACGGGCATGGCAAGCCACCCTCAGGCCGGGAGCCTGATGCATCGCTTCTATTTGCGCGCGGCGGAGGAACCCTGGGCAGCGGCTTCGGCGGCGGAGAGTTTAGTGACCTGGAAGCATTCCAGAGTGTCACCACTTGACGTCGTTGAAGTTCGCAATGACTATGCCGCATTCAAATCCCGTGCGCACTTCGCTGGCGTCGTCCTTGAAGCGCTTCAGCGAGCTGAGTTTCGAGGTGTAGATCACCGCGCCATCGCGCACCACGCGAATCTGCGAATCGCGCTTGATCACGCCGTCCACGACGTAGCAACCGGCCACGGTGCCGGACCCCTTGATGCGGAACGTGTTGCGCACTTCCGCGCGGCCCACGTAAGTCTCCTGGAAAACAGGTTCCAGCAGGCCTTCCATGGCTTTCTTAATCTCGTCGGAAACTTCGTAAATGATGTTGTGCGTGCGGATGTCTACTTTTTCCTGTTGCGCGAGGTCCTGCGCCTTGCGATCCGGGCGCACGCCGAATGCGATGACGATGGCGCCGGAGGCTGACGCGAGAAGGATGTCGTTTTCGGTGACCGTTCCGACGCCCGCGCTGATGATTTTCAGTTTTACCTGATCGGTCGAGAGCCTCGGCAGCATCTCTTCGAGCACTTCCGCGGAGCCTTGCACGTCGGCCTTGATGACGATCGGAAGTTCTTTCACTTCCCCAGCCTTCAACTGCTCGTGCAACTGGTCGAGGGTGATGCGGCTGCCCGCGCTGGCGCGCAATGCCGCGTCGCGCTGCTTGGACTGCCGGAATTCCACCACGTGGCGCGCCTTTGCTTCATCGGTAACCTGGAAATGGTCGCCGGCTTCCGGAACGCCCTGAAGCCCGAGCACTTCGACCGGTGTAGACGGTGGTGCGGTTTTCACGGGGCGCCCGTGATCGTCAAACATCGCGCGCACTTTGCCGAAAACCGAACCGACGATGAAAAAGTCGCTGTTGTTGAGCGTGCCGTTTTGCACGAGCACCGTGGCCACCGGCCCGCGGCCCTTGTCCACGCGGGATTCCAGCACCGTACCGCTTGCCGGGGCATCCGGATTGGCCTTCAATTCGCGCAAATCCGCCACCAGCAGAATGATTTCCAGCAGCTTGTCGAGATTTTTCTTTTGCTTCGCGGAGACTTCGACGAATTCGGTCTCGCCGCCCCATTCCGCGGGCATCAGACCCAAATCCGAAAGCTGCCGCTTGACGCGCTCCGGCTGCGCTTCCGGCTTGTCAATTTTGTTGATCGCCACGATGATCGGCACGTTCGCCGCTTTTGCGTGGTCAATCGCTTCGCGCGTCTGCGGCATCACGCCATCGTCGGCCGCAACCACCAGCACCACGATGTCCGTAACTTTTGCGCCGCGCGCGCGCATCCGCGTAAACGCTTCGTGGCCCGGCGTGTCCACGAACACCACGCTCTTTTCGCCCACCTGCACCTTGTAGGCGCCGATGTGCTGGGTGATGCCTCCAGCTTCGCCCGCCGCCACGTCCTCCTGGCGGATGGCATCGAGCAGACTGGTCTTTCCGTGATCCACGTGGCCCATCACCGTAACCACCGGCGGCCGCGGCTTCAGATTTTCCTTGGTCTCTTCCTTCGCCACCTCGAGAACCATTTCTTCTTCGAGGGAAACGATGCTGACGACGCCGTTAAAGGATTGCGCCAGGTCGGTCGCGGTCTGCACGTCCAGCGCCTGGTTGATGCTCGCAAACACGCCGCGATCCAGCAGGGTCTTCAAAAGATCCTTGGCGCGCACGTCCAGTTTTTCCGCCAGTTCGCGGATGGTGATGCCTTCCGTCAGGGTAATGTCGCGCGGTGCGCGCGGCTCCGGCGGCGCGATTGCTGCCGCTGCCACGCCGCGGCCGCCTGCTCCCGGACGCTGCCGCGTTGGGTGCAGCTTCCGCTCGCCTTCCATCTCGCGCTTGTCCGCCATCGGACGCTGCCGCTGTTGCGGCTTGCGCGCGTAAAGCGGCTTGCCGGGCTCCGCCTTGGACGGCTTTTCGGAGAACGGCGAGGGCAACATTCCAGGACGAGCACCGGGTGTGCGGGGTCCGGGACGCGCGCCCGAAGGCGCCGCTCCGGGACGCTGGCTAAAAGTTCGTCCAGCACCACCAGGCCCACCGGGACCGCCCGGTCCTGAGGGGCGCGGAGTAAACGTACGTCCACCCTGGCCACCCGATTGTTGTGGGCGCATCGGCTGGCCCGGACGCGGGCCACTCGGCCGGCGTTCGCGGTCACCCGGAGCAGTTCCGGGAACTGGCCCGCGGTTTCCCGTGGGCATGGGACGAAGAGGTTGTTGCGGGCGCGGCGCACTTGCCGGCGCGCCAGAGCGCGCGGCTTGCGGTTGCGAGCCCGGTTGCTGCGGACGCGATTGCGGAGGTGGTGCTCCGCCGGGGCGTGCCCCCGGCTGCTGGCCCGGAGTGCGTGTTGTAGGGTGCGTAGGCCGCAAAGGCTGTTGTGGCGCATGACGCGGTGCGCCGGTCGCCGCGGGAGCTGCCGGCGCAGCGGGCCGCTCTGCCGCAGGCGCCGCTGGCGCAGTCGTCACAGCCGGTGTTGGCGCAGCGGGTTTCGCCACCGGAGTTGCTGGTGCAGAAATTGTGGTTGGCGCGGGTGCCGCATGCGAAGGCGCTGCGGGCGCGGGTCTCACAGCCGCTGGTGCCGGAGCATGTGGTGCTGCCGGAGCCGCCGCTGGTGCTGGGGCCGCCGGCTTCGCCGCCACAGGTGGATGGACCGACGCAGGCGGAGCAGCAACAGGAGCCGCTGCCGGAGGAGCAGGCCTTCGCGAAGCTGCCTTCGCCGCCGCTTCTTTCGCCGAGCGTTCGGCTTCCGCCGCGCTTTCGGCGTCCGCGACACCCTGCAAATGATCCTTAACTTTTTCCGCTACATCGGCCGGAATCGAACTGGAGTGCGTTTTCTTTTCGGTAACGCCAAAACCGGGCAAAAGGTCAATGATGGCTTTCGCCTTGACCTCGAGTTCGCGCGCGAGCTCATTGATGCGGACTTGATTTGCGTCGCTCATGCTTCTTAGGAACTTTTCTCTTCCTGCTGCTCCGCCGGAATATCCTTCTCCGTGGATGCAGCGGCTTCAGAGTTAGCCTCCGAAGCGGATTCCGTTGTTGCCGAAGTTTCCGACTCGCTCGCAGCTTCGGCGGGGCTCTCAGCTGATGGCTCAGGTGCTGTTTCCGCTGCCGTTTCGGCCGATGCTTCGGCCGCGCTCTCTGCTGCAGGTGTCTCTTCGCCGTTTTCGTCGGTGGTCTCCACCGGCGTGGCTGCTGCGTCGCCGCCTTCATAGAAGCGGTTCACGGCCTGATAAATCTTGTCCACCATCTTTTCGCCGATGCCCGGAATCTCCATCAACTGTTCCGGCGTCATGCTGGCGAGTTTTTCCAGGTTCGCGATGCCCGCGGCCTCGATCTTCTCGATGGTCTTGGGTCCAACGCCCGCCAGAACCGTCAGCGGAGTGGTCGGCGCCGTCAGCGCGGTCATCTGCTCTTCGATTTCGCGGCGCTTCTCTTCTTCGCTCTTGATGTCAATGTCCCAGCCGATCAGCTTGCTGGCCAGGCGGACGTTTTGTCCTTTTTTCCCGATTGCCAGCGAAAGCTGTGAGTCTTCCACGATCACTTCCAGCTTTTTGTTTTCCGGATCGATGATCTGCACGCGGGTAACTTTCGCCGGGCTCAAGGCCTTCTGCGCGAACGCCACCGTCTCTTCGTTGTAGGGAATGATGTCGATTTTTTCGCCGCGGAGTTCGCGGATGATGGATTGCACGCGCATGCCCTTCATGCCCACGCAAGCGCCCACGGGATCCACGTCTTTGTCGCGGCTTGCTACCGCCACCTTGGTGCGCTCGCCCGCCTCGCGCGCCGCCGCGCGAATCTGCACGGTGCCGTCGTAAATTTCCGGCACTTCCATTTCAAACAGCCGCTGCACCAGCGAAGCGTCCGCGCGCGACACAATCACCTGCGGCCCTTTGGCTGCCCGGTCCACGGCCTTGATGACTACCCGCAGCCGCTCGCCGATATTGTAGGTTTCCAGCTTCGACTGCTCGCGCTTCGGCAGCCGCGCTTCCGTCCGCCCCATGTCCACGATCAGGTCGGGACCCTCGGCGCGCTTCACGATCACCGTCACCAGCTCACCGGCGCGGGTGTGATACTCGTTATAAATCGTGTCGCGTTCCGCCTCGCGCACCTTCTGCAGGATCACCTGCTTCGCGGTCTGGGCGGCGATGCGTCCCAACACGTCTGTCGGCTTGGCCGTCAGTATTTCCGTCCCGATTTCCGCGTTGGGATTCTTTTTCTTCGCGTCCGCCAGGCTGATTTCGCGCTTCGGGTCAGTCACTTCTTCCACGACGGTGTACACCGAATGCACGTCCACCTGCCCGCTTTCTGCATTGAACTTTCCGCGCAGGTCCTCTTCGGTCTTGTAAAACTTGCGGGCAGCCACCACCATGGCGTCTTCGATGGCGGAAATCACCACTTCCGGTTCGATGTGCTTCTCCCGGCTCAACATCTCGATTTGTTGATAGAGCAGATTCGCCATTTCGCTTTCCTAAAACTCCACGACCAGGTTCGCCTTCCGAATCGCGCCGAGCGGTATTTCCACGATTCGCGCGTCTTTGCCTTTCAACTCCATGCGGACATTTCCGTCCGCGAATCCCTTCAGCCGTCCTTCAAAAAACTTTGCCTCGCCTATCGGCTCCGCCGTCGAAATCTTGGCCAGCCGGCCCGTGAAGCGCTCGAAATCCGCGGCCTTCGTCAGCGCGCGGTCCATTCCCGGTGAACTGATTTCCAGGGTGTACGCCGGCCCTGGAATCAATTCTTCCACATCCAGAATGACGCTGAGTTGTTGACTCACGCGCTCACAATCGGCGTGGCTGATTTTCGGGTAAGGACTCGGCGCCTCTTCCCCCTCAATCGCCTCGGCGGGTTTCGCGGGGGGCACCTTGTCGATGTACACCCTTAGAAACCGCTGCTTGCCGATCTTCCATTCGACATCCACGACTTCCAGGCCTTCCGAACGGGCAACCCGTTCGGCGGCCTCGCGGACCTTTTCCAAATTCACGCGAAGACTCCACGGCCTAAGCCGGTCGAAAGCTCAGCACCGCCGGCGGCAACAAAAAAGTGGGCTTGCGCCCACTTCATGGTGCGACCCGATTCAGA